>Ga0187893_10000021_pt1 | contig 321907 bp, 310 predicted proteins | sample MA1701074metaG_FD_139574 | JGI IMG/M metagenome (GOLD analysis project Ga0187893, IMG submission 139574) | White microbial mat communities from a basaltic lava cave in the Kipuka Kanohina Cave System on the Island of Hawaii, USA - MA170107-4 metaG ...
CCACCTCGAGCACCGAGATGTCGAAGGTGCCGCCGCCGAAGTCGTAGACCGCGATGGTCTCGTCCTTCTTCTTGTCCAGGCCATAGGCCAGCGCCGCGGCCGTGGGCTCGTTCACGATGCGCAGCACCTCCAGGCCCGCGATCTTCCCCGCGTCCTTGGTGGCCTGGCGCTGCGCGTCGTTGAAGTACGCCGGGACCGTGATCACCGCCTTCTCGACCTTCTGCCCGAGGTAGTCCTCCGCCGACTGCTTGAGCTTGGCCAGGATCATCGCGGAGATCTCGGGTGGCGAGTGCAGCTTGCCGCGCACCTCGATGCGGACGTCCCCGTTCGCGGTGTCCGTCACGCGGTAGGGGACCATCTTCGCTTCCTCGCCGACCTCGCTGTAGCGGCGGCCCATGAAGCGCTTGATCGAGTAGATGGTGTTCTCGGGGTTCGTGACCGCCTGGCGCTTCGCGACCTGTCCGACGAGGCGCTCCCCGTCCTTCCCGATGCCGACGACGGAGGGGGTGGTGCGAGCCCCTTCGGCGTTGGCGATGACGGCGGCGCTGTCGGCTTCCATCACTGCCACGACCGAGTTCGTCGTGCCCAGGTCGATTCCAACCACCTTGCTCATTTCCCTCGTCCCCTCCAAGCCGGCGTTCGACAAGATAATAGGCCTGCTATTCGTGTTTGTCAAGCAGGAAAGATGACAGGTAACCACTCATGCCTAAGTCGCAGGTTCTAGTTGAGAAGCGTCCCCCCGGAAGGCTAGAATCAGGCGTTCATTCGCCAGGAGGGCTCCCTTGGACCCGGGTTCGCTCGATCCCAAACTCTGTCAGGTCGTCGGCCTGAACCAGAACTACACTTCGAGCGCGGGGACCCCCTATCACGTCCAGATCGAGGATCGCGGCCCGCTCGTGGACCGCGTGACCGAGAAACCGGTGCGGCGCGTCAACGTGATCGTGTACGCGAACTACGGCGAGCCCAACGCGCGCATCATCCACGGCCAGGACCAGGACTTCGACGACATCCGCAACCACGAGCACAACCGGTTCATCGAACAGCGTATCCAGGCGCTGGCCGCCGACGCGCGCACGATCATCGAAGAGAAGGAGCAGCGCCTCGTGATGCGGGTCAAGGCGGCGATCCGCTCGTACTACCTCACGAAGGACGAAGGCGCCAAGCAGGAGTTCGAGGACATCAACGCCCTCTACCCCTTCCTGTTCTCACGGGCCTGGCGCGAGCTCAAGGACGAGCGCGCGCGCTTTGCGGCGCTCCAGGCCGCGGAGGCCGAGACGCCGCCGACGCCTGCTACGCCAACCGCGCCGCCCGAGGAACCCATCGAGGTGGTGTATCCCCTGGACGCCCAGCTTCGAGAGCACGTGCTCGAGATCGAGCGCATGATCTCCGACCTGATCGCCGACATCGACGAACTGCGCAGCCGCGGCAACGCCGACGACATCCTGGTGCAGACCTGCCGCAAGCTCGTGACACGGGCGCGCGAGACGCTGCAGGCCCAGGAGGCTTCGGAGTTCGGGGCGCGGCGCCTGGAGTCCACGCGCAACGCCCTGGCGACCACCTGGCGCCAGGTCAGGTCGCGGCTGGTGCGCGCCTAGTCCTCGGCCGGGGGCGCGGCCTTCAGGGCCTCGGAGAGGTTGTATTTCAACTCGAAGGCGAGCTTGGTCAGGCGCAGGCCGGGCTTGGCCTTCACCAGGCAGGCGAGGCCGTTCATCGGCGGCGCGTCCTTGTCGAGTTGATAGGTGATCTCGCAGTAGCGGCACTCGCCGTTCCAGCAGTACTTGCCCGAGCCGATGTCGGGACTGACGTACTGGAGCTGGCGCAGCAGGATGTTGTTCTCGGGAACTTCGAGCCGCTTCCCGAGCACCACGATCGGGATCAGCTTCTCGAAGGGCTGGTAGAAATCCGACATCGCGAGGCCGCGGATTAGAGCATACAATCCGCGCCACCCGATTACCTGCAAGCCACCCGCGGAGGCCGCTTTGTCCCAGAGCCTTGCCCCGGCCGGATTCAAGCCCTACGTCGCGGACCAGGACAGCCTGCCGGAGCTGACGCTGCGCGCCCTCGTGGTGGGCTCCCTGCTCGGGGTCGTCTTCGGCGCGTCGTCGGTGTACCTGGCGCTGCGCGTCGGGCTCACCGTCTCGGCCTCGGTTCCGATCGCGGTCGTCTCGATCACGCTGTTCCGCGCCTTCTCGAAGGCGCTGGGAGGGCGGGCGTCCATCCTCGAGAACTGCGTGGTGCAGACCACCGGCTCGGCGGGGGAGTCGATCGCGGCCGGCGTCGCCTTCACGCTCCCGGCCCTGGTGCTGCTCGGCTTCGAGCTGGACTGGACGCGGACGCTCCTGCTGTCCCTGTGCGGCGGCATCCTGGGCGTCCTGATGATGATCCCGCTGCGCCGCTACCTGATCGTCAAGGAGCACGGCGTGCTGACGTATCCCGAGGGCACCGCGTGCGCCGAGGTCCTGATGGCCGGCGAGGAGCGCGGGGCCCAGGCGGGGCTGGTGTTCAAGGGACTGTTCGCCGGGCTGCTCTTCAAGCTGGTGACGGCCGTGCACAGATTCTGGAGCGGGATACCGGAGTTCCACATCCCGGGCCTCAAGGCGTCGAAGGTCGCGTGCGACATCTCGCCCGAGCTGATGGGCGTCGGCTACATCATCGGCTACCGCTCGTCCGCCATCATGGTGGGCGGGGGCCTGCTCTCCTGGCTGGTGCTGATCCCGGCGATCGCTCTGTTCGGAGACGGGCGTGCCGCGCCCCTGTTCCCGTCGACGGCCCTCATCTCCGACATGTCCCCGGACGACATCTGGGGCCGATACATCCGCTACATCGGCGCGGGTGCCGTGGCGGCGGGCGGTATCATCAACCTGCTGAAGGCGCTGCCCACGATCCTGGACTCGTTCCGCGCCTCGTTCCGCGACTTGCGCCTGACGGGAGAGGGCGGCGCCGACACGCGTCCGCGCACGGAGCGCGACATTCCCATCTCGATGGTCCTCGGCGGTTCGATCCTGCTGGCGCTGTTCATGTCCTTCCTGCCCCAACTCCGGGCGGTGCCCGGCTTCGGCGTCGCGCTGATCTCGGCGCTGGCGATCATCGTGTTCGGGTTCTTCTTCTCGGTGGTGTCCTCGCGGATCACGGGCGAGCTGGGCTCGTCGTCGAACCCGGTCTCGGGCATGGCGATCGCGACCCTGATGGGCACCTGCCTGCTGTTCATCGTGTTCGGCTGGACCGGGCACATCTACACCGCGGCGGCGCTGTCGATCGGCACGGTGGTGTGCATCGCCTCGAGCAACGCCGGCACCACCAGCCAGGACCTGAAGACGAGCTTCATCGTGGGCGGCACGCCCTGGAAACAGCAGGTGGCGATCATCGTGGGCGTCGTGACCAGCGTGCTGGTGATCGGCCTCACCATCCAGGCCCTGAACCGCAACAACCGCAGCGTTCAGGAGGCCGCCTACGACGTGGTGCTCGAGGCGACGCCGGGCGAGACCCAGAAGGGCCTGGACGGCTCGAGCTACCGAGTGGCGCGCGCCGGCGGCCTCGACACGATCCCGGATGGCACCTACCTCGTCGACGAGGCCGGCAAGGTGCGCTACCGCCTCCAGGAAGGCATCGGATCCGACAAGGCGCCCGCGCCCCAGGCCACGCTGATGAGCCTGGTGATCAAGGGCATCCTCACGCAGAAGCTCCCCTGGGGCCTGGTGCTGCTGGGCGTGTTCACGTCGATCCTGATGGAGATCATCGGCGTCCCCGCGCTCGCGTTCGCGGTGGGCATGTACCTGCCTCTGGAGAGCACGACGCCGGTGTTCATGGGTGGTCTCGCGCGCAAGGCGGTGGACGTGTACCGGGGCAGCGACTCCGAGTCCGATGCCGGGCCGGGCGTGCTGTACTCGTCGGGGCTCGTGGCCGGCGGCTCGATCATGGGCCTGGCCGCGTCGTTCCTGAACTATCCCAGCGAGACCGTGGCCGCCCTGGCGAAGGCGCTGGCCTTCGGCAACGAGTTCCTGCCCCCGGTGGTCGGCCTCGCCGCCTTCTGCGGCGTCGCGTACATGATCTACCGCACGGCGATCAAGGCCGAAGCCGCCAAGTGAAGATCGCCTTCATCGGCTCCCACGGCGTCGGCAAGACGACGCTGTGCTACGACGTCGCGTCGCTCCTGAAGCGCCGCGGCGTCAACGTGGACATGGTCAAGGAGGTCGCGCGGCTCTCGCCGCTGCCGGTGAACCGCAAGACCTCCCTCGAAGCCCAGACCTGGATCCTGACGACGCAGGTCGCCGAGGAGATCCGTTCCGCGAGCCACGCCGACGTGGTCGTCTGCGACCGCAGCGTCCTCGACAACTACGCCTACATGGTGCTCGCCTGCGGTCGCCAGCGCCCGGTCGAACGGTTCGTGGACTGGTGGATGCGCACCTACGACGTGCTGTTCAAGGTGCCCGTGGCCGGGGACGAGGCGGCGCAGGCCGACGGCTTCCGGGACACCGACGCGTTCTTTATCCGCTCCATCGACCAGCTCGTGGACACGCTCTTGGCCGAGAAGAAGCTCGAGTCCGTCGCGCTCCCCCCGAGCGACCGCGAACGCTGGATCGAGATCGTCCGCGACCGGGTGGTCGAGCACCCGGCGATGAAGCGGCTGTTCTAGCGGCCTCGTCGCCCCCGAGTCTTATTTGCGATAGTGGCAACTATCGCCTCGAATCGGCCGGGATCGTGGCGCTCGCCGCCGAGGCGAAGCGAAACCGTCTCTATTGTGCCCGTGGGATTCTGAGCATCCTCGATGCGCCTACGGTCACTCCTCCCTGATGTCGATCCCGAGTTGCCGGCACTTCTTGTAGAGGTGCGAGCGCTCCAGGTCCAGGCTCTTGGCGGCCTTCGTCACGTGGCCCGCGTGGACGCGCAGGCGTTCGCGGATCACGTCGCGCTCGAAGGCGTCCACCAGGTCGCGCAGGGCGCCCTCGGTGGGCAGTGCCGCGGCTGCGGGCTTGGTGGCCGGAGGCAGTGCCGTGCGCACGTCCTCGGCGCCGATCGGGTCGCCCTCGGCGAGGATCAGGATGCGCTCCACGACGTTGCGCAACTCGCGCACGTTGCCGCGCCAGGGCTGTTGCCGGAGCAGGGTTAGGGCCTCGTCGGAGAAGCGGCGGGCGCGCCAGCGGTTGCGTCGTGCAGCGGCGTCGGCGAAGTGAGCGACCAGGCGGTCCACGTCCTCGCGCCGTTCGCGCAGCGGCGGCGTGCGCAGGCTCAGGGTGTTGATGCGGTAGAGCAGATCCTCGCGGAAGCGGCCCTCGGCCACCAGCGCATCCACGTCGCGGTTGGTGGCCGAGATCACGCGCACGTCGGCCTGGAGCACGGAGGCGCCGCCCACCCGCGTGAAGCGACCGTCCTGGAGCACGCGCAGCAGCTTGGCCTGCATCGCCGCGGGCATGTCGCCGATCTCGTCGAGGAACAGCGTCCCGCCGTCGGCCTGCTCGAACAGGCCGCGCCGCTGGGCGGCGGCGCCCGTGAAGGCGCCCTTCTCGTGGCCGAACAGCTCGCTTTCGATGAGTTCCGCGGGCACCGCGGCGCAGTTCATCGGAACGAAGGGCCCTTCGCGCCGGCCTGAAGCTGCGTGGACGGCGCGGGCGACCAGCTCCTTGCCCGTGCCGTTCTCGCCCAGAACCAGGATCGGCACGTCGGCAGGAGCAGCGCGGCCGATCAGCTCGCGCAGCTTCTCGATGCCGCCGCTTTGGCCGAGGATCTCGAAGGCGTCGCCGTCCCGGCGCAGGTCGCGGTTCTCGCGCTCGAGGCGGCCCAGGCGCAGGACGTTGCGCAGGGTGACCAGCAGGCGCTCGAGGCCGACCGGCTTCTCGACGAAGTCGAGGGCGCCCAGCCGCGTCGCCCGCACCGCCATGTCGAGATTGGCCTGGCCGCTCATCACGACCACCGGCACCTCGGGGTCCCTCTCCCGCAGCTTCTCCAGGAACGCCAGGCCGTCCATCTCGGGCATCACTACGTCGGTGAGGATCGCGTCCACGCGCTCGGTCTCCAGGCGCTCCAGGGCCCGCGCGGCCGACGACGCGCTGAGGGTCGTGAGACCCTCGAGGGCGAAGGCGCGCGAGAGCGACTCCAGCGTGCCGGGGTCGTCGTCCACGATCATGATGCGGGGCTTGGTCAAGGGCACGCGGACAAGCCTAGTTCACGGGCTGGCGACGGGCAAAGACAGCGCGAAGCTGGTGCCGAGGCCCGCGGTGCTCCGCACCTCCACGCGGCCGCCGTGGTCGGACACGATGCCCTGCACGATGGCCAGGCCCAGGCCGGTGCCGCCCTTCTTGGTGGTGAAGTACGGCGTGAAGAGGCGCGTGCGTTGTTCCTCGGAGAGGCCCGGCCCGGTGTCCTCCACCTCGACCAGGACGTGTCCGTCGCGCGCGCGGGTGGCGACGCGCAGCGTGCCTCCGCCGGGCATGGCCTCGATGGCGTTCGCCACCAGGTTCGAGAGCGCGCGGCCCAGCAGGTCCGGGTCGGCTGCCGCGGCCGGCAGGCTCGGCGCCAGCGTCGTCTCGACCGTCACGCCCGGCGCCCGGTCGCGATGGAGCTGCAGCGTCTGCTCGACCACGGCGTTCAGGTCGGTCGGGCGCAGCGACGGGCGCGGCATGCGGGCGAACTCGCTGAACTCGTCCACGATGCGGCGCAGCGCCAGCAGCTCCTGCCGGATGGTGACGCTCGACTCGCGGAACAGGTCGGCGAAGCGATCGGGGTCGCGCTCCAGGGCCCGGGCCAGCGTGTCGAGGGAGACCTGGATCGGGAAGATCGGGTTCTTCAGCTCGTGGGCCAGGCGCCGCGCCATCTCGCGCCAGGCCGCCACCCGCTCGGCCTGCACCAGCCGCTCGCGCGAGCTGCGCAGGTCCTCGGTCATCGCGTTGAAGGAACGCGCCAGCTCGGCCAGCTCGTCCTGGCCCGTGGCGTCCACCGGCGCGTCGAAGTCCCCGCGCGCCACGCGCCGCGCGCCCTTCGCCAGGTCGCGTACGGGCCGCGACAAGCGCTGCGCGACCACGACGGCCGCGAGCAGCGCTAGCGCCAAGGCCACTGCCCCCGCCGCCAGGGTGTCGCCCAGCACGTCGCCGAGCACGCGGTCCAGGTCGGCCCGCGGCAGGGCCGCGACCACCAGCAGCGATGGCGCCAGCGGCGCCGCGGCGTAGCGCCACGCGCGTCCCGCGAGCGTCGCCTCGGCCATCTCGCTGGGCAGGGACGACAGCCTCCAGCCCGCGAGCGGAGAGTCCGGCGGCGCCGTCCACTCGTGGCGCGCCGCGGCGTAGAACCCCACGCGGCACTCGGCCGCGCGCGCGAGGTCGGCCGCCAGCTCGCCGTCGAGGAAGTAGCCGCCGCGCACCAGCACAGCCCGCCCGCGCCAGTGTGCGCGGCGCTCGGCGACGATGGCGAGGCGCAGCGCCGAGCCGAATCCTGCCGCGGATTTCTCGAGGCGGAACGGCGATCCGGCGAACTCCACGTCGGCATCGGGCAGGCCCACGCCCGCCGGCCAATGCCGCGACGCCACGATCCCGCGCTCGTCCTGGATCTCCAGGGCCGGCAGGTCGCGGCGCGCGCCCAGAGCCTGGACCAGCTCGCGCGGGTTCGCCGCGTCGTCGGCAGGCAGGTCGAGGCTCGCGACCGCGGTGGTCTGGAGAAGCGCCCGCTCGCGCAGGCGGTCGAGGCGGGCCTGCGTCACCTCGAGCGCGGCGCGCAGCCGTTCACGCGAGGAGTCGTCGTAGGCGCGCGCGACGCGCCGCTCCACGAGGAAGGCCAGGAGCCCCACCGGCAGCGCCGCGACGAGCACGAACGCGAGGACGAAGCGGCCGCGCAGGCTCACGGCTCCACCCACGCGCCCTCGAGTACGAGACGCGTGTCCTGGGCGAGGCGCAGGCCGTGGACGCCGTGCCGGGCGGCGACCCGGATCGGCAGGCGGGCGAGCGGCACGCCGAACGCCGGGGTCTCGGCGCTGCCCTCGGCCGCCAGCAGCAGGCGCAACGGAGCCGCGCTGCGCTGAACCTCGGCGGGCGGGCGCACCTCGAGGCAAACGCGTGCCCCGAGGGCCTCGATCACGGCGGCCAGGCGCTGGCTGGCCGCCGGCGGCACGTCGTTCGCCACCAGCAGGGGAAGTGCCAGGCCGTCGAGACGCGCGGCTCCGGCTGCGCCCGCCTCCGCGACGGGCTGGGCCCCGTCCAGGAAGGCGGCGAGATCGGCGGCCGCCGCGGCCGCGGTGAGCGCGGCGACCACCGCCTCGGGCTGCCCGCGGTCGAGTACCAGGACCAGCGTCGCGTGGCGCGCCGGCTGGAAACGCAGCGCGGGCCCGGCGTCGAGGACGACGTCCAGGCGCCGGCTCGCCAGGTCGGCGGCACGGCGTGCCGCATCGGGCTGCGCGAGCAGCGTCAGGCGCTCGAGATAGGGCCGGCCGCGCACGTGGTCGGCGAACGCGGTGAGGGCGAGGCGCTTTTCGGGCACCGTGAGCGTGGGCAGGAACGGGCCGGCGCCCGCTCCCGCCGCACTGACGATCGCCGCGGCCGGCGAGGCGAGGGCTGGCACGCCGCCTTGCTGGGGCTCGCGGAAGCGCAGCACGACGTGGCCCGGGTCGGGCGCCAGCAGGCCCTCGGGCTGCAGCGCCGCGCGCAGCGCGCTGGCCTCGGCCGTGTCGCCGTCGAGGAACCGCTGCAGGGAGCGGAGCACGTCCGCCGAACTGAGAGCCGCGTCGTCGTGAAAGCGCGCGTCGCCCTCCAGCTCGAAGCGCCATTCGCGCCGCGACGCCGATAGTTCCCAGCGTCGGGCGAGGCTGGGCCCCATGCGGCCGCCTTCGTCGAGGGCCACCAGCGTTTCGTGGACGAGGCCGAGGACCAGGCGTTGCGACGCGTCGGCGGGCTGTGCGGGTTGCAGCGAGCCGGGAAGCGTCGCGACCCCGACCGTCAGCTCGCCGCCGTAGCTGGGTCCAAGGGCGGCCGGAAGCGCCGAGGCCAGGGTCACGAAGACGGCGCCGAGTGCCGGGGCCGCCTTCATCGGTCGGTCCCCGGCACCACGACCAGCCTCAGGCTCGAGCCGCTGTCGGTGTCGGTCGCGACAGCGAGCCAGTCGCGCCCTTTTTGGGGAAGCGCGGCGAGGGCGCGCACCCGCCCAGCCTCGGGCCACGCCAGGACGAGGTGGGTCGCCGAAGCGTCGCGGCGCAGCAGGCGGATCTCGTCGGTCTCGGACGGTGGCGACGGCGCCGTGGTGGCGAGCACGCCGCCGGAGAGGTCCGCCAGAGCGTCCCCGGCGCGCGTACCCGACGTGTCGGCCTGGCCGTCGAGCAGGAGCGTTCCGTCGGGGGCGATCGCGGCGCCCGAGGAAACGAGGCGCAGCAGGTGCGAGGCTCCGAGCGCCAGGGTATTGCTGCCGCGCAGGAAGCGAACCCCCTCCGGCGCAGCGCCCGCCGGCAACGCCGTGGGCGGGATCGCCTCGGCGCCCGCGACCGCGGCGAGGCGCTGGCCGTCGAGCGTGAACAGCGTCGCGCCGCTGCGCCGGTTCGACATCGCCCAGCACGCGCCCTCGCCGGGCACCGCACGCAGCAGTCCGGCCGGCCAGCGAGCCTGCACGCGTTCGCCGGGCAGGAGCAGCCGCCCGTCGCGCACCAGCGCGTCTCCGTCCACGCGGTACAGGTGGAGCGCATCCTCGGACAGCACGAGCAGCCGCGTCTCGTCGAGGAAGGCCACGTCGAGAGCAGGGCCGTCCAGGCGTGCCCGCGCGAGTGTGGCCGGAGCGACGGCGGGGGCGCAGAGCAGCGGCAGCAGGAAGGCGAGCGCCAGCACGGTCGAAGGATAGCGCGGTGTTATCCTTGCCTGGTCATGGCGACAGTCGAGCAGATCACCAAGGACCTGACGGCCGCGATGAAATCGAAGGACGCGCTGCGCACGGGCGTCCTGCGCATGGCGAAAGCCGCCCTGATGAACCGCGAGATCGACAAGCAGGCGCCCCTCGACGACGCGGAGAGCGCGAAGGTGCTGCAGACCCTGGTCAAGCAGCGCGAGGACTCCGCCGAGCAGTTCCGCAAGGGCGGTCGCCCGGAGCTGGCCGACAAGGAACAGGCGGAGCTCGCGATCCTCAAGACCTACCTGCCCCGGGAGGCGGGGGAAGCCGAGATCGCGGCCGCCGTCGAGAAGGCCGTGGCGGAAACGGGCGCCGCGTCCCTGAAGGACATGGGCCGCGTCATGAAAGTGGCTCTTGCGGCCCTCAGCGGCCAGTCCGTGGACGGCAAGAAGGTCAACGAGGCGGTCAAGAAGCGGCTCGGGGGCTAGGGGTCCTCTTGCGCGAGTCGCTGCGGAAGGCCGGCGGCCGGGTCATGGTCGGCTTCGAGGGCCACGCGGCGTCGGCGGACGTGCGCCGCCTCATCCGCGACTTCCGCGCTTCGAGCGTCATCCTGTTCGGCCGGAACGTGGACGCCCCCGAACAGGTGGCCGAGCTGGTCCGCGAGCTGCAGGAGATCGCTCGCGATGCGGGTCACGAGCTGCCGCTGCTCGTCGCGGTGGATCAGGAGGGCGGGCGGGTCGCGCGACTGCAAGCGCCTTGGACCCGCTGGCCGCCGCTGCGGGCGCTGGGCCGCATGGGCTCCGAGGAGCATGCGCGCAGGATGGGGGAGGCGCTGGCCGCGGAGCTCGTCGCCTGCGGCATCCACTGCGACTTCGCGCCGGTCGTGGACGTGGACACGAACCCCAGGAACCCGATCATCGGGGACCGCTCTTTCGGCGACGATCCCGAGCTGGTCGGCCGGCTGGGCGCCGCGATGATCCGCGGCCTGCAGGACGGGGGCGTGGCGGCGTGCGCCAAGCACTTCCCGGGCCACGGCGACACGGACCTGGACTCGCACCTCGCTTTGCCCGCCGTGGACCATTCGCCGTCGCGCCTCGAGGACGTCGAGCTGCGCCCGTTCCGCAAGGCGATCGAGGCCGGCGTGGCCTCGATCATGACTGCCCACGTCCTGGTACGCGAGCTGGACGACCGCCTGCCGGCGACTTTGTCGCCCGTGGTGATCGGCGGGCTGCTGCGCGAGACGCTTCGCTACGACGGCGTCGTCGTCTCCGACGACCTGGAGATGAAGGCCCTCGCCGATCGCTGGCGGCCGGGCGAGGCGGCGCTGCTGGCCGCCGAGGCCGGCTGCGACCTCATCCCGGTGTGCAAGGACCACGCGGCGCAGGTCGAGGCGATCGAGGGCCTGGTGCGCGCGGTCGAGTCGGAGCGCCTGCCTTGGAAGGCCATGGACGCCGCGTACGCGCGGATCCGGCTCCTGAAGGAGCGCTTCCTACTGCCCTACCGCGATCCGGTCCCGAACCAGGCCCGCCTCGCCGCCGGCGTCGGCGAGCGCGTGGCGCTCGCGGAGGAGATCGCCGCGCGCAGCGGGATCCCCGTATGAGCGCCACGCATCCCAGAAACGGAGAGCCACAGAGAGCACAGAGAAGGCATACGATCGGTTCGAGGTCACAGAGGAAGGATGATGCTGAAAGGCCCACCGATCTCTGTGTCCTCTCGTGGACCTCTGTGATCTCTGTGGTTGTCTTGGCCGGGGCATAGCGACATGGACTTGGGGATCAAGGGGCGCGCCGCGGCCGTGGCGGCGTCTTCGCGCGGGCTGGGGCGCGCCGTGGCGCGGGCACTGGCGGCCGAGGGCTGCGCGGTCGCGATGTGCGGTCGCGACGAGGCGCGGATCCGCGAGGCGGCCGAGGCCGTGGCCCGGGAGACGGGCGCACGTACGCTGCCCGTCGTGGCCGACGTGGGCGTCGCTGCCGACTGCCGGCGCTTCATCGAGCAGGCGGCGCAGGCGTTCGGCCGGCTCGACATCCTGGTGACCAACACGGGCGGCCCGAAACCGGGCGGCTTCGACGGTGTGGACGACGCCGACTGGGACGCCGCCTTCCGCGTCACGCTCGGGAACGTCGTGAACCTGGTGCGCGCCTCCGTGCCCCACATGAAGAAGAACCGCTGGGGCCGCGTCGTCAACATCACCTCGCTGTCGGCCAAGCAGCCGATCGACGGCCTCGTGCTCTCCAACGCGTTCCGGCCGGCGGTCGTGGGCCTGGCCAAGACGCTGTCCAACGAGCTGGGCCGCGACGGCATCCTGGTGAACAACGTCTGCCCCGGCTACACGCGGACCGACCGCCTGGACGAACTGGCCCACGTGCGCGCCAAGGCCGCCGGCACGACGCCCGAGCTGATCCTGGCCGGACTCGCGCAACTGGCGCCGCTCGGCCGCATCGCGGAGCCCGAGGAGTTCGCGGCGGTGGTGTGCTTCCTGTGCTCCGAGCGTGCGTCCTACCTGACCGGGGCCACGATCCCCATAGACGGCGGGGCGGCCCGCGGCCTGCTGTGAGCCTCAGCAAGCCCCGGCCCCTGCGGCCGGGCGACCTGGTCGGCGTGGCTGCGCCCGCCGCCGGCTTCGACGCGGCCCTGCTGCAGAAGGGGGTCGCCGAGCTGGAGGCCCTGGGCCTTCGCGTCCGCGTGGCGGGCGACATCCACGAGCGTGCCCACTTCGCCGCCGGCAGCGCGCAGCGCCGCGTACGCGAGCTGCGCGGGTTGTTCGAGGACGACGAGGTGGCGGGCATCGTGTGCGCACGCGGGGGCGCCGGAACGATCCACCTTCTGCCGGGCCTCGACCCGCTGCTGGCCCAACGCCACCCCAAGGTCTTCGTCGGCTGCAGCGACGTGACTTTCCTGCACTCGATGCTGAACGGCCTCGGCCTCGTCACGTTCCACGGCCCCATGGTCGCCGGCGACATCGGCCGCGGGACCTGGGACCGGGACAGCTTCTGGAGCGCGGTGAGCGGCGAGGGCGCGCCGCTCAGCACCGCCCCCGACGACCTGCTGGTGGTGCGGGAGGGCCACGGCCGGGGCCGCGTCCTGGGCGGCTGCCTGTCGGTCCTGGCTTCCGCCGCGGGCACGCCCTGGGCGCTCCGGCCCGACCGCGAGGGCACGATCCTGTTCCTGGAGGACGTCGCCGAACCTCCGTACCGCATCGACCGCCACTTGCGACAGCTCCGGGCGGCGGGCGCCTTCGAAGGCCTGCGGGGCGTCGTGTTCGGAGACTTGCCGAAGTGCGCGCCGCCTCGGGACGCCGCGTTCTCGCTGGAGGCGGTCATCCTCGAGGCCCTCGACGGCCTCGACGTGCCCGTAGCGCTGGGCCTGTCGAGCGGCCACGTGGCGACGGGCGCTCTCACGCTGCCGCTGGGCGTCTCGGCCCGACTGCTGTGCGAGCGCGGGGAGGCGCGCCTGGAGCTGCTGGAGAGCGCCGTCGCGTGAAGATCCACCTCTCGGGAGCCTGCGGCACCGCCATGGCGTCGCTGGCGGGCCTGCTGCGCGAGCGCGGACACGCCGTCACGGGCTCGGACCAGGACGTGTACCCGCCGATGTCGACACAGCTCGAGGCGATGGGGATCCGCCTGCGCTCGCCGTATGCGGCCGAGAACGTCCCGGAAGACGCCGACCTGGTCGTGATCGGGAACGCGCTCTCGCGCGGCAACCCGGAGGTCGAGGTAGCGCTCGATCGTAAGCAGCGCATGACCAGCCTGCCGGCGCTCCTGGCCGACGAGTTCCTGCGCGGGCGTACGTCGATCGTGGTGGCCGGAACCCACGGCAAGACCACGACCACCAGCCTGCTGGCCTGCCTGCTCGACCGCGCCGGCCTCGACCCCTCGTTTCTGGTCGGCGGCGTGCCCGTGGACTTCGGGACGAGCTACCGGCTGGGGCAGGGCGAGCACTTCGTGGTGGAGGGCGACGAATACGATTCGGCGTTCTTCGACAAGCGGCCCAAGTTCGTGCACTACCTGCCCGACGTCGCGATCGTCGGCAACGTCGAGTACGACCACGCCGACATTTATCCCGACCTCGAGGCGGTGAAGACCGCGTTCCTCCGCCTGCTGGCGGTGATCCCGCGCCGCGGTCTCCTGATGGCAGGCGTCGAGAGCCCCGTCGTTCGGGAGCTGTTGCCGCGCGCGCCGTGCCGCGTCGAGACCTTCGCAGTGGGATCCGAGCCCGCGGCCGATTGGCGCGCCCACGACCTGCGTCCCGGGCCCGAAGGGGTCGGCTTCCGCCTGGAACGGCATGGCAGCGATCTGGGCGAGTTCCACGTGGCCCTCGCGGGCGAGCACAACGTCCGCAACGCGCTCTCGGCCCTCGCCGCCGCCGCCTCGGTGGGCGTGGCGCCCGAGCGGCTGCGCGAGGCCCTGGCCGGCTTCCGGGGCGTGAAGCGCCGCCTGGAGCTGCGCGGCGAGGCGCGAGGCATCCGCGTCTACGACGACTTCGCCCATCACCCCACGGCGGTGCGCGAGACCCTGCGGGCGCTGCGCGCCCTGCCCGGCGGCCGCCTGGTGGCCGTTTTCGAGCCGCGGTCCTACACCTCGCGCACGCGCGTGTTCCTGGGCGACTTCGCGAGGGCCTTCGGCCTGGCCGACGAGGTCGTGATCGCCGCGGCGTTCCTGCCCGGCAAGATCCCTGCGCACGAGCGCCTGTCGGAGCAGGAGCTGGTCGCGGCAGTGGAAAAGGGGGGCGGCAAGGCCCGCTTTCTGCCGACCGTCGGCGAGATCGTGGATGCCCTCCGGCGCGACCTGCGCCCGGGAGACCGGGTCGCCATCCTTTCGAACGGCGGTTTCGGGGGCATCCACCAGAGGCTTCTGGACGCCCTTTCGGCCTAGGGGCAGCAGCGTGGACGCCCGGCCCCGCCTGTGCTACAACTTCGCCACCTGCGGAATCTCGTTTCCAGATACCCGTGAACGTGCCTTCAAACAAGGAGGACGGTGTATGAAGCGAAGTCTCCTGGCCATCCTGGCCCTGGGAGTGCTCGCCGTTCCCCCGGCGTGGGCGCAGGAAGCCCAGCAGCCGGCGGGAGAGAGCGAAGAAGAGAAGAGCCTGACCTTCACCGACACGGTCGTCGTGTCGGGGTCGAGGGTGGAAGAGAAGGTCATCGACTCGCCGGCGACGATCAGCGTCATCACGTCCGACACGATCGCGTCGAGCGCGGCCCAGAACTTCGGCGACCTGCTGCGCGCCGTCCCGGGCGTCAACGTGGTCCAGACCTCGGCGCGCGACGTGAACATCACGAGCCGCGCCGCCACCAACACTTTGGCCAGCTCGCAGCTCACGCTGCTCGACGGGCGCTCGATCTACCTCGACTTCTTCGGCATGGTGCTTTGGGACTTCGTTCCCACCAACGCCAACGACGTCAAACAGATCGAGGTTGTGCGCGGCCCGGCCTCGGCGGTGTGGGGCGCCAACGCCCTCACGGGCATCGTCAACATCATCACCAAGACGCCGCGCGAGTCGCAGGGCACGACCATGCTCATCAGCGGCGGCCTGTTCGACCGCGAATGCGATCGCTGCTCGCAGACCGACAGCGGCTACAACTACGGGGTCAGCCTCTCGACGGCCCAGGCTCCCAACGACCACTGGTCCTACAAAGTCGCGCTGGGCTACTTCGACAGCGATCCCTTCTCGCGGCCGACGGGCACGATTCCACGCAGGGCCGACCCGCGCTCTCCTGGCGCTTTCATCGGCGGTGCCTCGTACCCCGCGGACCGGAGCGGCTTCGGAACGGCGTACGAGAACCAGGGTACCAAGCAGCCGAAGCTGGACCTGCGCATCGACAACGACAAGGACAACGGCGGGCGCCTGACCCTGCAGGGCGGCTACGCGGGCACGGAAGGCATCATCCACACGGGCATCGGCCCCTTCGACATCCAGAGCGGGTCGTACATGGCCTACGGCAAGGCGAGCTACTCCCAGGGCGGCTTCAAGGTCGGCGTGTTCGGGAACTTCGTCAACGCCGACGCGCCCAACCTGTTGCAGCGCAACCCGCAGACCCTGCAGCCTGTCCAGCTCAACTTCACGACCCAGACCTACGACTTCGACCTGGGCTACACACGGGTGGTGGCGGGCAAGCACATCCTGAGCATGGGCGGCAACGCCCGGCGCAACGCCTTCGACATCACGATCGCGCCGAACTCCGAGGACCGCAACGAGTTCGGCGGCTACTTCCAGGACGAGCTGTTCTTCGACAAGTTCCGCATCGCCCTGGGCGCGCGCGTGGACAAGTTCGGGAACATCAGCGATCCGGTGTTCTCGCCGCGCGTCTCCCTGATGTTCAAGCCGAAGCGCGATCAGTCGTTCCGCGTCGCCTTCAACCGCGCCTTCCGCTCGCCTTCCGTGATCAACAACTTCATCGAGCTGCCGATCAGCAACCCGAGCCCGATCGACCTGCGGGCCCTGGGGCCGCTGCTCCCGCCCCCCCTGCGGCCCTTCGTGGCCCAGCCCTTCTTCCTGACAGTCAAGCTGAAGGGCAGCGAGCTGGTCACGCCGCAGTACGACATGAAGGAAGAGCAGCTGGACGCCATCGAGCTCGCCTACACGGGCACCTTCAACCGGCGCACCACGTTGGGCCTGGCCCTGTACCAGAACGACAAGAAGGACAACATCAACTTCACGAACCTGCTGCCGAGCGCCCAGTTCCCGACCGGGCTGCCGGGCCTGTCCTTCTACTCGCCGACCAACCCGGCTTCGGGCATCACCATCACGGGCCAGCCGATCACGTTCCCGCCCGTGCTGATGGGGATCCTGGCGGCCATCCCGCCGCAGTTCCGCGGGCCGATCCGCCTGCCCGAGACAGTGTTCACGTATCTCAACCTGGGGCCGGTGCGTGACCGGGGCGTGGAGGTCTCGGTGGACCACGTGTTCAACGACAACCTGACGGGCTACGCGAACTACTCGTGGCAGGACGAACCCAAAGTCCTCGACGCGGCCAGCGACGAGATCCCGTACCCCGCGGCCGAGATCGCCTTGGCACCCACCAACCGCTTCAACGCGGGCGTCAACTTCAACAGCAAGAAGTTCCTGGGCAGCCTGAACGTGAACTACGTGGACGAGGCGCTGTGGAGCGACGTGCTCACCGAGCCGTTCCACGGCTTCACGGACGCCTACACACTGGTCAACCTGGGCTTCGGCGTGAAGTGGAACGACGGCAAGATCACCACCAGCGTCAAGTGCCAGAACCTGCTGAACGAGGACGTCCAGCAGCACGTCTTCGGCGACATCCTGAAGCGGTCGGTCAACTTCGAGCTGAACGTCAAGTTCTAGGCCGAAGTCGTCAGGAGGCCGCCGGGTCACGCCCCGGCGGCCTTTTTCTTTGGCAAAGGCGCTGGCGTTTCCACGGCCACGCTGACGTGAGCGCTGTACCACAAGGCGCCCGAGACGAAGCGCAGGTCTCCGGGCGAGGCGCCGAGTTCGAGCCGCCGCCCGTCCCGCTCCAGGCTGGTGCGGATCGAGGTGGGCAGGGCGAAGGGGCGGAACAGCCTCCTGGGCAGGCGTACCTTGAACCCCTCGGCCAGGCGCTCGCGCAGCTTGGGCAGCAGCGTCTCCGGATCGAGGGCCATGCCGCACTTCGCGAAGGAGTCCTGCTCGCGGAGCGCATCCTCGACGATCTTCCACGACTCGGGCGTGGGCACGGGCTTCAGGGTGTAGGGCACGTCCTCGAACGCCGGTACCGCCCGCAGGCCGTCGCTGCCCGCCTCCAGGGTCAAGGCGCCGTTCACCACTTCGACGCTCGGCTCGATGGTCGCCTCGAGGCGCCGTTCGATGCGGAAGTCGCGGCACACGAGGTTGGCGACGCCCTTCGAATCCCAGGCGAAGTCCAGGCTGGCATCGCCCTGCGCTCCCTCCAAAGCCACCGGCAGGCGCAGCGACACGCTGTTTCCCCCCGCGATCGTCGCCTTCGGCCCGCGGGCCGCCAGCACGCCGCGCACCCTGTGGACGACCAGGTCGAGCGTCCAGGCTCCGGCATTCAGGCCCTTCACGTTGACCTCGCCCGTGGCGGTCGCCTTGGCCTCCAGCTTCAGGTCCAGCTCCACGCGGTCCAGGTAGCGTTGGGCCACGCGGGTCAGAAGGGCCTGTAGCAGCGGGCCCTGGATCACCACCATGACCTCGTCTTCTTCAGCGACAGCGCCCTGGATGATCTCGTCGCCCGCGAGCTGCTGCTCGAGCTCCGCCCACAGGCGTTCCTGTTTCTGCTGCAGGACCAGGAGGCGCCCCGCGCGGGCGGAGTCGGCGTCGCGGCGGCAGCCCAAGGCCGCCAGCACGAGCGCGGCGGCTGCGGCGGCGCGCGGCTTCAGTGGGCCGCCTCGAGCCCGCTGGTGCGCACGGAGATCCAGAGCCGGTGGTGGAACGACTTCACGTCGTGGATGGTCGCGCCCAGCGGCATGCGCTCGAGGCCGATGCTCACCCCGCCTTCGGGACCGACGGCCGGCAGCTCGATGTCGCTCGCCACGCTGACGGGGATCTCGATCACGCTCATGAGCGCCTCGAAGGCCTCGAGCTTCTCGCGCGAGAGATCCTCGACCAGTTGTCCTGCCGGCACGTCGAGGCCCAGCAGCTCGGTCCGGCGCGCCTCGACCGCGAACACGTTGGCGCGCCCCCGCAGCACGCCCGTCTTCGGATCCAGGTCCACCACGTCCAGCCCGGCGTGGACCGTGATCTCCGCCGCGGCGCCGGTGCCGTGCTCGAGAGAGGCGCGGCCGTCCAGGCGCAGGCTCGCGAAGCCGTCCTCCAGCAGCACCCTGGCCGCGGTCAAGCGCACGCGGAACCGGTTCGCCACGACCTGCTCCAGGGGCAGTCCCGCGTCGAGCACCTGCTGGATGAAGGGCTCCCGAACCACCACCAGCACGTGGTCGAAGCGCAGCAGGCGCCCGTCGTTGGCGCGCAGCTCCTTTTGCATCGCCTCGAGCCCGCGGATGCGTCGCAGCAGGTTCTCCTCCTGTCCCGAAAGGCGCGCCTCGCTCTGGCGTTCTCTGCATCCGCCGGCGACGGCGGCCACCGCCAGGGCGAGGGCGAGGGACGGGCGCACGCCTACTCGAGGACCAGGCTCAGGAAGCGCAGCTCGCCCGCGCGCTCGACCTGCAGCACGACAGGGTCGCCGGGCTTCATCGCGTCGAGGACGGCGCGCAGCCCGGCCACGTCCAGCACCGACGTGCCGTTCAAGGCGTAGATCACGTCGCCGGCCTCCAGGCCGTCCTCGAAGGGCAGCGGCTCCCTCTGGGACGCCGCGACCACGACGCCGGCGCGCGCGCGCACCGGTCCCAGCATCGACAGCAGATCGTCGTCCAGGTCGAGGGCCAGCAGGCCCAGGTTCGGCACCAGGTTCTTTTCGGGACTGATGCGGTCGAGCAGGCGCGTGGCGTCGCCAGGCCGTTCCTGCACCGTCACCAGAAGCGGCAGCAGCGTGTGGCCGCGCAGCACGACCAGGCTCACGCTGGTGCCGGGCGTTCGCCGGTAGAGGTTCACCTCGAGCTGGCGCGCGTTCTCGAGGGGCTTGCCGTCGAGCGACAGCACCACGTCTCCGATGCCCAGGCCCGCTCGCTGCGCGGCGCTGCCCGGCCGCACGTCGGCCACCACGACGCCGCGCTCACGCTGGAGGGCGAGACCCCGCGCCAGCAGCGGCGTGATGGTCTGGGTGCGGGCTCCGATCTCGCCGCGCCTGACGCGGCCCGAGGCCCGCAGCTGCTCGAACACGCTCCGCGCGATGTGGCTGGGAGCGGCGAATCCCAGGCCTTCGCTGCCGCCGCTGCGGGACACCTTCAGGGTGTTGATGCCGACTACGCGCCCGGCCAGGTCCACCAGGGGCCCTCCGCTGTTGCCCTGGTTGATCGAAGCGTCGGTCTGGATGTAGACCATCGGACTCTCGGGCTCGAGCTGGCGCGCCGTCGCGCTCACGATGCCCAGGCTCACGGAATCCTCGAGGCCCAGGGGGCTGCCGAACGCCAGCACGACCTGGCCCTGGCGCACCGCCTCCGAATCGCCGAAGGCCAGGAACGGCAGGCCGCTCTCGTCGACCTTGAGCACGGCCAGGTCGGTCTCGCGATCGACACCTACGACGCGGGCCGGCACGGGGCGACCGCGCGACTTCAGGACCGAGTGGGTGGTTGCGGTGTCGTGAAGCAGCACCTGGATGCGGCGGGCGCCGTGGATCACGTGGGCGTTCGTCAGCACGTAGCCGGCGGGGTCCACCAGCACCCCGGAGCCGGCGCTCGTCTGGCGCGGCAGCAGGGCGGCCTGGCTGGCACCCACGGGTGCGCCGTAGCCGCTCACCTGGACCTGGACGACCGCGGGCTTCACGCGCTCGACCAGGGTCTGCAGCTCGGCGTCCAGGCGGACGATCTCGCCCGGACGGGCGCTGGTCGCGGTCTGCGCGGCGCCGGAAGCGCCGGAGGCCGCGAGAAGGGCTGCAGCGAACAGGCGTGCGTGGCGCATCTTGAGGTCCTCCTACTTCAGGTCCATGCCGAACCGCTCCGTGGAGTTTCCCTTCTTGTCCACCACGAGCACGCTGAGCCGGGGCGCCGTTTCCCTCGCAAACACGATGCGCATGAAGCCCGCCTCGGCTGCGGCGAAGCGCGTGCCCTCGACCTGGCGCACCGGGCTCGTGTGGCCGTGGATGCCGGCGCCGCTCACCAGGACGAACTGCGGGGTGCCGCCCGCGATCACCTGGAGGCTGTGCTCGTGGCCCGAGACCCAGGCCAGGGGACGGCGGGTCTCGAACGACTCGCGGACCAGGGACCGCATGCGCTGGTTCTCCTCGGACGACAGGTCCTGGGCCGAGACGCCGCCCTTGCGCGCCGCGGGGTAGATGGAGCCGATGCCCGGCAGCGGGATCCACAGCCAAGGCTTCCAGTCGGTCAACGGGAACACGTGCTGACGGGTCGTGAAGCGGCCCCCGTGGGGGCCGCCAGTCGCGAGCGGGTGATGGGCGGCGACGAGGACCTTGCGGTCTCCCGCGTCGCCCACCACACGGCGCAGGGCCTCTTTGACCTCCGCCTCGGAATCGGCGGCGCATCCCGACTCGGGATCGCGCGGCTTGTCGAAGGCGTGGAGGAACCACTGGGTGTCGAGCAGCAGCAAGCGCAGCTGCGCGCCTATATCGCGAACCTCGGGGCCGGGGCAGCCATCATGAGGCAGGTACTCGATACCCGGTGCGTTTCGGTCCCGCACGAACTCGGCCTGCCTGCGCACCGCGTTCCAGCCGTCCTCGCCGTCCATGTCCCAATCGTGGTTGCCGGGGACGAACACCGCCCGCGCGCCCGCCAGACGCACGGCGTCCACCTGGGCGGCGAGGCGGCGCTCCGCCTCGGCCCGGCCCGGCGCTCCCGGCCGCGGCAGTCCCCGCGGGTAGACGTTGTCGCCCAGGAACAACACGACCGTGCGCAGGGGGTCGCGGGCGGCCTCGCGGGTGAGGGCGCGCAACACCGGTTCGCCACGGCGATCGGGGTTGCCGGCGTCGCCGATCAGCAGCAGGATCGCGTCGGCCTGGGGCGGCGGATCCGGCATGGCGGCGGCTGTGGCCAGGGCGAGCGAGGCCAGGCCCGCCGCGAGACGCATCACGCGGCCGCCGTCACGCGCAGCGCGCGCCCGAAAGCCCGGGCGAAGCGCGAGCCGATCCGGCGCGGACGCCAGCCCACGAGGCCGCTGACCGAGAGGCGCGCCTCGCGCGGGCGCAGACTGACCCGGAGCCCGATGGCGCGGTTGTCGCGGCAGCGCTCCTCGATATCGTCGGCGAGTACCAGGAGCGTCGCGGCGCGCTCGATCGAGGCCACGTCGGCGTGGCTCACGAGGGGTGCCAGGGCCCCCAGGTCGGCACCATCGTCCCCGGCGCTGCGGACGACGGCCGACAGCAGCGCGATGCCGCGGTGGCTGAAGCCCAGCAGGTCGGTGGAGAGGACGATGTCCGCCACGTGCTCGTGGCGGTCGAAGAAGTCGATGCTCCGGCCGACGTCGAGCAGGGTCGCCGCGTGGAGCAGCGACTCGCGTATCTCGCTCGGTATCGGGAGCAGGCCGTCGCACAAGCGCCGTGCCAGCTCGCGACGCCGCGCGCTGGTGCGCGGGTCGTAGCCGCGGAATGCCTGCGCCAGAGCCTCGACCGACGCGCTGCGCATCGCCTCGCCCGGGGGCAGGCTTGCGCGCTCGATCCCGACCGCCAGCCCCTCGCGGACGCCCTGGCCCGAGACCAGCAGAAAGGGGGCGTCGAGCCACTCCATGAGGGTGAGCACGCACAGCCCGCCGCCCACGATCGAGTCGCCGCGATCGTCGTTCAATCCCGGCACCTGGACCCGCTTTTTGAGCCTGCGGGACGCGAGCAGCGCCACGACTTCCTCCGCCCGCTCCCGCGTCAGCTCGTATCCGTGGAGCCGGTGCAGCGGATAGCCCTGCAGGCGCTGGTCCACTTTGGCCAGGTTGCGCACCGTGCCGCCCGTGGCGACCAGGGCCTCGCCGCGGGCGAGGCGCGGGAAGCGCGAGGCGGCGAAGAACGAGCGCGCGTGGGCGCGCAGACGCTTCGTCTCCTTGTGGGTGGGCGGGTCGCCGTGGAGGAACGCGTCGGACAGGCGCAGCGCGCCCAGAGGGAAGCTCGCGTTCTCGCCGAGCCGCCGGTCGCGGAAGCGGGAGAGCTGCAGGCTGCCGCCGCCCAGGTCGAACAGGTAGCCGCTCTCGACGCTCAGGCCCCGCAGGGCGCCGAGGAAGCCGAAGCGCGCTTCCTCCTCGCCGCTCAGCACCTGCACGCGGATCCCCAGCTCGCGCCTGACGCGTTGGATGAACTGCCGCCCATTGTCGGCGTCGCGGACGGCCGCGGTGGCCACGGCCACGACCTTGCGCGAGCCCCCGCCGACCACGATGGCCTTGAAGTCGCGCAGCGCGTCCATGGCGCGCTCGACGGACTCCCGCGACAGCGCGTTCGTCTCGTCCAGCTCGCGGACCAGCCGCAACGAGGCGCGGCTCGAGGCCAGGATGCGCAGGGCGCCGCCAGCCTCGGGGGAGTAGACGACCACGCGCCCCGAGTTCGAGCCGATGTCGATGACGGCGACGGGGCGAGGCCGCGGTGGCATCGCCATAGCTTCCGCGATGCCCCGCGGCCCGGTCAACGCGCGCGAGGCCGAGGCGCTAGAAGAGCGTGTAGATGAAGGGCGCCACCGCCGAGCCCTGGGTGAAGACCACCAGCAGGCCCAGCAGGACCAGCATCACGATGATCGGGCCCAGCCACCACTTCTTGCGGACCCGCATGAAGGCCCACAGCTCCCCGATGATCCCGAGCTTCTCTCTGGCGCCTTCCAGTCCCATGTGTCTCCCCTGTCCGTCTAGTCGAGCTCGAACTGCGTGCGCCAGTCCACGTCCTCGCGCAGGGCGGGCTGGTCGCGCTTGTCGAGCAGGTGGTGGCCCAGCACCAGGTAGTCCATGTTGGTGCGCATGAAGCACAGGTAGGCGTCGTGGGGCGTGCACACGATAGGCTCGCCGCGCACGTTGAACGAGGTGTTGATCACGATCGGCACGCCGGTGAGCTTCTCGAACTCCTCGATCAGGCCGTAGTAGAGCGGATTCTGCGCGCGGGTCACGGTCTGCAGGCGGGCCGAGTTGTCCACGTGGGTGACCGACGGAATGCTGCGCTTGCCCTCGCGGACCTGGGCCACCAGCAGCATGTAGGGGCTCTCGCAGTCGAGCTCGAACCACTCGTGGGCCTTGTCGGCGAGCACCGAGGGGGCGAAGGGGCGGAAGCCCTCGCGGAACTTGATCTTCATGTTGAGGGTGTCGCGCATCTTCGGATCCCGCGGGTCGGCCAGGATCGAGCGCCCGCCCAGGGCGCGCGGCCCGAACTCCATGCGGCCCTGGTACCAGCCGATCACGCTGCCTTCGGACAGCAGCTGCGCGGTCTTGCGCGTCAGCTCGGCGTCCAGAAGCACCGAGTGCGGCGCGCCGATACCGTCGAGGTAGCTCTTGATCTCGGGGTCCTTGTACTCGGGCCCCAGGTAGGCGTGGTCCCATGCGGCGCCGCGGGGCTTCTTCTCCAGGGTGTTGTAGATGTAGTGGGCGACGCCCACGGCACCACCGGCATCGCCGGCGGCGGGCTGCACGAACAGGCTCTTGAAGGGCGTCTCGCGCACCACACGGCCGTTGGCCACGCAGTTGAGGGCCACGCCGCCCGCCATGCAAAGGTTGTCGAGGCCGGTCTCCCGGTGGATGTAGCGGGTCATCGCCAGCACCACCTCCTCGCAGACCTTCTGGACGGAGGCCGCGATGTCGAACTCGCGTTCCGCCATCCAGGTCTCGGGCTTGCGCGGCGGGCCGCCGAAGAACTCGTCGAAGGCCCCGTTGGTCATGGTGAGGCCGTAGTCGTACGAGAAGTACTTCATGTTGAGCTTGAAGGAGCCGTCCTCGTTGAGGTGGATCATCTCCTTCATGATGCGGTCGTAGTGCACGGGCTTCCCGTAGGGTGCGAGGCCCATCACCTTGTACTCGGCGCTGTTGACCTTGAAGCCGAGGTAGTAGGTGAACGCGCTGTACAGCAGCCCCAGGGAGTGGGGGAAGCGGATCTCCTTGAACAGCGTGATGTCGGTCCCCTTGCCCACGCCGAAGCTGGCCGTGGCCCACTCGCCGACGCCGTCCACGGTCAGGATCGCGGCCTCCTGGTAGGGCGAGGGCAGGAAGCACGAGGCCGCGTGGCTCATGTGGTGCTCGGCGAACAGGATCGGCCCGGCGTAGGGCTTGAGCTCGGTCCGCACGAGCGACGGCACCCACAGCTTCTCCTTCACCCAGACCGGCATCGCCTTGCGGAAGGAGGAGAACGACCTCGGGAAGGTGGCCACGTAGGTCGAGAGCATCCGCTCGAACTTCAGCAAGGGCTTGTCGTAGAAGCCCACGGCGTCGAGGTCCTCGGGGCCGATGCCGGCCTCCTTGAGCACGTACTTGACCGCGCGGGCGGGGAAGCCCGAGTCGTGCTTCTTGCGGCTGAGGCGCTCCTCCTGGCAGGCCGCGACGATCTTGCCGCCCTGCAGCAGGGCCGCGGCCGAGTCGTGGTAGAAGCAGGACAACCCGAGGACGTTCATCGTGTCCCTAGAATTGATGCCGCGCCGCGGCGTCGGGGCCGAGGGGATTGGGCTCGTGGCTGCGCCAGAAGCTCGGCTCGCCGGCGAGCGAGCGGTCCAGCGGGTCCTTGCCGAACAGGCGCATGAACAGCGCCACCAGCGACACCGACACGAAGTAGACGATGGCCAGGATCACGCTGGTCCAGACGTGGCCGATGCCTTCGAAGAAGCCGGTCCACTTCCTGTAGGCGGCGGAGCGGGGAGCCAGGCGGCGGAACAGCAACTCGATGACGACGACGCTGGTCGCGAACGTCAGCAGGCCCTTGGCGAACAGGCTGCGCCCCTCCCACCAGGCCGAAAGCCAGCTCAGGACCTCCACGAGCGCTTCTTCCCCCCTCAGAACAAACCATCATCTTAAGGGCGCGTGGCTTCCGCGGTCAAACCAAGTGCGCGCGGTCACGGCGTACCTTTAGGCGTCCCCCGTATAATCGAAGCCAGGCATGCCGCCCGTCGAAGACGAGCCACGCCCGGACAAGCCCGATTTCCTGCGCGGCCAGATGCACCAATGGATGGAGCAGATGGCCGTGGCGGGCCGGACCGCCGAGCTGTTCGAGCTCGAGATGTGGCTGCGCAGCTTCGAGCGCTTCTTCCGAATTCGCAACCAGCCGCTGTCCGAGCGCGAGTCGAAGCAGCTGGCGCTGCGCAACTGGTCCGAGGAGCTGCGGCTCGTGGACCAGGTGCTGCTGCGGGTGGTCAACCTGTGCACCAGCCTGCTGACCGAGGAGCAGGTCAACCACGCGCGCTTCGACAAGTACGTCGAGAGCTTCCTGAAGAAGGACGACGTGGTCGACCCCTACGTCGAGAAGCTGTTGCGCCAGACCACACCCGAAGAGAGCCTGGTGCTGCTTCGCGACGCCTTCGAAGACATGCACGTGCTGCTGACCCAGCTCACGCGCCTGAGCCGCATCCCCTATGCGGCCTTCATGGCGGTGGGCAAGGTGATCTACCGCGAGATCCGGCGCAGCGACCTCTTGGCGCTCCTGATCGACAAGAAGTTCAAGCCGATCCACGACCGCATCGACAACGCCAGCATCGCGGGCACCATTCGGGCCGTGGACGACGACCAGCGCCGCAAGCACGCGGCGCGCGTGTTCCTGGAGTTCTTCCGGCTGCTGCACTACCTCGACTACGCCGACCCGGCCCGCAACAACGAGGAGGAGCTGAAGAGCACGCTGCTGGTGTTCTCGCTGATCACCGCCGAGACGCGCAACCTGCTCTCGTATCTCGAGAAGCGCGTGATGCCCACCCTGCAGGAGGGCACGCCGCTCCACGAGCTGTACGATTCCTTCGTCTACTGCATCCCCCTGGAGCTGAAGAAAGTCATCAACACCGAGCTTCTGGACATCTCGGCCTCTCGGCAGGCCGAGAGCATCCGGGCGCGCGTGGAGAACAGCCACGGCATCCTGAAGGACTGCTTCCAGCAGTCCGTGGTGCAGTTGGCCCAGGCCTACGGCCCGGCCGACGGCCAGGCGATCTTTCCGGATTTCACGGCGAAGCTGGAGCAGTCGGTGCGCCTGCGCGACGGCCTGGCCGGGCTGATCAAGGCCATCCGCGGGTTCCAGGCCGGGAAGGACGAGACCCAGGCGATACGCATGAAGGAGGAGATCTCGCGGTTCTACGACACCAGCATGAAGTACCTGATGTACCGCGACTGGTCCGGCTTCGAGCTTTTCTTCATCGAGATCCTGAAGTGCACCAGCATTCCCGCCCTGCAGCAGATCGCACACCGCTTCGAGACCTTCCTGATGACCCTGTTCCGCGAGGTCCAGAAGCGTTCCATCCTGCAGGGCGTTCCGCTGTCGCCCGAGCTGCAGATCGCCACCGCGTGACGTAGCGCCGAAATCTGCTACACTGCTCGGCCGATCCCCGTAAGGCCATGGCCGACAAGGATAAAACCCCCTTCGCCAAGTTCCTCACGCACTACAAGGCGGGGACTGTCCTGTTCCACGAGGGCGACGACGGCGACGAGATGTACATCGTCCAGTCGGGCCGGGTCGCCATCAAGAAGCGGGTCAAGGACGGCGACACGGTGCTGGCCCACATGGAGAAGGGCGACTTCTTCGGCGAGATGGCCATCCTGGAACGCCTGCCGCGCTCGGCGGCCGCCGAGGTCACAGAGGAAGGCGACCTGATCGTGATCTCCAGCGAGGTCTTCGGGGACATGATCAAGGCCAACCCCGAGATCGCCGTGCGCATGCTGCGCAAGTACTCGATCCGGCTGCGCGAGACCAACAAGCAGCTCGAGCACGTGATGGCGACCGGCGGCTCGGTGGGCCCGAGTCCCGAGGGCGCCCGCGAGGTGCTGGCGCCCAAGGGCACCGCGGACACGCTGCAGGCCGAGGCCATGGCGTACTTCGTCTCGCCCCAGAGCGGCAACGTGTTCCCGGTGTTCAAGTCCGACTCGCTGATCGGCCGCTACGACTCGGTGACGGGCATGCGGCCCGAGATCGACCTCACCTCGGAAGACCAGAGCCGCAACATCTCGCGGCGCCACGCGCGGCTCGTGGTCAAGGACGGCAAGTTCTTCGTGGCCGAGGAAATCGGCACCATGAACGGCACGTTCCTGAACGGCAAGAAGCTCGCCAACGGCGTCCTGACGCCGATCGCGGACGGCGACGAGTTCCTGCTCTGTCGCCTGCCGCTGACCTTCAAGCTCCCGGGGAAGTGAGCGGCACGCCCGCGGCGCACAGCGGGCACTCCGACGGTTTCCAGATCGCGTTGGGCCAGGCCGCGATCGCTTCCAGGGCGAGCCCGGCCCGCGCGGCCCAGGCCGCGGCCCAGTCGCCCAGCGTGAGCAGCGTGCCGACCGCGACCACCGACGCCTCGCACTCCTGCAGGTCGCGGTAGGCGCCGAGCACGGCGGAACCCGCGTTCACCACGTCGTTGACGATCCCGACGCGCTTGCCCCGCAGTCGGGGCCGCAGCACCTCGGGCACGCGGTACTCCACGGGGTAGAGGGTGTCCCGGGTTTCGCCCTCGAGGCGCCGGGCGTACGCGAACTCGACCCCCAGGTGCGTCGCCACCCGCAGCGCGACGAAAGCGCCCTCGACCAGCGGCCCGCAGACGGCCTCGACGCGGTGCGCCTCGATGCGCCGCGCCAGCTCGGAGCTGAACAGCTCGACCCGGTGCGGCTCCACGTACAGCAGCTCTAGGTCGAGCCACAGGTCGCCGTGGTGGCCGGACTCGAGCAGGAAGTGGCCGCGCCGCGCGGGGAAGAGGCCGGCCAGGCCGCCCAGGGCGTCGCTCAAGCGTTGCGGCGCGTGGCTCGGAAGTGCAGGTTCGCCGCCCGCTCCCGCAGGACGAGAACCGCCAGTTGCGTGTCCCGCACCAGCAGGACCGACCCGTGGATCAGGGACGCCACCGCGACCGCGCCGGAGCCGATCGCCAGCCATTCGAGCCCCTGCGTGACCGCCCTCGGTCCCTGGGGCGCGACCACGGCCCCCAGCAGCGACAGCAGCGTCGCTCCGGCGAAGCCGCTGAGCGCGAGGTAGCAGCTCCGCAGCGCGCGCAGCAGGAGCATCGAGCGCTCCTCCATCCGCGTCAGCTCGTGCAGCCGCCGGTCGGCCACGGGGTCGTCGAGGCGCTCGGAGCCCTCCAGTTGGCGCGCCAGCTCCCGGGCGCGATCGACGGCCCGCGCGAAACGATTGCTCGTGCTCATGATGAGAACCGAGCACGCGTTCGTGAGGATCGCCGGCGCGACGATCAACGACAGCGCGGCGAACGGATTCGGGTCGTAGGCCACGGCCCCACGATACCAAACGGGCGCGTCCTCAGCGTCTCGACCGCAGTTCCATGGCCGTCCAGACGGCGCCCGCGGCGTCAATGACTCCGAACGCGATCAAGGCCGGCGCGGCCAGCCCCGGGAGCACCAGCAGGGTGAACCCAGCCTCCCCTTGCATCCGCCAATCCGTGTGTTATATACTGAACCATATGGTTCAGTATGCCCGGACCGGCTTCGATGCCTCGTTCGCCGCGCTCTCGGACGCCACCCGACGCGGCGTTCTGGAGCAGCTCGGGCGTGCAGACGCTTCGATCACGGGCCTTGCCGAGAAGTTCCACATGACCCTAACGGGCATGAAGAAGCACGTCGGCGTCTTGGAGCAGGCGGGGCTAGTCACCACGGAGAAGGTCGGGCGCGTGCGGACCTGCAAGCTCGGCCTGCGCCGACTGGAGGAAGAGGCGGCGTGGATCGAGAGGTACCGCCAGCGCTGGGACGCATGCTTCGACGAGCTGGACAAGGTTGTTGAGGAACTGAAACGGAAGGAGAAGGTCGATGGACGCAGAAAGAGAGAGTGAGCCTACCCCCATGAAGAACCGCACGACGGTGGAACGGAAGTCCGAGCGTGAGCTGGTCGTTACGCGAACCTTCAACGGTCCGGCGCGCGTCGTGTTCGAGGCGTGGACCAAGCCCGAGCTGTTCAGGCGGTGGTGGGCGCCGAAGTCGATGGGCATGTCCCTGCGTTCCTGTGAGATGGATGTTCGTGTCGGGGGCAAGTACCGCCTCGAGTTCGAACCCGATGCTATGGCGTTCTTCGGCACGTACCTCGAAGTGACATCGCACTCGCGCCTCGTGTGGACCAATGAGGAAGGCGGTGAGGGTGGGCCTGTCACCACGGTGACATTCGAGGAAAAAGGTGGCAAGACGCTGCTAGTCATGCACGAGCTCTATTCCTCGAAGGAAGCTCTCGACGCTGCCGGTACCGGGGCGGCGGACGCGATGCTCGAGACGTTCGCGCAACTGGACGAGCTCCTCGTCACCCTGGGCGCGAGCGTGGGACGGTCATGAAGTCGTCGATCTCGCGGTCGGCCGCCTGACTATTCACTACGCGGAAGAGAACCCCGACGAGGTCGTCGCCGCCCGCGACGACAACACCGAGGTTGTGATCCGCGAGCTCGAAGCCCAGCACAAGGAGGCGCGCCGTTCGCTGCGCCGTAGACGGGATCGTGCCCGAGGGCCACCTGCGCTCCCCAGGGAAGACGGGCGAATGGCGAAGTCACTCTACAAGAGAATGTCCGACCCGACTTGAGGCCAGGCGGCGTCTCGAGCGCTACGTCCCCTGCTCCCGCTCGCGGATCGCCTTGCGGATCGCCTCGTGGTTGCGCGGCAGGACGCGCTTGTTGCGGCACTCGTCGAGGGCGAGGATCGTCATGCGATCGATCGTGCGCTGGTCGCGCGCGGTCGGCAGGAGGTCGTCGAGGGCCGCGGCGACGTGGCGGTCGCCCAGCGCCTTGGCGCCCTCGCGCACGGCGAAGCGCCACGAAGTCGTGACGACCAGCTCGATGTCGCTGCCGGTGTAGCCGTCGGTGCGCGCGGCGAAGGGCGTGAAGTCCTTCACCTCGGACGCCAGCTTGTGCTTGCGGATCTGCACTTCGAAGATCTGTCGGCGCGCGTCGGCGTCGGGCATCAGGATCGGGATCTTGACGTCGGTGCGGCCCGAGCGGCGCATGGCCGCGTCGATCAGGTCCACGCGGTTGGTGATGTCGATGCGGAGCACCTTGCCGCGCAGGGAGTTGTCGCCCCAGAAGTTGAAAGCGCCGGCGCGCATGCGCTCGGTGACGCCGGAATCGCCGCCTCCCGCGTCGCGGCTGCCGCCCTCGGCCTGGTCCGATTCGTCCACGATCACGATCACGGGCGCCAGCGCGCGGATCGCGGCGAAGGCCTTCTCCTGGTTGCGCTCCGACTGGCCGACGTACATCGCGCGCAGGGGCCGGAAGCGGACGCACAGCATCCCGCATGCCATGGCGAAGCACTCGGAGAGGTAGCTCTTGCCGGTGCCGGGCGGTCCCATCAGGGCGATGCCCATGGGTGCGGCCGAGTAGAGGCCGCGGCGCATGATGTCGGCGATCTCGCGCAGCTCGAAGACGGCGTGCTCCAGCCCGCCCACCGCGGACAGGTCGTAGCGCGGCTCGAGGATCTCGAGCACGTCGCCGTACTCCTGGCGCAGCAGGTCCATCTTGCGGAAAACGATCGCCGCCCGGTCGAGGGGCTTGCCGGCGGCTTCGGCGCGCTGGACGATGTCCTCGATCTGGACGAGCGACAGGCCGCCGGTCTCGGCGGCGAGCTGTTCGGGCGTCATGTCCCAGCGCAGGGCGGGCCGGCGAGTCTTCATGTCGCGTGCGAAGGCCGCGCGCGCCGCGAGATCGGGCCGCGGCACGTTCACGACCTCGGCGCCGCTGCTGCCGGAGTAGATCTCGTCGGAAACCTCGCCCGCGGTGGGAGCGATCAGCGCGATCAGAGGGCGCCGCGCGGCGATCTTCGGATCGCCGGCCCAGCGCGCCAGTGTGGTGACCGCCTGACGCTCGACGCCCGAGGACGCGCCAGCCGGCGCCAGGGCGTGGGCATAGTCGAGCACGATGGCGACCGACGCCGGCGCCACGCGATCGGTGGTCAGCAGCGCGTCGAGGATGGCCAGGGCGCGGGGAATGTCTAGGGGGATTGGGCCCTTCAGGCCGAGCGCCTTCTTGAAGGCCTTCTCGCGCGCCGCATCCGGGAAGGTGAAGCCGGACGAAACGTCGTAGGCGACGACGATCGGGCGCTGCGCGGCGAGGCGCTTCAGTCCCTCGGCCAGCGGCACGTCCTCGGCCCCGAAGGGATGCACGTCGCGGACGTTGCCGTGGAAGAGGAACAAGTGGCTGGCCCCGGCGTGGTAGCGCTCGAGCACCGTCGCGCCGAACCAGGCCGGCAGCCGGACGGACCTCATGCCGTCCCCAGGCGCAGGGCGTGCAGGCCGCGCGCGCTGCCGACGAAGATCCGATCGCCTGCCAGCGCCGCCGAGCTGGAGACGCCTCCCGGCGCAAGGCTCGTGCGCGCGAGCAGCGCTCCCGCTGCGTCGAGCAGGTAGAGATCCCCGTCGGTCGAGCCGACGACGAACGCGCCGGCGGTGGCCAGGGGAGACGCGACGATCGGCCCGCGCGTCCGCGATTGGAAGCGCACGGCTCCGCTCGTGCGATCCACGGCATGCAGCGTCCCGTCGTTGGATCCGAGGACGACGACTTCGTCGGTGACGGCCGGAGACGAGTAGAGCGCGGCGCCCAGCTCTGCGGCCCACACGCGCGAGCCGTCCTGCGCCTTGAGCGCCGACAGGCGGCCGGCGAAGTCGCCGATGTAGACCACGTCGCCAGCCACGCCGGGCGTCCCGCGCACCTTGCCCCCGAGCGCCGCGGACCAGGCCACCGCGCCCTTTGCCGCGTCCACCGCGTAGACCGAGCCGTCGTCGGAGCCGACCACGACGTGGTCCGCGCTGCGCGCCGCGGAGGAAAAGACCGCCGGCAGCTTCGCCTTCCAGGCCGGCTTGCCCTTGTCGTCCAGCGCGACGAGGCCGCCTGTGCCCTTGGGCTCGACGACGCCGACCACCACGCGATCCTCGACCGGAAGCGGAGACGAGCGGACCACCTGGCCGATGCGCGCGCGCCAGCTCACGCGGGCGGCGGCCACGTCCACCGCCACGCACTCGCCGTCGTCGGTGCCGACGTACAGCACGCCGCCGGACACGGCGGGGGAGGACTCGATGGCGGAGCCGAGCTTCAACTCGTGGAGGACGCGCCCGCTCACGGGATCGAGCCAGACCAGGCGCCCGTCCGCTGTGACCGCCAACACCAGGCCGGCCGCGATCACGGGCGAAGCGACGACCGGTCCCAGGTACGCGTCCCACAGGGACGACAGCGTGCGGGGCGCCGCGGTCCCGGCCGCCAGCCCGCGCCGGCCCGGGTCGCCGCGGAACAGCGGCCAGGCCGCGTCGAGGGTGGGAGCGAGCGCGGTCTCGACCGCCGCCAGGGCCTCGCCGGTGGTGGCGAACCGGCGCTCTCGGCGCGGCGACGCCAGCGCGGCGAACAAGGAGCGGCGCAGCACGCTCGACCCGGGCGGCTCCGGCGGCCCGTCGAGCCGCCACGAGACGTCGGCCGGTTTCGCCGCCGCCAGCGAGTAGAGCAGGGCGCCCAGTTGGAACAGGTCCTCGGAGAGAGTACCGTCGGCGCCGCCGCCCTCGAGCACCAAGCGCCCGTCCACGAACGCGACCTCGGCCAGGCCCAGGGGCGGGTGGCGCGCGGGCGTCTCGGCATGGGCCTTCTCCAGCTCCCGCAGCAGGTCGCGTCCGAGCGCCAATGCCTGATCCTCGGGAAGCGGCGCGCTGAAGTTGCGCGTCTGTCGCCGGAGCTGGTCCTCGAGGGTTTCGCGCATCAGCGACGCTTAGGAAGGTGCCGGGATTATATCCGGCGCCTCGCGCGAGTCGTGGATCGCCTGATCCAGCGGTCGCGGCTCCCATCCGAGCGCCGCGCGGGTGGCGGTCGATTCGAGGCAGGCATCGAGGGGCCTCGGCGCCGCCGGCGGACGCTCCGCGTGGGTGGTGGCGGCGATGGGGCCAGGATCCAGGCCGCGCAGCGCGGCGACGCGCCGGCCCAGGGCGTAGCGGCTGATGTGCTCGGAGCCGCACAGGTGGAAGACGCCCGCCGCGTCGCGCTCGAGGATGCGCTCGCATCCCGCGGCCACCGACTCGGGGTCGGCGGGCGTGCGCCGCTGGTCGGTGTAGAGCCACAGCGGCCGGCTGGAGTGCAGCGCCCACACGAGGGTTTCGGTGGCCGTGCCGCGCGTGCCGTAGCCGCGCCCCACGACCAGGGAGACGCGCGCCACCGCGTTGCGGGGGCTCGCGCGGAGCACCGCCTGCTCGGCGTCCCGCTTGGTGCGGCCGTAGACGGAGACCGGGTGCGGTGTCGCGGCTTCGTCGCGGACCGCGTTCGCGTCGGAGAACACGAGGTCGGTCGAGATCAGCACCAGCTTCACGCTGCGACGCGCGCAGGCCCGCGCCAGAGCCTCGCTGGCCAGGGTGTTGAGGGCGCGGGCCCGCTCAGGCTCGCGCTCACAGCGGTCGGGCTCCACGAGAGCCGCGGCGTGCACGACGGCCTCAGGCCGCGCGCTCTCGAGAGCCGCTTCCACGGCCGCGCCGTCGAGCACGTCCAGGACCACGCTCTCGAGGCCCGGCGGCACGGGCGACTCGCGCCGAGCCGTGACAACCGTGTGACGCCGCCCCAGCAGGAGCGCCAGGCGGCCGCCCAGGACGCCCGCGGCGCCGGTCAGGAGCAGGCGCACGCCGCTTGTCTATCGCGGGAGCGCGGCCGTACAATCCTCGCGCCGCCCCGCAGATGAAATTCCCTGGCAGCAAGCTGCTCCATCACTGGGACCTCTCGACGCAGAGGATCTCCCTCGACGACCTGTTCCGCTCTTGCCAGCAGGTCGGGCTCACGGGCTTCGCCGAAGTGAAGTTCCCCAACTCGGTGGGGATGATCTTCTACTATCTCGGCGGCGAGGTGAACGCGCTCTACCGCGAGGGCTCGGTGGCCTATCACGGCCAGGCCGCCCTGGACCGGCTGCGCTCGGGCGTCATGGGCGACGAGGGGATCATTTCCGTCTACGAGCTGCCCCTCGACATGGCCCACCTGCTGCGCGGCATCACCAACCGCCAGAAGCTCAAGGAGAACGTCGAAGGCAGGAACGGCCTGGTGGAGCTGCTGCGGCGCATGGAGAAGTCCGAGCACACCGGGACCCTCGAGCTGCAGACCGCCCTGGGCTCCGCCATGATCCTGCTGGTGCGCGGCCGGGTCTCCAACACCTACTGGGAGACCGCGAACGGCCTGACCTACGAGAAGGGCGAGGCCCGCCAGAGCCTGGACGCGGCGATGGACAAGGAGGCGGCCCACGTCTTCCTCTCCGAGTTCTCGCGCGACGTCTGGAAGACGCGCCACGAGGTGCAGACCTCGGTCACCAGCCGCCTGGAACGCCGCGACGAGAAGGCAGCGCCCACCGAGAGGGTCGCCGCCGAAGAGACCGCGCTGCGCACCCAGATCCTCGAGGAGATCAGCGCGCAGGTGCCGTCCATGATCCAGGCCTTCGTCTTCGACCTGATGACGGGTGCCGTGCTGGCCCGCAAGGGCCGCGGCACCTCGGCGATCCGGGTCGGACTGCTGGCGGAGAAGGTGCCGTCCCTGACCCTCTACCTGCGCGACCTGGTGGCCACCGAGGACGCCGACGAGGTGGAGCTGATCGAGGTCTCGACCTCGCGCGTCGCGACGCTGATCGCCATCGTCTCCGAGGCCCAGGAGGCCATCGCGGTGCTGGCCGACAAGGCCCAGCCCACGGCCCTGATCAGCGCGGCGCTGAGCCGTGTGGTCCGCTCCTACGCGTCGCGGCTGCACCCCGCCCGGGGCGCCATCACCACCTAGAGTCCGCGCGTCCCTCAGTCGGCCATCTGAAGAGAGCTGCGAGTTCCAGCGCTGGCTTGGGGCGCGTTGTTTCTGACCCTCGCGGGCGGCGGCCCTGCGCGTCCTCGCCCGGTGGCGAGCGCCCATTGCTACTCGTGACTGGGAACTTCAAGGGAGTCTGGCCAAGCTTCTTCCCCTGTACTGACCGCTGGTCAGGCTAAATCGGCCCAAACCCCGAGGGACTATCTTCCTGCGCGCATACGTTGACTCGATCGAGATCGGCACGACCGCGCCTTCCGCGTGCGAAGAGGCGATTCAGTGTCTCCGTAGCGCCACGGCAGAGGACCGAGACTTGATCCGAGGCCCGGAAGGTCCGCAGGGTCCTGAGGGTCCGCAAGGCGGGCAGGGCCCACAAGGCGCGCAGGGCCCACAGGCGCGCAGGGCCCACAAGGCCCTGCCGGGTCGCAGGGGCCTGTCGGACCTCAAGGGCCCGCGGGGCCGCAGGGTCTGCCTGGCACGTCCGACCTGCCCGCCGGCACGATCGTCTTCGTCGTTTCGGGTGGCACTCCACCAGCTGGATTCACTCGGATCGGAGCAAGACGGTGGGCATGCAGGGCCTCGGGGGCAAGCCCACGTCGATCAAGGTGGACGTGTACCGAAAGAACTAAGGTCAGCACGACCGGTACCGCGGGGGGCCATGTCCCCCCGCGCTTCTTTGAAACAGGCGGCGAGAGGCTGCGTCGCTACGTCAGCGTCCGCGTCAGTCGGCCATCACCGCGCCGCCGTTCACGCACAGGATCTCGCCGCACAGGTACGACGCCAGGTCCGAGGCGAGAAAGGCGATGGGCCCCGCGATCTCTTCCGCACTCGCCACCCGGCCCAACGGGATCGCCGCGTAGGCCGACGCGGGCTCGTGCGCCAGGGCGTCCCGGCTCATGTCGGTCATCACCCAGCCGGGTGCGACGCCGTTGACGCGGATGCCGTGGGGCGCCAGTTCAGCCGCCAGGGACTTCGTGAAGGACAGCATCGCCCCCTTCGAGGCCGAGTACTGCGAGTAGCCGGCCTCGCCGCGCTGCCCCGAAGTGGACGCGAGCAGCACCATGGTCCCGCGGCGCTGCGGGATCATGACCTTCGCGGCGTGGTGACAGATGCTGTACGCACCGCGCAGGTTCACGTTCACGACCTCGTCCCACTGGTCCGGCGTCATGGAGTCGATGGAAGCGCCCTTCCAGATGCCGTGGTTTACGACCAGGATGTCGAGGGCAGAGAAGCGCTCCACGGTCGCCGCCACCAGCCGTCCCGCGGCGTCGTGGTCCGAGACGTCGGCCTGGATCGCCACGGCCTCGCCGCCGCGCTCGCGGATCGCAAGGAGCGTCGCCTCGGCGGCCGAGGCGTCGCGCGCGTAGTTCACGGCGACGCGGGCACCGAGGCGCGCGAACAGCTCCGCGGTGGCCCGGCCGATGCCGCGCCCACCCCCGGTGACGAGGGCCGTGCGGCCCCGCAGGCTCAGCGAGGCCGTGCGCTCCGCCGCTTGCGTAGCTCCTCCTTCAGGCGCGGGGCGACGGCGACACCGCGCTCCTCGGCCGCCTCGACCGCCCGCTCGGCCTCGTCGAGGCGTCCGCCGAGCATCAGCACCACGGCGAGGTTGTTGTAGGCGTCGCCCGACCCCGGATCCCCGACGAGGGCGCCGCGAAACTCGCGCTCGGCGCCCGACAGGTCGCCCGAGTGGAAGAGCGCGCTGCCGAGGGCCAGCAGCAGCTCGGGCGGCGGCCCCCCGGAGCGGCGCGCTTTCAAGCGCTCGAGGCGCTCGAGCTGGGTCTGCAAGGCGTCGCGCGTCTTCGCAGCTTCGCCGGGGCGTGGCTTCTCGTCCCCGTTCAGCTCCTGCCACAGGATCATCTGGCGCGTCAGCCGATCCTCGTCGAGGTCGCGCCGGGCGTCGCGGAGCGTCTGCAACGTGGCGTCGAGCCGTGCCTGGGAGGCCAGGCGGGCCTCCGCCGAGAGGGCGCCCGCGCATTGAAACGCGTGGCGGCTGCTCTCGAAGGCCAGGGCGGCTTCGGGGTAGCGCTTCAGGGCCATGCGCGCCTGGCCGACACCGTAGTGGGCGAGCGGGATCCCCGAGTCGCGGGCCAGGGCCTCGAGGAAGGACCGCTCGGCCTCGGCCCAGCGCTCGGCCGCGACGTGCTCGACTCCCGCCACGTAGGCATCCGCCGCCTCGGCGGCGTCGTCGCCCATGGCCGCGGGCGGGCAGTCGGCCGTCGCGAGTGCTCCGGCTAGCAGCAGGGCGAGGGGTTCCATCACGGCGGCCTTGCCGCGCATTCTACGCCGGCTAGCCGACGCGCCGGCGGGCTACAATCCGAGGCGTCCATGCCATTCATCGTCCTCGAAGGGATCGAAGGAAGCGGGAAGAGCACGCAGTGCCGGCGGCTGGCCGAAATCCTGGGCCCCGACGTCGTGGTGACCCAGGAGCCGGGAGGCACTGCCATCGGCCGAGCCGTGAGGGGAGTGCTGCTGGACCCTGCCCACGGCGCCATGCGCGACGAAACGGAGCTGCTGCTCTACTTCGCCGACCGCGCTCAGCACGTGGGCGAGCTGGTGCAGCCGGCCCTGCGCGCCGGACGCACGGTGATCTCGGACCGCTTCGTGCAATCGACGCGCGCCTACCAGGGCTGCGGCCGCGGCCTGTCCCTGGACACCATCGACGCGCTCTGGCGCATCGCCACGGGCGGCCTGACTCCGGACCTGTTGTTTCTCATCGAAGTCCCGATCGACGTCGGCCTGGCCCGCGTGCGTTCGCGCGGCGCCGTGGACCGCCTGGAGAACGAGACCCGCGAGTTCTACGAGCGCGTGGTGGCCGGCTACCGGCGCATGGTCGAAGACGATCCGGGGCGCTGGGTGGTCGTGGACGGGACAAAGCCCAGCGACGCGATCACGGCCGAGCTGGTCAACGCCCTCGAAGCCCGCGGCTTCGCACGCAAGGCCCATGGCGTTCGATAGCGTCCTCGGCCACGAGCGGATCCGCGCGCTGCTGTCGCGGGCGATCGCGGGCGGCCGCGTGCCCCACGCGCTCCTGTTCGCAGGGCCCGAGGGCGTGGGCAAGCGGACTCTGGCCCTGGCCTTCGCCAGCGCGTTGCTCTGCGACCAGCGCGGCCCGGCGGGTCCCTGCGGCGCCTGCCGCCACTGCACCCGCGTCGCCCGGTCGCTCTCGGGCCTCGACGAGCTGCGCGCGGGCGCGGAGAAGGGCTACCGCGGGCCCGACGATGCCGCGCTCTACGACTTCCGCCTGCATCCCGACCTGGTGCTGGTCGAGCCCCCGGCGCGGGGCCGCCGGCCGGAGATCCTCTCGGCCCAGGCCGACGACATCGCGCGCGAGACCTTCAAGGCGCCCTTCGAGGCGCGGGCGCGCGCGTTCGTGATCGACGACGCCCATGCCCTGTGCGCCGGGACGACCGTGACCGCGGCCAACGCGTTGCTCAAGAGCCTCGAGGAGCCGCCCGGCCACACCCACTTCGTCCTGGTGACGTCCCAGCCGCAGTCGCTGCTCCCGACCATCCGGTCGCGCTGCCAGACCCTGGCCTTCGGCGCGCTTCCGACCGCCGGGCTCGTCGAAAAGCTCCGCGGCGAAGGCATGTCCGAGAGCGAGGCGCGCCTGCGGGCCGCGCTCTGCGGGGGCAGCCTGGGAGCGGCCCGGGCCTTCGACGAGGACGCCTGGCGCGGCGCCCGCGAAGGCCTGGTGAGCCTGCTGGAGGCCGGGCCGCGGCTCGACCCGGCCGGCCGCCTGAAAGCGGCCGAGATGCTGAAGGAGCTCGATGACGTGCGAAGCGGGCTCGGAACCCTGCGCACGCTCCTGCGCGACGTGGCGGTGATCCATGCGGGCGCCGGGACGAGCCTGTTGCTCAACCCGGACCTCACGCCCCGGCTCCAGGCCATGGCGGCGGGACCTCTCGGCCCCCGCGCCGCGGGCCTCGCCCAGGCGGCGGCCGAGGCCCGCGACGCCCTGGCAGGCTATGCCCACGAGCAGCTGACCCTCGACGTCTTCGTGGAGCGCTTCGCCGCCCAGCCCGTCCTGTCCTGAAGCGGTTGCAAGCGCCGGCACGGGGTGCTAGAAACCCCGCAACCACTCCATGCGCAAGCTGATTCGCCCCGACCTCTCCGAGATCAAGGACCAGCTCACGACACCGAAGGCCTACCGGGCGGCGCGCAAGCCGGTGCCGCCGGAGCAGACGAGCGCCGAGAGCTTCTACTACGCCAAGCAGATGGCCAACAAGACGCGCATGGTCATCCTGCTGAAGGATGGCGAGCAGATCCGCGGCGTGATCGAGTGGTACGACAAGAACGCCCTCAAGGTGCACCGCCAGGACGAGCCCAACATCCTCCTTCTGAAGGACAACGTGAAATACATGTGGAAGGAGAATGAGGACAAGAGCGGAGACTCGGACTAGGCTGGCAGGCCTCGCCGCCGCGCTGCTCGCGGCGGTGGCCGTCTACGCCAACAGCCTGCAGAACGGCTTCGTGTGGGACGACCACGACTTGATCGTGCGCAACCGCACGGTGAAGTCGTTGCGTTACCTGCCCGACGTGCTCGGCAACGACTTCTTCCAGGACCACGCCGACGACGGCGAGTACGGCTACTACCGCCCGCTCACCACCCTCTCCTACCTGGTCGACTACCAGGTCTGGCGCCTCCGCCCGATCGGCTATCACCTCACGAACGTCGGCCTCCACGCCCTCGCCACGCTCGCGGGCGTGCTGCTGCTGTGGCGCCTCGGACTGGGACTGCGCGAGGGCCTGCTGGCGGGCCTGCTCTTCGCCGTGCATCCGATCCACACCGAGAACGTCGCCTGGATCGCAGGACGCACCGACCTGCTCGCACTCCTGTTCTCCGTGGCCGCGTTGCTCCTGCACCTGGCGAGCCCGAGGCCCGCCACGCGCGCCCTGGCTGCCGCCGCTTACGCGCTGGGCCTGCTCGCCAAGGAGATGAGCGTCGTGGTGCTGCCCTGGCTGTGGCTGGTCGAGGCCCGGCGCGAGCCGGGAACCCGGCGCATCCTGCGCGATCTGTTGCCGTACGTCGCGGTCACGCTGGCGTACGGCGCATGGCGCTTCCTCGCGATCCAGGTAGGCACCCCCGGCACGACCGACGAGCACGCCCTGGGCCGCGTGCTGCTCGGCGCCCTGCCCCTGATCGCCCGCTACCTGGGCTGGATGGCGGCGCCCGCCGACTTGAACGCCTATGCCGTGAACCCGTACGTGGTCAGCCTCGCGGACCCGAGACTCCTGGCTTCGGTCGCAACTCTCGGCGCGCTCGGCGCGCTGGTGTACCGGAGCCGGCAGCGGATGCCCCAGGTACCGCTCCTGGCCGGCATGCTGGCGGTCTCGTTCCTCCCTATCCTCAACGTCGTGCGCGTGGCCGCGCCGCCGGACATGGGGAACGTCATGGCCGAACGCTTCTGCTACTTCCCTTCGCTTCCCTTCCTGGGACTCGTCGCCCTCGGCATGGCCGCCGCCTGGGACCGTTGGGCGTCCCGAAATCGCGCGGCGCAGGCCGTGCTGGGGGCCGGACTGGCCGCCGCCGTGGCCGCCGCCGCGCTCCTGACCGTGCGACGAAACCGCGACTGGCGGGACGAAGAGACGCTCTTCACGCGGACCCTGGCCCAGAACCCGAACGCCGTCCTCCTGCTCAACAACCTCGCCACGCGCTTGATCCAGGACGGCGACTTGGACGCGGCCGAGCGGCACATCGCGCGCGCCGTCGAGTTGGCCCCCCAGAACACCGCGGTCCTCTCGCGGCGCGTGCATTGGCTCTCGGTCCAGGGCCGGCGCGCCGAGGCCATTCCCATCCAGGAGGCCATCGTGGCCGCTGCGGAGCGGGGCCGCCCGCTCGCGCTGAACAACCTCGCCTTCCTGCAGCGGGCGGAAGGCCGCCGGGACGCCGCGCGGGCCATCCTGGAGGACCTGGTGCGACGCGATCGTGCGCCCACCGAGGCGTACTACAACCTGGCCCGCATCGAGGCGGAGGATGGACGCTACGACGCGGCCAGGCTCCACTTGCGGCGGGCCTGCGCCGATTGGCCCGACGACTTTCGCGTGGCTTCCGAGCTGGCGTTCCTGGAGGCGCAGGGCGGCCACCACGACGCTGCCGAGGGGATCTACCGCGAACAGATCGCGCGGCATCCGCAGGAGCCGGACTTGCCGAACGACTGGGCTGCCACGCGCGCCCGCAGAGGGGACACGGCCGGGGCCATCGAGATCCTGGAACGGCTGCTCCGCGAACACCCCGGCTACTCGCGGGGCCGGATCAACCTGGTGAGGATCCTGGCCGCGTCCGGACGCAGGGATGAGGCCGCACGCCAGCTCCGCGAGGCCGAGCGGCTGGCGCCTGGAGCGGTGGTCGCCGCGGCCGCGGAGGCGCGCGCCGCCGAAGCCGAAGAAGGCCGCATCACCCGCGGCCTGAAGCCGTGAGGCCGGCACGGCGCGGGCTCGTCGCTGTGCTAATCTGCGCCGAGTTCCCCTGAACTGATACACGAGCCTTGACCGGGAAGACCACGGCGTCCGCGCTGGCCCTGGTGGCGCTGCAGTGCGCGTGCGGGCCGTCCTCGAAGCCGCTGGTGGTGGCGGTGCCCGCCGGCCCGGCCATGCTGCGACCGAACGGCCTGAACGAGGAGTTCACCCTCTCGGTCCTGAGCAACGTCTACGAGACGCTCGTGGACCTCGACGGGGGCCTGGCGCTGCGGCCGGGCCTGGCCGAGTCCTGGCACTCCCCGGACGACCTGACCTGGGTGTTCAAGCTGCGCCGAGGCGTCCGCCTCCACGACGGACGCGAGCTGACGGCGCCTTTGGCCGCGCGCAGCCTGGAGGACGCACGCACGCACCCGGAGTCGCGGCGAAGGCTGCAGCTCTCGATGATCGAAACCATCGAGACCCCGGACGACCGCACCCTGGTCCTGCGCACGAGCCGGCCTTTCGACCCGCTGCCGGCGCGGCTCAGCAACGTGCACGTCTGGGCGCCCGCTGCGGACGGCGGCCACGTGGGGACCGGGCCCTACGAGATGCGCCACTGGGAGCCGGGTGGCGACGCGCGGCTTTCGGCTTTCCCGGGTTATCGGCAGGGGCACGCGCGCATCGCCGACCTGGAGTTTCGCGTGCTCGCGGACGCCGGCCAACGCGTGGCGGCGCTGCGCGACGGCCGCGCTCAACTGGCCGTGGACGTGCCCGCGGAAGCCCTGGAGCCGCTGCGCCGCACACGGGGGATCGAGACCATCGTCCAGAACGGGCTGCGCGTGCTGTTCCTCGCGATGGACGCCCAGGTTCGGTTCCGCGATCCGCGCCTGCGGCGGGCGGTCGCGCTGGCGGTGGACCGCGCGGCCCTGGTGCGCGGGCCCCTGGGCGGCTACGCGGAGGTGGTGGAGGAGATCGTGAGCCCGCAGGAGCTGGGGGGCCAGCAGCAGGAGCTGCCCGGACGTCGCCACGACCCGGCGCTGGCCCGCCGCCTGGTGGCCGAGGCCGGCTTCGCGAGCGGCTTCGACGTGGACCTGGAGTTCATGCCGCAGAAGTACCGCGCGATGGAGGCGGTCGCCCGCGCCATCGCGGCTGACCTCTCGGCCGTCGGGATCCGCGCCAGGCTCCTGCCGCGCACGCCGTCGGAGATGCTGGCACGGGTGGAGCGCCAGCAGACCGCCCTCTACCTGCTGGGCTGGATCAGCGACAACGGCGACGGCCGCATGTCGTACGAGTACCTCCTGCACAGCCCGATCGCGGGCTTCGGCCTCGACAACGGCGGCGGCTACTCCAACCCCGAGGTGGACGCCCTGATCGAGAGGTCGCTGGCTCGGCTGGACGGGCTCGACCGGCGTGCCGTGCTCTCACGGCTGGCGCGCCTGATCTACGACGACGTGCCGGTGCTGCCCCTGTACCGGCAGGCCGACCTGTACGCCCTCGATGCCGGCCTGGACTTCCGGCCGCGTCTCGACCGCCGAGTGCGGGCTTACGACATGTCATGGGCCGACTGAGAACCCCGCTTCCGCTGCTTCTGCTCCTCGCCGCTTGCGGGGAGCCCGAGCGCCCGTTCGTCATGGTGCTGGGCTCGGAGCCCTCCAGCTTCGATCCGCACTGGACCAACGAGTCGGCTGCCTTCGCCGTGAACTCCAACCTCTACGATTCGCTGGTCGAGACCGACCCGGCCCTGGCCATCCTGCCGCGGCTGGCCACGCGCTGGCTCAACCCCGACGAGCTGACCTGGGTCTTCGAGGTGCGGCGAGACGTCCGCTTTCACGACGGGACGCTGCTCCAGGCCGACGACGTGGTGGCGAGCCTGGTTCGCGCACGGGACCATCCACGCTCCCAGTTCCGCGCCGCCCTGCAGAGCGTGGTCGAAGTCGAGGCCAGCTCCGCGTACGAGGTGCGGGTGCGCACGCACGAGCCCACCCCGACACTGCTGCGCTACCTGGTCCCGATCGCGATCGCACCCAGCGAGCGGCTTACGAGCGCGACGCCGCTCGAGCGCGATCCGGTCGGATCGGGGCCGTACCGCTTCATCGCGAAAGACGCGGGGACCGCTGCCATCACGCTGCGCCGCTTCGCGGGCTTCTGGGGCGGAAACGCGACGCTCGATCGGGTCACGGTCCGGGCGATCCCCGACGAGAAGGAGCGCTTGCGCATGCTCGTCGCCGGCGCCGCGGACCTGATCACCGACGTGCCGCCCAGCGGCGTCGCCCAGCTGCGCAGCGTGTCGGACCTGCGGCTCCTGCGCGCGACCGGCCTGCGCGAGACCTTCCTCGTCTTCGACGTGAGCCGCCAGAAGACCCCCTACGCCTCGCCGCCGCGCAACCCGTTTCTCGACAAGCGCGTGCGCCAGGCGTTCGTCCACGCCGTGGACCGGGGGCGGCTGGTCCGGGAGGTGCTGCTCGGCTTCGGGCAGGAGGCCACCCAGTTCGCTGCTCCGGGCGTGTTCGGCTTCAACCCCGAGATCCGCCCGACGCCCTTCGATCCCGAGGCGGCGCGCCGGCTGCTCGCCGAGGCCGGGCACCCGGCGGGCTTCAGCCTCACGCTCGACGCGCCCCGCGGCGTGCACCCGGGCGACGCCGACGCGGCGCAGCGGGTGGCCGAGGACCTGCGGGCCGTGGGTGTCGCGGTGCAGCTCAACCTGCTGCCGAAGGAGCCGATGTTCGACAAGCTGGCGCGGCGAGACATCTCGCTGTGCCTGGCCACCTGGAACAGCCTTTCCGGGGACATGCAGGAGATCTACCTGAACCTGCTCAAGACTCCAAGGCCCGGCAGCGGCCAGGGCGACGACAACGCCGGGGGCTACTCGAACCCCGCCGTGGACGCGGTGTTCGAGGAGGCAGGGGCAACCTCGACGCCGGACGTCCGGCTCCAGCGCCTCAAGGACGGCGTGGCCCTGGCCATCGCCGACGTGCCCTGGGTCCCGCTGTTCGTCCAGGACCAGCTCTACGGGATCCGCGCGCCCTACGACTGGCCCGCGCGGCCCGACAAGCGCGTGCGCCTGTCCGAGGTGCGGCGGCGGTGAAGCCACGCCTCGCCCTCACGCTCGGCGATCCCGCGGGGATCGGCCCCGAGATCGTGCTGAAGGCGCTCGCGGATCCGGCGCGGCCCGATGCGGAATACGTGGTGTACGGCTCGCAGGCGGCGCTCCAGGATCGGATGCGGCGTTTCGGCCTTGCGTCGCCCGAAGCGTCTGGCGCGCGCGTGGAGTCGGTCGCCGAGGCGGGCGAGGCGCCCGTCGCGCGCGTTTCGGCCGCCGCCGGCCACGCCGCCGCCCAGGCCGTGCTGTGCGCGGCGCGGGACGCCGTCGCGGGGCGCGTCGACGCCCTCGTCACCGCCCCGCTCAACAAGGAGTCCCTGCACGCGGCGGGCTACCCCTGGCCCGGCCACACCGAGCTGCTGGCCGAGGCCGCGCACGCGCCCGACGTCGCGATGATGTTCGTCGGCGGCGGGTTGCGCGTCGCGCTGCTCACGATCCACCGCTCGCTGCGCTCCGTGCCCGACGCCGTGACGCGCGGCGAGCTCCTGCGCGTCGTGCGGCTCCTGCACCGCGAGCTGCCGCGCTTAGGAGCCGGCTCGCGGCGCATCGCGCTGTGCGGCCTCAACCCCCACGCCGGCGAGGGCGGCCTCTTCGGTCGCGAGGAGATCGAGGTCCTGCAGCCCGGCGTCGCGGCGCTGCGCGCGGAGGGCATCGACGTGTCGGGCCCGCACCCGGCCGACAGCGTGTTCGTGCGCGCGAAGCGCGGCGAGTTCGACGCGGTGGTCGCGAACTACCACGATCAGGGGCTCATCCCGGTGAAGCTCGCGGCCTTCGGCCACGCGGTCAACGTGACGCTGGGCCTGCCGTTCGTGCGCACGTCGGTGGACCACGGCACCGGCTTCGACATCGCCCTGCGAGGCGTGGCGGACGCCTCGAGCCTGGTCGAGGCGATGCGCGTCGCGGCCGAGCTCGTCCGCAGCCGCCCGCTCTAGTCGGTGAGGCGGAAGAAGGAACGCCAGACGGGGTTCCCGGCGATCAGCAGGTCGACTCGGTACTGGCCTGGTGCCAAGCCATCGAGGGGCAGCTTCCAGGTCGCCACGACAGCCACCCGAACTCGAAGCTTCAATTGTCTACCTGCCCGCTCTGCCCACGCGGTTTGGCTGTTGCTGATGGCTGAAAGCTGACAGCTGAAAGCTGAAAGCTGACAGCTACCGCGAACGCAATCTCATCGCCTGCTGCGTATCGCGCTCGATGTCCTTGCGCTTGATGGACTCGCGCTTGTCGTGGACGCGCTTGCCGCGGGCCAGGCCGATCTCGATCTTGACGCGGCTGTTCTTGAAGTAGGCCCGCAGCGGCACGATGGTGAGGCCCTTCTCGGTGGCGCGGCCGCCGAGCTTCAGGATCTCCTTCTTGTGGAGCAGCAGCTTGCGCGAACGGCCCTCGGCGTGGTTCGACAAGTTGCCGTGGCTGTAGCCCGCGATCGCTGCTCCCACCAGGAACAGCTCGCCGCCCGTGAACTCGACGTAGGAATCGCGGAAGTTCAGGCCGCCCTCGCGGATCGCCTTCACCTCGGTGCCGCGCAGCACGACGCCGGCCTCGGCGCGCTCCAGGACCTCGTAGTTGAAGAACGCCTTGCGGTTGGTGGCGAGCAGCCGCTCGCCTTCGCCGCCTTTCGGCTTGGTCATCGCGCTTCGGATCTTAGCTTAGACTGCGGACGCTCATGCCCCGCGCGCAGGCCATCGCGATGCTCCTGGCCGCGGCCAGCGGGCTCGCGGGCGCGGTCCTGATCGACCGCTACGCGCCGCCGCCCTCGGCCTCGGTCGCGGAGGGCAGCGAGGAGTGCTTCGCCACCGGCGGCCTCGACGAGCGGGAGATCCCGCCGCGCCACGCCCCGATCCGCTGGATGGGGGCGCGCGCCTCGTTCGTGTTCGCGGACCTTCCGGCGGGCCCGGCCGCCGTCGAGGTGCGGCTGCGCGGCAACGCGTCGCCCGTGGCTGTCGCGATCGACGGGCAGGTGAGGGGCGAGATCGCGCCCCAAGGACCGCGAGGGCGTTTCGAGCTGCCGGAAGGACCCCGGGGCGGGCGCGTGGAGGTCGTGCTGCAGACGCAGCCGAGCCTCCGCGGCTTGCGCCAGCTCGGGGCGCTGATCGGGTCCGTGCGCGTGCTGCCCTCCGAAGGCTGGCGTCTGCCCCCCGCACTCTCACTGCGCCTCGCGGCCCTCGGAGCGCTCTCCGCGGCCGCGGCCCTCGTGGCGGGCCTGGCTCCGGCGGGCGCCGCGCTCTTCGGCCTGCTCGCCGTGCTCGTGACCGGCCTCGGGCTCTGGCCCCACGGGCTCCAGCACTCCCTCTACGCCGCGCGGCTGCCCTGGTTCGTGGCGGGCGCCTTCGCCGCCGCGGCACTCGCGACGCGGTGGCTCGGCTCGGCCGCGCCCGGATTCGCGGCGCTTTCCGCCGCGTTCGTCTTCCACGGCATCGCGGCGACCTCGCCCCTGATGGTGGTGAGCGACGCGGTGTTCCACGCCCACGTCTTGCGGGACGTGGCCGGAGGCGACTGGTTCCCGACCAGCTTGACGCAGCACGCGCAGCCGTTCCGCATCCCGTACGGAGCCGCCTTCTACGGATTGCTCGTGCCTGCCTATCGAGCGGGCCTCGACCCCGTGAGCCTCGTGCGCTGGGGCGCGGGCCTGTCCGGCTGTCTCGCGTCGGTGGCGCTGTTGCGGCTCCTCCAGCCGCTGGGCGCCGCCCGAGCGGCGTTGGCTGTGGCATTGTGGATCAGCTTGCCCGGCACGTTCGTCGTCTACTCGGCCGGGAATCTCTCGAACGCGTTCGGGCAGTGGGTGACCCTGGGGTTCCTCGCCTGGTGGGCCGGCAGAGCACCCCTGGGCGCGCCCATGGGTGCGCTGCTGCTGGCCGCGGCCGGCGCCAGCCACTTGTCGAGCCTCATCGTGCTGCTGGCCGTCAGCGCGGCGCTGATCGCGGCGCGCAGGGCCCGCCTGGACCGGACGCGCCTCTTAGCGCTGTGCATCGGATTCGGGCTCCTGGCGCTGTACTACAGCCACTACGCCGGCCTCGTGCTGGAGCAGGCACCGCGGCTTCTCGAGGGCGGCGGGCAAGGGCGCGGGGGAGGCGCCGGGTTCGCCGGGCACCTGACGAGCCAGACCCTGGCCTTCGTGGAGAAGTGCGGGGTGGTGGCGCTGCTGCTGGCGGCGGCGGCGCGCTGGCGAGGTCCGGTAAGCCCCCTCGAGCGCGACGTGAGGGCCTACACGCTAGGGGCGTTCGCCATGTTCCTGGTGGCCCTCGTGAGCCCGCTCGAGGTGCGCTACGTCCTCGCGCTGGGCCCGGGTCTGGCACTCCTCGCGGCCGAGGGCGCCCTGCGACTCGCCGACCGCAACCCGGTCGGCCGCCTCGCCGTGGCCGCACTCCTGCTGGTTCAGGCGCTGTTGGCGATCCGCGCGATCGTCGAATCCGTGCTGTACCGGTACCGATGACATCGTTTCACAAACCGTTGCAGGCCTTGGGCAACCTTTCGGCGACCGGGGTGGTACATTCCCGCGAGACCAAATGGAGCCGATCCCCAACGGGCCAGCGACGGGATCCGACCCGAAGAACCGGCTGATCGCCCTGTTCCTGGGGGCGGTGCTGTTGCCCTCGGTCGCCCTCTCCGTGCTCAGCTTCAACTCGATCCCGAAGCACGCTGACGCGCTGCGGACGGCACTCTTCAAGCAGGCCGAGCGGATCCTGTACTACGCCGAGAAGGACCTCGAGATGAAGGCCCAGTCGTGGGCCCTCGAGGCCGCGCGGGTGGTCGGCACCGACCGGCTGTTGATCGGGGACGCGGCCGAGGTGAAGGCGGCCCTCAAGGGATCCAAGCTGGACGGCATGTTCGACGTGCTGCGGCTGGAGGCGAGCTCGCCGGTGGCCGGCCTGGCCGCGGTGCTGGAGACGCGCCAGCGCGACCGCGACATCCTCCGCGACGCGCTGTCGTCCTGGGACCTGCCCAGCGGCCCCGAGGGCGAGGACTCGCTGCCGCTCACGGCACCCGGCGGCGAGAAGATCGGCGTCCTCAGGTTCAAGTTCGGCTGCGAGGAGGCCCACAAGCAGCTGGTGCGCTCGTTCTTCGAGAAGGACTTCCAGAACCCCGACAACGCCTGGGTGGTTCGGGTCAGCGAAGCCGACGGCACGCCGATCTTCGAGACGGCGTCCACCCCCGACGACCGCTTCGAGGTCAAGCGGCTGATGGCGGCACCCTCGGTGCGTGGCCTGCGCCTCTACATGCGCTACAAGGAGAGGACCATCGACGAGGACGTCAAGCGCTGGGCGATGGGGAAGATGGCGCTGATCGGCTTCATCGACCTGATGCTGGCCGGCGGCCTGTTCCTGGTCTACGGCAACGTGCGCCGCGAGATGCGCCTGTCGCGGCTCAAGAGCGACTTCGTCGCCAACGTCAGCCACGAGCTCAAGACGCCCCTGGCGCTGATCCGGTTGTTCGCCGAGACCCTGGAGCTGGGCCGCGTGCCGAGCGGGGAGAAGGCGCAGCAGTACTACCGCGTCATCAACAAGGAGAGCCAGCGCCTGACCCAGCTGATCAACAACATCCTCGACTTCTCACGCATCGAGGCCGGGCGCAAGGAGTACCGGATGGCGCCCACCGACGTGACGCGCGTGGTGCGCGAGGTGGTGGACGCGTATCGCTTCCAGATCGAGCAGCAGGGCTTCGAGCTGAGCGTGGACGTGCCGGCCGAGCTGCCCGAGCTCGAGGTGGACCAGGAGGCGCTGGGCCAGGCCGTGATCAACCTGCTGAACAACGCGATCAAGTACAGCCGCGACCAGAAGAAGATCCGGATCGCGGTCAAGGCCGAGGACGGCCGCGTGCAGATCCAGGTCGCCGACCAGGGCATCGGCATCGAGAAGGCCGAGCACAAGAAGATCTTCGAGAAGTTCTACCGGGCATCGGACAGCCTGGTTCACGACACCAAGGGCAGCGGCCTGGGCCTGAGCCTGGTGAGCCACATCGCCGAGGCCCACGGCGGCTCGGTGGAAGTGGAGAGCGCCCCCGGCGCCGGGTCGACCTTCACGCTTTTCCTGCCGGTCCGAAATGGCTGAGTGCTGACTGCTGAGAGCTGAGAGCTGACTGGATGGCTAACAAGATCCTGATCGTCGAAGACGAGCCCGACATGGTGATGGGCCTGCGCGACAACTTCGAGTTCGAAGGCTACGAGGTGATCACCGCCTCCGACGGCGCCGCGGGCCTGGAGCGCGCGCGGGAGCACAAGCCCGACCTGGTGGTGCTCGACATCATGCTGCCCAAGCTGTCGGGCCTGGAGGTCTGCAAGACCCTGCGCACCGAGGGCTTCGAGATGCCGATCCTGATGCTGACGGCGCGTGGCCAGGAGATCGACAAGGTGGTGGGCCTGGAGCTGGGCGCGGACGATTACGTCACCAAGCCCTTCTCGATCCGCGAGGTGCTGGCCCGGGTGCGCGCCATCCTGCGCCGCACCGAGGGCAAGGCCAAGCGGCTGTCGAAGTACCACTTCGGCGGGCTGGACCTGGACTTCGAGACCTACCGCGCCAGCCGGGCGGGCGAGGCGCTGGACCTGTCGCCGCGCGAGTTCGAGCTGCTGCGCTACCTGATCGAGCGCAAGGGCGATACCGTGACCCGCGATCAGTTGCTGCAGGACGTCTGGGGCTACGAGGACTACCCATCGACCCGCACGGTGGACACCCACATCGCGAAGCTGCGCGCCAAGATCGGCGACAGCGGCAGCGAGCCGCGCTACATCCTCACCATCCACGGCTCCGGCTACAAGTTCGTCGATCCGACATGAAAGTGCGCGCGACACGGCCGGCCGAGGTCGCCTCGGACACGCCCGTGTCGCCGCCGCGTCCGCGCACCGTGGCCGTGGGCGTCGTTTCCACGCTGCTCGATGGCCCGGGCGTCGCGGCCGCCTTGGAGCTGTCCTCGGTCTCCCTGGCCGAGGCCCAAGACGCCCTGCGCAGCGGCGCTTGCGACGCGATCCTGCTCGACGGCGACCTGCCGGCCGAGGACCTGAACGGCTTCCTGGAGCGGGCGGGTGAGACGCTGCGTCCCGGCCGGCCGGTGGTCCTGGTCGTGGTGAACGAGGCACGGCGCACGGGAGTCTCGGCGGAGTTTATCGACCACGTGGACGATTTCGTGAACGCCATGCGGGGCGAGGAGGCCCTGCTGGCGCGCCTGCGCAACGCCCTGCGCGCGCGCGCCACCGTCCACGAGCTGCAGCGCAAGAACGAAGAGCTGCAGGCGGTGAACGCGCGCGCCCTGGCCATGGCCCGGCGCATGAGCGAGGAGCTGCGGCTGGCGGCGCAGCTCCAGCGCAGCCTGATGCCCCCCCACGTGGTCCACGCGCGCCTGGACCTGGCGCGCGAGTTCCTGCCGATGCGCGAGATCGGCGGCGACTACTTCGACGTGATCCCGCTGGGTCCCGAGCGCATCGCGATCGCGCTGGGCGACGTGATGGGGAAGGGCGTCTCCGCGGCCCTGCTGGCGGGCACGTTGAAGGCGGGGCTGCGCTCGCAGATCCAGTCGGCCGGCACGACACCCTGCGAGACCGTGGCGCGCCTCAACCGACTGTTCTGGGAGGTCACGCCCAAGGGCCTGTTCGCGAGCCTGTTCTTCGGGATCGTGGACCTGGAGCACGGCGTGCTGGAGTACGTGAACGCGGGTCACGACTACCCGTTCGTGGTGCGGACCGACGGGCGCGTGGAGGACCTGGACGCGGGCGGCACGGTCCTCGGCCTGTTGGAGACGGCGACTTACCAGAGGGCGCGGGTTCCCCTGGCCCGCGAGGACGTCCTCGTGATGTACACCGACGGCGTCACCGACCGCACCTCGGCCGGCGACGAGGCCTTCGGCCTGGACCGCCTCAAGGCCGCGGCGCTGCGGTCGCGCCGGGACTCGGCCCGCATCAGCCTCTACTCGATCCTGGGCGAGGTCCAGGGCTGGGCCGGCAGCGCGGCCGCCCAGGACGACATGACGCTGGTGGTCGCCCGCACGACGTAGCGCGCTGGCAGCGTGTAAACTTGATCCATCAGCATGGAGTTCGTCTGCAAGGTCGGAACGCCGGCCGGCGAGGTCGTCGAGAGGACCTTCTCAGCCGCTGACGAGCGGGCGCTTCGATCCGAGCTCGAGCAGCAGGGCCTCTACCTGTTCGCGGCCCGCCGGGCCTTCGGGCTGCGCGAGCTGCTGGCCCGGGAGCCCAGCGTCCGGACGGACGTGCTGCTCGTCTTCTGCCAGGAGCTGGCGGCCCTGCTGAAGGCCGGCCTGCCGCTGTACCAGTCCCTGGACGTGATGCTGGAACGGCAGAAGGACGGCCTGTTCCGGCGTTCCCTGCTGAACGTCAGGGAACGCGTCAAGTCGGGCACGTCCCTCTCGGACTCGTTCCGGGCCGAAGGCCGCCTCTACCCGGCGATCTTCGCCGCCTCGCTGTTCGCAGGAGAGCGCAGCGGCGCCCTGGAAACGGTGCTGCGTCGCTTCGTGAGCTACCTGCGCCTCAACTACGCGCTGAGGCGCAAGGCCATCGCGGCCGCCATCTATCCGATGCTGTTGTTCGCGATGATGGGCGGGCTCGTCGCGATGCTGCTGCTCTACGTCATCCCGCGCTTCAAGAGCTTCTACGAGGGCCTGAACGCCGAGCTGCCGCTGCCCACGAGGCTGCTGATCGCGCTGGCGAGCTTCCTCACCGACAACCTGGTGTTCCTGGTCCTGGCTACAGCCGGCCTCCTGATCGCGAGCCTCTTGTGGCTGCGGCGGCCGGGCAGCGGAGTGCTGCTGGACCGCGGCCTGCTGCGCCTGCCGTACGTGGGGCCACTGATGCGCATGTACGCCACCAGCCAGCTCGCGCGCACGCTGGCGACGCTGCTGCAGGGCGGCCTGCCTCTGCTCGACGCCATGGAGGTGGCCGGGCAGTCCGTGGGCAACCGGGCCCTCGCGGCGGGCGTGGCGGACTCGGCACCCCTCGTGCGCGAGGGCAAGAGCCTGACCACTGCCCTCGAGTCCACGCGCATGCTGGACAACCTGGCCCTCGAGATGGTCAAGGTCGGCGAGCAGACGGGCGCCCTGGCCGACATGCTCCACTCGCTGGCCGAGTTCATCGACGAAGAGCTGGATACGCGCATGCAGACCCTGCTGGCCCTGGTCGAGCCCCTGATGCTGGTGGTGATGGCGGTGATCGTGGCCGCGATGCTGATCGCGTTCTACCTGCCGCTGTTCGAGGCGATCTCCGCGGTGCAGGGCAGGACCGGCTGATGGCCGAAGAAGCGCTGCTGGCGCCGCCCGACGAGGACGCGAAGGCGCGAGCCCTGGCGCTCCGCTACGGGCTGGAGTACGTGGACGTGGCCCACTTCGCCCCGGACCCCGAGATCCTGCAGGCGGTCCCCGTGGAGCTGATGTTCCGCTACAACTTCCTGCCGTATAGGCGCGAGGCCGGCCGCCTGGTGCTGGTGATGGCCGACCCCACCGACCTGCCGGTGGTGGACGAGCTGTCGCTGCTGCTGCAGACGCCGGTGCAGCCGGCGGTCGGCTCGCCCGCGGCGATCCAGGAGGCGCTGAAGCGCGGCCAGGGCACCCAGCGCGTGCTGGAGCAGGCCAGCGAGTCGTTCAAGATCCAGCTCGTGCGCGACGACGAGACCGGCGACGACGTGCTGTCGATGGACAAGATCCAGCAGGACCAGTCGCCGATCATCAAGCTCGTAGACTCCACGGTGTTCGACGCGCTGAACCGGCGCGCGTCGGACATCCACATCGAGACCCGCGACGACGCCGTGGTCATCAAGTACCGCATCGACGGCGTGCTGCAGCCGGCCATGAAACCCATCGCCAAAGAGCACCACGCCACCATCATCAGCCGCATCAAGGTCATGGCCGAGCTGGACATCGCGGAAAAGCGCGTGCCCCAGGACGGCCGCTTCCGCGTCAAGATCCGCGGCCGCTCCATCGACTTCCGCGTCTCGATCATGCCCTCCGTCCACGGCGAGGACGCCGTGGTGCGCATCCTCGACAAGGAGAGCCTCTCGAAGCAGTTCACCTCGCTGCGCCTCGACGTGCTGGGCTTCGAGGACAAGGAGCTGCAGCGCTTCCGGCGCTTCATCCGTGAGCCCTACGGCATGGTGCTGGTGACGGGGCCCACGGGCTCTGGCAAGACCACCACCCTCTACGCCGCGCTCTCCGAGATCAGGACCGAAGAGGACAAGATCGTCACCATCGAGGACCCGGTCGAGTACCAGCTGAAGGGCATCACCCAGATCCCGGTCAACGAGAAGAAGGGTCTGACCTTCGCCCGCGGCCTGCGCTCGATCCTGCGCCACGACCCGGACAAGATCATGGTGGGCGAGATCCGCGACGCCGAGACCGCCGACATCGCGATCCAATCGGCCCTGACCGGGCACCTGGTGTTCACGACCGTCCACGCCAACAACGTGATCGACGTGCTGGGCCGCTTCCTCAACATGAAGATCGAACCCTACAACTTCGTCTCCGCCCTGAACTGCGTGCAGGCCCAGCGCCTGGTGCGGACGATCTGCGCCCACTGCAAGCACGAGGTGCGGGCGTCCCGCGAGCTGCTCGTGGAGTCCGGCCTGGATCTTAAGACGCATGCCGACACGCCGTTCTTCGAAGGCGCGGGCTGCCTGGAGTGCGGCGGGACCGGCTACCACGGGCGCACGGCGATCTGCGAGCTGCTGGACGTCACGGACCCGGTGCGCGAGCTGATCCTGGCGCGGCGCTCCTCGGCCGACATCAAGAAGGCGGCGCGCGACGACGGCATGGTGTTCCTGCGCGAGTCGGCCGTGCAGAAGGCGCTGCTGGGCAAGACGACGCTCCACGAGATCAACAAGGTCACCTTCGTGGAGGTGACGTGAGCGCCCTGCGCCACTTTTTCCTCGACCCCGAGCCGCCGCTGGTGGCCGTCGAGGTGCGCCCGCGATCGGTGGGTGTGGTCCGCGTCGTCAAGGAGGCCGATCGTCTGGCACTGGCCGCCGCGGCGTCGCTCGACCTGGCGCCGGGCGTCCTGAAGCCGTCGATCTCGGAGGACAACCTCGCCGACCCGGCGGCCTTCCGCGCGACCCTGCGCTCGGCGTGCGAGCGGGCGGGCGTGGTGCAGGGCGCGCGCGTGGCGCTGGTGCTGCCCGACCCGGTGGCCCGCGTCAGCCTGCTGCCCGCGTCCGAGCTGCCGGCCCGGGGCGCCGCCGAGGCGCAGGAGCTGGTGCGTTTTCGCCTGCGCAAGGCCCTGCCCTTCGACGTCCGGGATGCGCGGGTAGCCCTGCGCCGCGAGGGCGACCAGGTCCTGGCCGTCACGTCGTCGCGCCTGGCGCTGGATCCCTACGAGGCCGCGTGCCGGGACTGCGGTCTCGACCCGGGACTGGTCGAGCTGTCGGGCCTGGTGCTGACGGATGCCGTGCTCGCGTCGCGTCCGCCCAGCGATCGGCTGATCGTGAACTGGGACCACGGCTACGCCTCGCTGCTGCTGACTCAGGGCGGCGTCCCGACCCTGGTGCGCACGCTGCTCGGGCCCGCGGCCGACTCGGCCGAGGCCCTGCGTCGCGAGATCGAGGGCACCCTCGTCTACTACCGCGAACGCCTGGGCGGCCAGGGACTGTCCGGCATCTCCGTGCGGTCGGCCGCCGCGGAGCTATCGCTCTTCCCGCAGGAGCTGGGCCTGCCCGCCGAGCCAATCGAGGTCTTCGGCGTCGACGACCGGCGTCTGCCGCTTCAGGCCCTGGCCGGAGCCGCGGCCAGCCTGTTCCGGAGGGTGGCGTGAACGCACGGCCGCCCCTGAACCTGGCGTCGCACCCGTTTCGCAACGAGCGCCTGCCCGGCCTGCTGTTCCTGCTGGGCCTCGTCTTCCTCGGGGCGCTGACGATTCGCCACGCGAGCCTCGTCGTGCAGCTCCTTCCGGGCCGCACGGCGGCGCGCCATTCCGAGATCGCGGCCCTGGAGCAGGAGGCGGCCGCGCTGCGCCGTGACGCGGCCGCGCTCCGGCGCCCCGACCCGGACAAGGCGACCCTCGCGCGCTGGACGGCGGTCAAGGGCCTCGTGGATCGCCGCCACTTCGCCTGGACGAGCCTGCTGTTCCGTCTCGAATCGACCCTGCCCAAAGGCGTGAAACTGCTGTCGATCCTGCCCAACTGGGACCGTTCGGGCGTGCACCTGGATCTCCGGGCCCGCGCCCGCGCCCCAGAGCAGGGCTTCGCCTTCGTCAAGGCTCTGGAAGACCGGGCCGACTTCGAGGACGTGTTCCCGACCGCGAAGGACCCGAGGGACGACGGCACCGAGTTCACCTACACCATGCGCTACCTGCCCCAGGCGGCCGCGGATCCGCAGGCTGCGGACCCGGATGCGAGCGCCGATGCCCCCGAGGCCGAGGACGAGTCGTGATCGCGCCGGCCCTGCGCGCGCGCCTGCGCCGGCCGGCCCTGGGCCTGCTGGCCCTGAACGCCGCGGTGTTCCTGGCCTTCACGCTCCCGCGCACGCTGCAGGAACGCAACGCCGCAAGGCGCGTGGCCGGCCTGCGGGCCGAAGTGGGCGGCGAGCGGGCCCGTGTCCGGGCGCTGCGCGAGCGGGCCGACTCCCTGGTCGCAAACGCCAGGGACAGCGAGCGCTTCTGGCGCGAGCTGCTGAAGGACCGGAAAGAGACACTGCTGCCCGCCATCGACGAGATCCAGAAGGCGGCCAGCGCCGAGGGAATAGACCTCGGCCGAGAGGCGTACACCCCTGAAGAGGCCCGGGCCGGCGTGCCCGCGCGGGTGCGGGTCCAACTGCCCGTGGCCGGAAGCTACGACCAGATCGTGGGGTTCCTGGGGCGGCTCGAGCGCTCGAAGCAGTTCCTCGTGATCGACCAGGTCAGCCTGGACGCGGGGACGGACGGGGAGGCGCGCCTGGCCATCGAGGTCTCCGCCTACTACCGCGAGGCGCCGGTTTCGGAGGGCTCGGGTGCGTAGGCAGGCCGGCTACACCTTCCTGGAGCTGGTGGCGACCGCCGGCATCATGCTGATCCTGGCGTCGGCGGTGCTCCCGATGGCGCGGGTTGCCGTGAAGCGGCAAAAGGAGATCGAGCTGCGGCGCTCCCTGCGGGAGATCCGCACGGCGCTCGACAAGTACAAGGCGGCGGTAGACGCGGGCCTGATCGGTGGCACCGACGTGAAGCTGGGCAGCGAAGGCTACCCTCCCGACCTCGAGACACTGGTCAAGGGCGTGAACCAGGTGGGCCGCGTCGATCACAAGCTGAAGTTCCTGCGCCGCGTGCCTCTGGATCCCCTGAACCGGGACGAAGGGAAATGGGGGATGCGCTGCTACCAGGACGAGCCCGACGACACCTCCTGGTGCGGCCAGAACGTGTACGACGTGTTTTCGACGAGCGAAGGCAAGGCCCTCGACGGGACGAAGTACAAGGAATGGTAAAAAGGAGCGTGCGCCAGCGCGGATTCACCCTGATCGAGCTGATCACGGTGGTGGCGATCATGGCCGTGCTGGCCGCGGTCGCGCTGCCGAACTACCGCGCCGCCATCGTCCTGGCCAAGGAGGCCGCCCTGCGGGAAGACCTGTTCCGCTTCAGGGACCTGATCGACCAGTACTACGCCGACAAGGGCAAGTACCCGGACTCCCTGGAGACCCTGGTCGCGGACGGCTACCTGCGCGGAATCCCGGCCGATCCCATGACCCAGGCCGTGGACTGGACCGCCGTTCCCGCCGAGACCGACCCCGACGACCCCGGCGCCGAGCCCGGCGTCTACGACGTCAAGAGCAGCTCGCCGGGCACCTCCCTGGCGGGCACGCCCTACAGCGAATGGTGAAGCCCGACGCGACCGCGGTCGCCATCGGCGTGGGCGCCCTGCTCGGCTTCGGCCTGTTCTTTTGGGCGCGTGTCGAGGCGCCGCGCGAAGGCGTCCCCGCGCCGGCGGCGGCGTCTCCCGTGGCCCGCGCGGTGTCCGACGTCGCGCGCATCGACCTGGGGCGCATCGAGTCCCCGCCGCCGGCGAGCCGTGCCGGCAACCGCGACGTGTTCGCCTACGGGGCGGAGCGTCCCGCCGCTGGCGCGCGCGGCGTCCCGGCGCAGCCGCTCGTCACCGCCCCCCCGATGCAGCTCTTGCCCGTCGACCCCACGCCTCCGCCCGTGCCGCCACTGAGCGTGAAGTTCATCGGCTCGGTGGACCGCGGGGGCGCGAAGGTCGCGGTGCTGATGACCGACCGCAAGGAGATCCTCACGGCGCGGGCCGGCGATGTGGTGGCCAACCGCCTGCGGGTGGTGAAGATCGGTCTCGAGTCGGTGGACGTGCAGGACGTCGGCGGCGGCGCGGTGCGGCGCCTGCCCCTGAGGGCCAACTGATGAACGTGCTTCGAGGACGCGCCCTGCCGTTCCTGATGCTGGCCCTCTGCCTGCAGTGGGGCTGCGCGGCCCAGATGACCTTCCGCAAGGGCCAGGGCGATGCCAAGCGGGGCGACTGGGACCTCGCGGTGGCGCGCTTCACCAAGGCCCTGGCCAAGTCTCCGGACAACATCACCTACAGGATCGCCCTGGAGAACGCGCGGATCCAGGCCAGCCGCCGCCACTTCGAGGCCGCCCGCAAGGCCCAGCAGGCCCAGGACCTGGACAAGGCCGCCGAGGAGCTGCAGATCGCCTCGAACTTCGATCCCGCCAACAAATCGGCCAGCGACGAGCTGACGATCGTCCGCGCGAAGATCCGCAAACGCGAGGAGGAGCGCGCCCAGCGCTCGGACTTCGACGCCCTGAAGGCGCGGGCGAGCGCGGCCCGGGTCCCGCTACCGGTGCTGTCGCCGCGCAGCCAGGCGCCGATCTCCCTGAAGTTCGCGGACCAGAGTCTGCAGAAGATCCTGGAGTCCCTGGGCAAGCTGGCCGGCGTCAACGTCATCTTCGACGCCGACTACCGCGATAAGCGCTGGTCGGTGGACCTTACCGGCGTCACCTTCGAAGAGGCGCTCACCCAGATCACCTTCACCAACCGCTTCTTCTACAAGGTCCTCGACCAGAACACGGTGATCGTGGTGTCCGAGACGGCCAACAAGCGCAAGCAGTACGACGACCAGCTCGTGCGCACCTTCTACCTCCAGAACGCCGAGGTGAACGAGACCGTGCAGCTCCTGAAGTCGCTGGCCCAGATCCAGAAGGCCGGGGGCAACCCCAGCCTCAGCGCCATCACGGTGATGGGGTCGCCCGACGAGATCGCCCTGGCCGAGCGCATCATCGAGCTGAACGACAAGCCGCGCGGCGAGGTGATGGTGGAGGTCAACATCTTCGAGGTGAACCGCACCCAGCTCAAGAACTACGGCATCGAGCTCTCGAACTACAGCGCCGGCGCGACGTTCTCCCCGACCGGGGCCGAGGGCGAGGTGGCCAGCGGCATCACCAGCGTGCGGGCCCACCTGTTGTCCTCGCTCAACCTGTCGGACTTCGTCGTGAGCATCCCGTCGTCGCTGTTCACGCGCTTCCTGCAGACCGAATCCACCGTGAAGATCATCGCCTCGCCCAAGCTGCGCGCCGCGGAGGGCAAGAAGACCGCCCTCAAGATCGGCACCGAGGTGCCGATTCCGATTACGACCTTCACGGCCAATGCCCAGGGCGGCAACCAGACCTTCGTGCCGGCCACGTCGTTCCAGTACCGCAACGTCGGCGTGACGCTGGAGCTGACCCCGAAGGTGAACGCCTCGGGAGACGTGGTGCTCGAGCTGCAGGCCGAATTCAGCCTGCTGGGCGACGACCGCAACGTGGGCTCCACGGGCAACCCACTGATCGTGCCGACGTTCCTGACGCGGAACGTCACGGGGATCTTGCGCCTGCATGACGGCGAGACCAGCCTGATCGGCGGCCTGGTGCAGGGCCGCGAGGCAGACAGCTTCCGCGGCGTCGCCGGCCTGCAGAGCATCCCGCTCCTGAACCGGCTTCTGACGTCGAAGACCAAGAACGCCGACGAGAGCGAGGTGATCATCTCGATCACACCGCACCTGGTGCGCGGCCCCAAGCTGACCGAACAGGACCTGCAACCGCTCTACGTGGGGACGAAAGAGCTGATCCGGGTCCCGAGCGCGCGGCCGCCGATATTCGGCGCTCCGGACCAAGGCCCGCCCGCCTCGGACGTCGCGCCGGCTCCAGCCGTGCCACAGCCGCCGCCGGCCGCCACTCCTCCACCGCCGGCCGTCGGCGCTACTCCCGCGCCCGACGGCGACCCCGCCGCCGAGGAGGGCGAGGAACCCGCGGCGCCCATGGCCGGCCCGCTGCCGGCCCCGGCTCCTCCCGCCCAGCGCACCCCGAGCGCGGCGCCGCTGCGCGCGGTGTGGAGCCCGGCCGAAGCGCGCGCGAAAGCCGGCGAGACCACGACGCTGTCCCTCGTGCTCCTGGGCGCGCGCAACGTCACGGGCGTCGAGTTGCAGCTCGTGTACGACCCCGCGGCGCTGCAGGTCGTCGAGGTCAACCCGGGCACGCTGCTCACCCTCGACGGCGCCAGCGTGGGCGTGGAGCGCCAGCTCGAATCGGGCCGGGCTCGCGTGCGCTTCACGCGGCCGCAGGCGGCCACCGGGTCCGGCGCCGTGGCCGTCCTGAAGCTGAAGGCCCTGCAGGCGGGCACGGCTACGGTCGGGGTCGAATCGCTGGCGGTCCCAGGTGCCGCGGAAGCGCCGGCTGCGCCGGCGCCTTTCCGCATCGTGGTGGAACCATGACGAGGATGAGGTCGCCGAAAGCGCGCGTCGCCGTGTCGCTGCTGGCCCTGTGCCAGGTCGTCTGTCACCAGGCGATCCTGACGGCGCCGCCCAGCTCCACGATCACCTTGGTCGCGAACCCCACGTTCATCGCCGCCAACGGCGAGGTGTCAGTGATCTCGGCCCTCGTGATCGAGCCGGCCGGAACGCCCGTGCCGGACGGCACCGTGGTCCAGTTCTTCACGAGCCTGGGACGCATCGACGAACAGGGTAAAACCAACGACGGCGTCGCACGGGTGAACCTGGTGTCGGACACACGCTCCGGCGACGCCAGCATCACGGCCGCGTCCGGTGCCAACACGGCCACGGGGACCGTCACGATCGGCAGCGGGCGTCCGAGCCGCGTGATCGTGACCGCGGATCCGGTCCGCATCCGCTCCACCGACGCCAGGCACAGCCGCATCGTCGCCAACGTCGCCGATGCGAACGGCAACCTGCTGCGCAACGTGCCCGTGTTCTTCAGCGTGGCGGGGACGCCCAGCACCGAGTTCATGCGCAGCGGCGGCGCCCCGGCCTACACGGACACCAACGGGCAGGCCGTGGACTTCCTCGAGACCCGCCATTCACGCGAAGCCCTGCCGAAGACCGTGACCGTGGAAGCGCTCACGGCCAACGGTATCCTCGGCAGCGTGGACGTGACAATCAACTGATGCGCCTCGCGATCCTCGCTGTCGCGTTCACGGCCTTCGCGCTCCCGGCGCGCGCCGAGATCGCGCTGCTCGGCAGCGGCCGCACGCTGAAGGTCGAGAGTGCGCGGGTCGAGGACGGCCGTGCCGTCCTCCTGCTGCGCGGGGGCGGCGAGGTGAGCCTGCCCGCCTCCGAGCTGGTCGGTGTCGTCCCGGACGAAGTAGTCGAGGAGCTGGAGTCCGCCAGGAGCGAGGGCGGCGACCTGCGATCGCTGGCCCAGGCAGCGGCCCGCCGCCACGGACTCGACCCGAGCCTGGTGCTGGCCGTGGTCCAGGTCGAATCCGGCTTCCGGCCCGACGCCGTGTCGCGCAAGGGTGCTCTGGGCCTGATGCAGTTGATGCCCGCGACCGCGGCCGGTCTCGGTGTCAAGGACGCCTTCGATCCCGAGCAGAACCTCGACGGCGGCGCCCGCCACCTCGCGGCCCTGGTCGCTCGCTACGACGGCGACCTGAAGAAGGCCCTCGCCGCCTACAACGCGGGCCAGGGGGCCGTGGAGCGCCACCGCGGCGTGCCCCCCTACGCCGAGACGCGGGCCTATGTGAAGAACGTGCTGCGGCGCCACGAGCAGGAGCGATGAGGGCCGGCCGTTCCCGGGAGGACGGCTACGCCATGGCCGCGCTGCTGGCCGGAGCGGCCGTCGTCCTGATCGGGATGGCCGCGGCGGCGCCTTCGTGGCGCTACCTGATGAAGAACGATCGCGAGGAAGAGCTGATCTTCCGCGGCGGCCAGATCGCCGACGCGATCCAGCGCTACCAGAAACGCAATGGCGGCGCCCTGCCCCCGTCCCTCGAAGTCCTGGTCAAGGGACGCTTCCTGCGCCGGGAGTGGAAGGACCCGATGACCAAGGACGGCAAGTGGCGCTTCCTGCGCCAGGGCGAAGGCGCCACCGTGGGAGCGCCCAGGCCGGGCACGCCCACCACGACGCGGCCCGCCGCACCCGCCGTGCCGGCCGGTCGCACGGTGGGAGGATTCGTCGGCGTGGCCAGCACCAGCACCGACAAGAGCCTGCGGCTCTTCAACGGCCGCCAGAAGTACGACGAGTGGACGTTCGTCGTGGGCCAGCCGCGCGTGGTGGGCAGGGCGCCCCGCGTTCCTGGGACGGGTGCGTCGCCATCGCCCCGCCTGCCACCCTTGCCTGGGGCGCCCGCCGCGCCCGATTCGGACACCGACTCGTAGCTGGCGTTCTACCTAGCTCGGGTCGTCGCCTGGCTGCGGCGCAACGGGCGCCTGGCCTTCCGGAGCCGGGCTCGGCGGGGTGACGACCGTTGGCAACCCGGGCGAGTTCGGCGCGAAGGGAGACACCGGGTAGCGCGGCGTCGCGTTGGGGCCGAACGCCGGGCGCATGTTCGGCGCCTGGGGCCGGTGCGGCGGCGGGGCCGCAGGCTCGCTCGGCGCTGCGACTTCCTCCTCGGCTTCCTCGGCCGCCTCTTCCTCGTCCTCCTCCTCGGGATCGACCGGGCGCGCCGGACGACCCGCGGGAGTGGATGTGGGGCTCGAGGTAGAGGGCAACGGCTTGTTGACGTTGCTGCTGGGCCCCGAGACGAGCAGCAGCTCGGCGCGCGTGCCGCTGCGGTCGTAGCGGACGAGGTAGTCGTAGCCCAGGCCCTCCAGGACCAAGAGCACCGCCTCGGCCTGCGTGCGATTCTCGAACGAGACGTTGACCCGTGTTCGGGGCGCACCGCCTTCGTAGACGACCTTCATCCCCGTCTGGGACGCGAGCCGGTCCAGGATCTCGGACGCGGGCGCATCGGCCCGCAGGCTCAGCTTGCCCCCGGCCTCGGGCCGTATCTCCACCGCGGCGTGAACGGCGGGCGCACTCAGGATCACCAACGCGAGGCCAATGCCACGCACGCGGTGATTATGCTCCCTAGACGAAGTAGAACGCCATCGCGAGGATCGTGTAGATCGCCAGGAGCTGCAGCCCCTCGAACCAGTTGGTCTTGCCGTCGTGGATCAGCAGCGAGACGGCCGCGACCGACAGTATCACCGCCACGACCTCGAGCACGGTGAACTCCAGGCCGAGCGGCGTGCCCATCCAGTGGCCGGCGATCACCAGCACGGGCGCCACGAACAGCGCGATCTGCATCGAGGAGCCGACGGCGATGTTGAGGGCCAGGTCCATCTTGCCCTTCATCGCCACCAGCACCGCCGTGGAGTGCTCGGCGGCGTTGCCGACGATCGCCACCACCACGACGCCCATGAACACCTTGCCCAGCCCCAGCGACTGGCCGGCCTCGGCGACCGCGTGCACCAGGAACTCGGCTACCCAGCCGACCAGGGCCGCGGCGGCGAGCAGCACCAGCAGGCCCTTCCTCACGCTCCAGACCGGGCCGTGGCTCAGCTCTTCGGCCGCGTCGTGCTCGCCCTCGGGCGCCGCGAACAGGTGTTTGTGGCTCATGAGCGAGAAGACCAGGCTCGCGGCGTACGTGAACAGCAGCACCCACGAGATGTCGAAGCTCAGGGACTCGATGTGGCCGGGGTTCTTGTGGTCGGTGACCTGGGCGTAGATGGCGGGGATCACCAGGGCCACGACACCAAGCACCATCATGCTGCTGCCGCTCTCGGCCGCAAGCTTGTTGAAGACCAGCTCCTGGCGCTTCCAGCCGCCGAGCAGCATGGCGAGGCCCAGCACCATCAGGATGTTGCCGATGATGGAGCCGGTGATCGAGGCCTTGACGATCTCGGTCTCGCCGGCGCGCAGGGCGATGAAGGCGATGATCAGCTCGGCCGCGTTGCCGAAGCTGGCGTTCAGCAGGCCGCCGATGCCGGGGCCGGTGTGGTGGGTGATGTGCTCGGTGGCCTCGCCCATCAGGCCGGCCAGCGGCAGGATCGCGAGGCAGGCGGTGACGAAGACCCAGGTGGCCGAGGCGTGGGTCAGGGCCAGGTACGCGCTCACGGGGACGAAGACCAGGAACGACCGGAGAATGTTCTTGCCCGTGAACATCGTCTCGCGTCCTTTCTAGTTGCGCTGGGGAGGGTCGGGCGCTCTCGGTGCTGTCGAGGCCAGGTGCGCCGTCGCGGCCTTTGGGACCGCGTCGAGCAGGAGCAGCCCACGCGCGGCGGCCTCCTCGAAGGCCGGCTGCTCGTCGGCCGTGAGCGGCTCGGCCGGTGGCGTCTGGATGCGCAGCGGGTTCACGAAGCTGCCGTTTCTCAGCATCCGGTAGTCCAGGTGCGGCGCCGTGGCCAGGCCAGTGGCGCCGACCGCACCCAGGCGCGCGCCCTGGGCCACCCGCTGACCGACCCGGACGTCGATGCGCGAGAGGTGCCCGTACAGCGTCTCGAAGCCGTTGGCGTGGCGCAGCTTCACCAGCTTGCCGTAGCCGCCCGAGTAGCCCGCCTGGCTCACGACGCCGTCGGCCGAGGCGCCCACCGGCGTGCCGGCGGGCGCGGCGTAGTCGATGCCGGGGTGCGGGCGCACGGTCTTCAGGATCGGGTGCAGGCGGGCCATCGAGAAGCCCGAGCTGATGCGCGTGAAGCGCAGCGGCGAACGCAGGAAGGCCTTGCGCAGGGGCGTGCCGTCCGGAGCGTAGTAGCCGGGCCCGCGCGCAGCCTCGAAGCGCACGGCCCGCAGCACGCGGGGACCGCGGACGAACTCTGCCGCCAGGATGCGGCCATAGCGCGAGAAGCGCCCGTCGAGGTAGTGCTTCTCGACCGAGACGCGGAAGGCGTCGCCGCGCTGGATCTCGGTGTTGAAGTCCACGTCCCAGGCGAAGATGTCGGCCATGTCGAGCGCGAGCTGGTCCTGCTCCCCGGCGTCCTCGATGGCGGCGAACAGGCTGGAGCTGATGACGCCCGTGGCCGAGCCCACGCGGGTGTCGTAGCTGCGGGTCACGAGGTCCGCCGTCCAGGTCGCGTCCTGGCGCCTCACGCGCAGCATGCGCAGCTCGTCGATGGCGTACGTGAACGCCGCGAGGCCGTCGCTCGCCAGGGCCATCCCGAACGGGTGGCCGACCGAAACGCGCGCGAGGTCGTAGACCGGCCGGGCGACCTCGACCAGCTCGTGAACGGCGGCGGGCGAAAGCGTGTCGCGAAGCGCGCTGCCCAGCGTCTCGTGGCGCCCGATGGTGCCGTGGACGATCCTCGGGGCCGCCGGTGCCGCGTGAGCCGCCTGCCCCTGCATCGAGAGCGGCAGGTGCGTGGGCAGAAGGAGCAGGGCGAATGCGCCCAACGCAACAGGGATTTGGACTCGCAAGCGGGTGGAGGAGAGTCTAGGGGCCGAGCGGCCCCAGGTCAAGCACTGTCTATGGTTTATCGAGAGACGCCGTCTCGGAATCGCCCATCTCCACTCCACCGCCGGGGAAGTACTCGGTCCAGCGATCCGAGACCCGTCGGGCGGTGACCGGGTCCGCGAACAGCTCGTCGGGGAAACCCGGCTTGCGACGGGCGTCGATGAGGATCGGCCCGCGGAACGACACTTGATTGCGCACGATCTGGCGCGACGCCGCGTGGATGTCGGCGCCGGGCTCGAAGCGCGTGAAGGTGGTCCACAGGAAGTTGATCGGGCTTCGGGCCGCGCGAGCCGGTTCGTCCGTCAGGACCACGAGCGGCCAGTCGGCGAAAGCCCGGTCGGCCGCAAGCCGCGCCGCGGCGCCCGGCTCAACTTCGTAGCGCGGCCCGCCTATCACGAGGCACCCGCCGCAGAAGACGCGCGCCTCGCTGACGCCGGGGGGCCAGGGCGCCTGGCGCACGACCTCGCGCGGCAGCTCGCGGACCGGGTCGCCCAGGCCCAGCCAGACGCCCTTCGAGCCCTCGTTGACCGCGGGCCCGGTGTAGTCGAGGGTGTCCATCGAGGTGTTGGAGAACACGTAGAGATCCGTTTCGGGGCGTGTGCGGGCCAGCACGTGCTCCAGGGTCGCGCGGAAGTCGCGCAAGTCCACCGGCCGGTCCGTCACCAGCAGGAACTTGGTCAGGGAGAGCTGGCCCTCGCCGAGGATGCGGAAGGCGCTCTGCAGCGCCTCGCGCCGGTAGCGCTCGCGCACTACGGCGGCGGCCAGGGAGTGGTAGCCGGTCTCGCCGTACGACCACAGCGCGCGCACGCTGGGCATCACCAGCGGGAACAGGGGCGACAGCAGCTCCTGCAAGAGGTCGCCGATGAAGAAGTCTTCCTGGCGCGGCTTGCCCACGACCGTCGCGGGGTAGATCGCATCGCGCCGGCGCGCCAGCCATTCGGCCTCGAATACCGGGTAGTCGTGGCGCAGGGAGTAGTAGCCGTAGTGGTCGCCGAAGGGGCCCTCGGGCCGCCGCGTGCGCGGCGACACGCTTCCGACCAGGGCCATCTCCGCGCTGGCAACGAGCGGGTGAGGCCCGGGCCCCTTGCACAGGGGCAGCTTGTCGCCGAGTAGCAGGGACGCGAGCAACAGCTCCGGCAGGTTCTCCGGGAGGGGAGCGATGGCCGACAGGATCAGGGCGGGCGGGCCGCCCAGGAACACTGTCACGGGCAAGGCCTCGCCGCGTTCCTCCGCCACCGAGTAGTGGAACCCGCCGCCCTTGCCGATCTGCCAGTGCATGCCGGTGCTGCGGGCGTCGTGGACGTGCAGGCGGTACATGCCGAGGTTCGACGCGCCCGGCCGCTCGGGATGCTCGGTGTAGACGAGTGGCAGCGTGATGAACGGCCCACCGTCGGCCGGCCAGCAGGTGATCGCCGGCAGCCGGTCGAGGCGCACGTCGCGCGTGAGGATCTCCGACACGGGTCCCGCCCTGCGGCGCCCCACGCCGACCCGCAGCGCGTCGCCGGCCAGGTCGCGCGCGCCCCACAGCTTGCCGAGCGTGGGCGGCATGTCCTGGGCGAGGGCGACCGCCCGCTTCACCAGCTCCATGGGCCGCCGCCCGAAGGCCAGCTCGGCTCGCTTGCGCGTCCCGAACAGGTTGGTGACGAGCGGCAGGTCCGAGTCGCGGACGTTCGTGAACAGCAGGGCGGGCCCGCCCGCGGCGACCACGCGGCGGTGGATCTCGGCCGCCTCGAGGTGCTTGTCCACGGGGATCGTCACCTCGACCAGGTCGCGTTCGGCGCGCAGGGCGTCGAGAAACGATCGCAGGTCGAGGAAGCGCTGAGGCGTGGTCATCGAAACGCCGCATTCTGCGGCATCGTCCGGCGCCGGGCAATTCGGTGCTAACCTTGCGGGGCTCATGGCGCCTGCACTTCTGGAGATGGGGATGCAGGATCGCGCGCTTCAGGCGATCCGCGACAAAGTCCTGAGCGGTCAGAGGTTGTCCTTCGAGGACGGCGTCGCGCTGTACCGCTCGCCCGACCTTTTGGCCGTGGGTCAGCTCGCGAACCACGTGCGCGAGCAGCGCCACGGCGACGCCGCGTACTTCGTCTGGAACACGCACCTGAACCACACCAACGTGTGTGTGGCGACATGCGACTTCTGCGCCTTCGCCGCCAAGCCGGGCGCAGAGCGCGGCTACACGATGAAGCTGCAGGAGATCTTCGAGACGGTCGAGAAGCTCCCGAAGCCGGTGCGCGAGATCCACATCGTGGGCGGCCTGCATCCCGACCTGCCGTGGTCCTACTTCATCGAGATGATGCAGGGCATCAAGCGGCTGCGCCCCGAGATCCACATCAAGGCCTTCACGGCGGTGGAGGTGTTCTTCTTCCATCGGATCTACCGCAAGCCCGTGGCCGAGGTGCTGGCTGAGCTGAAGCATGCGGGCCTCGACTCGATGCCGGGCGGCGGCGCCGAGATCTTCGCCAAGGACACACGCGACAAGCTGATCAAGGGCAAGGCCGACGCCGAGCAGTGGCTGGACGTGATGCGCGAGGCGCACCGTCAGGGCATCCCGACCAACGCCACGATGCTCTACGGCCACATCGAGAGCGTCGAGGACCGCGTGGACCACCTGATCCGACTGCGCGCGCTGCAGGACGAGACACGGGGCTTCGTGACCTACATCCCGCTCGCCTTCCAACCCTGGGAGGCGCCGCTCATGGGCCTGCCCGAGACCACCGGCTTCGAGGACCTGAAGGCGATCGCGGTGGGCCGGCTGATGCTCGACAACTTCCCGCACATCAAGTCGTACTGGATCATGATCGGCCCGCGCCTGGCGCAGGTGGGCCTGTCCTTCGGCGCCGACGACATCGACGGCACCGTGACCGAGGAGAAGATCGCCCACGACGCGGGGGCCAAGACGCCGCAGATCCTGACGGTCCACGACCTGGTGCGCCTGGTGCGCGAAGCCCGCCGCCGCCCGATCGAGCGCGACACCGTCTTCAACGTCGTCAAGGAGTGGTGAAGCCCCTCCGCCTCGGCGCGGTCTCCTACCTCAACGTCGAGCCGATCATCCACGGCCTGGGCGCGGATCGGCGCTTCGAGGTGCTGCGGGACGTACCGTCGCGCATCGCGACTCGGCTCCACGCGGGCGAGATCGACCTCGGCATGATCCCGTCCATCGAGTACGCGGCGGGGGACTACGCGATCGTGCCGGGCGTCGCCATCGGGTCGCGGGGCCCGGTCCGGTCGGTCGTGCTGCTTCACGAACGTCCGCTCGCGGAGCTGCGGCGGGTGGCCCTCGACACCTCGAGCCGTACGAGCGTCGCCCTGCTCAAGATCCTGCTGCGCGAGCGGCTGGGCCGCGACCCAGAGTACGTCTCGATGGGGCCCGATCCGGCCGCGATGCTCGCCGCCGCGGACGCGGCGCTCGTGATCGGCGATCCCGCCCTGTACTTCGACGGGGCGGCGCGGCGCTGGGACCTGGGCCAGGCGTGGTTCGAGGCGACCGGCCTGCCCTTCGTGTTCGCGTTCTGGGCCGGCCGCAAGGACGCCCTGGGGCCCGGCGACGTGGCCCGGCTCCAAGACGCCCTGCGCACCGGACTGCAGCGGATCGCGGAGATCGCCTCGTCCTATAATGGCCACGGCGCGGGACACGCACCCGACAACGAGGCGTACCTGCGTCACAGCATCGTGTACCGGTTCGGGGACGAGGAGCAGGCGGGGCTTCGGGAGTTCTTCCGCCGCGCCCACGAGATCGGCCTGATTCCGCGCCAGCCGGAGATCCGATTCCATGGCGATCGCTGAGAGCATCGCGAGCAAGGTCAAAAACGCCGAGCGGCTCTCGCGCGACGAGGGCATCGCCCTGCTGCGCGACGGCGACCTGCTCGAGCTCGGCGCCCTCGCCGACCTGGTGCGCCAGCGCAAGCACCCCGAGGGCGTCGTCACCTACATCATCGACCGTAACATCAACTACACGAACGTGTGCACCGCCCAGTGCGCGTTCTGCGCGTTCTACCGCGACCTGCCCTCGAGCGAGGGCTACCTGCTCACGAAGCAGGAGCTGGCCCAGAAGATCGAGGAGACGATGGCGCTGGGCGGGCGGCAGCTCCTGCTGCAGGGCGGCCTGCACCCCGACCTGGGCATCGAGTACTACGAGAAGCTGTTCCGCTGGATCAAGGCCAGCTACCCCGAGATCTGGATCCACGGCCTGTCGCCGGCCGAGGTGAACCATATCTGCCGCGTGTCGAGCCTGGATCTGGAGAGCGTGCTGCGCCGGCTGATGGCCGCGGGCCTCGACTCGATCCCCGGCGGCGGCGCCGAGATCCTCTCCGACCGCGTGCGCGGCATCATCGGCATCGGCAAGGGCACCACCAAGGACTGGCTGGACGTGATGGAGTGCGCTCACCGCCTGGGAATGCGCACCACCGCCACCATGATGTTCGGCCACGTCGAGACCCTGGAGGAGCGGATCGACCACCTGCTGCACCTGCGCGAGCTGCAGGACCGCACCGGCGGTTTCACCGCCTTCATCGCCTGGACCTTCCAGCCCGAGAACACCGCGATGGCAGGCGACGAGCTGACGTCGTTCCAGTACCTGCGCACCCTGGCCGTGGCTCGGGTGATGCTCGACAACTTTCCGAGCGTCCAGGCCTCCTGGGTCACCCAGGGCGGCAAGATCGGCCAGGTCTCGCTGCGTTTCGGCGCCAACGACTTCGGCAGCCTGATGATCGAGGAGAACGTGGTGTCGGCGGCGGGCGCGCACTTCCGGCTCACCGAGGCCGAGATCGCGCGCAACATCCAGGACGCGGGCTTCGTCCCCAAGCGGCGCACCATGCACTACCAGATCGTGGGCGACCCCTACTGCTGGACCCACGAGACGCCGGCGATGCCGGCGGCGCCTGCAGCCGCGACGTCCCTCGCGGGCTAGCGGCGTCGACGAGAGCTCGGTGAGCTACGACCTCACATTCCTGCGGACCAAGGACTTTGCAGCCCTGCCACCCGAGACACTGCTCCAACACTTGGATCTGATCGCGATGGTGCGCGACGAGCTTGCCCCACGCCGGTTCTTCTTCAGGAAACGTGACATCTGCATGGTTGCCTTCGATGCCTTGGTCCCGCTGCTGGGACTTGCGCAACCGTCAGACGGCCCTGTCTTTCACCACGTCTTCCGCGGTGCGAGGCCGGCAAAGCTAGTCGAGTTCTTTCGGGCGCAACAGCCACACCAAGGCAAGCTCGACCGGCTGTCTGCAGACACGGTTCTAACCAGGGAGACGGTGAACGAGGCCAAGGCCACGCTTCCCGACCTGAAAAAGCTCTGAATGCCGGCTAGCGCACGAGCCGAACCCGGCGCGTTCACGGCGGAGGAGCAGGCCCGCCCTTATACTGAGCCCATGCGCTCCGCCACTGCCGCGACCCTGCGCCGCGACACACGGGAGCGCAGCCTTGCGCTCCAGCCGCTCGAGCGCGTGGAGCTCGCCCGGCGGCTGGGCCAGGAGGATGCCGCGCGCTACGCGTCGGTCCACGGGGTGACCCTGGACGAGGCTCGCCGGCGTCTGCGCGCGGCAGGGCAGCTCGGCCGGCGCTCCTCCTGCGCGTCACGACTCGGGTGAGCCTGCTCGCGCAGGTCGTCGCGCGCCTCGCAGAGGCGCGGGTCGGCCACTGCCTGATCGGCGCCGCCGCGCTGGCCATCCATGGCGTTGCCCGCTCGACCCAGGACGACGACTTGCTCGTGACCGACACAATGGTGCTGAAGCCGGGCTTCTGGGGTCCGCTCGAGCCCTCGGTCGTCCGTTCGATCCGCGGCGACGAGGACGACCCGCTCGCGGGCGCGGTCAGGCTCGAGCATCCGGAGCAACGATCCGTCGACGTGATCGTGGGACGCTGGGCGTGGCAGCGCGACGTCATAACCCGCGCCCGTACCGAGCAGCTCCCTGACCTCGCGCTGCCGGTCGCGGAGGTGGGCGATCTGGCCCTGCTCAAGCTCGATGCCGCCGGGCCACAGGACCGCCTGGACGTCGAGATGCTGCTGGCCGTGCACGGGGAAGCCCTCGCCGATGCGATCTCGGCCCGCCTTTCGGGGCTCCCAGCCGCCCTCGAAAGGGAGTGGCGGGAGTGGCGCCGTCCGACACGCTAGAAGCCTTCAGTCCCGCGGGAAGGACGCGAGCATCGCCCCAAACGGGAGCAGCGCGGCGTAGATCCCGAAGTCGAGGGGCGAGACCAGGTGCACGACGGCCGCGAACAGCGCCCCCGACTCCAGGGTGGCCATGGCCGCGATGCGCAGCCCGCGCTGCTTGGCGGGCTCCTTCGCCTCTCCCGAGATGTTGAGGAGGAAGAGCCCCGTGAGCACCGACAGCACGCACCACGACACCGACGTCCAGGTGAGCACGCCGAGGCCGTCCTGCTGAGACATCCTCGGGCGCATGACGTAGGACACGCCCAGGACCACGAGCATCGAAAACAGCAGGGAGGCCCAGGTCGGCTTGAGCGGCGCGCCTGCCTGGCCGGTCATGATCGACGCGCATTGTACTTATACTTCGCGCGGTGAATCGGCCGGAGCTGCTGCGCGCGGGCTGGGTGCTGCCCATCGAGGGCGACCCGATCGCGGACGCCGCGGTCGCCGTCTCCGAGGGGCGCGTGGTGTGGGTTGGGCTCGCGTCGGACTCGGGACGTCCGGGCTGGCCGGTGCGCGATATGGGCCCCGGCGTGCTGCTGCCCGGACTCGTGAACGCCCACACGCACCTCGAGTTGTCGGCCCTGGCCGGGAGTGTTTCCGGTGCCCGCGGGTTCACCGAGTGGGTGAGGGCCCTGGTCGAGGCCCGGCCGGGCGTTGCTCCCGAAGACGCACGCGCGGCGGCGCGCGACGCCATCGCCGGACTCGAAGCGGCCGGCACCATGGCGGTGGGCGACGTGTCGAACAGCCTCGAACACCTCGACCTGCTCGGCCAGGCGTCGATCGATGCGGTCGTGTTCTACGAACAGCTCGCCTGGGATCCGGCGCGCGCAGGCGAGGTCCTGGAGCGCGCCGACCTGAAGCTCCGCGGCCTGGCGTTGCCCGCGAACGTCGAGGTGCGGCTGGCGGCGCACGCACCGCACTCTGTATCGGCCGCCTTGATGCGGGGCCTCGTGGCGAGAGGCGGGCCGGCGGCGCTGCACCTGGCCGAGTCGCCCGACGAGTCGCGCTTCCTGCGCTCCGGGGACGGGCCGTGGCGAGAGTTCCTGCTGGCGCGCGTCGGCAATATTCCGTTCGACGCGCCCGGCCAGAGTCCCGTGGCGTACGTCGAGGGCCTCGGCGCGCTGCATCCTGGCTTGTTGGCGGCCCACTGCGTTCAGCTGGACGCGCCCGACATCGCGCGTCTCGCGAGCCGCAGGGTCAGCGTCGTGGCGTGCCCGCGCAGCAACCGCGCGCTAGGCCTCGAAGTGCCGCCGGTGCCCGAGCTGCTGGCGGCGGGCGTCAACGTCGCCCTCGGCACGGACTCGCTCGCGAGCGCCCCGAGCCTCGACGTCCTCGACGACGCCGTGGCGCTGGCGCGAGAGTTTCCGTCCCTCGCCGCCGGAGCGATCCTGCGCGCGGCGACACTCGGCGGCGCGCGGGCACTGGGGCGCGGCGAGCTGGGCTCGATCGCTCCCGGCCGGCGCGCGGCCCTGGTCTTCGCGCCCGCTCCGGTGGACCTGGCCGACCCGGAGGGCTTCCTGCTTTCAGGGCGGGCACGCCTGCGCAGGGTGGCGTGAGCGTGGTCGCCCGCGCCGTCGCGTACGGTCGCATGATCAAGTTCTCGCACTCCGTGTTCGCCTTGCCCTTCGCGCTGACCTCGGTGGCGCTGGCGGCGAGCGATGGGCTGAAGTGGCGACAGCTCGCGTGGATCGTGGTCGCGATGATCGGTGCGCGCAGCGCCGCGATGGGCTTCAACCGCCTCGCCGACCAGACGATCGACGCCCGGAACCCGCGGACGGCGGAGCGCGAGCTGCCGCGCGGTGCCCTGGGGCGTGGGGAGGTGTGGGGCTTCGTGCTGCTTTCGGCGGCCGCGCTGGTCGTGGCGGCCTGGCAGCTCAACCCGCTGTGCCTGGCCCTGTCGCCCGTGGCCCTCGCCATCGTGTTCGGGTACTCGTACGCCAAGCGCTTCACGTCGCTGTCGCACCTGCTCCTGGGCCTGGCGCTGGGCATAGCGCCGGTCGGGGCATGGATCGCGATCCGCGGGCGACTCGACGTCGTGCCCGTGGTGCTGGCCCTGGCGGTGCTGGCCTGGGTCGCGGGATTCGACATCATCTACGCCTGTCAGGACGCCGAGTTCGATCGCCGCGAGGGACTGTTTTCGATTCCGGCGCGGCTGGGCGTGGCGCGCGCGCTCGTGGTGTCGCGGCTGCTCCACGTCGTGGCGGTCGGACTGCTCGCATCCCTCTACTTCATGACGCCGCTGCATCCGGTGTACTGGCTGGGCATCGCACTGGTGGCCCTGCTCCTGGTCTACGAGCACTCGCTGGTGTCAGCCGACGACCTGTCGCGCGTCGATGCCGCGTTCTTCGCCGTCAACGGCTGGATCAGCGTGGGCTACTGCATCGCGACCGCGTCGGCCCGCTGGCTGACGCTATAATCCCGCGCGGTGAGCCCAGAGGCCCTGCTGACGCCCCTCGCCACTCCCACGCCGGGCGCTCCAGAGAAGCTGGCCGTGCGGTCGATGTTCGACCGCATCGCCCCGACCTACGACCTGCTGAACCGGCTCCTGTCCGCGGGCACCGACGTGCGCTGGCGCCGCCGGGCCGTGGACGCCCTCGACCTCTCTGGCCCGGGCCGGATCCTCGACCTGTGCACCGGGACCGCCGACGTGCTGATCGAGTGGGCCGAGCGGGGCCGCGACCGCTCGGGCTTCGGGATCGACCTGTCGATGCAGATGCTGGAGCGCGGCGCGCGGAAGCTGCGGGAGCGCGGCCTCGTGGGGCGCACCGGGCTCCTCTCCGGCGACGCCGAGCGGCTGCCATTTCGCAGCGGCTGCTTCGACGCGGCGCTCGTGGCTTTCGGCATCCGCAACGTGGGAGACATCGACGCGGCCCTGCGCGAGGTCGCGCGCGTGGTGCGGTCGGGGGGACGCTTCACGATCCTCGAGTTCAGCATGCCGAGTGGCCTCTTCGGGGCGCTGTACCGGCTGTACTTCGGGCACCTGCTGCCGCTCGCCGGGCGGCTCTTGAGCGGGGACGGCGCCGCCTACAGCTACTTGCCGGCCTCGGTCCTCAAGTTCGACACGCCCGAGGCGCTGGCTGCCCGCATGGAGCGCGCCGGGTTCGCGGGAGTGTCGCGCACGCGCCTGAGCTTGGGCATCGCCTGGCTCCACACCGGGACACGCGCATGAACGAGACCCTGCGCCGCGTCTTCGAGGGCCTCGAGACGTCTCGACTGGCGATCGTGGAGTCGGCGGTGCGCGCCACCGCCGCGGGGTCTCCCGGTCGCGAGGCCGAGGCAGCCGATCTCGCGCGCAAGAGCCTCGAGCGCGTGTTCGAGCATGCGCGCCGCGGGAAGCTCGACGCCCTGCTCGCGGAGGAGAGCCAGTCGGCGGCGGGAACGGCGCGCGAGGGCCGCTCGATGCAGATCCAGGTCCTGGCGATCCGGGCGCTGAGCCGCGCGGCGCTGCCGTTCCTCATGCAGGCGACGCAGAGCCGCGAGGCGCTGGCCGAGGCGATGCTCGCCCTCGACGAGCTGTCCGAGCTGCGGCTGCTGACCCTGCTCTCGGCGCAGGAGGCCGAGTCGGCGCGGCGCCTCAGCGATGCCGAGGAGCAGGCGGGACGAGCCGAGGAGCGTGCCGTGGAGCTCAGCCGCGCCAACGACAGCCTGCGGCGCAGCGAGTCCCGCAGCCAGCACCGGGCCGAGCAGATAGCGCTCCTGTCCTCCGTCGTGCATCGGATCGCCGGCATCCTGGACCCCGAGCGGCTGATGGAGGAGACCGCGCGCATGATCCAGGCGCGCATGAGTCACACCTATGTCGCCGTGGTCGTAGTGGACGACGAGGGCATGCTGATCGGCCGCTGGGCCGGCAAGGAAGGCGTCTCGCGCCGCAGCGCGGGGCGTGCCCAGGGGCCCCCGGCGGGGATCATCGGCCGGGCCCTGCGCAAGAAGGCGCCGCAGGTCGTTCCCGACGTGGATCGCGACCCCGACTACCACCGCGACGTGCCTGGAACGCGCTCCGAGATGGTGGTGCCCCTGATCGAGTCGGGCGAGGCCATCGGCGCCCTGGACTTCCAGAGCGACCAGCCCGGGGTCTTCGACCTGGACGATGTGGTGTCGGCCGAGGTGCTGGCCGAGTTCCTGATCGTCGCGTTCCGCAACGCGCGGCTCTACGCCTCAGCCCGCCGCAACTAGGGTGCGTTCGAAGACGGCCGAGAAGTGAAAGGCCATGCGGCCCGTCACGTCCTCGACCGGGACGTTGCGGCCCAGCAGGCGCTCCAGGCTGGTGACCGCCTTGTCCTGGATGCCACAGGGCACGATCAGCTCGAAGGCGGAAAGGTCGGTGCCCACGTTGAAGGCGAGCCCGTGGGAGGTGACCCAGCGCGCGATCCGCACGCCGATGGCGCCGATCTTCTGCTCGCCGACCCAGGCTCCGGTGAGGCCCGCGATGCGTCCCGCGACGACGCCGTAGTCGGCGCAGAGCCGGAGCATCACCTCCTCGAGGTCGCGGACGTAGCGGTGGACGTCGCGCCTGCCGGGCGGCAGCTCGAGGATCGGGTAGGCCACCACCTGCCCGGGGCCGTGGTAGGTCACGTCCCCGCCGCGTCCGGTCTCGAACACCTCGAAGCCGCGCGCGCGTAGCGCGTCCTCGGTCAGGAGGATGTTCTCGGCCCTGGCGCTCCGGCCCAGGGTGAACACGGGGTCGTGCTCGAGCAGGAACAGCGTGTCGGGCGCTTCGCCCCGCTGGCGCAGCCGCACCTGCTCTTCTTGGAGCGCCAAAGCCTCGGCGTAGGGCACCCGCCCGAGCCGCCGGACAACCAACTCACGCACGCCCTTATCCCCGGCCAGCGCAAATCGTTCCCAACTCCCTCTGTGTCCTCTCCGTGCTTGCTCTGTGTTCTCTGTGGTTTCCGTCGCCGGGATGCGGGCTACAGCCCGGTCTCGTCGAACTCCTGCAGGCCCTTCTTGAGGTGGGCCATGAAGCGGTCGGCGTCGGAGCCGTCCACGATCCGATGGTCGAAGGTCAGGCAGAAGTACGACATGCTGCGGATGGCGATGGCGTCGTCGCGCACCACGGGACGCTTCTCGATCGTCCCGATGCCGAGGATCGCCACCTGGGGCTGGTTGATGATCGGCGTGCCGAACAGGCTGCCGAACACCCCCGGGTTCGTGATCGTGAAGGTGCCGCCCTGCACCTCGTCCACCTTGAGCTTCTTGGCCCGGGCGCGCTCGGCCAGGTCGTTCACGGCCTTGGCCAGGCCCAGGACGTTCTTCTCGTCGGCGCTCCGGATCACCGGCACGATCAGTCCCCAATCCAGGGCCACGGCCATGCCGAGGTTGATGTCCTTCTTGTAGACGATCGAGTCGCCCTGCACGCTGGAGTTGAGGACCGGGAAGGCCTTGATCGCGTCGATGGTGGCCTTGAAGATGAACGGCATGTAGGTCAGTTTCACGCCGCTGCGCTCTTCGTAGCCTTTTCGGTACTTCCCACGCAGCTGATCGACGCGCGTCATGTCGATCTCCCAGACCGTCGAAACGTGGGCCGAGATGCGCTTCGACAGCACCATGTGCTCCGCGGTCCTCTTGCGGATCGGCGACATCGGCACGGCCTCGATGCGCTCACCGGGCTGGTAGGCGGGCACGAAGGGCGGGGCCGGAGCCTCCGCGGGCGCCGCTGCGGGCTCTGGCTCGGCGGCGGGCTTCTCGCTGCGCGTCTCGATGTGTCCGAGGATGTCCTGCTTGGTGACGCGGCCCGAGATGCCGGTGCCGGGGATCTCGCGGATGTCGACGCCGTGCTCGGCGGCGATCTTGCGGACCACGGGGGAGGAGCGCGACTGGCGCAGCTCCTCGACGCTCATCTCGGCGCGCGCCGCCTCGGGGACCGGGGCCGGGGCCGGCGCTGCCACGGGCGGTGGCGGCGTGGAAGGCGGTGACGCGGGCGCCGCTGGTGCAACGACGACCGGCGGCGCAGGCGGCGGTGGAGGAGGCGCGACCACGACCACGGGCGGCGGGGGAGGCGGTGCCACGGCGACAGCTGGCGAGGGCGGCGGCGGCGGTGGCGCCGCCGGTTTCGGGGGCTCGGCGGCCGGCGCTGGCGGTGCGGCGGCCACGGCCTCGCCCTCGGCGGCGATGATGCCCACGACCGTGTTGATCGGCACCGTGGCGCCGGCCTGCACGCGGATCTCCCGGAGGACACCCGCCGCGGGTGCCGGGATCTCGGCGTCCACCTTGTCGGTCGAGATCTCGAAGAGCGGCTCGTCCCGTTGGACCTTGTCGCCGACGTTCTTCATCCACTTGGTGATGGTCCCCTCGGCGATCGACTCGCCCATCTGGGGCATGATCACGTCAGTCATTGGGGTCCTCCGCGGTCAGTAATCATACAGGGCACGGATCGCCTTCCCGGTCTTCTCGGCGTTGGGAAGGAAGAACTCCTCCAGGGTCGGCGCGTAGGGCACCGGCGTGTCGGGCGGCGTCACCCGCACGACCGGCGCGTCGAGGTGCTCGAAGGCCCGCTCCGCCACCAGCGCCGCGATCTCGCCGCCGGGGCCGCCAGTGCGCGTGGCTTCATGGAGCACGATCAGCTTGCCGGTCTTCCGGGCGGTCGCGAGGATGGCGTCCTCGTCGAGGGGCAGCAGCGTGCGCAGGTCGAGCACCTCGACCGAGATGCCGTCCCGCGCCGCCGCCTCGGCCGCCTCCAGGGCCACATGGAGCATGGCCGCGTAGGTCACGATGGAGACGTCCCGCCCCTCGCGGGCGAGGCGCGCCTTGCCGATGGGCACCACGATCTCGCCCTCGGGCACGTCCTCCTTGATGCGGCGGTAGAGGAGCTTGTGCTCGAGGTAGATCACCGGATCGGGATCGCGGATCGCGGCGGTCATCAGGCCCTTGGCGTCGGCGGCGGTGCCCGGCGCGACGATCTTCAGCCCGGGCACGTTCATGAAGTAGCTCTCGGGGTTCTGGCTGTGGAAGGGGCCGCCGTGGACGCCGCCACCGCAGGGGCCGCGCACCACCATGGGCACGCCGCCGCCCCAGCGGTAGCGGCTCTTGGCAGCGTAGTTCACCAGCATGTCGAAGGCGCAGGAGATGAAGTCGATGAACTGCATCTCTGCGATGGGCCGCATGCCCATGAGGGCGGCGCCGATGGAAGCGCCCACGATGGCCGACTCGCTGATCGGCGTGTCGATCACCCGCTCGCGTCCGAACGTGTCCAGGAAGCCTGCGGTCACGCGGAACGCCCCGCCGTACGTACCCACGTCTTCGCCGATCACGAACACCCGCGTGTCCCGTTCCATCTCCTCGAACATGGCGAGACGGATCGCTTCGAGGTAGGTCAGGGTGGGCATCAGCCCTTGGCTCCCTGGCGGCGCTCCCACTCGGCCACCAGCGGCGGCGTCGGGCCCGCCACCTCGCGGTCGCCGTAGACGCCCGACAAGGCCGTTTGCGCCTCAGGGAACGGGCTTTGTTCCGCGAAGGCCACGTCGGTGTCGAGCTGCTTCTCGAGCATGGCGTTGATGGCCGCCAGGTCCCAGTCCACCGCGAGGCCCTTCTCGACCAGCGCCTTCTCGTAGCGATCGATGGGATCCTTGGCCTTCCACTCGTCGAGCAGCGCCTGGGGCACGTACTTCATGTCGTCGTGCTCGGCGTGGCCGCGCATGCGCATGGTGTCGGCCTCGATCAGGGTCGGGCCCTGTCCGGCGCGTGCGCGCTCGATGGCCTGACGCGCGGCCTCGTAGACCGCCAGCACGTCGTTGCCGTCCACCCGCTCGCCGAAGCAGCCATAGGCCTTGGCGCGGTCCACGAAGCTGGTGTTCGCCGTCTGCATCGAGACGGGCGTCGAGTAGGCGTACTTGTTGTTCTCGACCACCACGACCAGCGGCGCCTTGGTCACGCAGGCCAGGTTGAAGCCCTCGTGGAAGGCGCCGGTGGACGTGCCGCCGTCGCCGATCCAGGTGAGGGCGACGCTCTTGCGGCCCTGCATGCGCTCGGCCAGGCCGGCGCCCGCCAATATCGAGACCATGTCGCCCAGCATGGAGATCACCGCGATGTTCGAGCCGTCCTCGCGGATCCAGCCGAAGTGGGTGTTGAGATCGCGGCCGCGAGTCGGGCCGTCGGCACGGGCCATGTACTGGCACAGCACCTCGCGGGGCTTGCCGCCGCGCACGAAGACGGCGCCCAGGTTGCGGATCAGCGGCGTCATGATGTCGCCGCGCTCCAGGGCGTAGGCCGCGCCGACCGTGCAGGCCTCCTGGCCCAGGCTGCGGTACAGCCCGCCCACGACCTTGTTCTGCCGGTAGAGGTTGGTCAGCCGCTCCTCCACCATGCGCGTCAGCTTCATGAAGTGGTAGAGCTCCACGAGCTGCGGGCGGCTGAGCTCGGCTGCGGGCGGCTTCACTTAGGCGTCGATGGCGTGGCCGTACACGCCCTCGGCGGCCTGCATCATGGCCTCCGAGAGCGTGGGGTGCGGGTGGATGGTGCGCGTGATCTCCTCGACCGTGGTCTCGAGCCGCAGGCCCAGGCAGGCCTCGGCGATCAGGTCCGTGGCGTGGGGGCCGACCATGTGCACACCGAGCACCTCGTCGTACTTGCCGTCCGCCACGACCTTCACCAGGCCGAAATCCTGGCCCACGATGCGCGGCTTGGCCAGGTTCGGGAACGGGAAGCGGCCGACTTTCACGTCGTAGCCGCGCTTCTTCGCCTCGGCCTCGGTCAGGCCCACGCCCGCCACCTCGGGCCAGCAGTAGGTGGCCGAGGGCACCTGGTCGTAGTTCAGCGTTTCGGCGTGCTTGCCGGCCAGGCGCTCCGCGACGCCGATGCCCTCGTGGGACGCCACGTGAGCGAGCGCCGGGTGCGGCTTGCCGTCCACGGTCACCACGTCGCCGATGGCGAAGACGCCGGGCTCGGCGGTCTGCATCTTCGGGTCGACCCGGATGTAGCCGCGCTCCATCTGGATGCGCGTCGCTTCCAGTCCCAGGCCATCTGTCACCGGCCCGCGGCCCACGGCGACCAGCAGCAGCTCGGCGGTCAGCGACTTCGACTCGCCGCTCTCGGTCTTCACCGCGACTTCGACGCCGCCCGCGGTCTTGAGCACCGCCTCGGTCCTGGCGCCCGTGAAGATCGTCATGTGCTTGGCGAGGACCTTCTGGGCTTCCTTCGAGATCTCCTCGTCCTCGAGGGGCAGGACGCGCGGCAGCAGCTCGATCACCGTCACCTGGGTAGAGAAGCGCGCGAAGATCGAGGCGAACTCGATGCCGACCGCGCCGGCGCCGATGACGATCAGGCTCTTCGGTATCTCCTTCAGCTCCAGGATCTCGTCCGAGGTGATGATCGACTTGCCGTCGGGCGTGATGCCCGGGATCGAACGCGGCCGCGAGCCGGTGGCGAGGATGACGCTCTTCGTGGCGACCCGGGTCTCGCCCTGGTCGCCCTTCACGATCACGGCCTTGCTGCCCTCGATGCGGCCCTGGCCCTTGAACAGCGTGATCTTGTTCTTCTTGAACAGGTAGGTCTCGATGCCCTTGGAGAGCCGGTTCACGATCCGGCCCTTGCGGGCCTGGACGGCGCCGAAATCCACGCGCAGGTTGTCGGCCAGGATGCCGAGCTCCTTGCCGTGCTTCATCTCCTCCCATACGTCCGCCGTATGGAGCAGGGCCTTGGTCGGGATGCACCCCCGAAGCAGGCAGGTGCCCCCGGTCCCCAGCGGGTCGCGCTCGACGACCGCTGTCTTGAGGCCCATCTGCGCCGCCCGGATGGCCGCCACGTAACCCCCCGGGCCGCTTCCAACGACCGTCACGTCGAAGGTCTCGCCGTTCGCCAAGCTCTCCTCCCTGAAGGACTTAAGACGCTATCAGAGGGCGGTGACCAAGACAAGGCGGCTCCTCCGGTAGAATAGGAGGTTCATGACAGCCTCCGGGATCCTGATCATCGCCATACTCCTGTGCCTGCTCGGCAACGGCCTCTTTTCCGGCAGCGAGATCGCCATCCTCTCGGCCAAGAAGAGCCGCGTCGAGGCCATGCTCGCGGGGGGCAGCCGGTCCGCTCGGCGCCTGAAGGACCTTCAGGACAACCTGGACACGTTCCTCGCCACGGTCCAGATCGGCGTCACCCTGATGGGGACCCTGGCCGGTGTCCTTGGCGGATACCTGGCCAGCCGCCACGTCGAGGGCTGGCTCCAGGGCACTGCCCTGGCGGGCTGGCTCGGGGCCCCGATGATCGCCGGGGCCCTGGTCGGCGGGGCCATCGTCTACGTCGAGCTGATCCTGGGCGAGCTGGTGCCGAAGGCCCTGGCGCTGCGCTACGCGGAGTCGATCGCGCTCGCTACGGCCTGGCCGCTCCACGCCATGGCTCGCGGCTCGCGCTTCCTGGTGCGCTTCCTAACCGTCTCCACGCGAGCAGTGCTGCGCCTGTTCGGGATCCGCGAGTTCGGTCCCAACAGCTTCGTCTCCCAGGAAGAGATCAAGCACCTCGTCCAGGAAGGACGCGAGCAGGGCGTGATCGGCGAGGCCGAGGTGGATCTGATCCACAGCGTCTTCGCCTTCTCCGAGACGCCGGTGAAGAAGGTGATGGTGCCTCGGCCGAAACTGTTTGCCCTGGATGTCGCGACTCCCCCCGAGGACGTGGGGCGCCTCATCGTCGAAGGGGGATTCTCACGCATCCCCGTCTACGAGAACTCCCAGGACAATGTGATCGGCCTCGTCTACGTCAAGGACGTGCTGCGGCTGCTGGAGCGCCGGCAGCCGGTGGTGCTGCGGAAGATCCTGCACCCGGTCTACTTCGTACCCGAGACCAAGCGCGTGGGCGACCTGCTGAAGGAACTGCAGCGCCGCAGGAGCCACCTGGCCCTCGTGATCGACGAACACGGGTCCCTGGCCGGACTCGTGACTCTCGAGGACCTGATCGAAGAGATCGTCGGCGAGATCCAGGACGAGTACGACTGGGAAGAGCGGGCGGTGGAAAAGCTGCGTGACGGGTCGCTCGTCGTCGAGGGCACCGTGGCCGCCGCCGAGCTGCGCGACGGCTACGCGATCCCGATCCCCGACTCCGAGAGCTTCCAGACCGTCGCGGGCTTCATGCTCGACGAGCTGGGGTCCGTCCCCAAGGGCGGCGAGGTGGTGCCGGTGGGGGACTGGCGCCTCACGGTCGTGGACGTGGAGCGCAACCGGATCAGCAAGGTCAAGATCGAGAAGGCCCGCCAGGCGTCGGAGGTGGCGCGCTAGGCGGCAACCGTCCCTCGCTCGCGGGGGCCGCCTGCGGGTCGCTCCGGAAGAGCCAGCGCAGCGCCAGCCACAGCAGCGTCAGGTCGTCGGCCCAGCCGACGACGGGTAGCAACCAGTCCGGCAGCAGGTCCATCGGCCACACCGTGTAGACGAGCACGGCCAACACGGCGAGCCGAGGCATGCGAGCGACCCTGGGGTCGCGCAGGAGCGCCAGCGCTCGGAACAGTCGCGGGAACAAGGTTCAGGGCTGGGGCGGCGGGGTGGGCGTCGGGGTTGGAGCCGGAGGCCGGATCGGCTCGACGCGGATTCCCGTGCCCAGGGGCGGCGCCAGGGACGGCGGCGCCGGGATGATCGGCGCTTCGAACAGCACCGTCTGCGAATCGGCTCCGACTTCGAAGGACTTGAAGTCGTCCTCGGTCAGGTCGGGCCGCTTCAGCACGTGCGGCGTCAGCGTCATCACGATGTCGGTCTCGATGTTCTCGTCCTTGTTGCGCGCGAACAGCCGCCCCAGCAGGGGCACGCTGGCGAGCCCGGGGATCCCCGACAGGCTGCGCCGCTCCTGGTCGCTGATCAGACCGGCCAGTATGTTGGTCTCGCCGTCCTTCAGGCGGATGACGCTCGTGACCGTGCGGCTGTTGAAGGTCGGCAGGCCCTGGAAGCCCGCGGGTCCCACCGAGGAGATGTCGAGCTTGAGGGCCAGGGACACCTCGCCGTCGTGGTGGACGCGCGGGGCGATGTCGATGTTCACGCCGACGTTCTTGTATTCGAAGGACGTGATCGCCTGCTGCTGGACGCCGCCCTGAGCGATGGGCGCGAAGGTGGTGACGGGCACCGGCACCTGGTCGCCGAACCGGGCCTGGGCGTTCTGGCCCTCGGTGGTGCGCAGCTGCGGGTTGGCCAGCAGGCGCGTGGTGGTGTCGGACTGCAAGAGGCGGTAGATGACGCCCGGCAGGTTCGTCATCACCAGGTTGTCCCGGCCGTAGGGTGCGTCCTTCAGGGTCGTGGTCCCGCGCGGGTCGGGGAAGATGGCGCCCGCGATGCCGTCGACACCGGGCAAGCGCGACGTGATCTCGATCCCGTACTCCTTGAGGCGCGAGCGGTTGACCTCGAGGATCTCCACGTCCACCACCACCTCGGCCCGGCGCTTGTCGAGCACCTGCAGGATGCGTTCGGCGGCGGCGACCTTCTCGGGCGTGTCGTTGATGGTCAGCGCGTTCTGCCCCGGCAGCGCCGCGACGCGGCGCGCGCCCAGCACCACCCGCAGCAGGTCGATGGCTTCCTTCAGGTCCGCGTTGGAGAGGAAGAAGCTCTTCACGACCTGGGGCTCGTACTCGCGGCGCTTGCTGGGCGAGTCGGGCACCACCATCAGCACGTGTTCGCCGACCACGCGGTGGAACGTGTGCCCGACGCTCGACAGCGCTTCCAGGGCTTCCTCGAACGCGACGTTCTTCAGGTCGAGGCTGATCGTCTGCTCCTGGAAGGTCGGGTCGAAGACCAGGTTCACGCCGGCCGTCTTGCCCAGGGCCTGGTAGGCCTCGCGCAGGCTGGCGCCGCGGAAAGCCAGGCCCAGGGGCTCGCGCGCCTCGGGGCCGAGGGCGAGGCCGGCCAGGGTCTTCTCACGCGCGCGTTCCTTCATCTTCGGGATGTCGGGCGCTGCGACCCCGCGCTGGCGCGCCGTCTCGGCCTCGTGGATCTCGGCGCTCAGATCCGCGGTGGGATTGAGGTCGAGCGCCAGGCGGAACTCCTCGAGCGCTTCCTTGTACTGGCCGCGGCCGGCCAGCCGGCGCGCCGCGATGCTGTGCGCCTCGGCCGCGCGCAACCGGGCGCGCTGCAGGCTGCCCTGGTAGCCGGCGTTGTTGGGGTCTTCCTTCAGGGCCTTCGAGTAGGCCAGCACGGCGGCGTCGTAGTCCCGGCGGCGCTCGGCCTTCTCGCCCTGGCGAAACGCGGCGGAGCTGGCGCAGCCGGCGGACAGCAGCGCCAGGGCCAGGCTCGCCACACGCAGGCCGGGCTTCATCCCGAGATCACCTCGACGCCCCGGGGCACCTGGAAACGGAACAGCTCGTCCTTCAGCCCCACGTTCTCGCGCAGGTCGTCGAACTCGAAGCGGCTGCGGTTGCCCTGGGCGTCCAGCACCTCGATGGCGCGCACGCGGTACGCGGTGTCGACGTCGATGCGCAGCTCCTCGACCTCCGGATCCGGCTTGCGGGGCACGAGCCGCAGGCGCAGCAGCCCGGCCGGAGCCGCCTCGAGGCTTGGTGTGAACGGCTCGAGGGCGCGGTCCTGGCCCGCGAGCAGCAGCCCGGCCACGCCCGTGGCGTCCTTCTGCTCGCGCACCAGCACCTGGCGATCGGCCGGGACGTAGAAGTAGAACGCGCGGCCGTCGGAGACGAAGGTCTTCTTCTCGGGCGACTCGTAGTCCCAGCGCATGCGGCCCGGACGCTTGAGTGAAAGCGTGCCGCGTTCCTTGACCTCGCGGCCCAGCATCCCCGAGCGGTAGCTCTGGACGAAGCGCGCGCGCAGGTCCGAAGGGCGCGCTAGCCGCGCCTCCACCTGTCGGGCCACGTCCTCCGCCGATGCCGCGGCCGAGCGGGAAGCGGCCGCGGCGAGCAGGATCGCGGCCGCCGTGGCCGCGGTCTTCGTGAGACGCATCGCTCGGCTATGATAGCACCCGGTCCCGCGCTCCCCATGTCCCTGATCGGAAGCCTCGAAGACACCAAGCTCGCCGACGTGCTGCGCCTCTTCAGCGCCGGCAAGAAGAGCGGACGCCTGCTGGTCACGAACGACGAGAGCCAGGCGACGCTGCGCTTCGAGAAGGGTGCCCTGGTGCACGCTTACGGCGCCGCCGGGCGCATGGAGGGTGAGGACGTGGTGCTCGACGTGTTCGGCTGGACGGCCGGCCAGCTCACCTTCATCCCCGAGGAGAAGACGATCACGCCCAACGTGCGGCGCGGCCTCGGCCAGATCATCGAGGACGGCGAAAGGCTGGGGGCGGCGTTCCACCGCATGCACGCCCTGGTGCCGAACGACCGCGTGGTGTTCCAGATGGCGGCGCCGGCCGAGGAGGCGCCCGCCGCGAAGATAGCGCCCAGGGACTTCCGCGTGCTGCGCCTGCTGGACGGCTGCCGCGACGTGCGCGAGGTGATGGAGGCCACGAAGCTGCCGCGCGCGGAGATCCTGCGGGTGCTCTTCGAGCTGACGGAGCTCGGATACTTGGAGCGCGTGGAGAACCAGCGCAGCCTCCGCGCCGTGCCCCAGGGCCTGTTCGGCAAAGACAGCGCCGAGATGGACCGGCACCTCGAGGACGACTGGAAGAAGCTGCTCCGTTTCGGCCACGGGGTCCTGAAGGTGGAAGTGCGCGGCGGCGCCGCGGCCCGGGCCGTCAGCCTCACCGCCAGCTTCCGGCCGGGCCTGATCCGCGAGGTGCAGTTGCCGCGGGCCGTGTTCTCGGATCTCGGACTGCGCGAGGGCGAAGACGTCCAGGTGAAGCCGCTCGGGTGAGCCTGCTCCCCCTGATCGTCGCCGCCGCCGCCGTCCTGGGCCAGGCGGACAAGCGGCTCGAAGGGGAACTGCGCGGCCTGTGGATCGTGCGGACGGCCCTGGTGTCGCCGGCGTCGGTGGACCGAGTGGTGGACGAGGCCGCCGCCGGGGGCCTGAACGCCGTCTTCGTGCAGGTGCGCGGCCGGGGCGACGCCTTCTACGCCTCGAGGCTGGTGCCGCGCAGCACGCTGCTTTTCGCCCAGCCCGCGAGCTTCGATCCGCTGGACCGCCTGCTGGCTCGAGCCCGCGCCCGCGGGCTCGCGGTGCACGCCTGGATCAACGTGCTGCTGGCGTCGCACTTCCAGCCGGTGCCGAGCGACAACGTAGTGGCGGTGCACCCGGAGTGGATCATGCTGCCGCGCAGCGCGGAAGGCGTCGTGGCCGGCGATCCACGCGCCCTGCTGGACCAGGTGCGCAGGAGGAGCCGCGGCAACCCGGACAGCGAGGGTTTCTACGTCTCGCCCTCGGCGCCGGGCGTGGGCGACCACCTCGAGGCGGTGGTGCGCGAGCTGGTGGGCGGCTACGCGATCGACGGCCTGCACTTCGACTTCATCCGCTACCCGGGCATCGACTACGATTACTCGGCCGCGGCCCTGGCGGGCTTCGGGCGCCAGAACGGCAACGACCCGCTGCTCGGACCGGTGGCACGGCCCGAAGCCTGGTCGGCCTATCGGCGCGACACGTTGACCAACCTGGCCGCGCGCCTGGCCCGCGTGGCTCGCGAGTCGCGGCCCGGCCTCCTGCTCTCCGCGGCGGTCGTGCCCGATCGGGCCACGGCGCTGCACCAGAAGTTCCAGAACTGGCCCGAGTGGCTGCAGATCGGCCTGCTCGATGCCGTGTGCCCGATGGCCTACACCCCCGACCTGAGGATCTACCGCGAGCAGATCGCCGACGCGCGGCGGGGTGTCGCGCGAAACCGGGGCCTGTGGGCGGGCGTCGGCGCCTTCCGCCTGAGCCTGCCCGAGGTGGCGGAGCGCATAGCCGCCGCGCGCGCCCTGGGCGCCACCGGCTACGTCCTCTTCTCCCACGAGTCCTTCGCGGAGGGTGCGTTGCGCCAGTTGCGAGGCGCCCGCTGATGCGCGGGCCTGTCGCGGCGGGTCTCTTGGCCCTGCTGTTGGGAAGCGCGTGCCGGCAGCCCGAGCCGCCGCCGACGGCGCCGTCGCCGCGACCCTCGCCCTCGCCCACGCTCGCGCCCGCGTCGCGCTGGGCGCGCAAGCTGCTCCCTAGCCTCAGTCTCGAACAGAAGGCGGCGCAACTCGTGGGCGTACGCGTCTCGGGCACGTTCCGCAACGCGCGCTCCGCCGAAGCACGCCGGGTTCGCGGCTACGTGTCGGAGCTGGGGGTCGGGATCCTGGTGGTCTTCGAGTCCGAGGCCGAGACCCTGCCGCGGCTCCTGAACGACCTGCAGCAGGCCGCCGCGGTCCCGCTCCTGGTGGCCGGGGACTTCGAGCGCAGCGCGAGCTTCCGCATCCGCCGCGGGGTCACGCCGCTGCCCTACGCGATGGCCCTCGGCGCCACGCGATCCGAGGAGGCGGCGCGTTTCGCCGGCGAGGTCACGGCCCGCGAGGCGCGCGCCCTGGGGGTGCACTGGGCCTTCGCGCCGGTGGCCGACGTGAACAGCAACCCCGCCAACCCCATCATCAACATCCGGTCCTTCGGCGAGGATCCCCGGGAAGTGGCGCGGCTCAGCGCCGCGTTCGTGCGCGGCGCGCGCGAGGGAGGCCTGATGACGACCGCCAAGCATTTTCCCGGCCACGGCGACACCGCCATCGACAGCCACCTGCAGCTGGCGGCGATCCAGGGAGACATGAGGCGCCTGCAGGCGGTGGAGCTCCTGCCCTTCCGCCGGAGCCTCGAAGCGGGCGTGGACGCGATCATGCTGGGCCACATCGCCGTGCCGGCCCTCGACCCCAGCGGGGCCGCGGCCAGCCAGTCGCCGGCCGTGGGTCGCTTCCTGCGCGAGGAGCTCGGGTTCTCCGGCCTGGTCGTCACCGACGCCATGGAGATGGCCGGCGCGCGGGGTGCCTGGTCGGGAGCGGCGGCGGTGCGTGCGCTGCAGGCGGGGGCCGACGTGGTGCTGCTGCCGCCCGACCCCGGGGTCGCGGTGAAGGCCATCGCACGCGCCGTCAGCGAAGGGGAGCTGGCTCCGGAGCGTCTGGACGCGGCGGTGCTGCGCGTGCTCGAGGCCAAGGAGCGCCTGGGCCTCGATCGCGAGCGCGGCGTCGATCTCAGGGGGCCCCTGGCGCGGGTGGGCCGGCCCGAGGACGTCGAGCGGGCGGCACAGATCGCCCGCGACTCGATCACGCTGGTGAAGAACGAGGGCGGCGTGCTGCCGCTGCGGGCCGAGTCGCCCTTCCGCCTGTTGCACCTCGTGATGTCCAGCGACGTTCGCAACGAGCTGATGCACGGCTTCCCGGAGGACGAGCTGGCCGACCGCCGCCTCGTCGTCGAGACGCGGAGCCTCGGCCCCGAGGTAGCGGAGCAGACGGCCGCCGACGTGGTGTCGGCCGCCGCGCAGGCGAGCCACGTGCTGGTCTCGGCCTTCGTGCGCGTGAGCGCGTCCAAGGGCACGGCCGACATGTCCCCGAGCCACGCGCAACTGATCCGCGCCCTGGTGGCCGCGGGCAAGCCCGTGATCGTGGTCTCGTACGGCAGTCCCTACCTGCTGCGGCAGTTCCCCGAGGTGGCCGCCTACCTGTGTGCCTATGGAGCCGCGGAGTCGAGCCAGCGCGCGGCGGTCGGGGCGCTGTTCGGGGAGTTCCCGGTGCACGGGCGGCTCCCGGTCACGCTTCCGGGCCTCTATGCTTATGGCCATGGGATCGACCTGCCGAGGCGGGCCATGACCCTGCGCAGCGCACGTCCCGAGGACGCCGGCTTCAGCAGCGGGGGTCTCGACGCGGCCGACAGGATCGTCGAGGGGCATCTCGCCGACAAGGCCTACCCCGGTGCGGTGCTCGCCGTCGGGCGCGATTCGGCCCTCGTGCATCTCAAGGCGTTTGGGCGCCTGTCCTACGAGCCGGGCGCGGCTGAGGTGGCGGTGGACACGATCTACGACCTCGCGAGCCTGACCAAGGTCGTGGTCACGACGACGATGGCCATGATCCTGGTGGACGAGCAGCGCCTCGACATCGACAAGCCGGTCTCGGCGTTCCTGCCGAAATTCGCGGGCGGCGCCAAGGACCGTGTCAGCGTGTCCCACCTGTTGACCCACTCCGCCGGCTTCGACGCCGTGGCGCCCTTGTACAAGGAGCTCACGGGCAAGGCCGCCTACGCGGCCCGCATCTCGGCGCTGCCCCTGGCCTACGAGCCCGGGACGAAATCCGTGTACAGCGACCTAGGAGAGATCTTGCTGGGGGAGATCCTCGAGCGCGTCGCGGGCGAGCCCCTGGACCGCTTCGCCCGCCAGCGCATCCTCGACCCGCTCGGCATGCGGGACACGCTCTTCAAGCCGGGGGCGTCCCTGCAGCCGCGCATCGCCCCCACCGAGCAGGATCCGTGGCGGGGGCGCCTGCTGCGCGGCGAGGTGCACGACGAGAACGCGTTCGCCATGGGCGGCGTGTCGGCCCACGCCGGCCTGTTCGGGACAGCGCCCGACCTGGCGCGCTTCGCCCAGATGCTGTTGAACGGCGGCGTCTACGACCACCGGCGCATCGTGTCCCGCGCGACCCTGGAGCGCTTCACCAGCCGCGCGGCGGTGCCCGAGTCGAGCCGCGCCCTGGGCTGGGACACCCCGTCGCCGGGCTCGTCGGCCGGCACGCTCCTGTCGTGGCGCTCCTTCGGCCACACGGGGTTCACGGGCACGTCGCTATGGGTCGATCCGGAACGGCGGCTGTTCGTGATCCTGCTCACGAACCGCGTGCACCCGACGCGGGAGAACGAGCCGCCGACGGTCGTGCGCGCGGCGGTGGCCGACGCGGTGGTGCGGGCCCTGCAGCCGTGATCCGAAGCGTCCTGGCCAGCGTGGTGCTCGCGGGCCTGGACGTCGTGGACGCCGATGGCGGTCGGCCGCTCCTGGGCCGCCGTGTGGGGCTCGTCGCCCACGCGGCGTCGGTCACGCTGGACGGTCGCCACGCCTCCGACGTGCTGCGCGCGCGCGGCGTCCCCGTGCTGCGCCTCTTCGCGCCCGAACACGGACTGCGCGGCGACGCGCCGGCCGGCCAGGCGGTGAAGGGCGGCGTGGATCAGGGAAGCGCCCTGCCCGTGGTCAGCCTCTACGGCGCCAGGAGGGCGCCGTCGCGCGACGACCTGCGCGACCTCGACGCCCTGGTGGTGGATCTGCAGGACGCGGGCGTCCGCTTCTACACTTACGCGAGCACCCTGCTGCTGTGCCTCGAGGCCGCGGCCGAGGCCGGGATCGCCTTGGTGGTGCTGGATCGGCCCAACCCCCTCGGTGGCCACAACGTGGCGGGCCCCGTTTCCGACCGGCCCGAGGGGTTCCTCTCGATGGCGCCGGGGCCGCTGATCCACGGCCTGACGCTGGGCGAGCTGGCACGCGTGGCGAACTCGCGCCGCACACGACCGGCGCGGCTCGAAATGGTCGCCATGCGCGGCTGGCGCCGCGAGATGACCTGGGCCGACACGGGCCGCGCGTGGACGCCGCCGTCGCCGAACCTGCGCAGCGCCGAGGCCGCGCTTGCGTATCCCGCCGTGGCGCTGCTCGAGGCCACCAACCTGTCGGAGGGCCGGGGCACGGCGACCCCGTTCCTGCTCTTCGGAGCGCCGTGGCTGGACACCGCGGCGCTGCTCGCGCGGCTCGGGAGCCCGGGCTATGCGCTGGAGCCAGCTTCCTTCACGCCACGGGCGGACGCCGCGGCTCCCGACCCGAAGCACCGCGGTGCCGAGTGCCGTGGGGTGCGCGTGCGCGTGACGGAAGCGGCCGCGGCGCGGCCGTGGTCCTTCGGCCTCGAGCTGCTCCACACCCTGCGTGGCACGGCGGGCTTCGCGTGGCTGTGCGAGGGGAGGTCGCTCGACGCGCTGCTCGGCACCGACCGCGTTCGAAGGGCGCTCCACCGCGGCGACGCGCCCCAGGCGTTGCTGCTCGCCGACGCGCCGGCTCTGGCCGCGTTCCGCCGCGAGCGCGAGCGGTTCCTGCTCTACCCCTGACGGCCGCGAGATGCGGCGAGTCCCGTGACGAAGGTCACGCTGGCACCGACGAGCACGTTCCAGGTCCAGGCCACGCCGGCCCAACCGAACACGAAGGGCGCAAGGCGGCCCACGGACAGGCTCACGAGCAGGCCGACCACCATTCCGACCAGCACGCCGCGCGAGTCGGCACGTCGCGTCAGGACGCCGAGCAGGAAGGCGCCCACGGTCGGGCCGGAGGCGTAGCCCAGCGCCGCCAGCCCCGCGTTGAGGGCCGAGTCGAGATTTTGTGCCGCGAGCGCCACGCCGATCTGCAGCGCGCCCCAGATCACAGTGAACAGGCGGCCGAGGCGCAGCTGCGCGGCCTCTCCCGCGGCCGGCTCGACGTAGGGAATCCAGAAGTCGCGCAGCGTGGTGGAAGCCATCGAGTTCAGTGAGGGCGACAACGCAGCGGCCACGATCGCCGCGAGGATGAAGCCGGTCAAACCGCCCGGCAGCGCGGTGGCGACGAAGCTGGGCAGCACCTCGTCGCCGCGGGCGAAGGAGCGCCCGCCGTAGTGGGCCCACAAGAGCGTTCCGAGGAGCAGGAACAGCGCGAACTGCGCCAGCACCAGCACGCCCGACAGCACCAGGCCCAGCGAGGCGTCGCGGCGGCTGCGCGCCACGAGCAGCCGCTGCACGAGGTAGTGGTCGGTGCCATGGGTGGCCAGGGTCAGGAACGCGCCGCCCAGCAGTCCGGCCCACAGCGTGTAGGGCCGCACGCTGTCGAAGCTGAGGTCGAACAGCCGCAGCTTCCCGGCGAGCTCGGCGCTTCGGAGCGCGGGGCCCAGGCCCTCGGGCAGGAGTCCCACGACGTAGCTCAGGCAGGCCAGGGCGCCGGCAAGATAGACGAACATCTGGATCGCGTCGGTCCAGATCGTGGCCGTGACGCCGCCCTCTTCCGTGTAGAAGATCATGGCGAGACCGAGCCCCAGGATGCACCACCACTCGGGAACACCCGCCACCATGGACAGCACCAGTGCGGCGGCGTGCAGGCGGATCCCGTCACCCAGGGTGCGGTACAGCAGGAAGATGCCGGCCGAGGCCGCGCGCACGGCGCCGCCGCCGAAGCGGACCTGGAGCAGCTCGTAGGACGTGAACAGCTCGCCGCGGAAGTAGGCGGGGATCAGGACGAGTGAGACCAGGATGCGGCCGAGCACGTAACCCATGGCGAGCTGAAGGAAAGTCCAGTCGCCCATGTAGGCGAGCCCGGGCACGCCTACGAAGGTGAGGGTGCTGGTCTCGGTGGCGACGATGCACGTGGCCACCGCCCACCACGGGATGTTGCGACCGGCGAGGAAGTAGTCGCGCACCGAACGACGGCGCCGGCCGAGCCAGCTCCCGAAGGCCGTGATCGCGACGAGGTAGACGAGGAGGACCGCCGCCGCCGAGGCGGAGAGCCTCACCTACGCGCGGTGGCTGCGGTCTGGATGACCTGGAGCGCCGAGCTGAGGCGGCCGATCTTGCGGTTGCGGAGCTGGTTCAGTTGCGCGTCGTCCTGCGGCGGCACCGTGGACCTCACCTCCCGCAGCAGCTTGTCCACCTCGGCGCGCAGCGCCTGCAGGTCGCCGGGGACGAAGCCGCGCAGCGTGTTCTTGTTGAGGAGCATGTAGCCCTCGGAGATCTGGTTCGCCATCGCGAGGGCGCTGCCGCCGATGAACCCGGCCACGGGCCGATTATAGGCCCCGCCTCAGTTGGCGCCGTCGAAGAACTCCACCTCGCCGGTTTCCAGCGAGTACTCGGCGCCGACCACGCGGAGCCCGTCCCTCTGGATCAGCTCCTCGAGCACCTCCGAGGCGTGGCGCAGATGCTCGGTCGAGGCCTGGATGTTGGCCCTCACCGCGCGGCGCAACAGCGTCTCGGGATCGGACAGGAGGCCGCTGGCCAGGAGCGGCTCGACGCACGGCCGGATGCGGTCCACGATCGATCGCAGGTTGCGCGAGCGGCGATCGGCCGGCCGGCCCAGCTCGCCGATGGTCGCGAGGATCGCGCCGCAACTGGAGTGTCCGAGCACCACGACCAGGCGTGTCCCGAATTGGTCGGCGGCGAACTCGACGCTGCCGACCTGGGAGGGCGCGACGATGTTGCCCGCCACCCGGATCACGAACAGGTCGCCCAGGCCCTGGTCGAAGACCAGCTCCGCCGGCACCCGGGAATCCGAGCATCCCAGGACGATGGCGAACGGCTGTTGGCCCCCCGCCAGCTCGCGGCGCCGAGCCTGGTCGGTGAGCGCCTCGCTGTTGCGAGCGTCCGACACGAAGCGCCGATTTCCCGCGCGCAGCCGTTCGAGGGCCTCTGGTGCCGAGATCATGGGCCCCAACCATACCCCGATCGGGACCGAGTTCCGGAGTCGCGTGGTAGATTCCCGCTTGGATGAGCCCGCTGCTGATGGGCGCCCTGAAGCGACTCACCTGGTACTTCCTGGCGCTGGCCGTGGTCCTGCTGCTGGTGTTCCGTGTGCTGCCCGCCCTGGGCATCCTGGGGCCCGGCGCCGAGGAGCTGATCCAGTCGGCCGCGGACGCGGCGGCGACAGCCACCGACTACGGCGCTCCGGCGGACCAGGCGCAGCTCGTGGCCGCGCTGGCCCGACTGGAGGACGCGCGGCGCGTCCACAAGGCGGGAGAGACCTTCAAGGCGCGACGGGCGGCGCTGCAGGCCCGCGAGCTGGCGGTGACGGCGCAGCGCGCGGCCCTGGTCGAGCGCGAGAGCGATCGGCGCCAGGCGCGCAAGGCGGTGGATGCCATCGACGAGGCGCTGAACCGCCTGGAGGAGCTGCACGCCACGGCCAGCCGGGGAGCCGACCGCGAGACGCTGAAGCGCCTGCTCTCGGTCATGAAGAAGGCGCGCAGTACGGGAGCGGCGCTGTTCCTGGCCTTCGAGCAGGGAAACTACCGCAAGGTGACGGACGAGGAGCCGGGCGCCAGGGTCGCCCTGGAGGCCGCAGGCCGCGAGCTGGAGGCCGCCGCACGCCGCCGCTAGGCGGCTACTTGATGCACACCGCCCGGACCTGCTTGAAGTCCGAGTGGCCGGAGATGACCTTCTCGATGCCGTCCTGGAGCAGCGTGCGCATGCCGTCGGCGGTGGCCTGCTTGCGCATCTTCTCCACGGGCTCGCGCTTCTGGATCATGCGCTTCATCTCGTCGGTGGCGACCAGCAGCTCGTGGATGCCCATGCGGCCCTTGAAGCCCGTGTTGTTGCACTTGGGGCAGCCCTTGGGCCGGTAGAGCTTGAAGTCGGTGGAGTACTTGATCCCGAGCTTGTCCCACCACTCGAGGCCGTACTCCTCCATCAGCTCCGCGAACTCCTCCTGGCTGGGGTTGTACGCCTCCTTGCACTCCTTGCACAGGGTGCGGATCAGGCGCTGGGCCATGATCCCCAGCAGGGCGTCGGCGAAGTTGAAGGGGTCGATCTCCATGTCGAGCAGGCGCGTGATGGTCTCCGGCGCGGAGTTCGTGTGCAGCGTCGAGAGCACCAGGTGGCCCGTCAGCGACGCCTCGATGCCCGTGGCGGCGGTCTCGTGGTCGCGCATCTCGCCGACCATGATCACGTCGGGGTCGGCGCGCAGGAAGGCCTTCATGGCGATGGCGAAGGTGAAGTCGATCTTGGGGTGGACCTGGACCTGGCGCAGGCCGGCCTGGGTGATTTCCACCGGGTCCTCGGCGGTCCAGATCTTCATGTCCTCGGTGTTGATGAAGCCGACGCCGGAGTGGAGGGTCGTGGTCTTGCCCGATCCGGTGGGACCCACCACCAGGGCGATGCCGTAGGGCTTGGAGAGGATGGCCTTGAACTCGCGCAGGTTGCGCTCGGAGAAGCCCATCTTCTCCAGCGGCAGCGGCTTCGACGCCGCCAGGATGCGCATCACCACGTCCTCGTTCTGGCCCGAGGTGGGGATGGTGGCGACGCGGAGCTCGATGACCCCCATGGGCCCCTTGAAGCGGATCTTGCCGTCCTGGGGCCGCCGCTTCTCGGAGATGTCGAGCTTCGACATGATCTTGAGGCGCTGGACCAAGGCACTCCTGTGCGCCGGCGGAATCTCGATGTACTTCGTGCAGTCGCCGTCGATCCGGAACCGGACGATGGTGGGATTGGTCTTGCCGTAGGGCTCGACGTGGATGTCCGAGGCGCCTCGGTTGTAGGCGTCGATGATGATCTGGTTGGCCAGGCGCACGATGCCGTGGTCGGTCTCGTCGATCTCGGGCTCGCCGCTCTTTTGCTCTTCGGCGCCCTCGACTTCTTCTTCCTCGCCCGAGCCGAGCTCCATGATGATCCGGCCCAGGTCCTGCTCTTCGGCGGCGCTGGCGCCCGCGGTGCCGTAGCTGGCGTTGATGTAGTCCAGGATGTCCTGGCGGATCCCCACCAGGAAGTCGTGGCGCGGCGCCAGGTTCATGGCCTTGATGGCGTCGAGCCGCGTGAGGTCGTAGGGGTCCTCCACGGCCACGAACAGCGTGCCCTCCTTCTTCTCGATCGGAGCGCACATGTTCTTCTTCAGGAACTCGCCGGTCAGCCGGGCCTTGATGTCGTCGGGGATCAAGCGTCCGGCGGGATCCCAGGACTGGCAGTTGTAGAACTGCCCCAGGGCCTTGAGGATCTCGTCCTTCGGAACCTTGAAGTCCTCGGTGAGGATCTTCGAGACGTCCACCTGGTTCACGCGCGCCGAACTGATGGCGTTCTCGACGTCCTTCTCGGACACCAGGCCCTTGTCCACCAGGCCGCCGTACTTCGAGGGCTTGTTGCTGCGCGCCGCCCGATGCTGGTTGTAGAAGGCGATGCCCAGGATCTTCGCCAGCTCCTCGGCCGCGCCCTCGTCCTTGGCGGTGAAGGCGCTGCCGCCCCGCGTGTTGATGAGCTGCAGCACGCCCAGCAGGTACTTCTCGAACAGGATCGGCGAGGCCAGCACCTGGCTGGTCTTGAAGCCCGAGGCCTTGTCCCAGCGCTGGTCGAACTTGAGGTTCGGGTGCAGGCGCACCAGCTCGGCCGCGTCGTAGGCGCTCTTGATGTTCGCTGTCTTGCGCGAGAGCGCCGTGAAGCCCGCGATCGAGCCGAAGGTCTTGGGGACGCGGATCTCCTTGACCTCCGTGCCGGCCTTGACCAGGGAGAACAGCTCCTGGTTCTTGGTGTCGAGGGCGAAGATGGTGACCCGCTCGGCGTCCACCAGGTCGAGCATCTTGTCCTTGATGTCCACCAGGATGTCCTGGATGCTCGACGCCGAGTTGATCATGTTGGCGATCTCGATGAGCCGCTTGCGGTAGGAGACCTCCTTCTGCGCAGATTCCCCGCCCATGGTCCGGGTGCTCATGAGGCCGGCCTCCTATCCGTCGAGTGGACGAACGGCGCTTTTGGGCAGGATAAGCGCGCGGATCACGGGAATCAAGCGTGTAGACTGCGGGCCGATGTCGCCGCAAACGACCCCGGGCGAGGCTCCCGTCTACCTTTTCACGGGCTTTCCGGGCTTCATCGGCGCGCGGCTCCTGCCGCGGCTGCTGGAGCTCGTGCCGCGGTCCGAATTCCGCCTCCTGGTGCAGCCGAAGTTCGAGGCGGCGGCCAGGCAGAGCGTGGGCGCGATCGAGGCCGCGCATCCCCTGGCTCGGGGCCGGCTGACCCTGGTAGCAGGCGACATCACCGAGGAGCGCCTGGGGATGTCCGCCTCGGACGCTCGCTCCTTGCAGCAGGAACTGACCGGAACGTTCCACCTTGCGGCGGTCTACGACCTGGCCGTGAAGCGGGACGTGGGCCTGAAGATCAACGTCGAGGGCACGCGCAACGTCGTCGAGTTCCTGAAAAGCGCGAAGGGGTTCGATCGGCTCCACTACGTCTCGAGCGCCTACGTTTCGGGCACCGCGCGCGGGGTGTACCGCGAGAGCGACCTCGACGTGGGCCAGGGCTTCAAGAACTTCTACGAGGAGACGAAGTTCCTGGCCGAGAAGCTGGTCGTGGAGAGCGGCCTGCCGCAGGTGACGTACCGCCCCGGGATCGTGGTGGGGGACTCGCGTACCGGCGAGACCGCCAAGTTCGACGGCCCGTACTTCGTGCTCTCGGCCATGGAGAAGATGCCATCGCCGGGTGTGTTCCTGAGGATCGGCCGCGGGCGCCATCCTGTCAGCCTGGTCCCGGTGGATTTCGTGATCGAAGCGCTGGCCCGGCTCGCCGCCTCTCTCCCGCCGTCGGGCCGCACCTACCACCTCACGGATCCCGATCCGCTCCCGGCGATGGAAATCGCGGACCTGATGGCGAAGGCGATCGGCAAGTCCTTCGTCTACACCCCGTTGCCGCTCTTCGCGGCGAAGCTCCTGTTCAGGCCCCGGGCGGTCCAGCAGTTCTTCGGCATGCCGCGGGAGTCATTGGACTACTTCGACCATCCCTGCCGCTACGACACGAGCCAGGCCACCGCGGACCTGCGCGCCCTGGACGTGGTGTGCCCCAGGTTCCCCGACTACGTGGAACGCCTGGTGGCGTTCTACAGGGAAAAGAAAGGCCGTGTCCGGCGCGAGGCGATGGTCTGAGGGGCGCCTTATCGTGCTAGACTGCCCCAACTTTTTCAGGCTTCTGTCTGACCACCAAGCGCATCGGGCGCCGCATCCTCGTCTGCGACGATGAGGCCGACCTCTGCGGTCTCTACGTCGAGGTGCTCTCGGACGAGGGTCACCAGGTCGAGTCCGTCTCGAACGGTGAGGCCGCGCAGGTGCGGCTGGCCGAGGGCGGCGTGGAACTCCTGCTCCTCGACTTGATGCTGCCGGGAATCTCGGGCTTCACGGTGCTGCGCAGCCTCAAGAACCTGCCCTCGCCGCCGCGGGTCGTGGTCGTGACCGGATGCACCGACTACGAGAGCTTCTCCCAGGCCCTGCACGGGGGGGCCGACGCGTATCTCGTGAAGCCCTGCAGCCTGGTGGTCCTGGCCGACGCGTGCCACAGCGTGTTCGAGCCCCAGAGCTCCGCGGCCGAGCGGCGTTCGGAGCGCCGGCAGAACATGGGCGGCGCCGTCCGCGTGTTCGATCCCGAAGACGGCAGGCCGCTCGCCCTGGGCACGCTCATGGACCTCAGCCCCGGAGGCGCCCAAGTCCAGCTTCAATCGCCCCTCGAGCCCAGAAGCCGCGTGCGTCTAGCGGTGGAAGCGTCCACGGGCTTGCTGCTCGACCGGGAGGGCCGCGTCGCGTGGCGCGGCCTCGCCCCCGGCGGCTTCGCCCACGGCCTGGGGTTCGTTCCTTCCTAGGCCGCCACCGGCCTCAGTGCTTCGTGGGGCCGGGCTGGGCGCGCCAGAACGCCTGACCCGATTCGGGCAGCGTGTAGATCGGGTCGTAGTATTCGTAGCGTCGGTCGAGCGCCTCGGCGTCGTTCAGCTCCAGGCCGGTGCGGTAGTTCTTGGTCCAGTAGCTGATGCCCTTGTCGCGGTCGTAGTCCTTCACCTGGTGGATCCAGCGCTTGCCGACGAAGGGCACGTCGCACACGATGCGCGCGGTCGCGAAGCCCGGCAGGTAGCCCATGATGTCGTGCTGGAGCTGCTGCGCCTCGGCGACGCTGACGCGCCAGTGCTCGGCGTTCGGGATCATGTCGCACATGTAGAAGTAGTAGGGCATGATCGCGGCGTCGTCGAGCAGGCGGAAGCACAAGTCGAGGAGCTGCTTCGACGACGTGTTCGTGCCCCGCAGCAGCACTCCCTGGTTGCGCACGTCGCGGAAGCCGACTTCGAGCAGCTTGCGCGTCGCCTTCCCGACCAGGGGCGTCACCTGGTTGGCGTGGTTGGCGTGGGTGTGGAACGCCAGGCTCGCGCCGCGCTCCCGCGATTTCCGGGCCAGGCGCTCCAGACCCTTCATCACGTCGTCCTGCAGGAAGTGCTGGGGGATGCCCACCAGGCCCTTGGCCGCCAGGCGGATGTCGCGGATGTTGGGGATGTCGAGCAGGGACGACACGAAGGGCTCCAGGAGCTGGATCGGCAGGTTCGCGATGTCGCCGCCCGAGACCACCACGTCCCGCACCGAGGGCGTCTTCTTGAGGTAGTCGAGGATCTGCTGGTAGCGGTCCTTCTGCGGCGTCTGGAAACGGAGCTTGGCCACCTGCGGCACGTCGTTGCCCACGAGGTCCATGCGCGTGCAGTGGCCGCAGTACTGCGGGCACGTCTGCAGCACTTCGGCCAGCACCTTGGTGGGGTAGCGGTGGGTCAGGCCCTCCACCACCCACATGTCGGCCTCGTGGAGGCTGTCGCGGCTGGCGTGCGGGTGGCTCGGCCACTCCGGGTGGCGATCGTCGAAGGTCGGCAGCATGTAACGCCGCACCGGGTCTTCCCAGAGGTCCGACTCGTCCATGGTGTTGATCATCTGGGGCGGGACCAGCAGCGACATCGTGGCCCGCTCCTCGATGTCCTTCTGGATGTTGTCGGCCAGGTCGTCGGGCAGCAGGTGGCCCATCGCCTGCTTCAGCTCCTTGAGGTTCTTGACCGTGTTCTGGCGCTGCCACAGAGCACTCTCCCACTCGGCCTGGGTGACGTCCTTCCAGCCGGGGAAACGCCGCCAGTCGGGCTCCACGAAGGGCTTCTCGAGCGGGTACTTGAAGGGCTGCTCCCCGGCCCCCACGTTTCCCGCAGGCTTCCAGACAGGGCGAACCCTCGTGGTACTCATGACCGGCGGATTTTACACCGGCATCAGGCCTTTTTCGCGGAGGTTGTGGTACGGTTCGCGCGATCCCCGGAGGTCTTTGAAGGTGAAGAGGATCGGCATCCTGACCGCCGGCGGCGACACGCCCGCCCTCAACGCGACCATCAAGGGCGCCGTGACCCGGGCCAACCAGCACCGGGTCGAGGTCTACGGGTTCATCAAGGGCTTCAGCGGGCTTTTGTACCCCCACGTGCCCCACGTGGTGCTGAACCCGCTGTTCATGGAGATTCCCGAGCTGGACGAGACGCTCGGCGGCACGATCCTGGGGGCGTCGCGTGCCTTCGTGGACGCCCGCGACACCGCGACCCTCGACCAGGTGGCCGACCGGATGCGTCGGCTCAACATCGAGGGCCTGATCTGCATCGGCGGCGACGGCACCTTGAACGGCCTGCAGCCCCTGGCCGACCGCTTTCCGACGGTCTTGGCGCCCAAGACCATCGACAACGACCTGGGCCTGAACTATCGCAGCGAGCCCGACGAGTGGGTGCGCAAGCCCAGCGCCGAGGCTCCGGGCTGGGTCTACGAGCGCGGCCGCTCCCGCGAGGGCTTCGACCTCGACAACATGATCAACTACGCCACACCGGGCTACGCCACCTCGGTGTTCGTGTCCGCCGAAGGCGTGCGCCGCATCCGCACCACCGCCGAAAGCCACCGGCGCATCGCCATCGTCGAGGTGATGGGCCGGCACTCGGGCTACATCGCCTTAGGCTCGGCCTTCGGCCAGCCCGACCTGATCCTGGTGCCCGAGCACAGGCTCGACGTGGCGGCCTTGATGGAGCGGGTCTGGGAGCTGTACGAGCTCCAGAAGAACGTCGTGATCGTGTGTGGCGAGGGCGTCGTGGACCAGACGGGCCAGGAGCTGGGCGCCAAGATGGCGACCCACGACCCGGCCGGAAACGTGATCTTGACCGGCGCTTCCGAGGCGCTGCGCGAGCTGCTGGTGCGCCAATTCGGCGACGAGTACTTCCGCAAGCACCGCCGGGCGTCCTCGGCGCGCGACGCGATCTTCACCAGGAAAGTCGGCCACACACAGCGCGGGGGCCGGCCGATCCTGTTCGACCGTTTCCACGCCAGCCAACTCGGCGGCAAGGCCGTGGACATGCTGCTCGACGGCCAGAACAACGCGATCGCGATCCTGCAGTGGAGCGACAAGCGCGGCTTCTACGTGGATGGCTACGACGGCAACGCCTTCCGCGACCGCTGGGGCTTCATCCACGCGCGGCAGATGCACCCGTCCTTCTACGACCCGGTGCTGATGAAGCCCTCGAAGATGGGTGTGGAGTATTTGCTGCCGATCTTCACCAACGCCATCGGCTACGACGACGTGGAGTTCATCCGCGACTCGGTGTTCGATTCCGGCAACCTGACGCGGCCCTATCATTCGGTGAACACCGACGTGGCCAAGCGGATCCGCTACCTGGAGTCCCCCGAAAACTCATAGCCCGGCGGGCGAATCTCCCGACACTTCGGGAAATGGATCCTCCTCGCAGGTCACTCGGTCGGCGAAACTCGCTGATTCGAGGGAGGCCGCGCGTTTGACCCGGCTGGCCTGAAGCGTGCAGCTCGCCTCGCCGGAGGTGAGGAATGGCAGACGCCGAGGTCGGTCGCTGGCAGTGCCAGAAGTGCGGAAAGACCTGCGTGGCGGCGGGTGTCAGGGTCGGATCCTTCCGGAGGAACGGCGCCTTTGTCGGCCCGTGTCCCTGGGAATGCGGAGCCTGGATCAGCCGGGGCTTCCGCTCCGTTCCGGGCGTCGTCAGCGTGTACACCTCCGCGCAGTGGCACCGGTTCGCCGCCGCGGCCGAACAGCCTTCGATCGAGTCCGGGTGGTGACTCCAAAATTCAAGTGAACCGTGATCCCCGCCCCCGCGTTAAAGGGTGTGAAGCCGGGCAGTTCGCCAGGCGGAGGGTCAACGGAATGAAGGGTTTCGCGACGGTTGCCGGTCTTTCGATCCTGCTCCTGACGGGCGCACGCCCCGCTTCTGCCCAGACGGCGAAGCCCTGGCTGCACATCCAGGTCGAGGAGGCCCGGGGAGCGAAGGTCAAAGTCAACGTCCCCCTGAGCCTGGTCGAGATCGCCTTGAAGGCGGCTCCCGAGCCGATCTTCGACGAGAAGCACATCCGGATCGGCAAGCACTGCGACCTGAAGGTGTCGGACATGCGGCGGATGTGGGATGAGTTGAAGGCCGCGGGCGAGACCGACTTCGTTACGGTCAGGGACGAGGACGACGGCGAGACCGTCACGGTGTCCCGCAAGGGCGACCTGGTCCAGGTCCGCGTGGACGGCGCCAAGAAGAACGAGAGGGTGATGGTGGACGTGCCGGTCGCCCTGGTGGACGCGCTGTTCGCCGGCGAGGGCGAGCAGTTGAACCTCAAGGGCGCCCTGGCCGAGCTGTCGAAGCGCCGCGGCGACATCGTGAGGGTCGAGGACAAGAGCGACCGCGTCCGGATCTGGATCGAGTAGGGGAGGATCACGTGCTTCTGAAAATGGCCGGAGCCGCAGCCCTCGCCGCCAGCGTCGGCGTCGCGAGCATGGACTACGTGTTCGTGGACGTGAAGCCCGACAAGGACGCGCCCCGCATCATCCTGCCGGTGCCGCTGCTCGCCGCTGAGCTCGCCCTCGCGTTCGTGCCGCCAGCCGATCTGGACGTGCCCATAGACGACGAGGCACGGCGCTACCTGCCGATCGCCCGCGAGCTGATCGGCGAGCTGCGCGAGATGCCCGACGCCGAGATCGTGCGCGTGGAGGACGGCGATGAGCTGGTCACGGTTACGAAGAAGGGCGACGTGCTCGAGGTGCGCGTCAAGGGAGACAACGAGCGCGTTTCGGTGAACGTGCCGCTCGACAGCGTCGAGGAGATCCTGAAGTCCGCGCGCGGAGGCCGACTCGACGTGCGCAAGGCGCTGCGCGGCCTGCATCGCTTCGGTCGCACCGACCTGGTCGAGGTCGTGGACGGCGACCAGCACGTCCGCATCTACGTCTGGTAGGCGTCCTTTAGCCGGGCGCTAGAAAGGACAGCTTCCGAGACGGTCCTCGCAGACCCCGTTGTTGCAGCTCAGCAGCGCCTGGCACGGCAGACTGGGCAGGGCGCACGCGCCGCCCACCGGAACCCCGGACCTGGTCTCACCGCACGCGGCGCCGGTGGTGATCGTCGCGGTGCAATCGCAGGGCTCGCCGGGCCCGCCGATCAGGCAGGAGCGCGGCGAGCAGATCAGGCTCGAGGTGCCGGCGTTGTCGTCCTGGACCGCCTTGTTGACGGCCAGCAGCGCGCCCAGGCCCAGCACGTTGGCGCCGATGATCCCCAGCGTTCCCGCCTTCAGCCCAGGGCCGCCTGGCTGCGCAGCGTCGCCGCCAGCGGCCCCTTGAGCGGTCGTGGGGGCCGGCGTGGCGCCCGCCGGCACGGCCGCGGCCTTCGCATCGCGGGCGGCTCGCTTCTCTGCCCGGCGGCGCTCGAGTGCCAGCTCGCCGCTGCCGTCCGAGCCGCTCACGAGGCCGCGCAGCACGCCCGCCTGCAGGGCCAGCCGCCACTCGCGGCCCTGCGAGTCGCGAAAGGACGCCGTGGACGGCGTCAGCGTGAGGTCGCTCAGTGCGGAATCGACCGCGAACGGCGGACATTGCGTCCCCGCCGGACCCTCCAGCGCCAGACGCAGTTGACCGCCGCTCTCCCGTAGCTCGAGGCTCAGCGATGGCGGCTCGGTGGCTCCTTCGTAGCGGCACGGCCCGCTGTCCGTCTGGTACTTCGCCGATCCGGCCCAGCGGCCTACGAGGCCTCGCGGCTCTCTCTCGGGCAAGGCCGACGGTGCCGCCGTGGGTGCCGGCGGCTCCTGCGCTCCGGTCGCAGCGAGAAGAACGGACATCAAGAGGCCGAGGGAGACGCGCATCGCGAGGAGCCGCAGCGATTATAGTCGCGGGATGAGCCGTGACGCCCTGCTGGTCGTCTCCTTCGGCGGTCCGGAGAAGCCCGAGGACGTCACGCCCTTCCTGCAGAACGTGCTGAGAGGCCGCAACGTGCCGCCCGAGCGCGCGGCTCAGGTCGCGCAGCACTACCTGCGTTTCGGCGGCCGCAGCCCCCTTAACGATCAAAACCGCGCGCTGATCGCGGCCCTGCGCGCGGAACTCGACACCCACGGCCCGCGGCTGCCGATCTACTGGGGCAACCGGAACTGGAGTCCATTCCTGGCGGATGCCGTTGCGCAGATGGCCTCGGATGGCGTGACGCGAGCCTTCGCGTTCATCACGTCGGCCTTCAACTCGTACTCGGGCTGCCGCCAGTACCTGGAGGACATCGCCCGCGCGCGAGCGGAAGTGGGCGAGAGAGCCCCTGTCATCCAGCGGCTGCCCGTGATCTGCCACCATCCTGGCTACGTCAGGGCCTGCGCCGACGGCCTCCGAGCGGCGCTCGGGGAAGGCGAGGCGCCGGCGGTCGTCTTCACGGCCCACAGCATCCCGGTGTCGATGGCGCGCGGCTGCGCGTACGAGGCGCAGCTGCGCGAGACAGCCGGGCACGTGGCCGGTGCGGCCGGCGTCCCGGACTGGACCCTGGCGTTTCAAAGCCGCAGCGGGCCGGCCTCGCAGCCTTGGCTCGAGCCCGACATCAACGATCACCTGAGGCGCCTCGCGCCGGAGGGCGCGCGTCGCGTCGTGGTCGTTCCGATCGGCTTCCTGTCGGACCACATGGAGGTGGTGTACGACCTCGATATGGAAGCGCGTGCGACCGCCCACGCCCTCGGCCTCGATTTCACGCGGGCTCCGACGGCGGGGACGCATCCCGCCCTGATCACGGCCATCCGGGAGCAGCTCTCCGGACCCTGGCCGGCAGGCTGCCAGGCCGACTGCTGCCCAGCTGGGGCTTGACAATGTACGATCATGGATGTATAGTCCACATATGAATCGAGATGGGGAGCGCCCGATCATCCGGCTCCTGGGAGCGCTCTACACGGTGGACGAGCAACTGGAGACGGCCCTGGAGCCCCAAGGTCTCTCTCTCGCGAAACTAGGGGCCCTGTTCCACCTCGTGGAGGCCGGCGAGGCTCTCCCGCTCGGGACGCTCGCCGAGCGGCTCGCCTGCGTGAAGTCGAATATCACGCAACTCATTGACCGGCTTGAGTCTGAAAAGCTCGTGGCGCGCGTGCAGGACCCCAAGGATCGGCGCTCGGTGCGCGCAGAGCTGACTCCGGAAGGCCGTGCCCGGTACCTGGCAGGGGCATCCGTCCTGGACGAGATGGAACACCGTGTCTTCTCGAGGCTTTCGGAGGCCGAACGGGCCGAGCTCTTCCGCATGCTGGGCCTCATCTCCGGCGAGTGACCTTTTTTGACGAATCATAGTTCAGCGCTGCATCGTCTATTACCTCACGAATGGAGATCCTGCACATGCGTAGGCGAATGATCCAGATGTTGTTGGTAGTTGCGGCGGTGGTTGCGGTGCTCGCCACCGTGAAGGTGAGGCAGTTCCAGGCGGCCTCCGCTCAGGCCGCCTCCTTCCAGCCGCCTCCGGAGGCGGTGACGACGATCGTCGCGAACCAGGAAGAGTGGCCGGCGACCCTCGGCGCCATCGGCAGCCTGGCGGCGGTCCAGGGCGTCACCGTAAGCGCCGACCTGCCCGGCCTCGTGAGCGAGATCGCATTCGAGTCGGGTCGTGTCGTCGAGAGGGGCCAGTTGCTGGTGCGTCTCGACACGCGCCAAGAGACGGCGCAGCTCGCCGCGGCGCAGGCGCAGCTCGAACTGGCACGCCTCAACCTCGGCCGCGCGACCGGCCTGTCCGAGAAGGGCATCGTCTCCCAGGCTGACTACGACCGCGCCGTGGCGGAACACCGCCAGGCCCAGGCGCGCGTGGGGGAGATTGGCGCCGCCATCGACCGCAAGCAGATCACGGCGCCCTTCACCGGGATCCTGGGCATCCGCCAGGTCAACCTCGGGCAGTACCTCGAGGGCGGCGCGGCCGTGGTGCCGCTGCAGTCCCTGGACCCGATCTACGTGAACTTCTCGGTCCCCCAGCAGGACGCCGCGCGCGTGCGCGTCGGCGGCGAGGTGCGCGTGACCGCCGAGGGCGCCGGTCCCGACGTGGTCGCCCGCATCACGGCCCTCGACTCGGTGGTGAACGAGGCGACCCGCAACGTGCAGATCCAGGCGACGCTGCGCAACCCCGGCGGCCGCCTGCGTCCCGGGATGTTCGTGAAGGCGGAGATCGGCATGGGCGCAGCGGTTCAGGTGGTGGCGCTGCCGGCCTCGGCGATCAGCCATGCGCCGTATGGGGACTCCGTCTTCATCGTCGAGGACGTGAAGGGCCCGAAGGGCGAGAGCTATCGCGGCGCGCGCCAGCAATTCGTGAAGCTGGGCGGCACGCGAGGCGACCAGGTGGCGGTGGTTTCGGGTGTTGCGGCCGGAGAGGAGGTCGTCAGCTCCGGCGTGTTCAAGCTGCGCAACGGCGCCGCGGTCAAGGTGAAGAACGACGTGCAGCCCGGCAACGACCCCGCGCCCAGCCCCGAGGACAACTGAGGACGCCATGAAGCTCACCGACATCTTCGTCAAGCGCCCGGTCCTGGCGATCGTCGTCAACCTCGTGATCCTGATCGCGGGGCTGCAGGCGATCCGCTCGCTGAGCGTGCGCCAGTACCCGCGCAGCGACATCGCGGTGATCCGCGTGACCACGGCGTACGTCGGCGCCAGCGCCGACCTGGTGCGCGGCTTCATCACGACGCCCCTGGAGCGCGTGATCGCCAGCGCCGACGGCATCGACTACCTGGAGTCGTCCTCGTCCCAGGCCGTCAGCACCATCACGGTCCACCTGAAGCTGAACTACGACACGAACGCCGCCCTCACCCAGATCCAGGCCAAGGTGGCCCAGGTGCGCAACGACCTGCCGCCCGAGGCCGAGGCGCCCGTGATCGAGATGGAGACGGCGGACAACCAGTTCGCCGCGGTCTACCTCGGCTTCTCGTCGGAGGAGCTGGACCAGAACCAGATCACGGACTACCTGACCCGCGTGGTCCAGCCGCGGCTGTCGGCGATCAGCGGCGTGCAGCGCGCCGACATCCTCGGCGACCGCACCTTCGCCATGCGCGTGTGGCTGAAGCCCGAGAAGATGGCGGCGCTCGGCATCTCGGCGTCCCAGGTGCAGGACGCCCTGGCCCGCAACAACTACCTGTCGGCCCTGGGCAAGACCAAGGGCTCGATGGTGTCGGTGAACCTGATCGCCAACACCGACCTGCGCACGCCCGAGGAGTTCCGCGAGCTGGTGGTGAAGGAGGAGCGCGGCGTCGTGGTGCGCCTGGGCGAGATCGCCGACGTGGTGCTGGGCGCCGAGAACTACGACGAGGACGTGCGCTTCAACGGCGAGACGGCGACTTTCATGGGCATCTGGGTGCTGCCCACCGCCAATTCCCTCGACGTGATCCAGCGCGTGCGCGAGGCCATGCCCCAGATCCAGGCCCAGCTCCCGGCCGGCATGAAGGCCGGCATCCCCTACGACTCGACCCTCTACATCCAGGACGCGATCGACGAGGTGCTGAAGACGCTCAGCGAGACCCTGCTGATCGTGGTGCTGGTGATCTTCCTGTTCCTGGGCTCGCTGCGGTCGGTGCTGATCCCCGTGGTCGCGATCCCGATCTCGCTGGTCGGGGCCGTGTTCCTGATGCTGGTGGCCGGCTTCACCATCAACCTGCTGACGCTGCTCGCCATCGTGCTGGCGGTCGGCCTGGTGGTGGACGACGCGATCGTGATGGTCGAGAACGTCGAGCGCCATCTGCACCAGGGCAAGAAGCCGATGCAAGCCGCCCTCGAGGCCGCGCGCGAGCTGGTGGGCCCGATCATCGCCATGACCATCACCCTGGCCGCGGTGTACACGCCGGTCGGCATCCAGGGCGGCCTGACGGGCGCCCTGTTCCGCGAGTTCGCGTTTGCGCTGGCGGGCGCCGTGATCGTGTCGGGTATCGTGGCCTTGACGCTGTCGCCGATGATGGCTGCGCGGCTCTTGCGCGCCGGCGACACCGAGCGTGGCTTCGCGGGCTTCGTCAACCGCCGCTTCGAGGCCCTGCGGGCCGCGTACACGCGCAGCCTGGCCGGCACCCTGGCCTATCGACCGGTGGTGCTGACGCTGTGGGCGATCGTGGTCGCGCTGAGCGTGCCGCTCTTCCTGTTCTCGCAGCAGGAGCTGGCGCCAGTCGAGGACCAGGGCGTCGTGTTCGGCATCGTGCAGGCCCAGGCCAACTCCACGATCGACCAGACGCGGCTGTTCACCACCCAGATCCACGACGCATTCCGGTCGTTCCCGGAGACGGGCAGCATCTTCCAGATCACCTTCGCCACCGGCGGTTTCGGCGGCATGGTGACGAAGCCGTGGAGCGAGCGCAGCAAGGACACGGCCCAACTGCTGCTCGAAGCGAGCGGCAAGCTGGCCGAGATCCCGGGCGTGCGGGTCATCCCCATGACCCCGGCGCCGCTGCCGGGCGCGGGCGACTTCCCGGTGGACCTGGTGATCGCTTCGACCGCGGAGCCCGAGCAACTCAGCCAGCTCGCGGGCCAGTTGGTCGGCAAGGCCTTCGGCAGCGGGCTGTTCCTGTTCGCCGACGCCGACCTGAAGTTCGACCAGCCGCAGGCCGAGGTGGTCTTCGACCGCGACCAGGTCCGCTCCCAGGGTGTGGACCTGAGCCAGGCCGGGCGCGACCTCTCGACACTCCTGGGCGGCGACTACGTCAACCGCTTCAGCATCCAGGGGCGCAGCTACAAGGTGATCCCGCAGGTGAAGCGCAGCGAGCGCCTGACCGCCGAGCAACTCGCCGAGATCCATGTCACCGGCGCCGGGGGCCGGCAGGTGCCGCTCTCGACCTTCGCCGCGCTCAAGACCTCCACGCAGCCCCGCGAGCTGAAGCGCTTCCAGCAGCTCAACTCGGTGCGCATCCAGGGCGTCATCCCGCCCGGCGTCTCCCTCGACTCGGCCCTGGGCTTCCTCGAGAACGAAGCGCGCGCCATCCTGCCCCAAGGGTTCTCCCTCGACTACGCCGGCGAGTCGCGCCAGCTCCGGACCGAGGGCAGCAAGTTCCTCGGCACCTTCGTGCTTTCGGCCATCCTCATCTACCTGGTGCTGGCGGCCCAGTTCGAGAGCTTCCGCGACCCGTTCATCATCCTGGCCGGCTCCGTGCCCCTGGCGATCGCGGGTGCCTTGCTGTTCTCGTTCCTGGGCTTCACGACGCTCAACATCTACAGCCAGGTCGGCCTGATCACCCTGGTGGGCCTGGTGTCGAAGAACGGCATCCTGATCGTGGAGTTCGCCAACCACCTGCAGGAGACCGGCAAGCACAAGCTCGACGCGATCGTCGAGGCCTCGAGCACGCGCCTGCGCCCGATCCTGATGACGACCGCGGCCACGGTGGTGGGCCACTTCCCGCTGGTGCTGGCCACGGGGCCCGGCGCCGGCGCGCGTAACAGCATCGGGATCATGCTGGTCAGCGGCATGATCATCGGCACGCTGTTCACGCTGTTCGTGGTGCCCTCGATCTACGTGCTGATCGCGCGCTCGCGGGTCGCCATCCGGGCCGCCGAGCCGGCCGGGCAGCCCGAGCCGGCGGCGGCCTAAGCGGGCGAGACCTCGACCGCCACGCCGTTCAGCACGGCGGTGCCCGAGAGCGCGTCCACGGCGCCGTCGTCCGTGACGTCGTTCAGGCTCACGCCCGGCCGCTTGCGGGCGACGCCGAGCCGGGTGTCGGCGTGGCCGTGCCCCCAGCCGTGGGGCAGGCACACGACGCCCGGCCGCATCGCGTCCGTGACGTCGAGCGGTGCCACGACCTCGCCGGCGCGCGAGCGGAGGCGCACGGCCTGGCCGGCGACGAGCCCGCGCGATGCGGCGTCCTGGGGATGCATCATGAGCGTGCAGCGCTCGGGACCCTTCACGAGGCGCTCGCTGTTGTGCATCCAGGAGTTGTTCGAGCGCAGCTCGCGGCGTCCGATGAGCTGAAGCTGCGGGGGGGCCGCGTCGAGAGTCGCGCGCAGGCGCGCGACGTCCGCCACGAGGCGCTGCGGCGCCAGGGCGATGCGCCTGCCCGGCGTGTAGAGGCGCTGCGGGAGGCACGGCTCCAGGGGACCCAGGTCCACACCGTGGACCGCGGCTTCGAGATCTCGCAGCCGCAGCCGATGCGGCCCGAAGCGCAGAAGCAGGCCGAGCAGGCCGCGCGGTTCGAGGCGGCTCATCGCGCCGGCCAGGACCCGCGCCTTGATGCCGCGCCCTCGGGCGACGCGGTGCGCCAGGCCGCCCAGGATCTCCCAATCGCTGCGCGCCCCGGGATCCGCGGGGAACAGCGCCCGGGCGTAGCGCGCCGTGTTGCGTACGGCGAGGGTGTGGAAGACGAGGTCGTACTGGTCCTGCTCGAGGCCGAAGCGCGGGGGCAGGATCAGGTGGGCGTGGCGGGTGGTCTCGTTCAGGTAGATGTCGATCGAGACCATGAAGTCGAGCCCGCGCAGGGCGCGGTCGAGACGGGCCCCGTTCGGGGCGGACAATACCGGATTGCCCGAGGAGGTGACGAGGGCGCGCACCTGGCCCGCCCCCGGCGTCTCGATCTCCTCGGCCAGGGTGGCGACCGGCCACTCGCCGCCGAACTCGGGCAGGCCGCGCACGCGGCTCCTGCCCTTGTCGAAGTGGCCGCGCTGCCCGATGCGGTCGGCGAAGTCGAGCAGGTCCACGGCCGGCCGCGTGAACATCGCCCCGCCCACGGCGTCGAGCCGGCCGGTCACGACGTTGAGGACGTTGATCAGCCACGCGCACAGGCCGCCGAACGCCTGGGTCGACACGCCCACGCGGCCGTAGGCGATCGCGCGCGGCGCCGCGGCGAAATCGCAAGCCAGCTCGCGGATGCTTCCGGCCTCGAGGCCCGTCGCCGCCGAGACGGACTCGGGTGTGAAGTCGGCCACGAGCCCCGCGACGTCATCGAGGCCGTCCGTGAACGCCGCGAGCCGCCCCGGAGCCACGCGTCCCTCGGCGTGGATCACCTGGAGCAGCGCCAGCAGGAGCAGCGCGTCCGAGCCGGGCCGGATCGCGAGGTGCCGGTCGGCGATCGCGGCCGTCTCCGTCCGGCGCGGGTCCACCACCACCAGCCGCCCGCCCCGCGCCCGCAGCTCCTTGAGGCGTCGCTCGACTCCGGGCGCCGTCATCAGGCTGCCATTCGAAGCCAGCGGGTTGGCGCCGAGCATCAGGAAGAAGTCGGTGCGGTCTAGGTCGGGCACCGGGAACATGAGCTGGTGGCCGAACATCAGGAGCGACGCCAGCATGTGGGGGAGCTGATCGACGGAGGTGGCGGAGTACAGGCTGCGCGTGCGGAGCGTCTTCACGAGGACCTGGCTGAACAGCAGGGCGCCGTAGTTGTGGACCGTGGGGTTGCCTTGGTAGAGGGCCACGGCGTTGCGCCCATGGGCTCCCTGGATCTCGACCAGACGGCGGGCCGCCTCGTCCAGGGCCTCGTCCCAGGAGACCTCGTGCCAGCTCGTGCCCTCGCGGCGCAGCGGCCGGCGCAGGCGGTCGGGATCCTCGTGGACGTCCTTCAGGGCGACGGCCTTGGGGCAGACGTGGCCGCGGCTGAATGCGTCCTCCGCGTCGCCGCGGATGCTCGCGATGCGCCCGTCCTCGACCTCCACCGCGATCCCGCACAGCGCCTCGCACAGGTTGCAGGCGCGGTAGTGCATGGTCTTCATCGGGGCGCGCCGAAGACAAGCTGCTGCAGCTTCTTGAAGCGAGCGTCGCGCCGCAGCGGAGCGAGCATCAAGTCTACGGCCAGCCAGACGAGCCAGGGCTCGCGAGCCTCGTAGGCGAACTCCAGGCAGTCGAGGGCCCGTCCACGCGCTCCGAGGGCGAGGTGGATGGTGGCGAGCTGGTAGCGGGACATGTCGGGGATGCTCGCGAGGTCCTTCAGCAGGCGGCGGGCTTCACCGCCGTGGCCGGCCACCGCGAGGGTGCGCGCGAGGACGGCCGTGATCAGTGGAGCGCCCTCGGCCAGCTCCGCGGCCCGGCGGTGCGCCGCGATCGCCTCCGAGCGCTTGCCGGCGCGGAGCAGCGCGAGGCCGAGGCTCCAGTGGCCCAGGAAGCGGTGCGGCTCCAGCTCCGTCGCACGCCGTGCCGCAGCCAGCTCGGCTCCGCGATCGCCTGCGAGCTGCGCGCGAAAGGCCTCGAGGCTCTCCACCAGGACGGAAGCCGGATCCAGGGCATGGGCGCGCGCCAGCTCGGCGGCGAAGGCTTCGTGGCGGCCCTGCATGGCGTGGAGCAGCCCGTACCACTGGCGCGTGGCGGGGGAGAGCGGGTCCCTGGCCACTGCGAGGCTCAAGTCGGTTTCGGCGCCCGCAAAATCGTGGGAGGCGAACAGGCGCACGTACGCCCGCGCCACGTGGGCTTCGGCCGAATCGGGTTCGAGGGCCAGGGCGCGGTCCGCGGCCTCCTCGGCCAGGCGCCAGGCTTCGCGGGGCGGCAGCAGGCCCGAGAAGCCGGACACCAGGAACAGGTCGGCGAGTCCCGCGTGCGGCGCCGCGTACGCGGGGTCCTTGGCTGCCGCCTCCCCGAACGCGGCGAACGCCTTCTGGAGCGTGGTCGGCGTGAACTGGCTCCAGAAGTGCCGGCCGCGCATGTAGGCGTCGTAGGCCTGGAGGTCGCGGGTCGGGCGCGCCTTCAGCTTCTCGCGCTCGCCGGCCGTCAGCTCCAGCTCGAGGGCCGCGGCGATCTTCTCGGCCAGCGCCTCCTGGACCTCGAACAGGTCGCGGTAGGGCGCGTCGAACGCGGAAGCCCAAGGCCGCAGCCGCGGCGCAATGGGGACGAGGTGAACGCTCAGCCGCAGCCGGTCGCCGTGGCGCTGCAGCGCCCCGTCGAGCACCGCGTCGGCCGCGAGTTCACGGCCAGCCTGGATCGGATCGCGCGCGCCGGCGTACTTGAGCACGGCGCTGGTCGAGCGGAGCACCACGCGACCCGTCCGCGCCAGGCGCGTGATCACGGCGTCGGCCATGCTGGTCCCGAGGCCCGGCTCGTCGGCGGCGCTGAGGCTGGCGAAGGGAAGCACCGCCAGCACCGGGGGCCGTTCGGCCGCGGGCTTGGTCTTCCCGAGGAAGCGGTAGCCTCGGCGATGCAGCGTCTGGATGTAGGGCTGCCCGTCGGGTTGCTTGCCCAGGGCCTTGCGCAACGCAGAGACGTTGACGCTGAGGTTGGCCTCCTCGACGAACGTCCCGGGCCACACCCGCCCCATCAGCTCGTCCTTGGTGAGCAGCTCGCCGGCGCGCTCGGCGAGGGCGGCCAGGATCTCGGTCGCCTTGGGCGGGATCGGCAACAGCTCCTCGCCTTTCCACACCACGCGTCGCGCGGCGTCCAGTCGGTAGGGGCCGAACTCGGTCACGCGCGCCGATTATGGCCGACGCGCCTTCGAAGTTCTTTGGAACTTCCTCGTGGCTCGCTCAAGACGCCGGGGCCGCTGCGGACCGATGTTGGGCGGGTTGCGGGAGGAGTCGGCATGAGCGTGTACGTGGAGGCGCGACGCGAGCTGGGCATCACCGGCGAGTTGGAGAAGCAGGTCCTGCTGTGGCTCTGCGCGCGCGTCCCTGCGCGCATCGGCCCGGATCACCTGACGCTGCTCGGGGCTGCGGCCCTGGTCGCGGGCGGCGTGGCCTACGCCCTGACGCCGCGCGACCTGCGCTGGCTTCACGCCGTCAACCTGAGCCTGCTGCTGAACTGGCTCGGCGACAGCCTGGACGGAACGCTGGCCCGCTTCCGCAGGACGCCACGCCCGCGTTACGGGTTCTACGTGGACCACTTCGTGGATGCCGTGGGAGCGACGACGCTGCTGGGGGGGCTCGCGCTGTCGGGCCTGGCCCATCCGGCGGTGGCCGCGGCGCTGCTGGTCGCCTATCTCCTGATGAGCGTCGAGATCGCGCTCTGCGCCCATGTCACCGGCACGTTCCGCATCACGCGCGGTCCGATCGGCGGGACCGAGTTGCGGCTGCTCCTGATCGCCGCCAACCTGGCGGCGAGCGTCTGGCCGCGGCTCTCGGTGCTGGGCCACACGGCGGGTTTGTTCGACGTAATCGCGGGCCCGGCGGCCGTGGCCATCGCGGGCCTGGCGCTGGCCTCGGCCGCGGTGACGGCGCGAACCCTGGACGCCGAGGACCGCGCGCGCCTGGCTCAGCGCGGCTGATAGTCCGGCATGCGCGCGGCCCCGGGACCGAAGGTGACGCGCCAGGACCGGCCGTCGGACAGGCGCAGGCGGTAGACCTGGAATTCGCCGGTGACCGTCGAGGCGAAGACGAGCTCGGTGCCGTCGGGTGAGAGCGCCGGATCGTAGTTGAGGGCGGGCCAGTCCACCAGGGTCCGCTCCTTGCCGGTCGCGAGGTCGTGCTCGACGATCCAGCTCGTCTTCTTGAGGTGGCGCCGCGCGACGTAGAGCACCTTTTTCCCGTCGGGCGAGAAGCGCGGGGCGCAGCCTCCATGCAGGAGGGACGAGAGGCGCCGCGGCTCGCGCAGGCCCTCGCTCCAGAGGTAGATGTGGTGCCCGAGCGTCGCGTTGGAGGAGAAGACGACCTGTCGCCCGTCGGGGGACAAGTCGGGGTTCCCCATGACCGTGCGGGCGCCGTGCCGGACCAGCTCGCGCTCGCCACCCGACGTGGTCTCGAAGAGGCGCAGCGAGTCCCGGCCGGGGGCGTCGCTCAGGAACGCGATCCGCGAGCCGTCCGACGAGACGTCGGACTGCCACTCGCGCGCGCCCGTGTGGCGCAGGCGCCGGGGCGCTCCGCCCGAGACCGGGACCTCCCAGAGCTGCCACGCGCCCGATCGGTTGGAGGAGAACAGCACGCGGTCGCCGCCGGGGAGGAACCGCGGCCAGGCGTCGTCCGAGGGATGGCCGAGGCAGCGCTCCGGGCCGCCTGGCGCCGGCACGAAGCACACGTCGCGCAGGCCGCCCTGCTCGCGCTCGAAGGCGATCAGCCCGGCGGCCAGCAGCAGGGAAAGGGTCGTCAGTGCCCGGCCTCCACGGTGCGGACCCACGCTTCGAAGACCGGCTGGGCGGCGGCCATCCTCGCACGCGGTGCCTCCAGCTCGAGCAGCAGCAGCGTGCCGTCCCGAGCCACGAGCACGCTGCGCGACAGGATCGCGGTGCCGAATCGGGAGAAGGCCTGGCTGGCGCACGACTGGAGGCCGCGCTGCAGCTCGGCGCCTTTGGCGTCCCAGCGCAGTGCGCGCAGTACGACCGTGTAGTCGGCAGCGGGGCTGGCGGCCAGGCCCGCGGCGGCCTGCGGAAGCGCGGCGCAGGCGGACCGCGTGTCGGGTTCCACCGACCACCCCGCCGGGACCGGAACCGCGCCGCTCAGTCCCAGCGGGGCCGGGACGAAGTCGAGCGGTGTCTGCAGCTCATGCGCGGCGCCCCCAAGCATTGCCCTTGCCTCCATGTGCAGGAGCGAACCGCGCAGGACCGCGAGGTTGTAAGCGACGGCGTCGGGCGGGCCGGCGTAGCGAGCCGCGATCCTCTCGTCGCCAAGGTCGAGGATGGCGTACTCGATGCGGATGCGCTCGCCGCCGGCGTCGCTGGCGTATGCGGTGCCGAGGAGCCGTTTCGGCGACGCGCGCATGCCGTCGCGACGGCGGGTCAGCGTCGCCCGGCCTGCCACGAACTCCGGAAGCTCGCCGTCGAGGAGCCGCTCCTCGAGCTTCGTCAGGGACATCGAAGTCGCCAGGCGGAAGGCGCGGAAGGAGATGCCGCCACCTTCGTCTCCCGCCGCGATCCTGAGCCGTGAGGGCGAATCGTCCCGCAGTATGTCCGGCAGCGCGATGGCAAGGCGCTTCCAGTCCATGGCCTCGAGACGGCCCGGCCGCAGGCGTTCCGGCAGCTCCCCGCTGAGCCCGTGGGCGTCGAGGAAGTCCTTCACCACGTCGCCAGCCACGGCGAAGCCCGCGCCCTCGCTCGCGGCTTCGGCGGCCAGCTTCATGCGCACCAGGCCGACCACGTAGCCGTCCTCGTCGAGCATGGGTCCGCCGCTGTTGCCGGGATTCATCGAGGCGTCTGTCTGCAGGAAACGCGTCGCGCCGGCGTCGTCCACCCGCGGGGCCGAGAACGTGCCGGTCGTCACCGTGGGACCGGGGGCGACGCCCGGGTTCAGGCGCTTCGCCACCTCGATCTGCTGGCCGAAGGGGAACCCGAGGACCGTGACAGGAGCCCCGGGATCGAGGGCCGCAGAGTCTCCGAGGCGCAGATATGGCAGCGCCGCGGCCGTCAACTGCAGCGCCGCGAGATCGCTATCGTCGTCGGACGCCACGAGGTCGGCCTTGAACGGCGTCTCTTCGCCGCCGAGCACGACTTCGATCCGCCGGTTCTCGAAGCTGACCTCCGTGGCCTCGCCATCGGCCAGCTCGGAGCTTTGGGACTCCTGCTCCTCGACCACGTGGAGGCTGGTCAGGATCAGTCCCGACGGCGTGACCAGGAACCCCGTGCCGGAGCCCAACACGACGTTCGGCCGGCGCACAGGCAGGCGCGCGAGCTGGGGAAACTCGATGCGCAGGTCGGCGACCACCCGGACGTACGCGAGGCCCGCCGCCAAGTCGTGGCTCGCGGGATCCTGGACCGCCTCCGCGTACGGGGCGAGAAGGATGGCGATCACCAGCGGGGCCCTGCCCGCGTACCGTCCCACGGTTAGTCGGAGCGCAGGACGCGGGCCGGCTGCAGGCGGGACGCCCGAAGCGCAGGGAAGTAGCTCGCCAGGAGCGCCATGGCCGCGACACCGGCGACGATCGCCGCGTAGGTGAGGGGATCGGCGGCGCTGACGCCGTAGAGCAGGGACGACAGGACCCGGCTCAGGGCCAGGGCCGCCAGGACGCCGGTGCCGATGCCGAGGGCTGGGAGGCCCAGTCCCTGCCGCATCACCAGGCCCAGAAGCTCGCGCGGGCCGGGGAGCTGCATGGCGAAGCGCTGGCCCGCGGTGACCTCGGCCATGTACCCGCGCAGCGTGCGCACGTCGTAGAGCGCGAGCTCGGGATCGAGCTTGCGAGCCGGGCCAGCAGCACGCCGCTGACCACGCTGAACATCGTGGTGTTGACGGCGATGCCCAGTGCCAGGGTGAGGACGGCAACCAAGGTGAAACCCGGTCGGGCTCGAAGCGCCCGCCACCCATAGCGCAGATCCTGGACGAAGCTGTCCACAGCGTCCTCCGCGACCGCCCCCACCTTGAGAATAACCGACTTCGGAACACGTGCTACGCTGCGCCGCCGACGCGACGCTTCCTCCTGGCCGCCCTCGTCGTCCTGGCGAGCCCTGCCTGGGCCCAGGCCCCGACGCGGGTCGATCTGTCCGGGCCCTGGCTCGAAGCGACGCCCGACCAGGTGGGCATGGAGGCCGCGGGTCTCGAGGGGGCGGCGCTGCGCGCGTCCTCTCAGCCGCGGTTCCGGAGCCTGCTGGTAGCGCGCCACGGGCGCCTCGTCTTCGAGCGCTACTTCGGCGACGCCACACACGAGACGCTCTTCGACGTGCGCTCGGTCACGAAGAGCGTCGCCTCGCTCCTGACCGGCATCGCGCTGCGCGAGGGGTCTTCCCCGGTCTCGACGCCTCGATCGCCAACTGGCTGGCTGCGGGCTACGAGGTCGATTCCCAGGACGCCACGGTCACGCTGCGCCACCTGCTGACGATGACCTCTGGCTTCGCGTGGGACGAGACGATGGGCCCGGGTCGGCCGAGCGCAGCGTGGTGCCCGAGGCCTGGATCGACAGCGCGACACTGCCCGCCTTCGCGTGGCGCAGCGACTACGGGGCGCAGCGCTCGGTGACGTACGGCTCGCTGTTCTGGGTCTCGGACGCCCCGCCGCCGGCCGCGTTCGCGTGGGGCTATGGCGGCCAGGTCGTCTACGTTGTGCCGAGCCTCGACCTGGTGGTGGTGGCCACCACGCAGTGGCGCAGCCTCACCGAGATGTCGCCCTTCGACCTGGCGGTGCACGGCCTGGGCGTGATCGTGGAGAACGTGCTGCCCAGCGCCCGGCCGGGGCACTAGAGCCGTCGCGCCGGGCCCTCGCTCGAGTGTGCTCCGGCGCATTGCAGGGCGCCGGGGACGGGCCTATCCTGTTCCCGCGATGCAGCGCCCCTTCCGGCTCCTCGCCGCGGCCGTCGCGTACGTGCTGTTCTTCGCCGCGTGCGCTAGCAAGCCCAAGCCGCCCGACCCGGCGGCGATCGTGGAGAAGCTCAAGAGCCCGGACCAGGCCACGAGCGGCGCGGCCGCCCTCGAGCTGATCGGCTTGGGCGAAATCGCGGTGCCGGCGCTCGTGAATCTCCTGCGCGACCCGGACCCGAACCATCGGGCGCTGGCCGCGCGGACGTTCTGGGGCATGGGCGCGCGGGCGGGCAGCGCCGCCCCGGCACTGGGGGAGGCGCTCGGCGACACCGAGACGCCGGTGCGCGTCGGCGTCGCGATGGCGCTCGACAACATGGGCCCGGCCGCGGCCCCCGCGATCCCGGCGCTGGTGAAGGCGCTGCGCGATTCGAGCGGCGAGGTCCGGCAGTGGGCTGCGCGCGCCCTGGGCAGCATCGGGGCCGCGGCCGAGTCGGCCGTGCCCGCCCTCGAGCGAGCCGCCAGGCTCGACGGCGTGCACGGACCGGCCGAAGAAGCGATCCGGAAGATCCGCGCCCGCTGACGAACCGCGGGCAGACGACGGCCGCGCGAGTTCGTCGAAAAAAGCAGGCCGCCTGGCGGATAGCGGTCCGTCACCGGAGACGGCCATCGAGCGTTGGAGCGGATAGACCCGCAGGTTCCCTTGCCTCCCAACGTTCTGCTAAACGAACTGGAGCGAGTGTGGGTACAAACCGTATAGTAGAATATACATAGACCAGGATAGCTGAATACGCTAGATCCAGTATCCTAGCCAAAGCGAGGTGGTCGATTTTGGCCAACGCCCCTACGCTCACCCGGCCCCGTCGCGCCGCAGTTCTCGCCTCGCTCGTCCTGCTGGCCGGCCGAGCCTTCGCCGAGGGCGAGAGTGCCTGGAGCGAGCCGCGCGAGGACCTCACCCAGCTCAGCCTGAATGAGTTGGCCAACATCGAGGTCGGCTCGGTTTCGCGTCGCACAGAATCGAAGGCTCAGACGCGTGGGGCCATCCAGGCAGTGACGCCGGACGACCTGCTGCGCGGTGGCGTCACGTCGCTGGCGGAGTCGCTCCGACTGGTTCCCGGCGTGACCGTAGGCCGGTCCAACTCCAGCGGCTGGGCGATCGGCATGCGCGGCTTCACCAGCCGCCTGGCCCGCTCGCAGCTCGTCCTGATCGACGGACGCAGCGTCTACAACGCCTTGTTCGCCGGCACCTACTGGGAAGTGCAGGACACGATCCTGGACGACATCGAGCGGATCGAGGTCGTTCGCGGACCCGGCGGAACCCTTTGGGGTGCCAACGCCGTGAACGGCATCGTCAGCGTCGTGACCAGGCCGGCGGAACAAACACAGGGCGGCCTGCTGTCGCTCGGCGCGGGGAACGAGGAGCTGCTCGGCGCTCTTCGTTACGGGGGCAGGCTGGGCGGCTCGGGCGCCTACAGGGTGTACGCGAAGGCCTTCGCCAGAGATGCGACCTGGCACTCCGACGGGAGCGAGTTCGACGACTGGCACATGACCCAGGGCGGCTTCCGCACCGACTTCGACTTCGCGAACGACCAGCGGCTGACGGTACAGGGCGATCTGTACGGAGGCCGCGCTGGGCAGAGAACCCGCGTCACGAACTACACGGCGCCCTTTCTCCGTGACGTCGATCGGGACGCCCGGCTCTCGGGCGGCAACCTGCTGGCCCGATGGTCGCGCGGCAAGCTTCGGCTGCAAGGCTATTTCGACCGCAGCGACCGGCAGGAAGCGCAGTTCGGCGAGGTACGGAACACCGTGGATCTGGACGTGCAGCATCAGGTGGGGTTCGGCCGCCACGACGTGGTCTGGGGCCTGGGCTACCGCGAATCGGCGGGCGACGCGAACGGCACCGAAACCGTCAGGGTCGTGCCGCCGTACCGGGCGGACGACCTGTTCAGCGGCTTCGTCCAGGACGATATCGCTCTCTTCGACGAGAAAGTGCGCGTGGCCCTGGGCGCCAAGCTGGAGCACAACGCCTACTCGGGTTTCGAGGTCCAGCCCAGCGTCCGCGCGCTGTGGTCGCCCGCTCCGCGCCACTCGGTGTGGGCAGCGGCCACCCGTGCCGTGCGCACGCCGTCCCGCGTCGAGCACGACATCGACGTGACGATCGGCACCAGCGCCACGAACCCTGTATTCCTGCGCTTTCTGGGCAACCGTGACTTCGAAGCAGAGGCGCTCCGTTCCTTCGGGCTCGGCTATCGCGTGGAGCTGGGCGGCCGTGTGTCGCTCGACGTCGCTGGCTTCCACAACCGGTACGACGGGCTGCTGGGCCTCGATCCCGGTTCGGTCTCGGCCGAACCGGGCCGAGTGCTGCTCCACGTCTCCGCGGCCAATTCACTGCTGGCGACGTCGGCGGGCTTCGAGACGTCGCTCACGGCCCGGCCGGCAGCGAGCTGGCAGCTCCAGTGCGACTACGCCTACCTGAGCCTCGATCTCGAGCGGCGGCCGGGGTCGCGCAGCCTCACCGAGGGTGCTGACGAGGAGGGATCGAGTCCACGCCACCAGGTCCACGCGCGCTCGGCCGTCAGCCTTTCCTCCAAGCTGGAGCTGTCGGCCGGGTTCCGATGGATCGACGACCTCCCGGCGCAGGAGGTGAGGGCCTACTCGGAGCTCGACGCGCGCCTGGCCTGGCGGCCGTCGGCGTCCGTCGAAGTAGCGGTGGTCGGCCGCAACCTGCTCCACGCGCATCACGTAGAGTTCGCGGGAGACGCTCCCACACCATCCGAAATCGAGCGCGCGGCCCTGGCCACGCTGCGCGTGCGCTGGTGATCGTGTTCCCGCCGGCCGGGGTACGACGCGCCGTCCTGAGCCTGGCGTGCCTCGCTTCGGTCGGCCTGTCCCGCGCGGAAAGCGCCGCGCCCACGGAACAGGAGGTGAAGGCCGCCTTCCTCTACCAGTTCACGCGCTTCGTCGAGTGGCCGAGCGCCGAGAGGTCCAACGGGCCCGAGTTCGTGGTGGCGGTTCTGGACGCGGATCAGTTCTACGGCGTGGCGGAGCGAACGCTGGCCGGCAAGAGCGCCCGCGACCTGCCGGTCTCCGTGCGCCGAATCACGGGCGTCGGCGAAGCCCAGAGCGCTCGGATCCTGTTCGTCGGCGTCAAGGACGCTCGGCTGTTGCCGGGGATCCTGAAGGCCGTCGAGGGGAGCCACGTCCTGACGGTGGGGGAGGCGGCGGGCTTCGCCGAGCACGGAGGCATGATCGGATTCAGGACCGTGGACAACCGCGTGCGCTTCGACATCAACGTCGAGCAGGCGAACCGGTCGGGACTGAAGATCAGCTCCGAGGTCCTCAAGCTGGCGCGCCTGGTGCGGACGCGGGAGAGCCGGTGAGCCGGCTCGGGAAGGCGGGACTGACGATCCCGCAGCGCCTGCTCCTGGTGACGACGCTCAGCAGCAGCAGCGCGCTCCTGATCGCAGGCATCACCCTCGCGGTGCTGGACGAGCGGCAAGCCCGGGCCGACCTGCTGAGGCGGCGCACGACCGACGCGGAGATGATCGGGCTCCACAGCGCCAGCGCCCTGACGTTCGACGATCGGTCGGCCGCGGAGTCCACCCTAGCTGCGCTCCGGGTCAAGAAGGACGTGGAGCACGCGTGCATCTACACCACGGCTGGGCGGCTGTTCGCCGCCTATCGCTCGCGCGGGGGCGGCTGCCCCGCGACGGCGGGGCCGGCCCAGGCGAGCCATCGGCTGGAGGCGGACCGATTGGTCGTCTCGTACCCGGTCGTACACGATGGCGAGGCGCTGGGCACAATCGTGATCCAGTCGAACCTCGAGGAGCTCGCCGCGCACTCGAGGCGCATCGTGTGGCTCGGCCTTCAAGTCTCCCTGGTGGCCTTCGCAGTGGGCCTGCTGATCGCTTGGCGCTACCAGCGCGCGCTGTCGGACCCCCTCTTGGCCCTCGCCCGAACCGCGCAGGAGGTGACCGATCGGAAGGACTACTCCGTACGCCTCCACGCAAAGGCTCCCGCAGAGATCGGGGTGCTGATCGAGAAGTTCAATTGGATGCTGGCCCAGATCCAGCAGCATGACCAGGAGCTGCGGAGCGTCCAGGCGCAACTGGAGCAACGCGTCGTGGAGAGAACGCGGGAGCTGCAGCAGGAGCTGCTGGTGCGCCGGGAAGCCGAGGCGGAGGTGAGGCGGCTCAACGACGCCCTGAGTCAGCGCCTGGAGGAGGTGACCGCTCTCAACCAGGAGATCGAGTCCTTCAGCTACTCCGTGTCGCACGACCTGCGCGCGCCCCTGCGCCACGTGAACGGCTTCGTGGACCTGCTTCGCGAACGCGCCGCCGGCCTGCTGGACGAGACCTGTCAGCGCTACCTCGGCGTGATCGCGAGCGGCGCGAAGCAGATGGGATGCCTGATCGACGACCTGCTGGGCTTCTCGCGCATGGGCCGCAGCGAGCTGAGCCGGCGCGACGTGGCCCTGGAGGGCCTGCTGAACGAGGTGACGCAGGACGCCCAGCGCGAGACGCTCGGCCGCGACATCGAGTGGGTGCTGCATCCACTGCCGACGGTCCGCGGAGACAGCAGCATGCTTCGCATCGTGTTCGTCAACCTGCTGTCCAACGCGGTCAAGTACTCGAACCGGGTGGCGAAGGCTCGGATCGAAGTCGGTTGGCAGTCCGGGGAGAACGGGCTGGTCACCGTGTTCGTTCGCGACAACGGCGTCGGCTTCGACATGAGGTATGCGGACAAGCTCTTCGGGGTCTTCCAGCGTCTGCACCGCGCCGAAGACTTCGAAGGCACTGGCATCGGCCTCGCCACGGTGCGCCGGATCGCCAATCGCCACGGGGGCAACGCCTGGGCGGAATCGGAGGTCGGACGCGGCGCGACTTTCTACGTTTCATTTGCGAAGGCGGAGGGCGCATGAGCGACGGAATCGGCCGCATCCTGCTCGCCGAAGACAACCTCAACGACGTGGAGCTGACCCGGGAGGCCCTGGCGGGGAGCAACCTGGCCAACGAAATGGACGTGGCACGCGACGGCCAGGAAGCCCTCGACTATCTCTACAAGGCCGGTGCGTACTCCGGTCGCAAGTCCGCCGATCCCATCGTGATCCTGCTCGACCTGAAGATGCCGCTGGTCGACGGTCTGGAGGTGTTGCGCAGGGTCAAGGGCGATCCCGCGCTGAGCCACATTCCGGTCGTCATGCTCACGTCTTCGAGCGAGGAGCGGGACCTGGTCGAGAGCTACCGGCTCGGGGTCAACGCCTACGTCGTCAAGCCGGTGGACTTCAAGCAGTTCGTGGAGGCGGTACGCAAGACCGGAATCTTCTGGGCCGTGCTCAACAACGTCCCGCGGGGCGTGCCCCCGCCGGGAGCCTGAGCGGTCGGAAGGAGGCAAGCCGTGAAGCGCGAAGGAGCGCCCGCGAGGGAGCGAAGGCCCCTGCGCCTGCTCATCGTCGAAGACCAAGAGAGCGACGCCCTGCTCCTGCTTGGGGAGCTGGAGCGGCTCGGCTACGACGTGACCTCGGAGCGCGTTCAGGCTCGCCATCAGATGCTGGCCGCTCTCGACAAGGAGTGGGACCTCATCATCTCCGACTACAGCCTGCCCCAGTTCGACGCGCTGGCCGCCCTGGAGGTGTGCCGGGAGCGCGAAAGCGACCTGCCTTTCATCATCGTGTCCGGCACCATCGCGGAGGAGGAGGCCGTGGAGTCGATGCGTCTGGGCGCCGAGGATTTCATCACCAAAGGCCGCCTGGCCCGGCTCGGACCGGCGATCGTCCGCGGCATGCGCGAGCGGGGGGAAAGGCGCGCCCTGAAGGCCGCCGAGGGACGCTTGCGTCAGGCGCAGAAGATGGAGGCCATCGGCCAACTGGCCGGGGGCGTCGCCCACGACTTCAACAACGTGCTGGGCATCATCCAGGGCTACGGCGAGATGCTGCTGCGGGCGCTGCCGCATGGAGACAGGCAGTGGGAACGCGCGGAGCAGATCCTGCAGGCGGCGGCCCGCGGAGCGGCGCTGACGCGTCAGCTCCTGGCCTTCAGCCGTCAACAGCCCATGGAATCCCGCGTTCTCGACCTGGGCGCGGCCGTGACCAACCTCGAGAAGATGCTGCGGCGCCTGATCGACGAGAGCATCCAGATCGTCATCGTGTCCGGCGACGGCCCGGGCCAGGTCAAGGCGGACCCGACCCAGATCGAGCAGCTCGTGCTCAACCTCGCCATCAACGCGCGAGACGCCATGTCCCAGGGCGGGCGCCTGATCATCGAGACCTCGAACGTAGACCTGGACGAGGGCTATGCCCTCTCCCACCCGGATGCGCGGCCAGGGCCCCACGTGCTGCTCGCCGTCAGCGACAACGGGGTCGGGATGAGCGCCGAGACGCTGAGCCACGCCTTCGAGCCGTTCTTCACGACGAAGGAGTCCGGACGGGGCACCGGACTCGGCCTCGCTACGGTCTACGGCATCGTCCGGCAGAGCGGCGGGCACCTGGCGGTCTACAGCGAACTCGGACGCGGAACGAGTTTCAAGATCTACCTGCCGCGCGTCCAGGACGCCGCCGCCGAAGCGCCAGCTTCGACCAGACAGGCGGCCCCGACGACCGGCACCGAGACGCTGCTGTTGATCGAGGACGAGGAGGCCCTGCGGGAGGTCATCCAGGAACAACTCGTCTACGGGGGCTACACGGTGGTCACGGGAGTGGACGCCGAAGCCGCGCTCGCGAGCGCCGAGGCGCACCCGGGACCCATCCAGCTCGTGATAACGGATGTGGTGATGCCCCACATCAGCGGCCGGGATGCCGTGCAGCGGGTGAGGGCCAGGCGTTCGGGCGTCCGGGTCCTCTACATGTCGGGCTACACGGGCGCCGCCGCGTCGCTGAACGGCCCGATCGATCCCGGACAGGCATTCTTGCAGAAGCCGTTCAGCCTGGACAGCCTGTTGCGGAAAGTGCGCGAGGTGCTGGACGCCTAGCCGCCGTCCGGGGAGCGGGCCTCGAGGCCGGGCTCGGGGGGCAGGTTGCGGACGCGCTCGGGCAACAGCGAATCGATGAACCCCACGACGTCGCGCACCGAGAGCATGCCCGCCGTGTTCCCGGAGGCATCCCGCAGCGGGATGTGGCGGTATCCGCCCACGATCATCCGGTTGAGCGCGAAGGCGGCGTCGTCCGCCAGGGACAGCACGTCGGGGTCGGGGGTCATCACCTCGGAGACGGCGCGGCCGTGGTCGATGCCGGACAGGACGACGCGGCGCAGCACGTCGCGCTCGGTGAAGATCCCCACCGCCTTGCCCTCGCTCTCCACGAGGACCGCGCCGATCCCGCGGTTCAGCATCACCTGGATGGCCTCGCGGATCGAGACCGAGCGGGGCACCATCACCGGCGCCGGAGGATTCAGGTCGGCGATGCGCGCGTTCAAGATGCTCTCTCCCAACCGGCGCTCCTCGGCCGCGCGACGCCTCGGATCGTCGTCGTAGGCTTCGTCGAACTCGCTCTTCTGCATGGCTTGCTGCCTCAGCGGACCTTGATCGCCATCAGGACCTTGTCGTCCTGCTGCACGCCCCCGGCGGCGAAGGCGCTCACCTCCTCGAACAGCCCGTCCACGATCTGCTGAGCGGAAAGCGAGACGCGGGCGGCGGCGGCGCGGGCCAGGCGCTCCGCCCCGAACTGCTCGTCCTGGCGGTTGCTGGCCTCGGTGATGCCGTCGGTGAAGGCGAGCACGACGTCGCCGGGGTGAAGCTGGACGTGCCCGCGCCGGTAGCGCACCTGGGGCATCAGGCCCACCACCATGCCGCCCTCGCGCAGGTACTCGAGCTCGCCGGCCGCGCTCACGATCATCGGCGGCAGGTGGCCGGCGTTGACGTAGTGCAGCTTGCGGCGCGGCACGTCGATCAGCCCGAGGAACAGCGTCATGTACTTCTCGCCGCGCGTGCTGATCCGGATGCCCTCGTTGACGTGGTACATCATGCCTTCGAGAGAGTGCACGTGGGTGGCTACGGCGTGCAGCGTCGCCTGCAGGTTCGACATCACGAGTGCTGACGCGACGCCCTTGCCCTCCACGTCGGCCACCACGAACAACTGGGTCGAGGCGTCCAGGGTCATGAAATCGTAGTAGTCGCCGCCCACGTGCCGGGAGCTCTGGTGGCGGATCGCGATGTCGAACTCGGGCAGCACGGGAGGCGACTCGGGGAACAGGCCGCGCTGGATGCTGTGGGCCAGGGTCAGCTCGCGGTCCATGCGCTGGCGTTCCAGCGAGTCGCGATGCAGGCGGGCGTTGTCGAGGGCCAGGGCAGCGTGGACGGAGATGCCGTCGATCAGCTCCACGTCGTCGCGTGTGAAGCCCGGCTCCGGCTTGTTGAGCAGCTCCAGGACGCCCACGATGCGCCCGTCGCGGTCCTTCACGGGCGCCACCAGCAGCGTTCGTGTGCGGTAGCCGAACAGCTCGTCGAAGCTGCGGTCGAAGCGCGGGTCCTCGTGGGCGTCGGCCAGGTTCACGACCTCGCCGGTGGTCGCGACCCAGCCCGCGAGCCCGCGTCCCGAAGGCAGGCGTATCTCCTTGTGGCCCAGGCCCTGCGCCACCAGGGACCACAGCTCGCCGCGCTCGGCGTCGAGCAGGAACAGCGTCGCGCGCTCGGCGCCGCTGCCCCGCGTGGAGATGTCGAGCACGATCGTGATCAGCTCGGCCAGGTCCAGGGTGGAGTTCAGGGCCTTGCTGGCTTCGATCAGGAAGCGCAGCCGCTCGACCTGCGCCTCGAGCGCCCTGCGCATCGCCTCCGGCTCGGCCTGACCCGGCGGGATGAGCGCCTTTCCGCCCTCGTCCACGGTCTCCCTCCGACGCCCGACGGCAGTGTATGGGAAACGGCCGCGGACGGCTAGCTGCGGGTCGGGACAGCGTCTCTTCGAATCAGCGCGTCATCGAAGCTCCCTCAGCACGCGGTGGAACTCGGCCGCGACACTCTCGAAACCTGAGCGCGTTGGGTGAAGCTCGTCGTTCCAGTCCTTTCGGTAGGCCGCGCCCTGGGTCTCCGCCGAGAGCGTCTCGGCGACGTTGACGTAGCGAACATGCTCGAGGCCGGGGACCGTGGGGAGCCCGGCGAGGATGCGGTTGAAGCGCCTGATGAGGTCCCCCATGATGTCACGACGCTGCCTCAGGGCGTTGCCGTCCGAGCCGTCGTCCTGATAGCCCTTGAGCACAAACCACGGCTCCAACCAGGGCCCCTTGAACTGGATTCCCAGCCACTTGTAGCCTCGGCCATCAGGCACAGGGGTCGAGTACCCGTGGATCAGGATCGGAATGGGAGCGCCTCCAAACTCTTGCTGGGAAGCCGCGGTCATTCGGCCCAGCAGGAAGATCATGCTGGAACGAGCCTGCTCATCCAGGAGTCCCGTCACGACGTTCTCGTTCAGGGGCTGCTTTTCGCCAGCCATGCGGTGATTCAGCAGGGCAAGCAGCGCCTCGCCCGCGATGTCGTTGCCCCCCGCCGACACCAGGATCGCCCTGGGCTGCTTGGAGCTTCGCTTCAATTTGTTCAGCGTGAGAGTAAAGCTGGCGACCTGATCCACGTTGTAGGCAAGCTCCTCGAGTCTGTCCCCGCGGTGTGCGACCGACTCGACCTGGTAGTCGTACGATCTCCTCAGAGCGTCGAGTACGTGGGTGCCCGGGTAATCGAACCAGGAATCTCCGTCGGCGACCAGAAGGCCTGCGGCGCCCTTCAGGTCCAGGGCTCCGGCCTTCGCAAGGTCCGCACGCACCATGCGGGCCAGATCCGCTCCTCGGTCGAGCACGCTCTTGTCCGCTGCGGCGTTCTGTGCGGCGCTGCTTCCTGCCAAGAGGGAAACGAGGAGCACCGTTCCCGAAGCGCGCGGTCTCGTTCGCAATGACATCCGACACCTCCACACTCTGCTCGGAGTATGGCACTCGCACCATCGCCCGGCATGCGGATCAGACGTGGTGCTGACGGATCGGCGCGCCAGCTCCGCAGGGCCACGACCATGGGTACGGCGCGGGCGCCTCGTACTAGGCTAGGGCGAGGGAAGGCGGAAACCGCGTTGAAAGAAGTGGGGCGCGCAGGCGGGATGTTGGTGGAGAGTCCAGCACGGCTGCCGTGCACCCCGGCGCCCGATGATCTGGCGTCCTCGTACGTTGGTGGACCGCGGGGGGATCGAACCCCCGACCTCCTGATTGCGAACCAGTTATTGAGCGAACACCGGCGAACGTCCGCGAACGTCCTGAAACACCGCAAGTCTAGATTCTCCCTGACCTGAGAGGCGATTCGTTGTTCCATCGGGTTCGTGCGTGTTCGCTGGCATTTCCCGTTTGGAGCTTACCCCTGGCTTACCCCGGCGACCTCCTGGTCTCGCCAGTGGGTCCGAGGCTCCGGGGTAAGCGCGGGGTAAGCATGCCCGTCGTCAAGCTCAACGCGCGGAACATCACCACGCTGCCAGCGATCGGCGGCGTCCGCACGGACTACCGCGACGAGCTGCTGCCGGGCTTCTTCCTTCGCGTGACTCCGCAGGGCACGCGGTCCTTTGGGATCGTCTACACGACGCGCGACGGTCGCTTGCGCCGCTGCACGCTCGGGCCCGTCGGGCCTGTCGGCTTGTCTGAAGCCCGAGCGCGCGCCAAGAGGCTGCGCGGCGCCGTCGCCCAGGGCGAGGATCCGGACGGCGATCAGATGAAGGCCAAGCGCCAGCGCCTCACCGCGGCGACGGTGGAGGACCTGGTCGAGGCGTTCCTGGCCTCGAAGGAAGCGCTGGCATGGCGCCCGAAGACGCGCCAGGAGTTCGCGCGCATCCTTCGCGTCGAGGTCGTGCCGGCCGTGGGCGACCTGAAGCCCGAGGAAGTGAAACGTGGCGAGATCCGCGCCCTCGTCGACCCTCTTTCCGACAGGGCACCGGTCATGGCGAACCGAGTCTTCCAGGTCACACGCCGGCTCTACACCTGGGCGATCGGCAAGGATCTTGTCGAGACGAGCCCGTGCGTGGGCCTCTCGAAGCCGAGCCCCGAAACGCAGCGCGACCGTGTGCTGACTGAGGACGAGATCCGCGCCGTCTGGAGGGGCTGCGACGCCGAGCCGGGAATCATCGCGGACGCGTTCCGGCTGATGCTCGTGAGCGCACAGCGGCGCGGCGTGGTGCTGTCGATGCGTTGGCAGGACGTGGACGGCTCCTGGTGGACGATCCCGGCCGAGCTGGCCAAGAACGGGCTCGCGCATCGCATCCCGCTGAGTCGACAGGCGCTCACGATCCTCGAGCGGCTCCGCAAGCGCGCGGCCGGGCCTTGGGTGTTCCCGTCGCCGACGACCGACCGCCCGATCGAGAACCCGCAGAAGGCGGCCGAGCGGCTCCGCGAGCGCTCCAAGGTCGCCGACCTGCGCCTCCACGACCTTCGGCGAACGGCCGCCTCGCTCATGACCGGCATGGGCATCTCGCGCCTGACGGTCAAGAAGATCTTGAACCACGCGGAGCGTGACGTGACGGCCGTTTACGACCGCCACTCCTACGACCTGGAGAAGCGGACGGCTCTGGACGCCTGGGGCCGCCGGCTGCAGGCGATCGTCAGCGGGACCACAAGCAAGGCCCGTGTCGTTGCACTGTCTGCGGCGGGGCGGTCCCGTCGTGATGTAGGATTCAAGCATGGCGCCGAACGCTGAGAAGCTCCTGCAGGAAGCGTTGTCGTTGTCCGAGGACGCGCGCGTGGATCTCGCCGAGGCGCTGCTCGAAAGCGTCGAGCACGAGCCCGCCGACGAAGGCGCGAATGCCGCCTGGTCAGCCGAGGCGAAACGCCGCCTCGATGAGGTTCGCTCCGGCGCAGTGAAGCCCGTTCCATGGGAGGAAGCCGAAAGGCAGATCTTCGATCCTTCGGATGACCCGAAGGGTCGTTGATCTCCACCCCGAAGCGATCACCGAGGGCCGTGAGGCCCGGAACTGGTATCGCGAGCGGAGCCGGGACGTCGAAGAGCGCTTCCGCGTGGCGCTGCGCCGCGCCATCCGCGAGATTCGAGAAGCTCCGGAGCGCTGGCCCGCGGATGAGGATGGTCTACGGTCCTGCCGTGTCTACGGGTTTCCTTATCGGCTGATCTACTGGACCGAGGGCGACTACAGCCTCGTGGTCGCGATCGCTCATAGCAAGCGACGCCCTGGCTATTGGAAGCCACGTTTGAGGGGCCCGATCTAGGACGCTTCCGCTTGCTTCGCGGCGACCGCCGGCGCACCATCTCTGGCGGGGGAGTTCCGGCTTGGTTGACTGGCCGATCGAAGTGGACGCGATCTACGAAGGCGGCGTCTTGAAACCCGACCGGCCGTTGCCCCTTCCGGAGGGGGCGAGGGTTCACCTCAGGATTGAGATCCTGCCTGACGAGACGACGGGTTCGAAGGATGTCGATGACCCCACCGGCTGAACGGCGTTCAGTGCGGCGGCGTGAAGGGACATGACCGAGGTCAGCGGATGCGAACCCTGGTCTACAAGCGAACGCACCCGGGAGACCCGGACCGCCAGGGGCGCTTCGGCATCGAGGACTGCATGGGGCAGGTGCGAACCTGGGACTTCGACGCGGTTATCGGCGTCGGCGGCATCGGCGCCGAACCTCGGTCTCACGGCCTCAACGGGAAGGTGAACTGGATCGGTATCGGACCCCACAGGATTGGCACGGCCCGGCGCGGTCCGGTGCTGACGTTCGACCGCTTCTGCTTGTTCGAGTCGAAGGGGCCGAGCTTCGCGGGGCTTGCGCCGCGGTTGGCCGCGAGGCTCTACGCGAGGAACGTGAGGGTCGTGAGAGACCGTCTGGACGACGAGGAACGCCGAGAGGTCGAGCGCATTCTTGCCCTAGCGGGAGACGCCGGCCCTTCCGCGATCGACGGCCTCCACGAAGCGTCCCCGGCGGAGGGCTGCCTGCCCAAGAAACGCGAGAAGTCGTGCAAGAGCACGGTCAAGGGTTGTTCGCGCTAACCAGCTCGGGGTCCTGCCGCTCGAACCACTCGAAGAACCTGCGGGCGTCGGAAAAGCTGGGCAGCACGGCGCTCCGCTGCAGGTATCCATTCCGGCAAGAGAGGCCTCGCCACGCTTCGAGAAGGGGCCGGGTCACTCGGTAGGCGCCGTCCCGGTATTCACCGATCGGAATGCAGCGGCGTAGCCGCCCGCTTCGCCCTGGCTGCGCCCGCACGATGACGTCCGTCGGCTCGTGCTCCATGCAACGCGTGTGGGCGTTCTCCGCCCAGCGTGGCTCGGCCACCGACTCGAGCCGCACAACTTCCTGCACCCGATACAGCCCGACGAGGGCGTAGACGAGCCGATGCTCGCAGGGCGCCACGGGGCGGAGTCCAGCGTAGAACGCCACCGCGTCAGCCGAGCCCAGGTCGAGCAGCGGTTTGCCCCGCCGCCTGCCGCCGTCGCCGTAGGTGAGGTGCCCGAAGTCGGGGTCGAGATGCATGTTCGCGGCAGTCAGTCCAGCGGGGAGACGGACGCTTCGGTCCGAGGCTTTGGTATGTGTGGCGGCGAAGCGAGCCAACGCGGGCTCGACCATGCTGTACGGGGTCCCCAGCGGTGGTCGCATCGGTCTGCTCTCCGGTATGGGCACGTAGACAAACTCGTTGCTGACCGGGTCCATGGGGGCGTTCCAGCCGCCGTAAGCGTGGTCAACGCCGATTCGGATGAGGAAGGCCCGCATCCTCAGGCCGGTCCACGGCCAGCCTGCTCCTGAAGCCTCTTCTGAAGAAGCGGGTCGGGTTCGTCGACCAGTGCCGCATCGGCCAGCGCTTTGGCCGTGTCGGAATCCAAGCCGGAAAGGAGCGCCGTGCCGATCCGTCGCAATGACGGCGACTCGTCTGCGAGGGCCCGCTTGGCGATGTCGGCCCGCAGAGTGGCGGGTACGTCCTTGCCGAGATAAGCTGCAATCTGGGCCGCCGAACGGAGCCACGGCTCGCGTGGCAGGTGCTCCAGGAGCACGGCGCGCGCGCTGGGATTTTCCATGCGCTCCAGGGCTGCCGCAACCGGCGATCGGATCTCTGAAGACGGCTCGCTGAGCAGGTCCCGGCATTTCGCGAGAACGAGGTCGGGGCTTGACTTGGCGACCGTGTGAGCAACGGTCGCGATCATTTGGGGGTCGGTGCTCGCGAGCTGTTCGGCGAGGACGCCCTCAAGCAGGCGCCTGGTCTCCTGCGGCAGGTTCTCGTCGAGTGCCTCGCCGATCTGGTACGCGGCCGACCGTCGATTGAACCCGCAGGGATGCTCCCGCACGACCCTTGCGAGCACCATAGAGGCTTCGTCCTGATCCGAGCCGAGCCGCAGGAGGCCGTGGGCGACGGTGACCAGAGATCCCGTTACGGAGTTGAAGAAAGGGTCGTCCTTGAAGGTCGCTGGCGCGTTGATCAGCTCGCGAAGTCGCTCGCGGAGCACCGCGCTCGCAGCGTCGCCGCCAGCCAGCGCCAGCGCCTGGGCAAAGTTGGCCAGGTCCGCAGCGGGCGCCCGCCGCGTTGCCGCGGCGAGCGCTGGTCTGACTCGAGGATCCTCGACGAACGGCAGGAGCGCGTTCGGCGCGGCCGCGCTTCCTCTCTCCAGCGCCGCCAGCAGGCTCTCGAGGAACTCCGTTGACCGGTCGCCTGAGAGACTATGAACTCCCCTGAACTGTGCGCGGGAGTCGTCGGAGACGACATCGGCGAGCCCCTCTGCGCGCTCCGCCTCGTTCAGTGGCTCGCCCATCATGGAGGCAGGACTCACCTCGACGTGCGGCCCTCCTTCCGGGTTCGCGTACTCGTCGCGCAGAATGCCGCTGGATCGTTGGAATGGTCGTTTCGCCATGCGATTGCGAGTCCGGTCCCTATCATCGTCGCCTCACGGCGCTGGGGCAATGGGGTGCGCTACCGCTGGCGCAGGGCAGAGCCGCGGAGGCCCCGAACCAGCCACAGGTCGTCACGCATTGGTGCCGGCATCGCTTTCGACGCCAGGCGGAACACCGCGCGGCGAGCAGCCCGCTCGGGGTCTTGGTGCCAGCGCGACGGGCGGCGGCCGAAGCGGAGCCATCGCGTCACCCAGGTGTCGCCTCGGGTCGAACGTAGGGACCGGCGGGCAGTCGTGAACAGCTCGAGCTGATTCTCACGGCGAGGCGACGTCCTGACCGGCAGGAGGGGGTGGAGTCGTTCGTCGTCGCGATCTCGGCGGCGAGGAAAGGGCGTCGGCGAGGGGGCGTGTCGGGCTCGGTCGAGTCGTCGTTCCTGCCGCTCAAGACCGATCAGGACTTCCCGCTCCCAGCGTTCCCTGACGCGCTGGATCCGGACCGGCGAGAGGTGTACGGCCATCCCGTTCTGGAAGCGTGGGCTCAGGAGGGCGTGGACGTGCGGGTGAGCCGGTCGGCCCACGCCGCCGTGCTGGTGGATGGCGAAGACACCCTGTGCGCCCCGGGCGGCTCCGCGGAAGGTCTTCTCCACGGCGTCACGCACGACGCGGTCGCAGAACGAGCCATCGAGCCGGCGGAAGCGCTCGGCGGCGGTGTTGTCCACCGTCAGGATGAACCGGAAGTAGACGGGGCCTCGGAGGCCGCGCGCGTCCTCCCGGAGAGCCTTCCGGATCGCCAGCTCGTCGCCCCGCATGGCGCGGTAACGGTCGCCGATTCCGTAGATCTCGCGCCGACGTCCGTCGGTCAGCCCCTCCTCGCGGTGGGCGATGTAGCGCACATGAGCGCCGACCCGACTCGCGTCCCGGTGGTACCGCGCCTCGACGAAGAACACGTCAGGCTCCCTCGTCGTTCGGGGCGTTCTTGGGACCGGAGACAGCTCTCTCCACGTCAGAAACGGCCTGCTCCCACTCGTCCGCGCTGACGACTCGGACCTCGGCCATCAGCTCCTCTTCGCTGACCTTGAGGGCCCTATCGCGGGTCGCCCAGTGGGCAAGGATGCGCTGCGTTCCGAACGTCGGAGGACCGAGAAGCTCGAGCAGCAGCCGGACGCTTTCGATCGCTCCGAGCACCTCCTCGACGCGTCCGCCGGGCACTCCGTCGCGGTGTTGGATCGTCTCGATTCCGACGGCCAGGCACTCCCGGATCGCCTCGGATCGAGTCGTGCCGCTGCGCTTGGCGTGGGCCTCGATCTCGCGCACGAGGGCGGGCGGAATCCTCGCCGTGACCCACTGCAGGGAGGCCTCGACTGGGAGGGGATTCCGCGCCGTGGACGGTGAGGAGCGGACAGCCTTCTCGCTCTTGCGGGCCCTTGTTGCGACGCTGCGAAGCTCCATCGAGCACCCTCCTTCGTGACCGGATGTCGGCTCATCGGGGAAGGGCAAGGCCCGTGCCGTGGCGTCGAAACTGGGTCGCGAGGTGCGGCGTGGTGACTGGCTTGGAGTTGCGCCGCCCACGCTGCCGGCACGGGCTGCGGGTTCTCTCAGGATTGAGAGACGACGTGTCCGTTGCTCCCGCTTGAAGGCGGGCATGCAGAACGACGACGCTTTCAGTGAAGAGGGGCGCGTGGCTGGGCGTCTGGCCGGCGCAAGTCCTTCAAGCCTCGTGGAGTGGACACGGAACGCAGGGGCGTGTGTCACGCCCTTTATCTCGCAGTCGGGTCCTCCTTGGTGGTTTCATAGCAGGGGCGGTGCATCGGGGTGTGGGATGCGTGGTCGAAAGGAGAAAAGCGCTCAACCAACGACCCGCCGCGGGCTCCTCACCTCAAGGGGAGCCCGCGGGGAGGACCGTGACCCTGACCGCATTCGGACGGGGTGCACTGGCCGTGATAGCGGCGCCGATCAGACCAGGCCGCCGGCGCGGTCAGTGCGGAAGGCAGGCCTCGCCCTGGACACATGCGGTTGGGGCCGTGTCGGCATCGGCGTCTGGTCGGACGAGAACAACCGTACACGAGAGGCGGGGTGACCCCGAGCGAATCGAGTTCGGTCAGACCCGCCGGGTGTCCTCGTGCTGGTCTTCCCACCGCCGCCGAGCTTGCACGTCGCCGACGAGGAAGCGAACGCCCTGGTTGTCCGAGGGGTTGAGCCACAGCATCCTGTCGAAGATGGCCTGTGCCTCCTCGAATCGGCCGAGGCGCCAGTGGCAAAGGCCGAAGCCCTGCATGCAGCGAAGGAACGGCCTGTTGTCGATGAGTCCCCACGGCAGTACTCCGTCGAACTCGCTGCCGAGCGAGAGCTCGCCGATGCGCACGCCCGCTTCGTAGTGCCGGATCGCCTCTTTGGGGGCGTGGTCGAAGGCGAGGTTGCCGAGGTGGGCGTGAGCGTCCAGGCACCGCAGATCGGCCTCGCAGAGCTTCATCAGAAGCGCCCGAGCGCCCCTGGGGTCGCCCGAGTCCTTGAGCTCGTTGGACTCGTTGATCGGGTCTGACTCCGGGTCGTCGGGGTCCATGCCGGGCAGGACCTGCTCCATCTCGAACATCTGCCTGGGGCCGCGCGCGATGATCGGCTTGGCCCATTCGTCGATTGGCTCGCCCTCCTCGCCCCAGTACTCCTCCTTGGGGTCCCACGTGCCCTCGGCCCGGAATGCGAGCGGGACCAGCCGCAGCGCCGCCACGTCGAGCCGCGACGAAACGATCTCGCCGGAAAGGTAGGGATGGCGCGCGTAACTCCATTGCTTGCGAGGCCGCACGAGGACGATCTCGGCCGGAACAGCCTTCCAGAGCCGCGTCGCCCGCAGCGTGAGGACGCGCTCGCCTCCGAGGAGACGGCATCGCGCGGCGCTCTCCTTGACGGACAGCAGGACCAACTCGACCGGCCCGTCCATATCCAGGTCGCCTTCGGCCACCTTGTGCTTGCGCCCGCGCTCGGAAGGGGCGTCGACTCCGGAGACAGGCTCGAGCCCCAGCCAGCGACGATAGGCAGCCAGGTAGCGGCCGCCGGCCGCGTGCCCAGGCAGCACGACATCGACGGCTGCCACGATGTGCTCAGAGCCGTCGGCACGCCGGCACCGCGCCGTCAGGCCCCGCCGCGCGTTGCCGTCGTAGTCGAACCCGACGATGGACACCGGCTCGCCGATGACGAACCCGTCGGACGGCACTGCGACGTTGTCCTCGAACGCCTGACGAAACGCCCACAGCTGCTCGTCGTCGCCATGTGCGTCGATCGTGATCTCGTCGATGAGGTCGTCGCGATCAGCAGAACGTCCACCGCCGCCCCTCTTCGCGCGCGGACTCACAGCTCTCCCCTGAAGGCCCGATCGAGCAGGGCCGGCATGAGAGCGTCGAGTTCCCCTCCCGAGGCCTGCTGTGATCCAACGAGCTGGTCTGCCTGCTCCTGAAGACGGTTCAGTTCAGAGGCGATCCGCGTCTGTTCGACACGCGGGGGGAACGGCAGAGCTAGCGCTCTGATGTTGGATAGGTTCAGGCCGGGCTTGCCTTGGCCGTACCGTTGACCCAATAGCTGCGCTTGTCCGTTGGCGCTGCGGAGTCCCCACAGGACGAACGTCGGGTCAACGTCACTCGTGGGAAGGCGACAGATCGCGACATGCTGGCTCACAAGCCCAGGCTCAAGGGCGCTGCGGTACACAGCTACCCGGCCCACAGTTGCGCCCGTGATTACGATCATCAGATCGCCGTCGCGAAGGATTGCGCCGCTGGCCTGATCGCCCGGGGGAGCGGCGACGAACACCTTGGAGTCCTGGCACACGCGCCCGAAGGCGCCAATGTCTTGCGCCCGATAGAAGCGCAGACCCGACGTTTGGTAGTGCTTGGCCCAGTTGCGCGGACCGCTTGTAACGTGTGGCGAGAAGGACGCGAAGGGCCGCCTCCCGTAGCGGACGGAGAGTCGTTGAAAGAGGGCGGCCGCATGTGCGGTGGGCAAGCGCGTGGCCGCGTGAATGGCGTCCCGCCTCCTCTCGTTGGCATCCGCCAGGGCGGTGTTCAGCCGGTCAAGCTTAGCGACGATGCGGCGCTGCTCGGGCAGCGGCGGGAGGGGGATGGTGTAACCGAGAACGTGGCTCGGACGGATCGCCGCGTAGTTGGTCGAGCCCTGAGCGCGGACCTGGTCTCGGAATGCCGGAGTCTTGCTATAGTAGTCGAGGAATCGCTGATCGAGGCGATCGGAGTCGACGACGAAGAGGAAGTAGTGACTGCTGACGAGCGACCCGGCCAACTCGGGCGGCACGACGCCGAAGCCCCCCACCTTGGCGTCGATCTCAGCGACGAGGAATTCGCCGGCTCGACAAACTTGCTGATCCTTCGTCTTGATGAGGGCTCCCTCCACACGATCGCGAAGGACGATGCCCTTGGCATGGAGCTGGACGCGGCAGCGAAGGTAGTCCGCCGTGTCGTCGATTCGGATGAACTCCTTTCGGTGAGCCAGGACTTCGCCCAGTCGCACCGACGGACAGGGCGGGCGAGCCGTCTTGCGGTTAGCGATTGCTGCGGTCCTCTGAGCGAGGTTCACGGCTGTTCCTTCAGGAGCGCGCGTACCTCGCCCATGATCTCGATGATGCGGTGCTCCTTCGCCAGGATGTCTTCGACGAGCTTCTCTGGCGGGAGGTGCTCTAGGTCCTCCGGCGCATTCGGATTCTTGAGGTCGAGGTTGGCCGAGACGAGCTGGCCACCGCCGTTGTACTTCAGGATGTCTTCGCCGCTTACCTTCCAGGCGCGGTCGTTCTCCTTCCGCTTCTTCCACCAGGCGATGCAGTCGGCGAACTCCTCGAATTGCATGGGTTGGGTCTTGGTGTAGTTCTTGCGGCCTTCGGGCAGCGCGACCTCGTAGAACCAGATCGTCTCCGTCGGGCCCGAACGATCGAAGAAGAGCAGATTCGTCGGGATCGACGTGTAGGGTGCGAACACGCCGTTGGGAAGGCGGACGATCGTGTGGAGGTTGAACTCCTTCAGTAGCTGCTCCTTGATGCGGGCGCTGACACCGTCACCGAACAGCGTGCCGTTCGGGACCACGACGGCAGCGCGGCCGCCATGCTCGGAGCCGTGGCCCGGCCGCCTGAGCCGCCGCATGATGAGCTGAAGGAAGAGCAGCGCGGTTTCGGACGTCTGCATGTCGGCGGGGAAGTTGCCCTTGATCCCGGCTTCTTCCTCGCCACCGAAGGGCGGATTCGTCAGGACGACGTCGACGCGGTCCTTGTCGCCCAGCTCGGTGAGCTTTACGCCGAGGCTGTTCTCGGGATCGATCTGTGGCGTCTCCAGGCCGTGCAGCAAGAGGTTCATCTGGGACAGCAGATAGGGTAGGGGCTTGGCCTCGCCGCCGAACAAGCTCCGCTCCTGGAGGGTTCGCCGGTCCGCGACCGTCTTGCACTGCTTCTCGAGGTGCGTGTACGCCTCGACGAGGAAGCCACCTGTACCGCACGCGGGGTCGAGGACGGTCTCGCCCAGGCGCGGGTCCGTGACAGCGACCATGAAACGGACGACGGCGCGCGGAGTGTAGAACTCGCCGTTCTCGCCGGCCGCGTCGCGCATCTCGCGGAGCATCGTCTCGTACAGGTGGCCGAGGGTGAACACCTCCTCCTGGGCGAGGAAGTGGATGCCGTTGACCTTGTTGATCACGTCGCGAAGCAAGTAGCCCGAGAGCATCCGGCAAGTGATGTCCTTGAAGACCGTCGCAATCACCCGGCGGCGCCGAGCCGTGCGTGTCTCGGTACCGCCCTGGAGTCCGCGCAGGTAGGAGAGGAGCCCGGCGCCACGTTTGCCATCCGGGCGCATCGCCTCGTCCTGGTTCACGAAGGCGAGCAATTCGGGTCCGGTGATGCCGTCCGGTTGCGCGGCCCAGTCGCGCCAGCGGTAGGGCGCGTCGACTGCCGGGCGGGAGCGCTCGCCGCGCATCTTGGCCTTCGATTCCTCGATCTGCTCCATGTCGTCGAGGAACTTGAGGAACATGACCCAGGTGAGTAGCGGGAGACGGTCGATGTCCGTCGAGAGGCCCTTGTCCTTGCGCATGACGTCGCGGGCGGACTTGATCAGGCTGCCGAGCTGCTGGGCTGTCGTTTGAGGTCCGTGAGGCTTGGTCTTCTTGGTCCGGGGCATCTTTCTCGCTCAGGCGGCGTACAAGAGGGTCTGGAGGGTGTTCACGGCTTCGACAAGCGCACCTTCACCGCCGAAGTGGCCGGCGATCTCGATGACGTTGCCGTGGCTATTGATGGGGGGAACCTCGAGCGCGTCCGGGAGCAGGAACTGGGCAGTGCCGTGCTCGGTGTACTTGTCGAGTAGCTCGTCGAGGACGTGCCTGGCTTCGCTTCCGTAGCGATCGAAGAAGTCCTTGCGATCACTGCGCAAGCGCTGTGCGCGCTCGCGGCGCGTACGGAGCGGGCCGTTGAAGGCCAGATGGCAGAGAAGGTCAAGCGGGTCGGCCTCGGCCTGCCCGGCGACTTGCGACAGCTCGTCGAAGTCGATCCCGCGGTCGGCGAGCCGCTCGATGACGTCGCGCCGCTGACGCGGGTCGGCCCACTGGCCGCGCAGGTCAGCGGCAGTGCGGAAGAGCGTGCGCACCTTGTCCGCCGTGTAGTCCGTGAAGCGGACGACTCGGAGCTGCTTTCCGTCAGGGTCCAGTTCGTACACGAGGTGCGAGGCGATCTCCACCTGGCCGCCGTCAAAATAGAACTTGCGCCGGGGGCGCTCGCCTTCATCCTCGGGCAGGCCCTCGGAGACCTGTTCCACGAGGGGCCCATCCTGCTCGACCTGGAGGACGGCCGGCGGGCCCTTCGGCTGTCCCTTCTCGTCGATCTGTTGCTCTGTCTCGACGGCTGGGTCGCCGTCGAAATCAGGGTCGGCGAAGAGACGCGTTGCCGAACCGGTGTAGTCGACGATGCTGAAGAAGAGCTTGCCGTAGTCGTCACGGACGCGGGTCCCGCGGCCGATGATCTGCTTGAAGTCAGTCATGGAGTTGATGACGCGAACGAGAACGACGTTCTGGACCGTGGGCGCATCGACGCCCGTCGTGAGCATCTGGGACGTGGTCAGGATGACCGGCGTCTTGCTCTCCACGTCCTGGAAGTTCGAGAGGTGGCCCCGGCCGATATCGCCCTCCGCGGCCGTGACGCGACAGGCGTAGTCGGCGTGGGCGCGGACGAGGTCGGAATTGCGGTTGCTCAGAGCCCCCCGCATCTCGTCGGCGTGCTCCTGATCGACGCAGAAGACGATTGTCTTGGCGTAGCGGTCCGTGGCCTTCAGGAACTCGGTGAGGTGTGCCGCCACGGCCTCGGTCCTCGCCCGCAGTGACACGCTGCGCTCGAAGTCTCGCGTCTGGTACTCGTCGTCGGGGATCTCGCGGCCGAACCGGTCGAGGTCGCCCGTGCTGGGCCGCCAGCCGGCCGCGTCCCAGGTCGTCACGATGCGATGGACGCGGTACGGCGCAAGGAAGCCGTCGTCGATTCCCTGACGCAGGCTGTAGGTGTAGATGGGCGCCCCGAAGTAGCGGTAGGTGTCCGCGTTGTCGGATCGCTGAGGTGTCGCCGTCATCCCGAGCTGGTAGGCGGGCTCGAAGTACTCGAGGATCTCCCGCCAATTACTCGCGTCGCTGGCGCTCCCGCGATGGCACTCGTCCACGATGACCAGGTCGAAGAAGTCGGGAGGGTACTCACGGTAGAGCCCGGGGCGGTTCTCGTCGCGCGCGATCGCCTGGTAAATCGCGAAGTACATCTCGCGGCCCATCTGGGCGATGCCGTTCTCGATCTTCCAACGGGCGTCCCCGAAGGGAGCGAAGGTCTTGTCCTTCGGGTCGTCGATCAGGATGTTGCGGTCGGCCAGATACAGGATTCGCGGACGGCGATGTGCGCCCTCGCGGTTCCAGCGCGAGTTCCAGAGCTTCCAGCAGATCTGGAAGGCGACCTCCGTCTTGCCGGTGCCGGTCGCCATGGTGAGGAGCACGCGGCGCTTGCCTTGGAGGAGCGCCTGCACGGTGCGGTTGATGGCGATGACCTGGTAGTAGCGCGGAGACTTCCCGCTGAGGTGGTAGCTGGGGGCCAGCAGGCGCTCTGCCTCGGCCAGGCCGAGTCGCTGCTCGCCGCACAGCCGCGACCAGAGCTCGTCCGGGGTCGGGAATCCGCCGACCTCCCGCTCGAGGCCGGTGGTGTAGTCGAACTCCAGGATGCTCGCGCCGTTCGTGGCGTAGGCAAACCGGAGTCCAAGTATCTCGGCATATTCCTTGGCCTGCTGGAGCGCGTCACCCGGCGTCTTGTACTCCGGCTTCGCCTCCACGACCGCGATGGGCATGTCGGGGCTGAAGCGGAGGATGTAGTCGGCCCGCTTGCCAGGCCGCCGGCGGGCCCTGCGGCCGGCGACGATGATCCGACCGTCGGTGAACGTCACCTGCTCGCTAATGCGATGAGGCTCCGTCTCCCAGCCCGCGGCCTGGAGCTTCGGGACGATGAGTCGTCGACAGGTGTCGGCCTCGTTCATAAGCGCGAGCGGGGACAAGGGTACTGCAATTCGACGGCATGCTGCCCTCCGGCCGCCGGAGGTGTGCCCTCCTCAAACTGCGTGCACCCTAGTTGGCGGGCACACGTTGGGCGCTGGACGCGGACGGCACGCAATCGACCAGCTCCGCGTGTGGGACACCCAATCGACGACGCATGCGGCGTTTCAGCGCCGGCAACGGAAGAAGTATCCTTGCTCGGCGCGGGACAATGGCCAAGAAATACTCGCCGATCTTCGTTGACTCGGTCTATCAGGCACTGCTGGCGTCGTTTTGGCGGAGGAAGGCGCTGGCGAAGTTCCTTCGCCAATGCCACATTTCCGACCAGTTTCTCGCTGGCTGGGGGGATCAGGAAAGCAAACGCGATCTGCTCGATCGCCTTTTTGCCAAGCTCGAAGAAGCGCCGAGAGGTCAAGACATCATTGGAGAGATGGCCAGCATCCTCGCCCAGCAGGAGCACTTTCCGGATCTTGAGAGATGGGAGGACTCCGCGGAGAAGGAGCTTGCCGCTCGGAAGGCGGTGGCACGGCTGCGAGAGCAGGTCCGGCAGTTGGATCAGGCAGCCGCGGATGAGAAAGCCCGGGCGGCGAGCAGGGAACGACTCCGCGAAGTGGCGACCGAGCGGAGTCGGTCCGCTCTTGAGCTCGCGAAGCTCAACGACCGCCTCGTTGAGATGACGAAGCGCGTGGGGAGTCAGCAGGCTGGATACGACTTCCAAGGCTGGTTCTACGACCTCATGGACTTCTGTGAGATCCCCAACCGTCGGCCGTACGTTCACGATGGTCGGCAAATCGACGGGTCCATTACTCATCAGGGCACGACGTATCTGGTCGAGCTCAAGTTCACGAGCGAGCAAGCGTCGGCAACGGACGTCGACACCTTTCACAAGAAGGTTACCGACAAGGCGGACAACACGATGGGAATCATGGTCTCCATGTCGGGCTACAGCTCGACGGCCGCCAAGAGTGCGTCAGGGCCGAGAACGCCCCTTCTGCTGCTCGATCACGCTCACATCTACCTGGTGTTGACCGGGAGCATGGAGTTCCGCGCCGTCTTGGAACGAGTGCGTCGGCATTCTTCGCAGACCAGCGAGGCCTACTTGAGGGCCGAAGACTTCGGAGGATAGGAAAGCCCGGACTCTAGCCTCGATCGAGTCAAGGGGGGCTAAATCGCAAAGAGGAACGCAAGTGAGCGACCCGGACGAATTCGAACGCCAGCTACTTGAGCAGATGACAAGCTATCGGCGGAAGCGCCCTTACCGGCCGGTGTTTGGCCAGCCGGAAGGTGACTGGCGTGTCGAGGCGAACTGGGAAGACGCCTACTATGGCGCCGCTCATGCGGTGGTGTCGGGAGTCGTCGAGGGACGCTACCCCCGCGCCGTTGAGGGCGTTGCTGGGCTGTACCTCTTTCGCCACTACCTAGAATTGACGCTGAAGTACATCATCCTGCACTCGCGGTGGATCGAGGACGAGCACACGTTGGCTGAAGCTGTAAAGGAGGTCGAAAAGACGCACTCCCTCAAGAAACTCTGGGGCCTCTTCAAGGCCGAGGCCTTGCCAAAGATGCAAGAGGACGAGTCCGTGAAGGAGTGGGACATCGACTTCGTCGAGTCCTGCGTTCTGGAGTTCGATGCCGTGGATCCGGGCCAGGGGGAGCGGTTTCGCTATCACGGCAAGAGCTTCGGTGGCGCGCCCGCCGGCCGGGGCGACGAGCGTCTTTGGATCGACTTCGAGCAGCTGCTCGAGAACATGCCCCACGTGCGAGAGGTCCTGGGCATGGTGGATGTCTGGTTCTACGAGACCCACGGGATGATTCAGGAGTGGGAAGCCGAGATGAACTCCTGGTAGCTGGTTCGCTGATCCCGTTGTGCGTGCTTACCGCTGGCTTACCCCACGGCACTCTAAGTTCCCTAAGTTGGTGGACCGCGGGGGGATCGAACCCCCGACCTCCTGATTGCGAACCAGGCGCTCTCCCAGCTGAGCTAGCGGCCCACGAGTTGGGACGAGAATTATAGCCAGCCTCGCACCGGCCGGCAAGAATTCGGCCGGGCGCGATAGACTGCTGCGCATGGCGAACGCGCGTGTCGCGAGCGTCGTGCTGGCCGCGGGCTCCTCGACCCGGATGGGCCGCAACAAGCTGCTGCTCGAGATCGGCGGCGAGACGATGGTGCGCCGGGCCGTGAAGGCCGCGATCTCCGCGCAGCTCTCGCCCGTGATCGTGGTGCTCGGGCACGAAGCGGACCGGGTGCGGGCCGAGTTGGACGGGCTGACCTGCCTGCCGGTCGTCAATCGCGAGCACCTGCGCGGCGCCGGGTGTTCGTTGCGCGTGGGCGTGAAGGAGGTCGCCGAGGCGAGCGCGCTGGTGCTGTCGCTCGCCGACATGCCGTTCGTGACCTCGGCGATGCTCGCGGAGCTGGTGGAGCGCTACCGCGAGACGGGGAAGCACCTGGTGATGTCGCGCTATGGCGAGGTGGAGGCCCCGCCGCACCTGTTCGACCGCTCGCTGTTCGGGGAGCTCCTGGCGGGCGAGGACGAGCGCTGCGCGAAGCCGATCATTCGCCGACACATGGCCGACGCCGTGGTGGCGGGGTGGCCCGCCGCCGCGCTGCAGGACGTGGACCTCGCCGCCGACTACGAGCAGGTGCGCCAGCGCCTGGCGGCGTCGTAGTTCCAAGGAGGAAGGCGGATGCCGATCGATCGACGCCGATTCATCGTGGCCACCGGGCTTTCGGTCGCGGGTGGCGCCCTGGCCCGGGCGCAGGCCGCGCCAAAGGCCGTGGCGTCCGCGGCCGGGCGGGACTGGGCCTGGGTGCGCGAGCAGTTCCCGGCCAGGCGGGACCTCGCCCACTTCTCGATGTTCTACATCGCCTCGCACCCGCGCTGCGTGACGGACGCGATCGAGAAGCTGCGGCGCGAGATCGACGAGGATCCGTTCGGCGTGGTGGAGCATGGGCTCTTCACGCGCCCCGGCCAGGTGCGCGCCGCGGCGGCGGAGTACCTCGGCGGACATGCCGACGAGGTCGCCCTGACGCGCTGCACTACGGAGGGCATCGCCCACGTGTACGCGGGCGTGCGCCTGCGGCCCGGCCAGGAGGTCCTGACCACGACCCACGACCACTACGTCCACCAGGAGGCCGTCCGGCTCGCCACCAGCAAGGCGGGGGCCGGCATGCGCCGGCTGGCGCTGTACGACGACCCTGCGAAGGCGGATGCGGACGAGATCATCGCGCGGCTGCGCCAGGGACTGCGTCCCGAGACGCGCGTGGTGGGGCTGACCTGGGTGCACTCGTCCACCGGGGTGAAGCTGCCGATACGCCGCCTGGCCGGGGTGGTGAGGGAGGCCAACGCCGCGCGCGGCGCGGACGACCGGATGCTGCTGCTGGTGGACGGCGTGCACGGCTTCGGCAGCGAGGACGAGACCGTGGCCGAGATGGGCTGCGACTTCTTCGCCGCGGGCACCCACAAGTGGATCTTCGGGCCTCGCGGGACGGGCATCCTGTGGGGACGGCGCGAGGCCTGGGCGCAGCTGCAGCCGACCGTGCCGGCCTTCGAGCTGCCGCCCTTCGAGGCCTGGATGCGAGGCCAGGATCCCGGGGCGACACAGGCCGTGTCGATGTCCCCGGGCGGCTTCCATGCCTACGAGCACATGTGGGCGCTGCCCGCCGCATTCCAGTTCCACAAGGAGCTGGGACGCGCGCGGGTCGCCGCGCGCATCCACGAGCTGAACGGCCGCATCAAGGACGGCCTCTTGGGCCTGCGCCGCGTGAAGCTCCACACGCCGCGCGCCGACTCCCTGTCTGCGGGCCTCGTGTGCTTCGAGGTGGACGGGCTTACGGCCGACGAGGTCGTGAGGCAGCTCCTGGCGAAGCGCGTGGTCGCGTCCGCGAGCCCGTACTACCCGTCCTATGCGCGGCTGGCGGGCAGCCTGCTCAACTCGCCCGAAGAGGTGGATGCGGCGGTACGCGCCGTGGGTGGCCTGAGCTAGACGGAGCGCGTGCTCGACGTGCCCCGCAGCACGCGGGCGAGGTCTTTCGCCAGGCCGCGCGCTTCCGACGGCTTGAGCGACGCGGTCGTGATGCGGACGGCGGGCGGCGTGCGCAGCCGATAGCGCTCGCCGGCGCGAACGGCCCAGCCCGCCGCGGCCATGCCGGCCACGACCGATTGCTCCTCGGGAACAGGGATCCAGACGTTGAGTCCCGACCGCCCTTGGGCCGCGATGCCGTGGGCGCCGAGAGCCGCGATCAGCGCTTCGCGCCGCGCCGCGTAAGCGCCATCGGCCTGCTCCAGGCGCTGCGCGACCTTGAGATCCTCGAGCAGCGCGACCACGAGCTGCTGCAGGACGTGGCTCACCCAGCCGCTGCCGACGTGCTGGCGGCCCTCGACGCGCGCGATCGTGACGGTGTCGCCGGCGAGGAAGGCCAGGCGCAGGTCGGGCCCCAAAGACTTGGAGACGGAACGCGCGACGGCCCAGCGCTCGCGCTTTTGATGCGTGAGGGTGACGGCCTTGCTCCCGGCCACCGGTCCGGCGTGGTCGTCCTCGACCAGCAGCACCGCGGGGTGGCGATCGAGGACGGCGCGCAGCTCCCGCGCGCGCCGTGGGTCGAGGGCGGCGCCGGTGGGGTTCTGGGCGCGCGGCGTGACGATGACGGCCTGGACCCCCCGCTTCAGAACGGACGCGAGGGCCTCGGGCCGCGGGCCGGACGCGTCGAGGCCTACGCCCTCGGGCACGAGGCCCAGGCCCGACACCAGGTCGAGGACGCCGGTGTAGCCAGGGTCCTCGACAGCGACGCGGTCGCCGGGGCGCAGGTGCGCCTGCAGGACGCGCTCGATGCCGTCCAGGGCGCCGCCCACGACCGTGAGCGCGTCGGTCGAGACGCCGTCGGCGCCCAGCAGCGCGCGCCCCAGGGCCAGCAGGTCGGCGCGCACACGCTCGCCGCCGTAGGGCCGCGGGCTCGCGTCCACGACACGCAGCGGAAGGCGGGGCAGCAAGGAGACGTCGGGGTTGCCGCTCGCGACGTCGCGCAGCCCGGCGGGGACCGGCACGGGCGACGGGAGGCGCAGGGGCGGCCGCTGGGTCACGCGCGTGCCGCGGCGGCCCTGGCCGCTACACAGGCCGCGAGCGGCGAGCAGGCGGTAGGCCGCGGCCACCGTGGCCGGGCTGATGCCGAGCTGCGCGGAGAGCGCGCGCACGCTGGGCAGGGCGGCGCCCGGCACGAGGCGGCCCTGGCGCACGGCCGCTTCGACCCTGCCCGCCAGCTCGCTTGCCCGCCGGCCCCGAAATGGATATTGTAGTAGTGCGGTCATTAGAACGTACTATAACAATAGTGGAGGGAAAGGCAAGCCGATGACGGAGCTTCTGACGGAGAGGACGACACTGCGCCGGCTGCCCAAGCGCGGTGCCCACGACCGGAACAGCATCGACGCGATCCTGGACGAGGCGCTCGTCTGCCACGTCGGCTTCAGCCTGGAGGGGCAGCCCTACGTGATCCCCAGCATCCACGGCCGGGCCGGCGATCGCCTGTACATCCACGGTTCGGCGGCCAGCCGCATGCTGCGGACGCTGTCGGGCGGCCTGCCGGTGTGCGTCGCCGCCACGCTGCTGGACGGCCTGGTGATGGCGCGCTCCGCCTTCCACCACTCGATGAACTACCGCTCGGTGGTGGTATTGGGCAGCGCGCACGTGGTGGAGGATCCGGACCAGAAGATGGAGGCGCTGCGAGTGATCGTCGAGCACGTGTCGCCCGGCCGCTGGCCCGAAGTGCGCTGGCCGACCGACCACGAGCTGAAGGCGACGCTGGTGCTCGAGCTTCCAATCGAGGAGGCCTCAGCCAAGATCCGCACCGGCCCGCCGATCGACGACGAGGAGGACTACGCCCTCAGCTGCTGGGCCGGCGTCATCCCGCTGCGCCTGACGTCGCAGCCGGCCGTGCCCGACCCGCGGATCTCGCCGCAGGCGCCGCCCGCGCCCGTGTTCGCAGGCCCCGGCCGGGGCTGAAACGAAAAAGGCCGCCCGGCGGGCGAACCCGCGGGGCGGCCTGTGTGCGTCCTCGCGCCCTAGAAGTTGACCCGCGCCGACAGGCCGAAGGTCCGGGGCTGGTTGGTCAGGTAGAAGATCCGCGCGCGCGTTCCACGCTCGCGGTCGAAGGCCAGGAGCGCGTGCTCGTCCGTGAGGTTGTTCGCGTACAGGGCGACGTCCCACTTGCCCTTGATCACGCCGAAGCGCGCGTTGATGATGCTGTAGGAGGGCAGCAGCGTGTCGTAGTTGAAGTTCTGCTGTGTCAGCGGCCCGCCGATGGTGTTGGCTCCGAACGAGTTCATGTTGAGCTGGCCGAGTTCCAGATCGCCGACCTGCGTGTAGCGGTCCCCGCCCACGTGGTTGAAGCTCGCGGTCACGTAGCCGAGGGCGTCGCTCGTCAGGTCGAACTGGCCGGTCACGGCCATGGCCATCTGGAACTGGGCGACGGTCGGCAGCCGGCGCCCGTCGACGATGCCGGTCGCGGCCCGCGGCTCGATGGTGGACTTCAGCTTGGAGTCGTTGTAGCTGCCTGAGACCGCGAAGTCGAAGTGGCGGTTGGGGGCCACACTGAACTCGGCCTCGACGCCCGTGCTGCTGGCCTCCGGGACGTTGAAGATCAGGCGCGACGAGCACGAGCCGGCGGTCACCGTCGCCTGCAGGTCGGTGATGTCGATGTAGTACGCCGACAAGTTGAGCTGGCCGCGGCCGCCCAGGATCCGGGACTTGCTGCCGATCTCGTAGTTCCAGGCCTGCTCGTCCTGCCAGGCATCGCGGCCGCTGAAGGTGGCCAGGTCCTCGGGGGTGCAGATGGGAGTGTTGAGCGGGTCGTTGACGCCGCCCAGCCGGAAGCCCTTGGACACCTGGGCGTTCAGGTTCGTGTTCTCGGTGGCCTTGTAGCTCAGGATGAGGCGAGGCGCCACGCCGTCGGCGCTGACCGAACCCGGTTGCGAGACGAACCCGGAGAACAGGCCGTCGAAGACCTGCTCCTTGTCCTCGCTGAAGTTGTAGTAGCGCAGGCCGGCCGTCACGCTGAGCTTGTCGTTGACCGTCAGCGTGCCTTCGCCGAACACGGCGAACTGGCTGAGGTCGTAGCCGAGATCGGAGAAGAACAGGACGTCCTTCGGCGCGACCACTCCAGCGGTGGGGATGCCGGTCGCGTCTTCGAAGCCATCCGTGGGCAGTTGCTGGCCGTAGTCGCGGCGGGTGTCGCTGAAGAAGCCTCCGACCAGCCACTGGAAGCGGTCCCGGGCGCCGGACAAGCGCAGCTCCTGGGTGAACACCTTGGCCGTGGTCGCGTCGTGCAGCGGCGAGTCCAGGGTGTAGATGCTCTCGGGAAGGCCGATGTTCCCGCCGGTGACGCTGGCGGTCAGCGAGGTGGTGTCGCGGATCACCAGCACGTCGCGGTAGGTATAGGAGGTGACGGAGGTGAGCAAAGCACCGCCGAAGTCGTGGGTGATGTTGAGGTCGGCCAGCAGGAACTCGTCCGTGTACTCCTCCTTGAGCTGGATGTACTCCTGGCGCTCGCCCAGGCTCACCGCCGGCCGCGTGGTGGTGAACGGGTTGGCCAGGATGTTGAACGCGTCCTCGCGGTTCCAGCCGTCCATCTTGACCTTCTGGTAGACGACGCGCGGCGTGAGCGTCGTCTGGTCGCCGGGCTTGAACGAGAGCGCCGCCCTGCCGCCGTAGCGGTTGCCGGTGTTGACGTCCTCGTCGATGGTGCCCGCGGGCGTCGCGGCATCGATGAACCCGGGCATGCGGTTGTAGTAGCCGACCACGCGCGCCGCCGCCGTGTCGCCCAGCGGAGCGTTGAAGCCGAACTTGATGTCGCCGCCCGCGCTGCCGCCGTCGATCAGGCTGCCGCCGAACTCGGCGAAGGCCTTGCGCTCTCCCTGCTCGGGCGCGTTCGTAATGTAGCGCACCGTTCCGGTCGCCGACCCGGAGCCGAACAGCGTGCCCTGGGGGCCGCGCAGGACCTCGATGCGGCCCAGGTCGAACAGGTCGAGATCGGGCGTGAACAGCGAGAGCGAGATCACCGACTCGTCCAGGTAGACGCCCACCTGCTCCTTGACGCCGGGCTGGTCGCGCACGATCTGGCCCGCGGAGACGCCGCGCATGCTCACCTGGCTCTGGCCCGGGCCCAGGTTCTGGACGGTGAAGCCGCCGACGTTGGCCGCCACGCCCTCGAGGTTCGAGACGCCCCACGAGCGCAGGTCGGCCTCGCTCGGCGCCGCCACGGAGAACGGCGTGTCCTGCACCGTGGACTCGCGCTTCATGGCCGTGACCGTGATCTCCTCCTGCAGCTGCGCTTCGAGGGAGAAATCGACCGAAGCCGCCGCGCCGGCGTCGACACGGACGTCCTTCTTCACCTGGCGGCCGAAGCCTTTGATCGCTGCCGTCACGGAGTAGGTGCCGGCCGCCACGCTCGCGGAATAGCTGCCGTCCGCGCCCGAGGTGGCCGCCAGGGCGGCGCTCGTCGCCTGGTTGGTGATGGTGAGGCTGGCGCCGGGAATGCCGGCGCCGCTGGCGTCACGCACGACGCCGCTGAGGCGTCCTTCCTGGGCGTATGCCGGCAGCACGGAAAAGACCGAGATCAACGTGATGAACGCCGTGAACAGACTGCGCCGAGACACCATGTGAGCCTCCTCGCTCGAACGCGTCGCAACAGCTCTATCTCTATTGGGGAGCATCTTTTGTAGTGCTTTCATAACGGGACAGGCACGGGATTGTCAAGCCATTCGGGACGATCAGTGTACCTCGCGATGCTGGACCTGGCCCTTGGTCGCGAGGCTGAAGCGCGGCTCGGCGCGGGCCAGGCGGCCCGCCAGGAGGTCCGCGGCGTAGCGGCCGACGGCCGGGCCGTGCTTGAATCCGTGGCCGGACCCGGCGCCGACCAGCAGGGCGTTCGGCCACTGGGGATGGCGGTCGATCAGCAGGTCCCCGTTCGAGCTGTTCTCATACTGGCAGACGCGGGATTCGACCATGGGCCGCGAGGCGAGGGCCGGGAAGCGCCGGGCCAGGTAGGCGCGGATGTCGTCGAGGCCGGCCGCGCTGGCGCGCCGGTCGCCGCTGTCGGGATCGAAGCGCTCGCCGTGCTCGTCGTGGGCGATCTTGAAGCCGCGGCTCTCCAGGTCGGGCATGCCGTAGTAGATGTCGCCGTCGTTGAAGTCGGCCCAGCCGGGGAAGCGCCGGCCCTCGAAGCGATCGTCGCCGCTCTCGGGGGCTATGAAGAAGACCTCCTGGCGCGTCGGGAAGATGCGGTTCCCGAGCAGCTCCGGGAACAGCTTTGGCAGCCATGGGCCGCAGGCGAACACGTAGCGCTCGGCGCGCAGGATCTCGCCGGCAGCCGTGCGCAGGCCCTCGAGGTTCGCCGCGTCGCCGGGCGGCGCCACTGCGGCCAGGCGGTACTCGCCGCCCGCCGCGGCGAACTCGGCCACCAGGGTCTGGACCGCCCGGCGGGCCATCAGCGGCCCCAGCTCCGGCTCGAACAGGCCCAGAAGGACGCCGTCCCACGCGACCTGCGGGTAGCGCCGCTGCAGCTCGGCCCGGTCCAGCACCTCGAGGCGCAGGCCGAGCCGGCGATGGGCGTCGATGCTCTGGTCGACGAAGGGCTCGCGCCTGCCGAAGAACATCAGCACGCCGATCGGGTGGTAGATCGGCAGGCCCGCCCGTTTCGAGAGCCAGCGCCAGTCTTCGAGGGAGTCCCAGGCCATGCGCGTGTAGACCTCGTCGGCACCGTAGATAGTGCGGGTCATGCGCGACTCGCCGCCCGACGAGGCCCGCGCGTTGGCCGGACCCGAGGCGTCCACGAGCAGGACCCGTTGCCCGAGGCGCCGCAGGTGCCAGGCGGTCCACGCGCCGAAGACGCCGGCGCCCACGACGATCGTGTCCCACGTCCGATCGGGACGCGCGAGGGCCCGCGGCGTCAGGCCCGCGGCGACGAGCGCGCCGGCCATTCCCTTCACCGCTTGCCGTCGCGTCGTCATTTCCGGGACCTCAGCAGATCGTCGAGTGCTGTCTCGAAGGCGTGGAAGCCGGTGCGCTCCGCGATCCACTCGGCGGCCAGGACGGCTCCCAGGGCGAAGCCCCGACGGCTGCGGGCGCGGTGCTCGATCACGATCTCGTCGCCGCCGGAAGCGAAGCCCAGGCAGTGGTCGCCCACGATGCCGCCGGCGCGGACCGACGCCACCGCGGGAGCGCGCCCGTCGCTGCGCGACGCGGCCACGATGCCGGCCAGAACCTTGGCGGTGCCCGAGGGTGCGTCCCGTTTGGCCGCGTGGTGGCGCTCGACGAGCCACGGGTCGTAGTCGGGAAAGGCGGCGAGCAGGCCCGAGGCCTCGCGGGCGAGGCGATAGAAGAGGTTGACGCCCAGGGAGAAGTTCGCGGCGTGGACCAGGCCGCCGCCGTGGGTCTCGACCAGGTGGCGGATCTCCGGCACGCGATCACTCCAGCCGGTGGTCCCCACGACACATCGGGCGCCCGCCGCCAGCGCCGCCGCCACGTTCGGCACCACGCTTTCGGCCCGGGTGAAGTCGACGGCGGCCGCGCACCCGGCGGGGAAGGCCTCACCGCGGCGCACGACGGCGGGCTCGTGGCCGCGCTCGCGGAGGACGGCTTCGACCTCGCGGCCCATGCGCCCGTAGCCGACGACGGCGACGCGCACCCGTGGCTACTGCGGCAGGAGGCCGCGCGCGCGCAGCAGCTCGGCGTTCAGGATCGCCGCGCCGGCCGCGCCCCGGATCGTGTTGTGGACCAGCGCCTCCAGCTTCAGGCCGCCGTTGCCGTCGCCGCGCACGCGGCCCACGGCCACGGCCATGCCGTTCTCGCGGTCGCGGTCGAGCCGCGGCTGCGGCCGGTCCTGCTCGACGAGCACGTGGATGGGGCGCTCGGGCGCTGTCGGCAACCGGCGCTCCTGGGGCTCGCCGCGGAACGCGGCGATCGCCTCGGCTGCGGCGGCGGCCTCGGTGGGGTGCTTCAGCTTCACGAACGCGGCCATGGTGTGGCCGTCGGAGACGTCCACGCGATGCACCGAGGCCGAGATCGCGAAGGGCGCCAGGTCGAACCCGCTGCCGGTCCAGCGGCCGAGGATCTTGCGGGGCTCGATCTCGATCTTCTCTTCCTCGCCGCCGCCGATGTACGGGATCACGTTGTCGGCGATGTCCATCGAGGCGACACCGGGGTAGCCCGCGCCGGAGAGGGCCTGCAGCGTGACCACGTGAGCCGAGACGATGCCGAAGGCCCGATGCAGCGGAGCCAGGGCCATGGCCAGGCCCACGACGCTGCAGTTCGGGTTGGTTACGACGTAGCCGCCGCCCGTGCGGCGGCGCTGGGCCTCGAGGGCCGCCAGGTGGTCGGCGTTGACCTCGGGGATCAGCAGCGGCACGTCCGCAGCCATGCGGTGGTTGCGCGAGTTGGAGACGACGGCGTGGCCCTTGGCGGCGAGAGCGGCCTCGACCTCCCCCGCGACCGAGGAATCGAGGCCGGAGAAGAGCAGCCGCGAGCGGAACGGCCCGTCGCAGTTCGTCACCGTCAGCCCCGCCACCGGGGCCGGCGGCGCGCCCGGCAGGCGCCAGGTGCAGGCCTGGGTATAGGGCTTGCCGGCCGAGCGGTCCGACGCCGCCAGCTCCGCGACCTCGAACCAGGGATGGCCGGCCAGTAGCTGCACGAAGCGCTGGCCGACGGCGCCGGTGGCGCCCAGGATCCCGACGGGAAGCTTGCTCATCTCAGGAGAGCCGAGTCTACCGCAGTAGAATCCGGCTCAGGATGCGGGTCGATCGCATGTCACAGGAAGCCCGGGAGGAGCGCGAGCTGGCGCCCTACGGGATGCGCAGCGGCAAGAGCCGCGGCCGGCGCTTCGCCGAGGCCGAGCATCCGCTGCGCACCCGCTACCAGCGCGATCGCGACCGGGTCATCCACTGCTCGTCCTTCCGCCGCCTCGAGTATAAGACCCAGGTCTTCGTGAACCACGAGGGCGACAACTACAGGACGCGCCTGACCCACAGCCTGGAGGCGGCCCAGATCGGGCGCACCGTGGCCCGAGCCCTGGGCCTGAACGAAGAGCTGACCGAGACGCTGTGCCTCGGCCACGACCTCGGCCACACGCCCTTCGGCCACTCCGGCGAGAAGGTCATGGACGAGCTGATGCGCGGCCACGGGGGCTTCGAGCACAACCGGCAGACCCTGCGCATCCTCGAGGTCCTGGAGTCGCGCTACCCCGATTTCCCGGGACTGAACCTGACCTGGGAGGTGCGCGAAGGGCTGATCAAGCACCAGCCCGAGAGCGACCGCAGCGCGCCGGCCGAGTACGCCCCGGGGGAGTGCCCGACCCTGGAGGCGCAGCTCATCGACTTCGTGGACGAGATCGCCTACAACAACCACGACGTGGACGACGGCCTCGCCTCGGGCATGATCACGGTCGAGGCGCTGCGTCAGGTGCGGCTGTTCGCCGAGGCATACGATCGGGTGGCCGCCCACAAGATCGACGACCCCAGCGTCGCGCGCCACCAGGTGGTGCGGCGCATCATCGACCGCTGCACGGACGACCTGATGGCCCACACCACGGCCAGCCTCAACGCTGGGCGCGTGGCTTCGGTCGAGGACGTGCGGCGCGCCGGACGGCGCCTCGTCGGCTACTCCGAGGAGATGGCCGCGCTGGTGCCCGAGCTGAAGGACTTCCTGCTCAAGAACATGTACCGGCACTACCGCGTGGTGAGGATGGGCGACAAGGCCGGCCGCCTGCTGCGCGACCTGTTCCACTCGTACGTGTCGGAGCCGCTGCAGCTTCCGCCGCAGTACCAGGGGCGCATCGCACAGGACGGCACGGAGCGCGTGGTGTGCGACTACATCGCGGGCATGACCGATCGCTTCGCCCTCGACGAGCACCGGAAGCTCTTCGATCCCCTGGTCCGGGTCTGAGGCGGGCTAACGCTCCTTGATGCCAAGGCGTTTGCTAGCTTCCTCCTCGAAGGCCTTTCCGAGCTGCCTCGCCTGATCGGCGTTGGAGTCGAGGGGGAGCTTCAGCGTCGCGCCGGCTGCCGCGAGGCGCTCGGGCGACGCAACCAGGCGCGCAACCACTACGCGATCGGGATGATCGAGGAGCGGGAGAAGGATGTTGTCGCGCTGCTCGAAGAGGCGCGGAATCGCCGCCCAGTCGAACCAGCCCAGGTACCAGACGAGGCTCCTGATTCGCTCGGGGTCGCCCTCGCGGCCCAGGAGGCGGACGGGAATCCCCTGGTCTCGTTCTATGCTTCCAAGCGCACGTTGTCGATGAGCCGGGCGCGGCCCAGGAACACCGCGATCGAGAGGATCGCCGGTCGCGAGACGAGGTCCAGTTCCCGCAGGGTCTCGGCATCGGCGGCGCTCACGTAGTCCACGCGCGCGAGAGGCTCCGCGGCGAGGGTTTCTTGCATGGCGGCGCGCAGGGCGTCGCCTCGGCGCTCGCCGTGAGTCCACAGCTGGCGCGCGGCCGTGAGCGCGCGGAACAGCACCGGCGCCGCGCGCCGCTCTTCGGGGGCGAGGTAGGCGTTGCGGCTGCTCATGGCCAGGCCGTCCTTCTCGCGCACGGTCGGGCAGGCCACGACCGCCACGGGCAGGTCGAGGTCGCGGACCATGGCGCGGATCACGGCGAGCTGCTGGGCGTCCTTCTCGCCGAAGTAGGCCCGGTCGGGTTGGACGATGTTGAGCAGCTTGGCGACCACGGTGGCGACGCCCCGGAAATGGCCGGGCCGGCGCGCGCCTTCGAGGGGCTGCGCCACCGCACCGGGAACCACGAAGGTGTCGGCGCCGGGCGGGTAGATCTCCTCGACGGCGGGGACGAAGACGACGTCGCAGCCCGCGGCCTCGAGCAGCCCGCGGTCGCGGTCGAGGTCGCGGGGATAACGCGCGAGGTCCTCGCCGGGACCGAACTGCGTCGGGTTGACGAAGATCGTGGCGGCGACCCGGTCGTTCTGGCGGCGCGCACGCTCGGCGAGCGAGACGTGCCCGGCGTGGAGATAGCCCATGGTCGGGACGAGACCGACGCTGCCCGGGGCGCCGCGGCGCCACTCCCGGACCTCGCGGATCGTGGTGACGAGCTTCATGCGGCCCGCTCCGGGTGCCCCTCGCGGGCCAGGACCTTCGTCCACAGCGCTTCGTTGACGGGAGTGGGGACGCCGAGGCGGCGCCCCTCTCGCACCACGGCGCCGCAGATGGCGTCGACCTCGGTCCGGACGCCGCGCTCGAGGTCCTGGAGCATCGACGAGCGGTTGCCGGCGGTGAGGCGCACGATCTCCTCGGTGTGGCCCACGATGTCCGTGGGGATCTCGATGCCAAGGGCGGCAGCCACGGCCTGGACCTCGCGCGCGGCGCGGCCCAGTTTCTCGCGCCACGCGGGGCTGTCGAGAAGAGCGCCGTTTTGGACGCGGTGCAGCGCGGTCAGGGGGTTGACCGCGCAGTTGACGGCAAGCTTCGTCCACAGCACGCGGTCGATCTCGTCCACGACACGGGCCGGCAGGCCGGCCGAGACGAGCATCTCGGCGAGCCGGTGGGCGCCGCCGGCGCCGTCGTCTCCCAGCTCGGTGAGGGCGAGGTGGGCGCGGACGCGGCCGGGCGCCGTGAGCAGCGCGCCCGCGGCCGTGGTGCCGATCACGACCGGCCGCCCCAAGGCGGCGCTCTCGAGGGCCTCGCGGTTGCCGAGGCCGTTCTGCAGCGTCGCGAGGATGCCGGGCTCCGCGGCGCGCGCGGCGGCGCCGGCGACGCTCGCCGTGGCGTAGGCCTTGACGAGCACGATCACGACGTCGGCGGGAGGCAGCTTGGTCCCCAGCGGCACCGCGTCCGCCGCGGCGCGGAACTCGCCGTCCCACCCTTCCACGCGAAGGCCGTCGCGAGGGATGGCGCGCAGCGCCGCCTCCCAGGTGCCGACGAGGGTCAGGCCATGGCCGGCTCGAGCCAGAAAGCCGCCGACCAGGGTCGCCATGGCCCCGGTGCCGAAGATGACGATGCGCGCCAGGACGGACGGCCCTAGCGCCGGGCGCCCTTGAGCGAGGACGGGCGCCGCTGCGCCGGCGACTGCACGAACGCCTGCCACTCGTCCTCGGGAATCGCGTACGCGTGATCGCGCGTCGGGAACGTGCGGTCCTCGACCTCTCGCTTGTAGGCGGCGATCGCCTCGGCCTGCAGCGTCCCCAGTTCGGCGTAGCGCTTCGCGAATTTCGGCGAGCGCTTGTCGTAGAGGCCGAGCAGGTCGTGGATCACGAGCACCTGCCCGCTGGTGCCGGCACCGGCTCCGATCCCGATGCTGGGGATGGAGAGACGCCGCGTGATGTGGTCGGCGACGCGGTAGGGGACGCTCTCCAGCACCACCGCGAAGCAGCCGGCCTCCTGGAGCGCCAGGGCGTCGTCCAGGATCGCCCGCGCGGCAACAGCCGTGCGGCCCTGGACGCGGAAGCCACCCATGGCGTTGACGCTCTGCGGCGTGAGCCCGACGTGGCCCATCACGGGAATGCCGGCTCGCACGATGGCGCCCACGGTCTCGGCCAGGTGTCGTCCGCCTTCGAGCTTCACGGCGTCCATGCCGGCCTGCAGGAAGTGGCCCGCGTTGCGCACGGCCTCGGCGGTGTCGGCCTGGTAGCTCAGGAACGGCAGGTCGCCGATCAGCAGGGCGCTCCTGCCGCCGCGCGCCACCGCTCGCGCGTGGTGCAGCATCTCGTCCATCGTCACGGCGAGCGTGTTGGGGTGGCCGAGCACCACCATCGCCAGCGAGTCGCCGACGAGGATCGCGTCGACGCCCGCGGCATCGACGGCGCTGGCGGTGGGGTAGTCGTACGCGGTGAGCACCGAGATCGGCTGGCCGAGCCGGTGCTTCTCGCGCAGGGTGAGAACGGTGGTCTTGGGACGGGGAACTGCGCCCGAGTCCGTGGGTCGCGTGCTCATGGCTTCGCGCCTCGATTTTCGGCCCGCTCCGCCCCGGGGCCATGGGGTACTCCCTCCAACCGATCGCCGCCGCACCATCGCGGTCGACGTCAGCTACGAGCGTAGCATAAGATCCGCCGCCGGAGAACCACCGCCGGGATGCGGAAAACTTGTGCGTGTGCTGTGGATCGGCTGTGGGTTGCCTGTGGGATTGCAGCGGGAAACCGGTGAGAAACCTGTGAGAATCCGCGGCTTGGACGAGGGGTTCCTGTGGATGCTGTAACTGTCCTTTGTGGACAACCTGTGGGTATCCTCCGCCGGCCTGTGGAAAGCCTGTGGATCGCGCGATCCTGCCCGTAGCCGTCGGCCTGCTGGGCGGCGTGGGTGTCGCGACTTTCGCCAGCGTCGGCCTCGCGGTCCTTTCGGGAACCCTGACCCCGATCCTGTCATCGGTTGGCGTCGCTTTGGGCGTGACCGTTGGGGTGCTCGCTGGACGAGCAGTCGCCAGGGTCGATGCCGGGGCCGCGGCAGGCAAAGCGGGTTGGGCCGACTTCGGCGCCATGGCGATTTTCGGAGTCGTGGCCGGCCGCCAGTTCCTCGGCCTGCACGTCGAGCGCGCCGGCCAGGTGCTCACCTGGGATGTCTTCAACTACGGCGACCTGCCGCTGCACATCACCTACATCCGCTACTTCGCCGGCGGCGCGCCGTTCTGGCCCGAGAACCCGGTGTTCCCGGCAACGCGCCTGCTGTACCCGATCGGCATCGACGTCTGGAACGCGATGCTCCTCCAACTGGGCATTCCCCTTGGGCTGGGCCTCGTCGCCACCGGCCTCGTGGCGTCGGCGCTCCTGGGACTGGCGCTGTGGCGCTGGGGCGCGGCATTCGCCCTGCTCGCCTTCCTGCTGTCGGGTGGCGCCGGGGATGCCGGCGACCTCGTGTGGAAGAACCTGTTCCTGGCGCTGTTCGTCACCCAGCGGGGCTTCCTGTTCGCCCTGCCCGCCGGGCTGCTGCTGCTCGAGAGCTGGCGGCGGCGGTTCCTGACCGACGCCGGAGCGCCGCTTCCAGCCTGGGTCGAGGCGACGCTGTGGGGTCTGCTGCCGGTCTTCCACCTGCACAGCTTCCTGCTGCTCTCCCTGCTGTTCGGCCTGTGGGCGCTCGCGACGCGGCGCCTGCCTCGCGCGTGGCTGACGCTCGGAATCGCCTTCGTGCCGGCCAGCGTCGGCGTGCTCCTGGTGACCGATGGCTTTCGCGCCGCCTCGCTGCTGGGCTGGGAGCCGGGCTGGATCCTGGGCAAGGGCGAGAGCGTACTTCTCTCCCTCGCGCGGAACTTCACGATCTACCCGTTCTTCGTGGCCCTGGGAGCGTGGGCCGCATGGCAGCGGCGCGAGCGCGCGGCCCTGCTGTGCCTCGGCCCCGCGCTGGCGGTCTTGTGGGTGCTGTTCTTCGCGAAGCTCCAGCCCTGGGCCTGGGACAACACCAAGCTCATGCTCTGGTGCTATCTGCTCACGCTCCCCGCCATCGCTCTGGGCCTCGAGCGCCTGCCGGGGCTCGCGCGAGGAGCTCTGGTGAGCCTGTGGCTGCTTCCCGGCACCGTGAACGTGGCCGACGCGACGCTCGACGGGCGCCATGGTTACGCGATCTACGACGTGGCCGAAGTGGACGCCGTCTGCGACGCTCTGCGCCCCGTCGCCGTGGAGGAACGGATCGCGGCGTTCCCGACCTTCAACCACCCGGTCGCGCTGTGCGGCCACGCCCTGGTCGCGGGCTATGGCGGCCACCTCTGGAGCCACGGCATCGACCCGCGCCGCGTGTCCGAGCGCCTCGAGGTGTTGATGAACGGTGGGCCGGGCTGGGAGCAGGCCGCGCGCGACGTCCACGCGAGGTACCTGTTCTGGGGAGCACGCGAGGCATCGCAGTGGCGCGGCTCGCGGCGGCCGTGGGAAGCGAACGCCGCGGTCGCGTCGGGGAGCTGGGGCCGGCTCTACGACCTGGCCGCGAAGTAGGCGGCGAGCGCTAGGGTTCGACCTCGAAGTACAGCAGGTGGCGATCCCAGTTGTCCGACCCGCTGAGCGTGATGGAGAGGATGTAGCGGCCGGGGGGCAGCCGGTCCTGCTCCAGGACGTCTGCGCGCGTGACCAGGGCGGATCCACCGGCACGCACGGCGCGCATCGAACTGAAGCTGGCCTTGCGTCGGACGCGGCAGCTCGTGGCGCAGCTCGCCGCTCCAGCGAGTGGCTTGGCCGGGACGCAGCACGTCCTCCAGCTTCTGCTTCGTCTGCTTGCTCATCTTGACGCTGTCTTGCCCGTTCAGCCGCACAGCGATGCAGCGCCCGTCGCGGTCCCGGCAGTTGGCCTCGCCGGCAAGCGCCGGGGCGGCCAGGGCCATCGTCGCCATCAGCGCAAGGCGTGCGCCTGTGGACGTGGATCCTCCTTCGCGTGCTACGGCCGGTCAGTCTACCTCGCGTCGGCGAAGTAGCCGGCGACCGCCTCGGGCTCGGACGCGGCGCCGAGGGCCACCATCAGCTTGATGCGCGCCTTGGGACCGGGCAGGTCGCCGCCCAGGATGACGCCGATCTCGCGCAGCATCTGGCCGCCACCTTCGTAGCCGTAGGCCGGAGCCACGCGCCCCTGGGCGCAGCGCGACACCAGCACCACGGGCAGGCGCCGGGCGAGGGCGGCCCGCAGCCCCGGCAGGATCGCCGGCGGGACGTTCCCGCAACCCGTGGCCTCGATCACGAGGCCGCGCGCGCCGCGCGCCACCGACGCGCGGATCAAGGTGCCGTCCACGCCCGCGGCCATGGTGTGAAGGTCCACCTCGGAGACGAGGCGCTTCGCGGGAATGCGCTGGCCGCGCGCGGCCTGGCGTTCGAAGCGCACGAGGCCGCGGTCCAGGACGCCCAGCGGGCCGCGCGGGCTGCGGAAGGCGTCGAGGCGCTGGGTGTGCCACTTGGTCGCTTCCGCCGCGGCGTGGATCTCCTCGCCCACGGCCACCAGCACGCCGCGTCCGCCGGCGTCGTCGTGGACGGCCGTGCGCACGGCACTGAGCAGGTTGGCGGGCCCGTCCCAGCCGGGCTCGGACACGGTGCGCATGGCGCCGCAGAACACGACGGGCTTGGAGGTGTCGAGCGTCAGGTCGAGGAGGAAGGCCGTCTCCTCGAGGGTGTCGGTGCCGTGGGCGAGCACGATGGCGTCGACGCCGGGCTCGTCGGCAAGGCTCTGCACGCGCCCGCGCAGGCGCCACATCCAGTGGGGCGTCACGTGGGGCCCAGGCAGGCGCGAGTAGTCCTCGCAGTGGAGCCGCGCCTCGCGCTTCAGGCCGGGAACCTTCGCGACGATCTCGTCGCCCGACAGCGCGGGCACGGCGGCGCCGGTCTCGGGATCGATGCGCATCGAGATCGTGCCACCGGTGAAGAGGACATGGACGTGCTTGCGGGTCATGCCGGCCTGCGCGCGGGCTTCTCGTCGCCGCTCGTCACCAGCCACACGAGCGCCAGGAGCACCACGACTCCGCCAAGCAGGGTGAGGCGGCTGGGCACCTCGCCGAAGAAGAAGTAGCCCAGGATCGTGGCTCCTACAGGCTCGCCGAGCAGGGACAGGCCGACCACCGGCGCCGGCAAGAGGCGCAGCGAGCGGTTCACGAGCCCATGACCCGCGACGGTGGGTACGAGAGCCAGGGCCGCGAAGCACAGCAGGGTCCGGGACGGATACGGCCACAGCGGGACGCCCGTGGCGACCAGCAGTCCGGCGAGGCAGATCGCCGCCGTGGTCCACACGGCCTGGACGTACGCGACGAGCGGCAGTGCCGCCCGCAGGCCGCGCCCGATCACGTGGTAGACGGACAGCGCGGCGGCGCCGAGGAGGGCCAGGGCATCGCCGAACAGCGGCGCGCGGCCGCCGCCCGTCCAGTCGCTGGACGCGATCAGGGCAGCCCCGACCAGCGCCAGGGCGGCGGCTCCCAGGAGCCGCGCCGTCGGCTTCTCGCCGAGCAGCGTCCACGAGAGCACGAGCGTGAAGAGCGGCGCGAGGTTCACCAGGAGAACCGACGCCGCGATGGACGTGTAGCTGAGGCTCGTGATCCAGGTGGCGAAGTGGAGGGCCAGGGCCACGCCGGATCCGACCAGGGCGAGCCGCTGGCGTGACGAGAGCTGCGGCCACCCGCGGAGTGCCGGCCGCAGGCCGAACGGTGCGACGAGCAGGGAGGCGAGGCCGATGCGATAGAAGGACACCGCGAAGGCGGGCGCCTCGGCCATGCGCACGAAGATCGAGCCGAAGGAGATGCACAGGACGGCCAGCAGGAGCGTCGTCCAGGCGCTCAACGCCGGCGCACCGTGGCGGCGGCGCGGGCCAGCGCGGCCTCGAGCTGGTCCTTGCGGTCTCCCGAGCCCTGGGCCAGGTTGCCCTTGCCGCCGCCCTTGCCGCCCAGGCTATCGACCGCCTCGCGTAGCAGGGCGGGGATGTCGTTGGGAAGGCCCTCGGACTGGGCGAACACGAGCTGCGCCCGCTCGGTGCGGGAGCCCAGGAGTGCTATGCAGGGACGCTTTGCGACAAGGCCCACGGCCAGCGCGCGCAGGTCGTCGGCGGGCCAATCGTCGTAGACCGCCACGACGAGCGCGGGCTCCTCCGGCGTGGCCGCCAGAAGGCGCTCGGCCTCGGAGCCCAGACTCGCGCGCCGCAGGTCGCGCAAGGCCTTCTGCGCCGTCGCCAGATCGGCAAGCGTGCGCTCGGCTGCCGCGGCCACGCCGCCCAGGGGCGCCGAGAAGAGCGCGCCCATCCGATCGACGAGGGCCTGACGCTCGCGGAAGGCCGAAAGCGCCCGGTGGCCGCACACGAAGCGGACGCGCAAGGCACCCTTGTAGCGCTCGCGGCCGACCACGAAGACCGCGCCGACTTCGGCCGTGGAGCGCGGGTGCGTCCCGCCGCAGGGCTGCACGTCGAAGCCCTCGGCCTCGACGAGGCGCACGCGGTCGCCGGCCTCCGGGGGCGGCTCGATGCCCCGCGCCCGGCACTCTGCGGCGCTCGCCTCGACGACGCGCACCGGAGTCCCGGACCAGACGACCTCGTTGGTGCGCCGTTCGGCCGCTTCGACCTTTGCGTCGGTCAGGTCGCAGTCGAGGTCCACACTGGACGCCTCGGCGCCCAGGTGGAAGCTCACGGTGCGGGCGCCCGCGGTCTCGACGAAGGCGCGCGACAGCAGGTGCTGGCCGTGGTGCTGCTCGCGATGGTCGCGGCGGCGCGCCGCGTCCACCCGGCCGCTGACACGCTCGGCTTCGAGGGGACGCTCGAGCACGTGAAGAATCCCGTCAGAACTCTCGATGACGGCCACGACCGGCACGTCACCCAGCGTCCCCGTGTCCCACGGCTGGCCGCCGCTCTCAGCGTAGAAGGCGGTGCGGTCGAGGACGACCGCGGGCCGGCCCTCGTGCTCGCGCCGGGCCAGCACGCGCGCCTCGAAGGCGAGCAGGTACGGGTCCGCCCGGTACAGGCGCTCGGTCACGCGCGGCCCGCGGGGGCGCCCCACAGCGGCGCCATCAGGTCGGCGTACTTGAACCCGCTGCCGGTGTTGAACAGGACGACGCGCTCGTCGGGGCGCAGCTCGCCCCGCGCGGCCAGGTCGCGCGCCGCCGCGACGCAGGCGCCGCCCTCGGGAGCCATGAACAGGCCCAGGAGGCGCGCGGCGTCCTTGACTCCGTTCACGATGGCGTCCTCGCCGACGGCCGCGGCGCCACCCCGGCTCTCACGCACGGCGCGCAGGATCAGGAAATCGCCCAGTGCCTTGGGCACCCGCAGGCCGTGGGCGTGGGTGGTGGCGTTCGGCCACAGGGGCGCGTCGTCAGCGCCTTCCCGGAATGCCTTCACGATCGGCGCGCAACCCTCGGCCTGCACTGCGTACATGCGGGGCCGCACCGGACCGACGAGACCGAGAGCCTCCATCTCGTCGAAGGCCTTCCACATCCCGATCAGGCCCGTGCCGCCGCCCGTCGGGTACAGGATCGCGTCGGGCAGCGTCCAGTCGAGCTGCTCCGCGATCTCGTAGCCCATCGTTTTCTTCCCCTCGATGCGGTACGGCTCCTTGAGGGTCGCGCACTCGAAGAACCCGCCGGCCCTGGCCGCCGCGGCGCACTCGCGGCCGGCATCGGTGATCAGGCCGTCCACCATCGTGACGTGGGCCCCGTAGGCTTCGGTCTCCATCACGAACAGCGGGGCGATGTCGCGCGGCAGGAAGACGTGGGAGCGCAGTCCGCCGCGCGCGGCGTAGGCGGCGAGCGCGCTGCCGGCGTTGCCGGCCGAGGGCAGGCAGACGTCGGTTGCCCCGAGGCTCTTCGCCATCGTCACCGCGACGCCGAGGCCCCGCGCCTTGAAGGAGCCGGTGGGGTTGCCGGCCTCGTCCTTGACCAGCAGGTGCTTCAGCCCCAGATCGGCCCCGAGCCGGGCCGCGCGGAGCAGGGGAGTGAAGCCCTCGCCGAGGCTGAGCCGCTGCGCGGCGTCGGCCAGGGGCAGCACCGGCGCGTAGCGCCACAGGCTCTTCTCGCCGCCGCGGATCGCGGCGGGCGTCATCAGGGGCGCGGCTCTTTCGAGATCGTAGCGGGCCAGGAGAGGGCCGCCGCAGCCGCACAGGTTCTGTAGGCGGCCCGCGTCGTGGCGCAGGGCGCAGCGCGAGCACTCGAGATGCGAGAGGAACACCGCGTGGATTCTACGCGGTCAGACCTCCATGATCTCGGCTTCCTTCTTCTTCAGGATCTCGTTGATCTTCTCGACATGCTGGTCGGTCAGCTTCTGCACCTGGTCCAGGGCGTGCTTCTCGTCGTCTTCGCTGATGCTGTGGTCCTTCATCAGCTTCTTCAGGTGCTCGTTGACGTCGCGGCGCACGTTGCGGATCGCGACACGCCCCTCCTCGACGCTCTTGTGGGCGTGCTTGACCAGGGTCTTGCGCCGCTCCTCGGTCAGGGACGGGATCGGGATGCGGATCAGCTTGCCGTCGTTCTGGGGGTTGAGGTCGAGGTCGGAGGCGCGGATCGCCTTCTCGGCGGTCGCCAGTACGGTCGGGTCCCAGGGCTGGAGCGTGATCAGTGTCGGGTCGGGGACCTGCAGGTTGCCGACTTGGTTGAGCGGCGTCGGCGTGCCGTAGTAGTCGACCCGGATGCCGTCGAGCATCGACAGCGACGCGCGTCCGGTGCGCATGGTCAGAAGCTCGCGGCGCACCGTCTCCAGGGTCGCGTCCATGCGCTTCAGGGCGTCGGCTACGAGGTCCTTGACGTTCATGGGCTACTCCTCCACAACCTTGGTCCCGACCTTCTGGCCCAGCACGATCCGCTTCAGGTTGCCCTTCTGACGCAGGTTGTACACCACGATGGGCAGCCCGTTGTCCATGCACATGGAGATCGCCGTGGTGTCCATGACCTTGAGCCCGCGCTGCAGCACCTCGAGGTAGGTCAGGCGCTCGAACATCTTCGCCTTCGGGTTCTTCATCGGATCGGCGTCGTAGATGCCGTCCACCTTGGTGCCCTTCAGGATCACCTCGGCCTTCACCTCCATGGCCCGCAGCGCCGCGGCCGTGTCGGTGGAGAAGTAGGGGTTGCCGGTGCCGCCGGCGAAGATGGCCACGCGGCCCTTGTCCATGTGGCGCATGGCGCGGCGGCGGATGAAGGGCTCGGCCACCTCGCGCATCTCGATGGCCGACAGCACCCGGGTCATGATGCCGGCCCGCTCCAGGGCGTCCTGGAGTGCGATGCCGTTGATCACCGTGGCCAGCATCCCCATGTGGTCGGCCGAGACGCGGTCCATGCCCTGGGCGTTCTCGGACACGCCGCGGAAGATGTTGCCCCCGCCCACCACGGCCGAGACCTGCACGCCCAGGTCGTAGACCGACTTGATCTCGCGGGCCAGGTAGTCGGTGAAGGCCCGGTCGATGCCGAAGGCCTTCTCGCCGAGCAGCGCCTCGCCCGAGAGCTTCAGCAGGACGCGCTTGTAGACCGGCCGGGGCGCCACGGAGCTAGGCTCCTACCGTCGCCGTTTCGGCGGCCTGGGCCGGCCTGGCGCCCGAGTCCTCGCCCAGCTTGAAGCGCGCGAAGCGGCGGATCACGATGTTCTCCTTGATCACAGCGATCTTCTCCTGGACCAGCTGGCCCACGCTGAGCTTGGGCTCCTTCACGAAGGGCTGCTCGAGCAGGCAGAAGGTCGCGTAGTACTCCTTCAGCTTGCCCTGGGCGATCTTGTCCTGCACGGCATGGGGCTTGCCCTGCGCCGCGGCCTGGGCCTTGTAGATCTCCTTCTCCTTCTCGAGGACGTCGGCCGGGACCTCGTCCTTCGAGACGTAGAGCGCCGCGGCGGGGGAGGCGGCGGCGATGTGCATGGCGATGTCCTTCACCAGCGCCTGGAAGTCGGGAGTCTTGGCCACGAAGTCGGTCTCGCAGTTGACCTCGATCAGCACGCCCACCCGGTTGCCGGGATGGATGTAGGTGCCGATCATGCCCTCGTTGGCGGCGCGGCCGGCCTTTTTGGCGGCCGAGGCCAGGCCCTTCTTGCGCAGGATGTCCCGCGCCTTGTCGGAGTCGCCCGAGGCCTCGACCAGGGCCGACTTGCACTCCATCATCCCGGCCCCGGTCTCTTCCCGGAGCTTGCGCACCATCTCGGCAGAAATGCTCATTCCAAAGCTCTTCGCAAAAAGCCCCGGGGACCCATGTGGGCGCCCCGGGGCGAGGTTGATGAAAAAGAAAGGGCGCGCTGGCGTCAGGCCGATGCCGGGGGTGCCGGGGCTGGGGCCGCGGGAGCCACCGCAGCGGGCGCCCGGCGCCCGCGGCGCTTGGGCTCTGCGCCGTCCTCGGGCCCGCCCTTGTCGGCAGCCGAGTCCGCCTGCCGGGCCTCGCGCAGACCGCGTCCCTGGACCACGGCGTCGGCGATGCGGCCCGCGAACAGCTTGATCGCGCGCAGCGCGTCGTCGTTGCCGGGGATCACGAAGTCCACCTCGTCGGGATCGCAGTTGGTGTCCACGATGCCGATCACGGGAATCCGGAGCTTGCGCGCCTCGGCGACCGCGATCGCCTCCTTGCGCGTGTCGATCACGAACACCGCGTCGGGCAGGACCTTCATGGTCTTGATGCCGGAGAGGCTGGTCTCGAGCTTCAGGCGCTCCTTCTCGAGGCCGGCCAGCTCCTTCTTGGTCAGGCGCTCGGAGCGGCCGTCGACATTGACCATCTCGAGCTCGCGCAAGCGCTCCAGGCTGCGGCGGATCGTGATGAAGTTGGTCAGCAGGCCGCCCAGCCAGCGCTCGGTGACGAAGGGCATGCCGCAGCGCCGGGCTTCCTCGGCCACGGCCTCCTGGGCCTGGCGCTTGGTGCCCACGAACAGCACGTTGCGGCCCTGCGAGGCCAGCTCCTGTACGAACTGCAGGGCCTCGATCAGCAGCTTGTGGGTCTTCTGCAGGTCGACGATGTAGATGCCGTTGCGCTCGCCGAAGATGTAGTCCTTCATCTTCGGGTTCCAGCGGCGGGTCTGGTGGCCGAAGTGCACGCCGGCCTCCAGCAGGTCTTTCATGGTGACCGGCGGGTGCGACGCCGGGGTCATCGGTTCGGTGGACAACGCTCGCATCCTTTCGTTCAGACCCGGCCGCGCCAAGGCGCCCGGGGCTTTCCGGCCGCGCGCCCCGAGGGAGCGCGGCTCGAGATTTAACGCTTGCTGAACTGGAAGCGCGCCCTTGCGCCCTTCTGTCCGTACTTCTTGCGCTCCTTCTTGCGGGCGTCCCGGCTGAGGAAGCCCGCCTTCTTCAACTTCTTGCGCAGCTCGGCGTTCCACGTGCACAGGGCGCGGGAGATGCCGTGGCGCAGGGCGCCGGCCTGGGCGGCCACACCGCCGCCGTCCAGGATCGCGATCACGTCGAACTTCTCGTTCGTCTCGGTCACCGCGAAGGGCTGGCGCACGATCATCTTCAGCGCCTCGTGGCCGCCGAAGTACTGCTCGATCGTCTTCTCGTTCAACTGGAAATCGCCCGTGCCCGGGCGCAGGCGCACCCGCGCAGTCGAGGTCTTGCGGCGGCCGGTGGCGTAATACTCCATCGTCGTGCTCAAGATGTCTTAACTCCTTTTGCTCGGCCGGCCGGGCTTCGCCAGGGTCATGGGCTGGGGCTTCTGCGCCTGGTGCGGGTGCTTCTCGCCCGCGTAGACCTTCAGCTTCAGGAACATCGCGCGGCCCAGCTTGGTCTTGGGGAGCATCCCGCGCACCGCGTCCTCGACGAGGCGCGCCGGGTGCTTGGCGCGGACCTCGGAGACCGACGCCGCGCGGATGCCGCCGGGGTAGCCGGTCACGCGGTGGTAGACCTTGTCTTCTTCCTTGCGGCCGGTCACGTGGACCTGGGCCGCGTTGATCACGATCACGTGATCGCCCGTGTCCAGGAAGGTCGTGTAGCTCGGCTTGTGCTTGCCGGTGAGCACCCGGGCCGCCGTGGTCGCCAGCTTGCCCAGGACCTGGTCCTTGGCGTCGATGATGAACCACTTGCGCACGATCTCTCCGGCCTTCGGAATGTGAGTCGACATCAGTACCCCATGGCGCCTCCTCGGCGCACGCGCTGCAAACCCCGAATTCTAGGGGAGGCCCGTGGGAGTGTCAAGCGTATCCCCTGGAATTCAGGGGAGTTTTCGGTGATCGAGGGCTGGCAGCTCGCGCCGGAGGCGGTCCTGATCTTCGAAGTCCAGCTCGGCTGTGGCCAGGCCCTCGCCGCGGCCCTCCACCTGGGCCAGGATGTCGCCCCAGGGTCCCACGATCATGGCCTGGCCCCACGAAACCCGTCCGCGGCCGTGCTCCCCGACCTGGGCCGGTGCGAAGGCGAAGGCCAGGTTCTCGACCGCCCGGGCGCGCAACAGCAGCTCCCAGTGGGCTCTGCCGGTGCGTTCGGTGAAGGCCGACGGGACCGCCAGCACGCGCGCCCCGCCCTTCGTCAGGGCCCGGAAGAGCTCGGGGAAGCGCAGGTCGTAGCAGATCGAAAGGCCCACACGGCCGAAGGGCGCCTCGGCCACCACGAGGTCGCTGCCTGGGGCGATCGCGCGCGACTCCTTCAGGTGCTCCATGCCCGGCAGGTCGATGTCGAACAGGTGGATCTTCCGGTACACGGCCAGGCTGCGGCCGTCGGGGCCGATCAACACGGACGTGTTGTGGAGCTTGCTCTCGCCCGGGATGCGTTCCGGGAAGCTGCCCGCCAGCAGCGTGATGCCGAGGCGCTTGGCCAGCCCGGCCATCCGCTGCATCCACGAGCCGTCGAGGGACTGGGGTTCGGGAATGGGCGAGCCCTCGGAGCGCAGGAACGCGAAGTTCTCGGGCAGGCCGACGAAACGGGCGCCCGCTTCCGCCGCCCGCGTCACCAGGCGCTCCGCGGCGGCCAGGTTCGCGTCGACGTCCGCGGTGGACGTCATCTGCACCGCCGCGGCGACCACGCGGCTCACGCGGTGGTGGCCCAGGCCTGCCTGGAAGGCCAGCCGCAGACGGAGAACAGCGTGCAGCGTCCGCAGGCCGGCTTGCGCGCGTCGCACACGCGGCGGCCGTGAAAGATCAGCAGGTCGGTCGTGCGCACCCAGCGCTCGCGCGGGATGAGCCGCATCAGCTGCTGCTCGACGTCCTGGGGCTCGTCGGCCTTCGCCATGCCGATGCGATTCGAGACGCGCAGCACGTGGGTGTCCACCGCGATGCCTTCCGCGATGTCGTAGGTATGGCCGAGCACGACGCTCGCGGTCTTGCGGCCGACGCCCGGCAGCTGGACCATCTCCTGCATGCTGCGCGGCACCTCGCCCCCGTGGCGCTCGACCAGGCCGCGCGCGCAGCCGATCAGGCTCTTCGTCTTCGAGCGGAAGAAGCCCGTCGAGCGGATGAGCTCCTCGACCTCCGACGGGTTCGCCGCGGCCAGGTCTGCGGGCGCCTTGTAGCGCGCGAACAACTGCGGCGTCACCAGGTTGACCCGCTCGTCGGTGCACTGGGCCGAGAGGATGGTGGCCGCCAGCAGCTCGAAGGGCGTGCGGTAGTGGAGTGCGCAGGTGGCGTCGGGGTGGGCGGCCTCGAGGCGGTCGAGGATCCGCGCAGCGCGCGCGCGCGTCATGGCCGCGGCGGCCCGAGCTCTCGCCTTCGGCTTGCGCGCCGGGCGCTTGCGGGCCTGCATCCGGCCGCGGATTCTATCAGCGGGAGGAGGCGGCGCTCGGCTGCCCCGGGAATAGCGACGGCTGCGCGGCGCCGCGCGCGAGGCGCGAGAAGCGCACCGCGAAGCCGCGGATGCCGGCGGCCGGTTCGACCAGCGGAAGGGCGAGCTGGCGGACCACGGCGCGGGCCGTGTCGGCGTCGGCGATCCCGGGCTCGACCGTCTGGCTGCGGCGCAGACTGCGGCCGGCGCGCAGCACCTCGACCGAGATGGACTCGGCGCGCAGGTCGTGGGGCCGCAGCCGCCGGCACGCACGCTCGGCGGCCGCGTCGAGTAGCGCCAGGAGTGCTGTGCGATCGCTGCGCCGGTCGCGCACGGTCACTTCCTCGAGCAGCCACGAGGGCGCGGCCGCGACGGCCACGGGCGCCTCGTCTTTTCCGCTGGCCGCGGCGCGCAGCGCATCGGCCGCTGGCCCCACGGCTTCGGCCAGCAGCGCCGGATCGGCGCCCGAGACGTCGCCGAGCGTCACGAGGCCCGCCCGCTGCAGGGCCGCTTCGAAGTGCGGCGGCAGGTCTGGAAGGAAGGAGCTGGGCTGGCGCGCCAGAAAGGAGTGTTCGTAGCCGGGAATCACGACCAGCAGGCCGCGGGGCCGCGCCCAGGACGACGCCACGCGCGCGGCCAGGCGCGACGAGGCGAGGCCGAGGGACGCGTCGAGGCCCAGGCGCCGCTGCAAGGCGTCTTTGACCTGCTCGGCCAGGGCCACGGGAGACGGGCGTGCGACGCCTTCGGGCGTCAGGTCGGCGTAGGCCTCGTCGGCCGACGGACGCTCCACGCGGCGCGTGGCGCCGAGCAGGATGCGCGTGACCTCGTCGCTGACGCGAGCGTAGACGTCGAGATCGCCGGGCCGGAAGACCGCGGCGGGACAGGCGCGCCGCGCGGCCGCCAGGCTCTGGCCCGGAGCCACCCCTTGCTGGCGCGCTTCGGCACTGGCCGCCGCGACGACACCGGCGGAGCCGTCGCCGCCCACCACCACGGGCTGTCCGCGCAGGGCGGGATCCAGGCTGCGCTCCACCGACACGAAAAACGAGTCCAGGTCCACGTGCAAGATGCTGCGGCGCAGGTCCGTTCCCTTCACGCTCCCAGCATACGGGCGAGCGGGGCCGGACGGGGTCCGGTCAGTGCAAGGTCGATTTGGGCGGCCCGTAGGCGTCCTGGAACAGCTTGAAGTTCTCCTGCATGGCCGCGACCAGGCCGGGGACGAGCTGGACGGGGATCACCAGGCGCGCCTTGACCGGGGCCTTCACGGTGTGGCTCTGCTCGGCTTCGCGGATCTCGCGCTCGCCCAGGGGCGGCATCTCGCAGAACGTCAGCGTGAAGTCGAAGGGCGAGTGCTGGATCGAGCAGAAGTTGCTGTAGACCCGCGGCACAGTGGCGTCCTCCTCGGGCACGACGGTGAAGTTGACCGAACGCTTCTCGTCCAACTGGACCTCCGGGGTCAGTAGCGGCGCAGGACGCCGATCACGACGCCCTGGACCTTCAGGGCGTTGCCGTCCACGTAGAGGGGCTTGAGGCGGGCGTTGGCCGGCTGCAGGCGCACGCGGCCGGGGCCCTCGCGGTAGAGCTTCTTGAGCGTCACGCGGTCGTCGTCGAGGAGTGCGATCACCATCTCGCCGTCGCGGGCGCTCTTGCGGCTCTCGACGATCACGTAGTCGCCGTCGCGGATGTGCTCGTCGATCATCGAGTCCCCCTTGACCTGCAGCACGTAGGTCTCGCGGCGTCCCACCATGTCCTCGGGGACGAAGATGGTCTCCGTGCCGCTGATCGCCTCGATGGGCGTGCCGGCCGCCACCCGGCCCAGCAGCGGCAGCTCGACGGCGCGGACTTTGACGTCGGCGGGCACCAGCTCGAGGGCCCGGCTGCGGTTCCACTCGCGCTTGACGAGGCCTTTCTGCTGCAGGTTCGTCAGGTGCTTGTGGACCGTGGCCAGCGAGCTGAGACCGAAGTGGGCGCCGATCTCCTCGATGGTGGGTGCGTAGCCCTTCTTATCTATGTGGCGGGCGAGGAAGTCCAGGATCTCCTTCTGCCGTCGGGTCAAGTGCATGGGGCTTCAGGCTCCTGAACGGAGCTTAGGCGAAAGTTAGGCGAAAGTCAACGCGGTTCGGTGCGCGCCTGCCGATCGCCCATGTCGCGAGGCGGAGGCGGCTTCGGTGCGGGCGGGGGCGCCGGCGGTGGCGGACGATGGCCGTGCTGCGGCCGTCCGCAGTTGGGCCGGCTACAGCCGCTCCCGGCCACGGCCCACCAGTAGGGAATGCCGGCAGGCTCGGAGGCGCTCGCCGTAGCGGCCCGAGCGGCGGCGGCTTCGGCCTCGCGCGCCCGAGCCTCGGCCTCGCGGACGCGGGCATCGGCCTCGCGCCGCGAGCGTGACAGCGCGGCATCGGCCATGCGCTCCTGCACCAGCGCGTCGCGTTCGCCGGGCGAGATCCAGCGTCCGTCGAACGGCACGAGACCCTGAGCCCTGTAGCTCTCCTCGAGCGTGAGCCAGGCGTCTCCGTGGAGGACGTGGCCGACGCCGCGGTGGGCCTCGGCGTTGCGCGGGTCGCTTTCGAGCGCGCGCTCGAAAGCCCCGCGCGCCTGGGTCTCGAGGCCCTGGGCGCGGGCCCAGGAGCCCAGTGCTGCCCAGCCGGCGGCGTCGGACGGATCGAGCGCGGCCGCGCGCGCGCGGAAGGCGCCGAGGGCGGATTCTCCGCTCTCGATGCGCTCGATGCGGCTCGCCGGCAGCCCGACGCGCCCGGGTCCCATCTCGATTACGACGCCCTTCGCGCTGCGCTCCACGATCACGCCCGTCAGCACGCCGCCGCCCTTCAGGACCACCCGGTCCGCGAAGGCCGCAGGTGCCATCAGCAGCAGGATCGCCCAGGCTCGCCGCATGCTCTTTCCGCCTCCTGTTCCACTATGGACCCGGCGCCCCACGCCGTCAATGGCCGCTGGCGCCGGTAGAATCCGCCACGGCGATGCGCGAGCGAAGTGCCCTCCAAGCGGCGTGCGGCGTCGTGGCATTGGCCGCGCTCGGACTCTTCGCCGCGGGTGGCGCCGCGTCGCGGCCCGGCGGGTTCTGGCTGGGGGTCCCATCGGTCCTCGCCGCCGCGGCGGTTCTCGCGGCCGTGGCGGCCGCCTTTGCCGCGACCCGGCGCGCGACCGGCATCGCCGCGGGACTGCTGGCCGTGCCGGTGCTGCTCCTGGCCGGCGCGCCGCTGGGCGCGCTGTCCGGACCGCCGCTGCTGGCCCTCGCGCTCGGCGCCGTCGTGGCGGCGTTGTACCTCGTGGGCTATCGCGTTCCTGCGGCGCTATTCCTGCCCGTGGTCCTCGGTCTTTACTTCGTGATGGCCGCCCGGGTCCAGGCCCGAGTCGGCCCGGACGGCGACGAGCCGCACTACCTGATGGTGGCCGACAGCATCCTCCGCGACTTCGACCTCGACCTGACGCGCGACTACGCGGAAGGCCGCTTTAGCACCTTCCATCCAGACCCGCTCGATCCCCACTTCCGGATCCGTGGCCGCCACGGCGAGATCTACTCGCTCCATGCGATCGGCCTCTCGCTCCTGGTTCTGCCGGCCTACGCGGTGGGGGGGTACCCGGCCGCGTCGTTCTTCATGGCGCTGCTCGCGGCGCTGCTCGTGCGCGAGATCCGCGAGCTCGTGCGTTCCGCCTGGAACGACGCTGCCCTGGCCGATGGCGTGTCGTGGGTCGTGGCCCTGTCGCCACCGGTCATCCACTACGCCGGGCTGATCTTCACTGAGATACCCGCGGCGCTCCTGGTCGCTTTCGGCCTGCGGCGGGCGCGTGGCCTCGACCGGCTGTCGCCGGCGGGTCTGCTGCTCTGGGGCACGGCGCTGGGCCTGCTGCCCTGGCTCAACGTCCGCTACGCCCTGTTCCCGGTGGTGATCCTCGGCTACGCCCTGGCGCAGAGGCCACGCTGGCAGGCGGTCGTGACCGCGCTCGTCCCGGCGGCAGTGTCGGCGGTCGCGATCGGTGCGTACCACTTCATCCTCTATGGCTTTTTCGACCCGCGCGGAGTCTACGGCCGCAGTCCCGAGCTGGCCTTCGGCGCCCTCGTCGAGGGTCTTCCGGGCCTGCTCTTCGACCAGGAGTTCGGCCTGCTCGTCTACGCGCCGGTCTTCGCGTTGGTCGTGCCGGGGGTCTTCTTTCTTTTCCGCAAGAGCCCACGGGACGCCGCGGTCGCCGCAGCCTTGGTGGCCATCGTCCTCGTGACCGCGGGCTCGTGGCCGATGTGGCGGGGCGGGTGGAATCCGCCCGCGCGCTTCCTGGTGCCGGTCGTCCCGGCTTTGGCCCTGGCGTTGGCGGGCGCGTGGTCGCGGGGCTTCTCGTCGCCCGCGGCACTGCTCGTCGGATGGGGGCTCTGGGCGGGGCTGGGCGGGGTCGCGGCTCCCGAGCGGGTCCACCGCGATCGTGACGGCACGGCGTCGTTCTTCCGCGAGGGCTCGGGCGCGACCGAGTGGACGATACTGCTGCCGGGCTACGTACTGGGCGAGGACGACCGACACAGCCTGGCGGCCGTCTGGGGCGCGGCGCTCCTGGCCGCGGTCGCCTTCGGAGGGCGCCGGCCGAGCGCGCGCGGACTCGTGGCCGCGACGGCCGGGCTCGCCCTGGCCGCGGGCGCCGCCGGCAGGATCAGCGACGCTCGCAGCCAGGGCCGCGATGCCGTGCGTGTCCTGGGACGACCCGCGCTCGCCGTGCCGGGCTGGCGGTTCGCTGGCCACGCCAATGCGGAGTGGGGCCCGGACGCGCTGGACTGGGGGGCCCTCTACGAGCCCCACCGGCACCCGGACGGCGCGACGCTCGCGGATCGTCTCCGCGTCAACGGGGGCCGAATCGAGATCGACATCGACCCCGCACTCGCGGTTGGCGAAGCTCCGGGCCTCCTGGTGCGCGCCGAGACCCAGCCCCCGGAAACGGCGCGATTCGGCCTCCGGCTCGAGGCGGGACGACTCGTGGGGGAGTTCGAGTCGCCCCGGCCGGAGCTCGCGCTGCGTCTGGCCCTGGAGGGTGGCTCGCCCCTGATCCTGCGCTCGGTCCGGCTTTCAACCTTTTCGCCGCCGGCCGGTCCAATCCCCTGACGGACGAGGAGGCGTGTGTTTCAATCGAGACTGGCATGAGCGCCGTGTCCATCCTCGGGCCTGTGGGGCACCTGACCATCCCCGTGGGCGACGCGCCGCCTCTCGAGCGCGAGAGCGAGCAGGAGGCGATCGAGGCCTGCCGGCGCGGGGAGCGCGAAGCCTTCGACCGCCTGGTGCTGCGCTACCAGAGGGACGTGTACCGCGTGTGCTACCGCTACGTGAACAACCACCACGACGCGAACGACCTGGCCCAGGAAGCCTTCGTCAAGGCGTACCGGGCGATCGGCCGCTTCCGCGGCGACAGCGCGTTCTCGACCTGGCTGTACCGGATCGCGGTCAACAGCTGCCTCAACTTCCGCGCGCTGAAGCGCCCGGCCACCCAGGAAGTGGACGAGCAGTTGCCCGACAGGCGTGCTGGCGCGCTGGACGACATCGAGCGCGAAGAGCGCGCGCGTTGCGTGCGCGACGCGGTGCGGCGCCTCCCCGAGAAGCAGCGCGCCACCCTGATCCTGAAGGTGTACGAGGAGCTGACCCACGAGGAGGTCGCGAGCATACTGGGATCGAGCGTCGGCACGGTGAAGGCGAACTTGTTCCACGCCCTGGGCAACCTGCGGAAGCTCATGGGCGCACAGACTCGGAAGGAGCGGTGACGATGTTCGGGCACCTGAAGGACGAGGCGCTCCTCGACGCGGTGGAGGAGCTGGCCGGGGAAGAGGCCGCGCGTCACGTTCGCGAGTGCGCGGCGTGTCGCGAGCGTGTCGAGGAGGCGCGGGCGGCGCTGCGCGCGAGCGCCGAGGCCGCCGTGCCGGAACCGCCGGCGCTCTTCTGGGAGAGCTTCCGGCGTCAGGTGGGCCGGCGAATCGCGGCCGAGCCGCGGCGCGCCGTGCGGTGGCTTCCGGCCTTCGCGGCGCTGGCGGCCGCGCTGCTTCTGGCGGTGGGTCTTTCGAACAGGACGCCGAGGCCGCTGGATGTCAGCCTCGCACCCGTCCTGCCCGCCTGGTCGGCTCTGCCTGCGCTCGAGGACGACGTAGGCGCGCAGGTGATCCAGGCGCTGATCGCCTCGGGGGACGACCCGCCGGTGGCGGCGTGCCGCGGCCTCGAGTGCCTCGAGGGCCTGACGGAGGAGGAGAGCAGCGCCGTCGCCTCGGCGCTGCGCGTCGAAATGGGCGGGAGGATCCTGTGAAGCCACTGGCGATCGTCGTCACGCTCCTGGGTCTGCTGGGGACGCCGGTCCTGGCGCAGGAGGACCCGGTGCGCGGCCCCGGCCGCGAAGAGCTGGTCAAGCTCATCGACGCCTACGTGCTGAGCAACCTGCAAGAGACCCTGGAGCTGAGCGACGAGCAGTTCGTGAAGATCCTGCCGCTGGTGAAGAAGTGGCAGGGTAACCGGCGGGCCCACCAGCAGCGGCGGATGGCCAGCCTGGGCGAGATGCGCCGGCTCTTCGAGACCGGGGCCGCCACCGAGCCCCGCATCGGCGAGTTGCTGCGCAGCCTGAAGCAGGCGGATCTAGACGAGCAGGCGGCCCTGCGCAAGGACATCGAAGCGATCGACGCGCAGCTCAGCGTGGTGCAGCAGGCCAAGCTGCGGATCTTCGAAATGCGGGTCCAGCAGCGGCTGCGCGAGATCATCGAGCGCCAGCGCCAGCAGGGCGCGGGACCCCGGCAGCGCAGGGCCCCCGGCGAGGAGCCCTGATATACTCCCCGCTTCTATGGCGACGAAGCGGGAGTCTCAAGGGGTGGGCGCGCCGAAGGCGGCGCGTCCGAGGAAGACCGGCGACAAGCAGGCGGCGGCCCAGCCGAGGGCGACGTCGCGACGCCGTGGCGCCAGGCCGCCCGCTCCCCCGAAGCGCCCGGCGACCGTCAGACCGGTCGCCCCCCCCGCCGCGAAGCCGAAAGTCGCGGCCCCCGCGAAGGCGTCGCGCGGTCCGCGGAAACCCGAAGCGCAGAAGGCGAAGCCGAGCGCCGCACCCTCCGTCGAGCGGTTGACCGACGAGGAGAGAATCGAGGACGCGAAGTACCAGCCGCGCACGGCGCCGCGGCTCTTCCAGGAAGAGCGCTTCCTGTTCCCCGAGACCTACGGGGTCACGCGGATCCGGCTGCTGGTGAAGGACCCCGAGTGGGTGTTCGTGCACTGGGACGTGGATTCGAAGACGCTGGCCGCACTGCGGTCCGAGCTGGGCGAGCGGACCATGGCCCTGACCCGCCTGACGCTGCGGGTCGTGGACGCGCAGCACGGCGGCGGCCAGACGATCCTGCTGCCTCCCGGCGCGCGCTCCTGGTACGTGAGGACCGACTCCAGCGGGCCGCGGTCCTACCGCGCCGAGCTGGGGGTGACGCTGCCCTCGGGCGATTTCCGCTCGCTGGCGGCCAGCAACACCGTGGTGCCGCCCCGCGTGGGACCGTCGCCCGAGCGCGCGACCGTCAAGAAACGCCTCGCGCGCACGGCCCTGACCACGGCTGTCCCGACGTCCGCCTCTGCCGCGCCCATCGCCCCCGCCGAGGCCGCGTCCGAGCCGTGGCGGCCCACGCCGTCGAAGACGGACGCGGATTCCGCTGCGGCACCCGCGGCGCGTACGGCGAAGCGCGGCAGCGGTCGCGCCGGGGCCAGCGACGCGCATCGCCGGTAGTCGCGGCCCCTCGAGGTAGGCGGAAGTGCCCGCAGGGTACTGGTGCCCCGTTCTGCACGCGCACCTGCCCTACGTGCGCCATCCCGAGTACCCGGAGTTCCTCGAGGAAGACTGGTTCTTCGAGGCGATCACCGAGACCTACGTCCCCCTGATCCGCATGCTGGACGGCCTGGTGCGCGACGGGGTGGACTACCGGCTCACCATGACGCTCTCGCCGCCGGTCTTGTCCATGCTGCAGGACGAGATGCTGGTGTCGCGCTACCACCGCTACATCGGACGCCTGGTCGAGCTGGCGCGCCGCGAGATAGAGCGCACGGGCCAGGAGGCGCCGGAGCTGCAGGACAGCGCGCGCTTCTACCACGACGAGTTCTCGCAGATCCGCTCGATCTTCTGCGACAGCTACGGCTCGGACCTGGTGCGCGCGTTCCGGAAGCACCGGGACCTGGGCAAGCTCGAGATCATCACCTGCGGTGCGACCCACGGCTTCCTGCCCCTGATGGAAACGGTGCCGCCGTCCGTCAAGGCCCAGGTCCAGGTGGCGGCGCAGCACTATCGGCGCGTGCTGCAGCGGGATCCCCAGGGGATCTGGCTGCCCGAGTGCGGGTACCTGCCGGGACAGGAGCGTTTCCTGGTCGAGGCGGGGATCCGGTTCAGCTTCCTCGAGGCCCACGGCCTGGAGGACGCGCACCCGCGGCCCAACCACGGCACCCTGGCGCCGATCCTGTCGCCCGGCGGCGTCGCGTTCTTCGGCCGCGACACCGAGTCGTCGCGCCAGGTGTGGAGCAGCGAGTCCGGCTATCCCGGCGACTTCGACTACCGCGAGTTCTACAAGGACGTCGGCTGGGAACTGCCGATGGACTACCTGCGCGAGTTCCTCCCGGCCGACGGGATGCGCAAGAACCTCGGGATCAAGTACTACCGCATCACCGGCAAGGTCGGCCTGGGTGGGAAGAAGCCGTACGTCCGCGAGTGGGCGCTCGCCAAGGCCGCGGGGCACGCTCAGGATTTCCTGGAGCGCCGCCAGCGCCAGGTGCAGGCCGCGGCCGCGGGCATGGACCGGCCGCCCCTCATCGTCAGCCCGTACGACGCGGAGCTGTACGGGCACTGGTGGTTCGAGGGCCCCGAGTTCCTGAACTTCCTGTTCCGCAAGATGCACTTCGACCAGGACGTCGTGAAGCCGATCAAGCCTTCGGAGTACCTCGAGCGGCATCCGGACCTCGAGGTCTGCCAGCCACCGATGTGCACCTGGGGGGCCAAGGGCTACGCGGACGTCTGGCTCAATCCCGGCAACGACTGGATCTACCCGCACCTCGAGATCGCGGCCGAGCGCATGGTGGCACTGGCGTGGCGCTTCGAGAGGCCGACGGACCTGGAGCGGCGGGCTCTGAATCAGGCTGCACGCGAGCTGCTGCTGGCGCAGTCTTCGGACTGGGCGTTCATCATGAAGACGAACACGATGGTCGAGTACGCGAACAAGCGCACTCGGGACCACGTCGCGCGCTTCACGTACCTCTATCGCGGGCTGATGAACGACCTGCCCGAGGGCGGGCTGACCGAGGCGATCCTCGCGGAGTTCGAGGCCCAGGACAACATCTTTCCCGAGATCGACTATCGGGTGTATCGGTAGACGGGTGTAAGTTAAGTCCGCGTGATTCGGAAGGCGGCCGTGGCCGGGACGTGGTACCCCGGCGTCGCGAAAGACGTAGTCGCCGAGGTGGAGGGCTACCTCGGCGCCGCCGACACGCCCGTGCCAGCGGGTCGCTTAATCGGCCTGATCTCGCCCCATGCCGGACTGCGCTACTCGGGACCCGTCGCGGCCTACGCCTACGGATTGCTTCGAGGCAAGAGCGGACTCAGCGTGGTGCTGGTCGGGCCGTCGCACCGCCATTCTTTCCAGGGCGTCGCGGTGTGGCCGCGCGGCGTGTTCGAGACGCCGCTCGGGACGGTCCCGATCGATGCCGACCTCGCGGCGGCGCTGATGGCCGCGTCGCCCGAATGGGTGCTGGAAGGACCGCGGCCGCATCAGGAGGAGCATTCCCTCGAGATGCAGCTCCCGTTCCTCCAGCACCTGGTGGGCGACCTGGAGATCGTGCCGTGCCTGATGGGCACGCAGGAACGCGACGAGGTCGAGGCGCTGAGCGCCGCGCTCGTGGCGGCCGTGAAGGGCGCGAAGCGGCCCGTGCTGCTGGTCGCGTCGAGCGACCTCAGCCACTACCACCGCGCGCCCGAGGCGAACCGGCTGGATGCGCTCGTGGTGGACGACGTCGAGCGCTTCGACGCGGAGCGCCTGATGCAGCGCCTCGAAGCCGATCGCGGGCATGCGTGCGGCGGCGGGGCCATGGTCGCGGTGATGACGGCGGCCAAGGCGCTGGGTGCCGGGCGCTCGGCCATCCTCCGCTACGCGGACAGCGGCGACGCGGGCGAGCACGACAAGAGCCGCGTCGTCGGCTACCTGGCGGCCGCGCTGACGGCCGCATGAACGGCCCACTCTCGGATCCCGAGCGCAACACGCTCCTGGCGATTGCGCGGGGCGCGATCGCCTCGCGTCTCGGGGGACCGGCACCGCCCGCTCGGCCCCAGGGCGGAACGCTGGGCGAGAAGCGCGGCGTGTTCGTCACGCTGCGGCGCAAGGCGGATGGCGAGCTGCGCGGCTGCGTCGGGTTCTCCGAGGCGCGCTTTCCGCTTGCCGAGGCCGTCGAGCGGGCCGCTCAGCTCGCCGCGTTCGAGGACGGGCGCTTTCCACCCGTGACGGCCGCCGAGGTGGACGCACTCGTCTTCGACATCTCGGTGCTGAGCCCGCTCCGGCCCATCGCGCCGGACGCAGTCGAGGTCGGGCGCCACGGCTTGCTGATTCGCCACGCGGGCCGGGCCGGCCTGCTGCTGCCCCTCGTGCCGGTGCAGTTCGGATGGGACCGCGAGGAGTTCCTGGAACACCTGTGCGGCAAGGCGGGTCTGCCGAAGGACGCGTGGCGCAAGCAGGATGTCGAGCTGCTCGCGTTCACGACGGAGCTGGTGGAGGAAGAGGAAGGCTAGAGGCCCGCGCCGCCCGACACCGCGAGCACCTGTCCCGTCAGGAAGTCGGCGGCGGGTGTCGCGAAGAACAGCGTCGCGCGGACGACGTCGTCCTGGGTCCCTGCTCGGCCCACGGGGACGCGCTGCGCCAAAGGCGCCGGCAGCGCCGGCTCGCCGTCGCCGTTCAGGAAAACGCCGGGGCACACCACGTTGACCGTGATGCCGCCGCGTGCTTCCTCGAGAGCCAGCGCCTTCGAAAACGCGACCACGGCCGCCTTCGCCGCGGAGTAGGCGGCCGTCTCGGGCTGGCCCTGCGTGCGCTCGGCGCCCACGGCTCCCAGGTTCACGATGCGGCCGAAGCGGTTCTGGCGCATCGAGGGCAGCACGAGGCGGCACATGTTGTAGACGGAGTCGAGGTTGGAGGCGAGCGTCGTGCGCCACTCCTTCGGGTCCATGTCGGCCACCGGCTTCCACAGGAACGAGCCCACGGTGTTGAAGAGGACGTCCACGCGGCCGAAAGCCTTCAGCACCTCGTCCACGAGGCCGCGCGCCTGGTCGTGATCCGTCACGTCGGCGCGGAAGGCCAGCGCCTCGGTCCCCGATTTCTTGAGCTCGTCGGCCAGGGCGGCGGCCCGCGGCCCGTCGGCGCGGCAGTTGAGCGCGACCCGGGCGCAGCGCGCGGCGGCGGCGCGAGCCAGCGCCGCGCCGAGGCCGCAGCCGCTCCCGGTCACCAGCACCACGCGGCCGTCCAGGGTCTCCGCGTTCATGCTCAGAACCGGAAGGACTCCCGCCTCACACGCCCATTCTTGTCCAGGACGACGCGTGCGATGAAGCCCTCGCGCTCGGGCCGTTCGAAGCGCAGGTCGGTCCAGGACACTTCGGTGCCGTCGGGGGTTTCGGCGACGCTGAGCCACGGAAAGCTGGAGAAGGCGAGGAAGGCGGCGGCCACGGCGCTCGACTCGCGTGCGCGGGCGACCACCTCCGTCTCCGCGGTCTTGTCGCGCCGCACGAGCGCTGGGCTGGAGCCCCGCAGCCGCAGCTCGCCGACGTGGTACGAGCGCCCGTCGTCGGCGATGAAACGCCAGCGCAGCGGGTGGAGCGGATGGGGTAGGGCGACGGCGCGAACCACGGAGGCGCGTCCCGCGGGCACGCGGACGAGGCCAGCCTCGAGGGCCTGCCCGTGGAGCACGGCGCGGCCGCCGACGTACGCGAGCACGAGTCCGAGAGCCAGGGAGGCGACGCGCTCGGGCTGGGTTGAGCGCCGCGCGAAGAACAGCGCCGCCAGGAGGAGCAGCAACAGCCAGGGATCCACGATGAACACGAGGTCCCAGGTGTAGAAGGCTCGATCGAAGGGCGAGAGTACGCGCGTGCCGTAGCTCGTCCACAGGTCCATGAACACGTGAACGACGACGCCGACCAGCGAGACGAGAGCGAGGGGAGCGAAGCGGGAGCCTTTCTTGAAATAGCGGATCGCTCCCGCCAGACCAACCGCCAGCAGCGGCGCGCCGACGACCGAGTGGCTGAGGTCGCGGTGGTGCTCGAGGTAGGTAGCCGTGCCCATCAGGCTCGTGACGATGTCGAGGTCGGGCAGGTTGGAAGCGAGCACCAGAGCCAGCGTGGCGCCGGGCGTGCGGCGCCCGAGACCGGCCTGCGCGAGGGCGAGGCCGGTGAGGGTGTGGGTGAGGTTGTCCACGGAGGCTACTTGCCGGTGACGCGGACCGCTTCCGTGACGGTGGTGATGCCACGGAACACCTTCTCGATCGCCGACTCGCGCAGCGTCCGCATGCCTTCCTCGCGGCCGGCCTTGAACAGCTCGGGCGATCCGGCGCCGGCCGTCACCAGCTTCCGCACGCGCTCGGAGAGCGGCAGGATCTCGTAGATGCCGGTGCGGCCCGAGTAGCCGGTGTCGCGGCAGTGCAGGCAGCCCTTGCCGCGCTTGAACTTCTGCGCCCCCAGCTTGGCTAGGTCCAGGCGCAGGGCCGCGGCTTCCTCGGGGCTGGGCGCGTACTCCTCGATGCAGTGCTTGCAGTTCTCGCGCACCAGGCGCTGCGCCAGGATGCCGATGATGGTGGACGTCAGCAGGAAGTGGGGGATGCCCAGGTCCAGCAGCCGCGTCACCGACGAGGGCGCGTCGTTCGTGTGCAGGGTCGAGAGGACCAGGTGGCCGGTGAGCGCCGCCTGCACCGCGTGCTCGGCGGTCTCGGTGTCGCGGATCTCGCCCACCATGATGATGTCGGGGTCCTGGCGCAGGACGGTGCGCAGGGTGCTGGCGAAGGTGATGTCGATCTGGGGCTTCACCGCCACCTGGTTGAAGTCCTCGAACACCATCTCGATCGGGTCCTCGATGGTGACGATGTTCACCTCGGGCTTCGACAAGTGCTTGAGCACGGAGTACAGCGTGGTGGTCTTGCCACTGCCGGTGGGGCCCGTGACCAGGATGATGCCGGTGGGCCGCTGGATGAAGTCGTAGAAGGTCGGCAGCTCCTGCGCCGTGAAGCCCAGGTCCTCGATGCTCTTCAGCAGGATGTCGGGGTCGAAGATGCGCAGCACCGCCTTCTCGCCGAACACCGTGGGCATGGTGGAGACGCGCAGCTCGATCTCGCGGCCGCTCTGCTCGCGCTTGATGCGGCCGTCCTGGGGCTTGCGCTTCTCGGCCAGGTTGCAGCCCGAGAGCAGCTTGATGCGCGAGACCACGGCCTGGTAGACGATGCCCGGGATCACGTGGACGTCGTGGAGCATGCCGTCGATGCGCAGCCGCACCAGGGTGAACTCGCGCTTGGGCTCGAAGTGGATGTCCGAGGCGCGCTGCTCGAAGGCGTAGCTCAGGATGTGGTCGAGGGCGCGCACCACCGGCGCCGCGGCCGGGTCCAGCTCGGTGGCCTCGCCCGACAGGAACTCCTGGTTGGCGAGATCCACGGTCGACAAGCGGCTGGCGGTGAGCTGCTTCTCGGCCGTCTGCAGGCTGGTCTTGAGGTCGTAGAAGCCCTTGTTGACGGTCTCGACGTCGCTGCGCGTGGCGACCACGCGTTCCACGTCCAGGCCCGTGACGCGCTTCACGTCGTCCGCGGGGAAGGGCCGGTAGGGATCGTGGACCGCGACCGTGATGGTCTTCTCGGTCTTGGCGATCGCGACCATCCCGTGCTTGCGCGCGAATGGGCCGGACAGCGCCTTCGTGACCACGTCGAGGTCTAGGTCCAGCGGGTTGATCTTCACGTAGCGCAGGCCCGAGTGCGCCGCGATGGCCTGGGCCACCTGCACCTCGCTGAGCACGCCGAGCTGGAGCACCGTCTGCTCTGCGCTGGCGCTATTGACCTTCATGGCTCGGCGCACCTTGTCGGCCTGCTCCGGGGTCAGGGCGCGGCGGGCGACCAGGATCTGGAGCAGGTCGGGCGCGCCCTCCGCCGGCGCGGTCGCGGCCGGCTTGGCAGCGTGCGCCGCGGGACGCCGTGGGGGGGGCGAAGCCATCGAGGGATTATCCTACGAGCCACCCCGGGAATGCGGGAGGTGCGAGGAGCGTATTCCTCGCGACGCGGGCCAGGGCTCGCGAAGGAGGCGTTGATGCGCTCCTGCCTGATGCTCGTGACCCTGCTGGCCGCGGCGGCGGTCGCCATGGCCGGTGGATCGCCCTCGGACGCGGAGATCGCCCAGGCCTTCGGCAAGCAGGGGATCCGCATCAACGCCGCCGAGGCGCGAGGCATCCGCGACAACGTGCTGCGGGCGCTCGAGGAGGCCCGCGCCCACGGCATCGGCAACAGCAAGGTGGACTTCGCCGCGGTGGAGATCGCGAGCGACCTGAAACTCGACACCTCGCCGGGCTCCAACACCGTGAAAAACGTGGTGGCCGCGATCCGCGTCCTGCTGGAGCGGCCCGCCTCGACCGTCAGGGTCACGCCGCCAACGCCGCCGGCACCGCGGCTCGAGTGGCAGCGCTACTTCGACGGCGCCGTCAACCTCTGGAACGACTCCGGCTTCATGAAGCTGGTGGGGCAGAAGGGCTGGAGCCCGGTGAAGATCAGCTGGGAGGACATCGGACGCTACCAGGGCAGCGTGTGGGGCGACCGCATCAGCGACGTCGGGATCTGGGTGCGCCGGGACGAGGGGGACCCGCAGAGCGCGCAGTTGGCGCTGTCGGTGCGCCGCGACAACAACTTCCGCGACAAGGTGCTGATGGTGCCTGCCGAGCAGATCAAGATTCACCAGCGCCAGGGCACGCGCAGGCTTGAGAAGACGCTGCCGCAGCGTCTCGCGGAACTGGGCCTTGCCTCCAAGACCCGCGACCGCAACGTGATCGTCTCGAACCAGTTCGCGATCGTCCCGGTGCCCGCCCGCGGCATGCGCGGCGCCTGGCCCGAGGGCGTGCCGCCCCGGGCCGCGTTCACGTTCAGCATCTTCCCTTACGGCTCGACCAACTTCGTGATCACCGACGTGATCGAAGGCAGCCACGACGCGGTCGTGGGCCCGGGCACGCATCAACTGCTGTTCGCCAACGTCGAGGGCGAGCGCGCGCCGTTCACCGCCAGCCGCGCCGAGGAGCGGCCCGACCTGCTGAAGCTCGAGAAGGAGCTGAAGGCCCAGGGCATGGACGTGGACGTGCAGCGCTACTACCTGATCCAGGTCCCCCTGCGGAGGGACGCGAAGGGCATCCAGCTCTCCAACATGGGGACGCCGCCGTTTCCCCGGATGCTGATGCAGATGCAGGCGCCGTCGGCGGCGCAGGAGGGCGCCGGGATCGCGTACAGCGCGCCCGTGCCGCCCACGAGCGTGACGGCCAAGAAGTCGGAAGACGCCGCAAAGCGCGCCGGGCTCGCGCGGGTCGCGATCGGCCATGGCGAGCCCGAGGGCGTCTACACCGCGGGCTCGGGCTACAACGGCGCGCGCGCCGAGGAGCCGATCCGCGTCACGGTCGTGTACTTCGTCACGCCGGTCGGCCAGGTGACGGCGAAGGACATGGAGACCTTCTCCGCCGCCTTCGCGCAGTGGGACACCCAGGCGATCTGGGGCGGCAGCTTCGTCACCAAGGAGAGCTTCTAGAACCCGCGGTCATACGCGCCGCGGGTGGCCACGGGGTAGGATCGCGCCAGGCTGAACCTAAGGAGGGCGTGATGGCGCGACGCATCGGGATCAAGTTCGGTGAGGCGATGGGCGTCGGCAGCCAGGACTGGCTCTGGACCGAGCCGGAGATCGCGATCGGCGAGCTGAACGGCCCCGTGGGCCAGGCGATGGCGAACCTGATGGGGCAGAGCGCGGGCTTCTCGCGCTTCTTCTGCCTGGTGGACGGCGGCAAGCAGGTGAAGCCCGTGACGCTGATGATGCCCAAGGTCCACCTGAAGAAGATGATCGACGTGCAGATCTTCGGCGGGCCCGTGCAGGCGGGCATCGCCGACGGCGTGCTCGACGCGGTCGAAGCGGGCCTGATCCCGAAGAACCGGGTGGACGACATCGGCATCATCGTCATGATGTGGATCGACCCGCGCCTCTCGACCATGGCGGACGCGGACTTCAATGAGCTGTACCGCAACAACCGCACCGCGATGAAGGAAGCGATCGAGAAGGCGCTGAAGGGGAAGCCGACGGTGAAGGAGCTGCTCAAGGAAGACCGGCGCAAGCCGCGCCACATGTACTACAACGCCGACAAGGACCGCTGGATCTTCTCCTAGGCGCGGGAGCAGCGGGCGCCAGCGTTCGAGAACGCGCTCACGAGGAGCGTGCCGCGACCGCCCAGGCCCACGCGGATGCGATCGGCGAGCGCCCGAGCCGCGCCGTCGCCCTCCACCAGGCCGAAGACCGCCGGCCCCCAGGACGACTGGCCCGCGCCTGCGGCGCCGCCCGCGAGCAGCGCGTCCACCAGTTCGGCGCACAGCGGGTGGGCGAAGCGCTCGCCCTGCACCGGGCGGAACATCTCGCCCACCAGGCGTTGCAGCTCGGTCACGCCGCGGCCAAAGGCGGGCAGGTCGGCCTCGACAAGGGCGGGCAGTACCTGCATGAGGACGACGTGCGCAGCCGACGCGGTCAGCTCGGCCGAAGGCGGCGGCAGGTCGCGGAAGGCCTGTTCCTCGGCCGGGCCGCTCAGGCCCCGCGCCACGTCGGGAATCGCCAGCACCACGCGCCAGCTCTCCGGCATCGGCTGGCGCAGCAGCAACGGCGCTGGAGCATCGCCCGTGTCCCGACGTCCGCCTTCGAGGATGAAGCCGCCGCGCGCGAAGGCCCAGGTGCCGATCGCCGAACGCTGCGCGCGTCCGGTGGTCGCGGCCAGGGCCGCGGCGTCGTGAGGCCGGCCGAACATCTCGGCCAGCGCACGCGCGGTCGCGAGGGCGAGCTGGGTTCCGGAGCCGAGGCCCGAGTGCGCGGGTAGGGACTCGCGCACGCGCAGCGCGGCGCCTCCGCCGAAGCCCCAGGCCCGCTGGACGCTGCCGGCGTACTCCAGGACGCGGCCGCTGTCGGGACCGTCGGCCGAGAGGGCGGGCGCGGGGCGAGCCTCCAGCACCAGGCGCGGTGACTGAAGGGCCGCGCCCAGGCCTCCGAAGCGGCGGCCCAGGTCGCCCCGCAGGTCGAGCAGGCCGAAGTGGATGCGGGCCGGTGCTTCGACGACGACGCTGGCGTCGCTCACTGGCGCTCGCCCCGTAGCGCTTCGGCTTCCTGTTGAACGAAGGCGTTGAGCCGCGCCATAGCCTCGCGCTCGGCGGGGCCCGCGGTCTTGTCCACGACGACTTGCAGGCGCCGGTAGTCGGCCAGGATCTCCTCGATCGGGAGTATGCGGGTTCGCGTGGCCAGGATGGTGGCCTCGATCACGGCCGCGCGGGCCCGGTTGTAGCCTACGAACTCGCGCTGGAAGCCGCGGTGGACGACGTCGCAGGTGAAGCGCGCGCGTGCCTCCTGTGTCTGCGACTCGCGCACCCGCAGCTCGCGCCACGAGCAGGCGGCCTCCAGGACCACGCCGCGCACGACCGTGGCCGGCATGGCGGGGAACACGGGCGAGCTGAGCGCGCCCTCGACGAAGAAGCGGACGTCGTCCACGAGGTTCACGACGGCCTCGCCCGCGGCGCACAGGTTCCGGAACGTCGCGGTCTCGCGGTACGGCTTGAGCACGATCTCGTCGTCGCCCCACAGGACGCCCATCGGCGCGAAGTTGGGCTTGCCCTCCAGATCCAAAGTGGTGACGAGGCTCTCGACGATCATGCCGCCGCCCGCAGCGCGAGGAAGTTGCGCAGCAGCTCGTGGCCGTAGCGCGTGAGGATCGACTCCGGGTGGAACTGCACGCCCCAGGCGGGCCAGCTGCGATGGCGCAGCGCCATGATCTCGCCCTCGGGTGTACGCGCGACGACCTCCAGGGTCTCGGGCAGCCCGAGCTCCTGGACGATGAGCGAATGGTAGCGGGTGGCATCGAAGGGGCTGGGCAGGCCCGCGAAGATGCCGGAGCCGTCGTGGTGAATCGGCGAGGTCTTGCCGTGGCGCGGGCGGGTTGCTCGGACCACGAGGCCGCCCAGGGTGGCGGCGAGGCACTGATGGCCGAGGCACACGCCCAGAATGGGGATCCGAGGGCCCAGGGCCGAGATGACCTGGTTCGAGATGCCGGCCTCGCGGGGCGTGCACGGCCCTGGGGACACGACGAGGTGGGTGGGGGCCAGCGCCTCGACCTCGGACACCGACGTCGCGTCGTTGCGGCGGACTTCGGTCGTAGCCCCCAGCTCGCGCAGGTAGCGCGCGAGGTTGTGGACGAAGGAGTCGTAGTTGTCCACGAGCAGCACGCGGATCACAGGGCCACCGCCATGCCGAGCGCCTTGTGGAGCGTCTCGTCGTACTCGCGCTCGGGGTCCGAGTCGGCCACGATCCCCGCGCCGGCCTGGAAGTAAGCCTGGCCCGAGGCGACCACGAAAGTCCGGATCGCGATGGACAGGTCCAAAGCACCGCCGAACGAGATGTAGCCCAGGGAGCCCGTGTACAGGCCGCGCCGCGTCGGCTCCAGCTCCGCGATGATCTGCATGGCGCGGACCTTGGGGGCTCCCGTGATGGAACCGCCGGGCCAGGTGGCGCGCAGCAGGTCCACGGGGCCGAGTCCGGGACGCAGGCGGCCGGTGACCGTCGAGACCAGGTGGTGGACGGTCGCGTAGCGCTCGATGCGGCACAGCTCGGGCACCTCCACGCTGCGGTCCTCGCACACCCGCGACAGGTCGTTGCGCAGCAGGTCCACGATCATCACGTTCTCGGCCCGGTCCTTTTCGCTCTGCGCCAGTGCCACGCCGATGGCCGAGTCGTGGCGGGGCGACAACCCGCGCGGCGAGGTGCCCTTGATCGGCCGCGTCTCGACGCGGCCGCCGTCGAGTTGCAGGAAGCGCTCGGGCGACGCGCTGACGGCCGCTCCAGAGCCGAAGTCGAAGTAGCCGGCGAGGGGCGCCGCGTTGCGCGCGCGCAGGCGCAGGTAGAGGTCGAAGGGGTGATCGGCCACCGGCGCCTGCAGCCGCTGCGACAGGTTGGCCTGGAAGATGTCGCCGGCGAGCACGTACTCGCGCGTGCGCGCCACCGCCGCCACGAACGCGTCGCGGGTGAAGGTCGAACGCACGCCGGGCAGGGCGGCGACGGGGTGGGTCGCGGGCCCCGGGGCAGCGGCGGGCGTCGCCGGGATGCGGGGGCGAGGCGGGGCCGGAGCGTCGAGACGCTGGCGCACCCACTCGGCCCGCTGCCGCGCCCGCAGCTCGCGAGCGGTCCCGTCCTCGGGCAGGCCCGTGGAGAAGAGCCAGCAGCGCTCGCGCTCATGGTCCCAGGCGAGCGTCCAATCGTAGAAGCCCAGGCACAGGTCGGGCAGCGCCAGGTCGTCGTAGCGCGGCGCGGGCAGGCGCTCGAGGGCGTGGGCGAGGTCGTAGGCGAAGAAGCCGGCGACGCCGCCCTGGAACCCCGGCAGGCCCGGTTGCACTGGCACTCGAAGCGGTGTGAGGCGTCGCTCGAGCTCGTCGAACGCGGACGCAGCGTCCTTCAGGACGAGCGTGTCCCACGGGTCCGCGGCGAGATAGGACAAGCGTCCCAGGCCCGGCGACGTGAGGGCGCTCTCGAGCAGGAGCGGCAGCCGGCAGTCGAGAAAACGGGCGCAAGCCTCGTGCGGCGGCGGCGCTCCTGCGATCTCCTCGATCAGGATCTCGGCCAAGGTCAGCGCGCTTTCCGGCGACGGCGGGCCGCGCGCTGGCGGTCGTCCTGCTGCCTTTGCGCGCGAGGCGAGCCGGGGCTCGCGTGGCTTTCGTCGGCATCGGGCGCTGTCAAGTAGCCCCACTGCAGCTCGCCTTCCTGGCGATAGCTCTTCCCGAGCTGCAGGGCCAGCCGCGCCTTGGTCAGCTCGCGGCCGAGATAGAAGGCGTGGCTCGGTTCCTCCACGTCGAGCTGAGCGAAGATCTCCGCGATGTCTGTGCCGCTGACGAAGCGTTCGGCGTTGAAGACGTGGAGCCGTTCGCCGTCGCTGAAGATGCGGTAGTCCCGGTCGGTGATCTGCGCCTGCATCGCGCGGAGCTGCGCTTCGCTGTAGAGGGACGCGCGCGGGTCCTTCACGGTAAGTAGGCGGCCGTCAACGTGCTTGGGCAGGCTCTTCTTGGCCACCGCATAGTGCATGAGCCGGCGCGCGATGTCGGTCTCGCGAACCGCGCCGCGCGCCCAGGGGATCTCCTCCGTGGTCAGCACCCAGCGGATGCCCAGCTCCTGGCAGTACCCCAGCAGCAGCGCGGTGATCCCGGTGGTGTCGGCCTCGGTCAGCTCGGTCAGGTTCGCGATGCCCATCAGGATCTCGGCCTGCGGGTGGCGGCGCCGCACCTCGTAGTAGCGATTCAGCGATTCCGCCATGCCGAAGCCGATGGGTTCCAGCACCGGGTCCACGAGATAGCCCACGCCCCAGCCCTCCAGCGTCGCGATGCTGCGGTCGAGGCTGTCGAGGCCGTCCCCGAAGTCGGGGATCGCCACCACGGTGGCGTCCAGGCCTCGCGCCACCTCGAGGTTGGCGGAGTTGACGCTCAGCACCAGCTCGGCGCCCGCGGAGACCGCCGTGCGGATCTCGGCGGCGTCGAAGCTGTCCACGCTGACGCGATGGCCCTCCGCCCGCAGCGCCTGGACCACGGCGCGCAGCTCCGGGAACGGGCGGCCCTTCGTGCAGCCGACGTCGATCACGTCGGCGCCGGAGTCGGCGAAGCGCCGCGCCAGCCCCAGGATCTCGGGCAGGGGCCGGCCCGGGGCGTTGTTGATCTCGGCGAGGATCCGTACGTCGAAGGCCCCGTAGTCGGCGCGCACGGCAGCCATCCCGAAGTGCTCGGGGATCTGGCGCAGGTCCTTCGGCCCCTTCTCGACGCGGGTGTGCAGGCGTTCGGCCAGCGGCTCGATCTCACCCTGGGTGTGGCCCGGCAGCAGCACGAGGTCCGCGTCGCCAGGCGCCTTCAGGAAACGGCCGATCCAGTCTGTCGTCATCAGGGCCGCGACGCTGATCCCCATCACCGCGACCTCGCGCTCGAAGGGCGCATCCATGCCCGCGAGGGTCTCGCGCAGCAGCGGCTCGGCGAGCTTTCCCGTGACGAACAGGACCTTCACTTACCCATGACGAACTTGTTGGGCGTGCCCTCGAGGGGGGATCCCGGAGCGGGCCGCCACAGCGCGATCTCGTCGAGCTTGCGTGCCAGCTCGAAGTCCTTGTCCGTGATCCCGTTCTCGGAGTGCGTCATGAGCTTGACCGTCACCTTGGCCCACGTCACCGAGAGGTCGGGGTGGTGCCAGGCGGCCTCGGAGAGGAAGGCGATCTGGTTGACCAGCATCATCGTCGTGGGCCAGCCGTCCGTCTGGTACTTGCGGCGGATCCAGCCTTCCTCGTAGTACCAGCCGGGCAACGTTTCGAGCTTCAGTTTGATCTGTTCTTCGGAGTAGGTGGGGAGCTTGGGCCTGGTCATCGTGGCCTCCTCGAATGGTCGATTCGACGCTACATCACCGTGCCGCCGTTCACCAGCAGCGTGGCGCCGGTGAGGAAGCGCGAGTCTTCGCACGCCAGGAACACCGCGGCGCGCGCGACGTCCTCGGGTGTGCCCCAGCGCGCGAGCGGCGTCGCGTCCGCGATGCGCTCGCGGCTGCGGCCGGGCAGGCCCTCGGCAAACGCGGTGGCGATCCAGCCGGGCGCCAGCACGTTCACGCGGACCTCGGGCGCCACGCTGCGCGCCAGCGACTTGCTGAAGGCGAGCACGCCGCCCTTGGCCGCGGCGTAGATCTCGGCTGGGCGGCCGGGCGCGCCGGTGAGCACGTGATCCCAGGACAGGTTCAGGATCACGCCCTGGCCCTGGGCCTTGAGCCGCGGGGCGACCTGCCAGCAGCAGAGGATCGTGCCGCGCAGGTCGATGCCGAGGGCGGCGTCGAGCTTCTCGGCGTCGGTTCGGGCCGCGCCGGCGCCGGTCAGGATGTCGGCGCCGGCGTTGTTCACCCAGACGTCGATGCGGCCCAGGCTCTCGAAGGCCTGGCTCACGAGACGCCCCACGTCGTCGGCCTTCGAGAGATCGGCGGCCAGCAGCGTGGCCCGGCGGCCCGCCGCGCGTATCGCTTCCGCCGTCTGCTCCGCGCCTGCCGCGTTGCTCTTGTAGCCGAGAAGAACATCGGCGCCCTCGCGGGCAAACGCTATTGCCATGGCGCGCCCGATGCCGCTGGAGGCGCCCGTGACCACGGCCTGGCAACCGGAGAGGCGTCCGCCGCTCGGCGCGGGCGAGGACATGGGCGCGGCTATGATAGCGCCGTGCCGCGCGGCCGCTGTCGACTGCTGGTCAGCGTGTTCGCGCCGGAGGAGGTGCCCGCGGCCCTCGAGGGCGGCGCGGACATCATCGATGTGAAGGACCCGTCCGCAGGCGCGCTCGGGGCGGCGAGTCCGGACGTGCTGCGCGCCGTCGCCGGCCTGGTGGCCGGCCGCGCCCCGGTCAGCGCGGCGCTGGGCGACGGACCGCACCTCGAGGACACGCTGGCGCTCGCAGTCGCCGAAGCCGTGGCGGCTGGGGCGCAGTACGTGAAGATCGGCCTGCTCGGCTCGTGCAGCCACGCTTCGGCCGTCGGGGTGCTGTCGGGAATACGGCGGGCCGCCGGTGCGGCGCAGGTGGTGGGGGTCGCCTTCGCCGATCGGGTCGGCGGCCTGCCCGCGTCGGATCTGCCGCGAGCCGCCCATGAAGCGGGAATCCAGGTCGCGATGATCGACACCTTCGCCAAGGACGGGGTCACGAGCCTCGATCGGCTCGGTGAGGAGAAGCTCGGTGCGTTCGTCGCCGAGGCCCAGGCGCTGGGTCTCGACGTGGCCATTGCTGGCTCGCTCGGAGCCTCGGATGTGGCGCGGGCACGCGAACTGGGAGCCGACATCGTCGGCGTGCGGGGCGCGGCCTGCGCCGGAGGGCGTCTGGGCCGAGTCAGCGCAGAACGCGTGCGTGGCCTGGCGGAGGCGTGCGCGGCGCGCCGAACCCTTTCGAAGGTGGGGTAGTCCCGATCCTGGGACCGCAGGGTTGTCAGGACGGACAGGCGGCTGCGACCAGCGACAGCCCGGGCATGGGCACAAAGCCTTGCCGTGCAGCGCGATGTGGCTCGAGGCGACGCCTGGCGCGGTGCCTGCAAAGTAGCAAGCCTGTGTTGATGCCATGAACGGCCTCCGCCGCGCGATCAAGTGGCTGCGCCCTTCTCCAACACTGCGCGCAGGGCAGGCGTTTCGCGTGAGTGACGTCGCAGTCGTCGGCGGCGGACCCAGCGGGATGACCGTGGCTCTACTGCTGGCGCGGGCCGGGCACCATGTCGTGCTCCATGAACAGGCGCGCGAGCTGGGCGGGCTATGGGCCGCGAACCTCGACGACGATGGATTCTTCCTGGGCGAGAATTCGTGCAAGGTCTATCAGTCGACGTACCACGCGGCACCCGCTCTCTTCCCCATGCTCGGCACCCGGTGGCAGGCGCACTTCGTCCCGCGTCACGACCTGCGCACGCAGTGGCTCGCACCGTTCGTGGCCGATTCCTCCTTCGCGGATCTGGCGAGGACCGCCTCGAGGATCAGCCCGATCGAGACCCTGCGGGTGGAGTAGGCGGTCTGCGCTAGGCGAGGACCGCGACGAGCGCGTCTAGCGCACGACCTCCCCTGCCCACAGGCGGGAGAGGAACTCCCTCCAAGGCACGATCTCGATGTGATCGACACGGCGCGGCGCTCGCTCCTTGCAAACGAGGAGCGCGCGTCGCGGTCGGTTGTCCTCACCGAAGGCCCGCAGGGCGCGCAGGTCGGAGGGATCGATCCGCGAGCTCCCCTTGACCTCCAGGGCGACCTCGCCGTCGCCCAGCACGAAATCCACCTCGAGCCCGCTCTTCGTGCGCCAGAAATGGACCCCGTAGTCCAGATCCCGATAGGACCGGTGGGCCAGGATCTCCATGAGCACGAAGTGCTCGAACGCCCGCCCGAACTCTTCGCCGCGCTCGTCGCGCAGCCTCCGCCCCGTGAGCGACCCCGCGACCCCCACGTCGAAGAGGTAGAACTTCGGCGCCTTGCCGATGACCTGGCGCTCCTGCCGCCGCTTCCACGGCTCGATGAACGTCCCGAGCAGCGTGTCGACCAGGATCTGGTAGTACTCCCTGACCGTCTTCGAGTCGACGCCGCAGTCCCGGGCGACGTTCGAGTAGTTGGTGAGATCGCCGTGAGAGTAGGCCATCGCCTCGAAGAAGCGCGAGAACGCCGCCACGTTCCGCGTCAGGCCTTCGGCGAACACCTCCTCCTTGAGGTAGTCCACGGCGTAGGCGCGGAGCGAGCGTTCGTACTCAGCGTCGAGGTAGTGGGCCGGCAACAGGCCCCGGTTGAGGATCTTCAATGGATCGAGAGCGGGCAGTTCGATCGAAGCGAGGGGGTGCATCGCGTAGCGCCAGGCGCGCCCCCCCAGCAGGTTGGCGCCGCCCCGCCGCAGCTTCCGGGCGCTCGACCCGCACAGCACGAAGCGCAGGCCCCGGTTCTCGATCAGCCAGTGGACCTCGTCCATGAGGGCGGGCACCTTCTGGACCTCGTCGATGATCACCGGGCGGCGGAGCTGCTCGCCGGGTGCGGCCAGCAGACGCTCCCGCAGCAACGCCGGTCGCCGCGTGAGCTCCAGCATCAGGTCCGATTGCAACAGGTCGAAGGTCAGGCTCCCGGGAAAGGCCGAGCGCAGGTAGGTGCTCTTGCCGGTCTTGCGCGGCCCCCACAGGAAGGCCGACTGGCGCCGTGGCAATTGCATCCTGAGCACGCGTTCGATCGGCATGACGCTCGGAGGTCCCTCCAAACAGGTCAGACCAATTCGGAATATACCACCGGAAGGGCCGGCGTGAGCCTAGGCGAGGGCCGCGACCAGCGCGTCGGGGCTGCGCGCTCCGACGATCCGACAGGCGACTCCCGCCGGGAGCGCGGTCTCGAAGTACGGATCGACCAGGCCGGCGCGGGGGAGCGCCTCGGGAGCCTCGCCGGACTTCACGAGGACCAGGCGCCGAGCGCCGAGCTGCCCCGCAAGCCAGGCGGCGATGCTGTCGGACGTGACGTGCCAGCCGTGAGGCAGGGGATCGGCCTCGCGCAGCCAGGCGTGGGGCGAGAGGATGGCGAGCCGTCCGGCCTCGGTGGTCGCGGCGATCTCGACGGGTGTGGAGACGCGGCGGGCTTCGGGTGCCAGCGCGGCGAGCAGGAGGGCGTGCTGGTCCATGCCGAGGATCGCCATCCAGTGCGCGGCGCTCGATCCGGGTTCGAGGCGCGCGGTCGTCCCACGCACGGCGTCGGCGAACGGGCCGCCTCCCGGGACGACGACGATGCGATGCGTGCGAGCTGCGGCGACGAGGGCCAGGAGCAGCGCGCGCGGGTCGCCGCTCGCGAGCAGGCTGCCCCCGAGCTTCACCACCGCGTCCACGCTCATCCGCGGCCGTCCCGCGCCAGCAGCAGCGCCACGGCCGCCGCCGGGGCCGCGCGCGCGGCGCCTGCGGGGAGCGGCAGGGGACGAGGCCGCAGCCCGGCCGCACGAGCCGCGGCGCGCCCGAGCAAAGCGCCCTGGCCGGCGAGCACGGCCACGCGCGGGCAGCGTCCCTTCAGTCGCGCGCGGATCTGTCGCAGGCCGTCGGCGATGGCGGCCACTTGTGCGGCCACCACGGCGCGAGCCAGCGCCGTGATCTCTCGCTCGCGGAGCGACGCCGCTTCGGCTCCGACCATGCGCGCCAGGCGGGCGCCCGCCGCGCTGCGCGTGCGCCCGCGGCCGTCCGGCGTGTCGCACGAGTAGTCCTTCGGACGGATGTGGCCCAGCCAGAGCTGGGCGTCGGCGGCGATCGCGAACCACTCGGCAGCCACGCGGCAGCGACGGCCCCGCAGCGGCAGCGCGCTCACGATGGCGCACACCGGCGTTCGCAGGTTGCCAGTGAAGACCAGCTCGCCCGAGCGCAAGCGGTCGGTATCGGTGAAACCCAGGGCACGCACCCGGCCGGAGACGATCGGGATCAGGTCGGCTGTCGTGCTTCCGACGTCCACCAGGATCGCGTCGGGAGATTGCTCCGCGACGAGGGCCGCGGTCGCGCGCCAGTTGGCCGCGGCGACGAGCAGCGGCCGCTTGGCGGCCTCCGGGACGCTGTGGAAGCGGCCGTCGGCGCCGTAGACGGCGAGCGGAGCGCCGGGCAAGGCGGACCGCATCGAGTCGAGGACGTGGCGCACGCCCTCTGCCTTGGTGGCGAAGCAATCGCACAGCTCCGCCGTCATGCTGACCGCGTGGCGCTGGGCCGGGCCCATGGCGGCGGCGAGCTCGGCGAGACGCTCGGCGAGCCGTTGCGGCTCGCGCCACAGGGCGAACGGCCGCTCGATCGTGCGGTCGACGCGAGGCGGGTCGCCCACGACCCGCGCGACCTTGAGGTTGGCGCCACCGACGTCCCAGCCGAGGATCGCCGTCATCGACGCACGCGGCCCGAGCTGTCGAAGCGCGCGCGGCATCGCGGGACTGGCCGACGCGGCAGACGTCCCGAGCAGGCGTCGAGTGCCAGAGCCGCGAGGTTCCGGTCGAGGCTCGCGCGCAGGCCGAGATAGGACGTCGTGAGGCGCGGGTTGATCTCGATGACCCAGGCCTCGCCCGCGCCGAGCACCACGTCCACGCCGACGTAGCCGCGCAGGCCCGGAATCGCCCGGCACGCGGCCCGGGAGTGGCTGCCGGCGCGAGCCGCGAGGGGATGGTCGAAGGGAGTGGAACCGCCCCGGTATGCGAAGCGTGGCCCGGCCGACAGCCTCTGGCGGTTCACTGCGAGCACGACCGCATGGCGCCTGCTCACCAGTAGCGACACGCTGGCGGACACGCCGGGAACGAAAGCCTGGACGACCTGCGGCGCGTCGCGTCGCGGCAGGCCGCGCGGACCGCCCACCAGGGTCACGCCAGCGCAGCCCGCGCCACGGACGGGCTTGACCACGACGGGAAAGCCGACGGCCTCGGCGTCCGCGGCGCTTCCCAGTCGGCGCGTGCTCGGGTGGGGGACCCCAGACCGTTGCAACAGCGCGGGCAGCCGCGCCTTGTCGGAGGCGAGGCGAATTGCCGCGGAGGACGAGCCGAGCAGGCGAAGCCCCCGTCTCTCGATCACGGCGGCGAGGCGCTCGTGGCAGCGATCGGTCTCGGGTGCGATGAGCCAGACGGCGTCCACGTCGTCGAGCAGGCGGCTCACGGGCAACGGCGGGCGCTGGGTCGCCCCCGCAGGTGCCGAGCGCAGCGGAAAGCGCGGATCGACGCTCGCCACCACGCGATGGCCGAGGGCGCTGAGGTCCGTGATCAGCGCGTCGCGCATGGCGCGCCCCTCGCGGCCGAGCGCTGGGGGAACGGGGCGTCCGGCGAAGCCGCCCCCGCTGGCGTGCTCGTAGACGAGGATCCTCAGTCGTCGAAGCGCTGGCGGCACCAGCCGGACTGCCCGAAGGACTCCTCGACCTCGACGGCCAGGGCGGACAGGCGGCCGCCGCCCAGTTTCTTGAGCTCGTCCTTCACGCGGCCCAGGAGGTAGGTGGCGAGCATCTCCGCGGTGGTGTTGGGGATCGGCAGCAGGACCACGTCGCGCTTCGGGAAGAGGTAGCGCCGGTCCTTGTAGAGGACCTGGATGCCGTCGCCTTCCTCCGAGAGCGTGAGCGCCGGGTTCTGCAGCGGCAGCAGCATGCGGTGGTCCATCTCGTCCACCAGCCGGCGCATGAGCTTCTTGAGGCTCACGAAATCCCAGACCTCCCAGTTCTCGTCGAGACCACCCTCCAGCTCCACGCGGGCGCGGTAGTTGTGGCCGTGGAGCGCCTCGCAGGTCTCGCTGTAGGTGATGAAGTGGCCGCAGCAGAAGACCAGGTAGTCCTTCTCGACGACGATCTTGTACTCCCGCATCGGCCTCCTACGTTTCCGGTGCTTCGACGAGGGCGACGAACAAGCCCGCGCCGACCAGGTCCGCCGTCGCCCCCGGGTTCAGCCGGTTGCCGTCCGAGCGCAGCCAGGCGTCCAGGCTCGCCAGCGCGCCTTTCCGCGCCTGCCCCGAGGCGTCGCGCACCGCCGCCGCTCGATGGCTCACCGTCCGCGCGACTTCGATCCCCTTCTTGCGCGCGATGAGCGTGTCCGGGACCGAAGCCAGCGTGTGCAGGTGCGCCTCTACCGCGGCCTGCAGCCAATCAAGGCCTGCGTCCCGCGCCCTTACCAGTGACGGCATGACGGTTCCGAAGGTCAGATCATAGTGCGTCGCGTACTCGCGCGCGATGCTGTCGCGGTCCGCCGCCAGCATCATCGCCTCGCGCAAGCTGACCGCGGGTTCGTGGGCGACGTCCTCGCGGCCGGCCGTGCCCAGGCCCCCGGGCGAGGCCAGGCGGATCGCCGCGTAGGCGTCCCGGGCGTCGGCGACCGTCAGCGAGTCGAGGACACTGCGGAGGCGCGGGCGCAGCGGTCCCGCACCCGACAGTGCGGCGCGGGCCAGGGGCGCCAGCAGCAGCACCAGGCCGAGGTTGGTGTTGGCCCGGACCAGGCGGCGCGTGTCCCGGATGGCTCGCAGGACCGTGGCACCCACGCCCGAGGAGCCGACGCCGAGCAGCGCGGGACCGATCGCGGCGGCGCTCAGCACGAAGTCGGCGTAGGACGTGTCGGCGAAATCGCGGCCCGGCGAGACGTTGCCCGGTTTCGGGGCGCTGGCCTCGAGGACGCAGGCAGCCTGGGCGAGGCAGGCGACGCGCTCGGCGTTCACCGCGACAGGGTCTCCACGTGCGCGACGATCGCGCCCGCCACGTCCAGGTGGGTCGTCGCCTGCAGGCCGCGCCAGCCAGGGATCCCGTTCACCTCGAGGACGAAGACGCGCCCGTCCGGAAGCGGCAGCAGGTCCACACCCGCGTAGGACGCCCCGACAGCGCGTGCCGCGCGCAGGCTCAGGTCCACGAGCGGCGGCGTCAGCTCCGCGCGCTCGCTGCGTCCGCCGCGCGCGACGTTCGTGCGCCAGCCGGGCGCACTGCGCCACGCGGCGGCCACGACGCCGTCTCCGATCACGAACGCGCGCAGGTCCCGTCCCGCATGGGGCAGCGCCTCCTGGAGGTAGAAGACCGCCCGCTCCAGCTCCAGGGCTCGGAACACGCGCCAGGCGATCTCCTCGTCGCTGACGCGCACCATGCCGCGGCCGTTGGAGCCGAACAGCGGCTTCACGATCACGTCGCGCAGCTCGGCGAACGCCGCCATCGCGTCGTCCAGACGCTCGCACACGACCGTGCGCGGCGTGGGCAGGCCCGCGGCCTGGAGCAGGGCCGAGGCGTAGAACTTGTCCACGGTCCGCTCGATGGCGGGCGCGGGGTTCACAACCGCTACGCCGAGCTGCCCCAGCCAGTGCAGCGCGTCCATTCGAAACACCGTCTGTTCCAGCGAGGCCCGCGGCAGGATGCGCACGATCACCGCGTCGAGGCCGTCGATGCTCGTGCCCGGCGCGTTGAGGCTCGCCTCGCCGCCGAGGCGCGCCACGAGCGACGTCACAGCAAGAGCATGCGACTGGTGGCCGCGTTCCCCGAGGGCCCGCTCGAGCTCGGCGACGTGCCAGCCGCGCCCCGCGCCCAGGATCCCGACGCGCATCCGCCCTTAACCCAGGAGCGACTGGCGCAGGATCGCCGCGTCGAGGCGGCCGGCCTCGAAGCTGCGGCCCGTGCGCGCGTTCGTGAGGACGATGCGGGCGGGGCTGAAGAGCAGCGGGTCCACCTTGTAGAAGTCGCGCTCGTAGCGCTGGAACACCTCGTAGAACGGTGCGCCGTAGTCGCGCGAGGCCTGGGCGGGGACCCGCGGTACCAGCGCTTCCAGCTCGGCATCATCGGCCGCGACCGTGAGCTGGACGGACCCGCCGTAGAGCACGCAGTCGTTGGTGCGGCCCAGGGCGCGCAGGTCGTTCTTCGCGACCGGAGCGATCGGAGCGCTGCCCTGGCCGGCCACGACCTGGCGCACGTCGAAGCCCAACTCGTGGAGCTTGTGGAGTGCCGTCTCGACCACGCGCGCCGAGATCTGCACCGCGGCGGCCAGGGACGCCGTGGGCGCCGCTAGGATCGTGAGGCGCTCGGCCGCGACCCCGGACTTGCGCGCGAGCCACTCGACGACCGCCGGGCCGGGAACGTCGCGCGTCTCGAGCACCAGGACGCCCGGCCCGTCGGCGGCCTCGGCGTAGTCGAGGTGCGCATAGAGTCTCTCTTCCACGCGCGCGACGGCGCGCAGGGGTCCCGAGCCCATGGCGAAGTAGCCTTCGGGCTTGATCGCCCAGCCGGCGTACTGCGATCCGAGGCAGGCGATGGCCGGATGCTCGGCGCGGACGGCGACGCCAGGCAGCGACAGGCCGTCGTGCTCGAAAGGCACGAAGCTGACCGAGCCGAGGCCGCCGAGGCACACCTCGGCGAGCAGGCGTCCAGCCTCGAAGCCGCCTTGGGCCGCGATCCCGCAATCCAGGAAGCGCGCGCCCCGCGCCAGGCTCGAGACCGACACGCGCAGGGCGGAGGCGTCCGCCGCCATGCGGTCCGCGATCTCCGCGGCGCGCTGATTGAGGCGCAGGTCGCTCACGGCGGCGCCCCATGCAGGATCTCGCCGCGGCCGAGATCCGCGCAGTCGCCGATCCAGCGCCGGAACGCCCCGCCCTCCAGTCGCGAACCGGCCTCGAAGCCGTGGCGTCTCAGGCTTCGGAAGAGCAGCGGGAGGATGCCCGGCCTGTAGGTGCACGCCAAGCGGAAGGTCGGCAGCAGCTCGAGGCTGCCGCCGGCCACGAGCGTGCCGCGTTTCAAGCCGAAGCCGGGAGCACGGCCCAGGTCGCCGAGCACGAGCAGCGTGCCCGCGATCATCTGGAGGCCCGCGCGCTGGCCCGCGCGGCCCGTGACCGCGATGCTGCCGCGCCGCATGCGCGCCCCCGCCTCGTCGCCTACGGATCCGTGGACGAGGATCAGGCCCCCTCGCATCCCGGCGCCCACGCCGTCCGCCGCATCGCCTTCGAGGCGCAGCGTGCCGCCGGTCATGTCGGCGCCGAGGCCGCGCAGCCGCGTCAGGTCGCCGTTCACACGGACGTCGTCGGAGCGGCCGCCGAGCACGTCGAACAGGTCCCCGATCCGCGGAGATTCGGGATCGGGCCCCATCGGCAAGCCCGCGATCGCGACTTCGTCCAGTTCCAGGAACGCGTCGGGCCGGATCGATGCCGCATCCGTGGGGGCCGCGGGCGCGCGGCGCAGCGTCAGCCGGACGCTCATGCCGGCGCGGCCCCGAAGAGTGCGTGGAGGGGGAACAAGTGCTTGCCGAGCTTGCCGCCGTAGTTGCCGCCGGAGATCTCGACGACACCGGAGAGGCACGCGGCCTCGATGCCGGAACGCAGGGCGGCCTCGATGGCCTCGCGCTCCAGGCCGTTCACGACGATCTCGAGGACGGAGTTGACGCCCTCGGGGAGCTCCGTCGTGACCCCGAAGCGCCCGCGCAGGCTGGGGCAGTAGGCGTCGTTCGTCGAGGCGATCATCTTCTTATAATGTCGCGCGCCGACCTTGCTGCCGCTGCGGACGACGCCGCCCGGGAAGGGCAGCACGACGCCGGGAACGCGGCGCATGACGGCGACGGCCGACTCGGCCGCGGCCAGGGCGGCTTCGGCGGAGCTGGCCAGGATCAGGAAATTGCCGCCGCCGATCGCCTTCTGGCTGCCCACGCTCTCTTCGCAGAGGAACTCGCCCTCCATGACGGGGATGCGCCAGTAGCGGCGGCCGTCCACGATCTTGCTGGCCTGATGCCGATCCCCGAAATGACGAAGCACGGAGCCGACCCGGACGCGCTCGGCGGCGCCTGGCAGGCCGTCGAAGCAGGCCGCGGTGGCGCAGGTCAGGACCGCCTGGCCCACGCGCTCGGGCACGCGCTTCTTCAGCTCTTCGGCATCGAACGCGAACAGCAGCGCCGAGACTCCCGGGCGGCCGTCGGGCGTCGCGTCCTGGGGCAGGTCGGCCTCGATCCCCGCTTCGACCTTGCAGCCGATCACCGACGTGGCGAAGCCCGTGAGGCACTCGCCCGCGATCCGCGCCCAGCGGGGTGAGGCGGCCGTGATCAGCAGGCGCGTGGCGCGCATGCCGAACGCTTCGGCGAAGGTGTCGCGGACCTTCACGCCGCGGACGCGAAGCTCGCCCATGCGCGAGAGTCTAAACCGGTCCGATCATGGGACCGCGAACTCGGAGGGATCGATGCGCAGGGCATCGAAGTCGAGGCTCGACTCGTCCTCGAACATCCGGCGCAGGTCCCGCTCCACGCCGCGGTCGTAGGCGGGCGCCACCGACCAGGTGCGCCCCGTCGCGGTGCCACTGAGGCGGCCATCGTGGCTCACCACGCGGCCGGCCTTCAGCACGTAGCGTGGCAGGGCGAACATCGCGGCCAGGTCGGGGTCGGGAGAGTACAGGGCGACGTCGGCATCGGCGCCCGGTCCCAGGTGCCCCTTGCCCGTGAGGCCGAGCAGGCGCGCCGGCGCCGCGCGCGTGACGATCGCGATCTCGTCGAGGCTGTACTCGCGCGGGAGGCCCTGCGCCAGGGCCGTGCCTTCGAGCGCCGCCTTCGGCAGGCGCGCGATCTGGGAATCCCGGAAGCCGCGGTCCATCAGCAGGCGGATCAGGCTCGGGTAGCGGAGGAACGTGCCGCCGTTCGGATGGTCGGTGGAGAGCACGAGGCGCCACGGGTCGGGCGAGAGCAGCAGCAGCTCCAGCCCCGCGATCCACTGCACCGCGTGGACCAGGCTCCGCTCGCGGTACTCCCAGGGCACGATGCCGCAGCCGGGCATCAGCTCCACGTCGGCGTCCACCCACTTGCGCCCGCTGAGGTCGTGGAGCATCTCGCCGACGCGGGAGTCCGCGGTCATCGCGGTCGCGGCGCCGAACACCACCTGGCCGACGTCCGCCGACAAGTGCGGGGATCGGCCGAGCGCCTCGGCGATCTCGGGCGCCCGCGACGTGGGCCGGCCGCCTGGCTCGCCCCCGTAGCTGTGGAACTGCAGGTGGGCGAGATGCGCCCGGCGGCCGTCGAGGGCGCGCAGCGTCTCGAGCGTCGTGGTCGCGTTGCCCGCGAGGCCGAGGTCGTTGCAGTGCAGGTGCATCGGGTGGGGCAAGCCGAGCGACGCGGCGATGTCGGCCGCCGCGGTCAGGATGCGGCGCGGGGTCAGGCGGCGGCCCGGGAGGGCGTCGTCGAGGCCGATGCGGGCGCGGCCATGCCGCCACGCGTAGTCGGCGCCCGGGGCGACGACCTTGACCGCGTAAGCCGCGCTGGCTCCGAGGGCCCAGGCCACCGCGTGCCGGGCCTGGTCGTCCTCGCCGGATTCGAGGGCGCGCAGCAGCAGCTCGTCGTTGCCGAGCACCAGGTAGAAGCCCTTGTCGAGGATCGGCGTGTCCTGGAACTCGAGGTGTGCGTGGCGCGCTCCGGCCAGGGACACCGCGGCGTCGAAGGCCGTCGTGTAGCCGAGACGCGCGTAGAGCCCGCCGGTCTCCAGCGTGGTCGGCACCACCGGTGTCGCCCCGGGGCGGCGGCGTTCCGGCTCGAGGCGCCGAGCCAGGTTCACGGTCGGACCGGCGATGTGGGTGTGGAGGTCCACGGCGCCGGGCAGGACCAGCAGGCCCGTGGCGTCGAGCACCGGCGCGTCGTCGGGAAGCGTCGCGACGATGCGGCCGTCCTCGATGCACACGTCTCGCACCGCGCCGGCGACACCGTTGGCGGGATCGTGCACGCGCCCGCCGCGCAGCCGCAGCCGTTCGGTCACGCGCGCTCCGTGGCCTGGCCGACCGCGAGGCACAGGCGAGCGAGGACGTCGGCTTCGCTGGGCAGGCTGCCGGCTCGCCCTTGCCGGTGCAGTGGCACGCCATCCATGCGGAAGACGTGGCCCGTCGTTTCGTCGGAAGGGGCCGTCGAGATGAAGACCTGCCCGGCAGGCGTTCCACCCACGCGGACCGTGGGCAACGCGTTCAGGGACGCCAGGGCCTGCGCCGAGAGGTAGCGCTCGGGAAGGGCGCCCACCACGAGGGCGGCGTCGGCGCGGCGCGAGGCGAGCAGTGCCTCGGCGGAGGAGCCGGAGGGGTCGAAGCGCGCGCCGTCCGGTCCGAAGCGAATCGCGGCGGGGAAGCCGGTCAGCCACGTGAGGACGTTGTCGGCGCCCACGCTGTTGCCGCGGCGCACCAGCAGCGAACGCAGGCGCGAGCGCTCGCGCGCCTGGCGCGGGAGGGCGTTCAGGGTGACGGCGCACAGGGGATCCCGGCGCTCGCTGGGCGGCTCGCCGTCGGAGACGATGATGCCGTAAGCACTCGCGGAAAGGCGCCGCGCCAGGCCGCGGAGCGCATCGAGGGGAAGGCCCAGCGGTGCGGCGGCGGCGGGTTCGACCCGGCGCCCGCGCAGGAACGCGCGCAGCGCGAGCAGGCATTCGACCTCGCGCTCGGGCGGGATGCGGAGCCGCTCCTCGACCCCGGGCGGCCCCGCGGCCGGCCCCACGTCCACTGCGATCCGCACGCGCCCGGCCCGCGGCGGCGCGTAGCGCGCCACGAAGCCGGGCTCCACGCCGTCGGGATCGAGGCCCCAGAACAGCACGAGGTCCGCGCGCCGGCGCATCTCGCCCAGCGAGGTCGTGAGGGCACCCGCGGCCTGGAACGCGGCAAGGGCGCCCGCGTGAGCGGCGGAGGCGGCGGTGTCGAGGGCGCCGGCGAGGCGGCGGGCCAGGGCCACCGCCTCGCGCTGCGCTTCGACCGTGCTCTCGACCAGGCCGTAGACGAGCGGCAGGCGCGCGCGGGTCAGAAGCGCCGCCCCCGCCGCGATGGCCTCGTCGAGGGAGACGTCGCGGCCAAAGGCGCGGGCGCTCATGCGGGGGTCCGCTGCAGCGAAGGCGCGGTCTGCCCGACGACGGACCGCGCCGCGTCGACCAGGCGGGCGCGGCACTGCTGCAGGTCCGGCGCCTTCGCGAGGACCGTGCAGATCGGCTCACCGCGCCGGATGCGCTCGCCGGGGAATGGCACGTCGCGGACGTCGTCGCGCGCGAGCCAGTCCCGTGTGTCGCCCAGCTCGAGGTCGCGGCGAGCCCACACGACGGCCTTGCCAAAGCAGGCCGGGGCCAGGCGGGGCGCACGAGAGGGAAGCCGGCCGCGACAGGCCTCCGCATGGAGCGCGAAGAAGTCGGAAGCCCCCGCGCGCTCGATCAGCTCCATGGACGCCGAATGGCGCGGGTTGACCTCGAGCACCACGGGCTCGTCGCCCTGGAGGATGAAGTCCACTCCGTTCAGGCCGCGCAGGCCGAAAGCGAGTGTGGCCGCCTGCGCGACGGCGTCGAGCCGCGCGGCGGCCAAGGGCCCGATCGAGAAGGGAAACAGGCTGCCGCAGTAGCGGAAGCCGCGGGCGCCGAATGCCGGCTCGCCTGCGAGGCCGTGGGCCACTCCGAGCAGCAACGCGTGCCGCCCGTCGGCGAGGAACGAGACGGACCCGAGGCTGCCTTCGATCACTTCCTGCGCCAGGACGCGCGCCGAAACCACTGCGCCGCCCGGGATGGGACGCACGCCCTGGCCGCCGCCGCCGCGCCGCGGCTTGCGGAGCCACGCGCCGCCGGCCGGCACGCGCTCGCCTGGGGCCAGAGTGCGAGGAAACCGGCAACCGGCGCGGCCAACGACCCCTGCCAGCGCTGCCGGGTCGCGGACGCGCGACAGCGTGGCTGGCGTGTTGCCGAGCAACTCGCGCCCCTCCGCGAGGCGCGCGACCGCAGACGGGTGGTTCTCCAGGTTGCCCGTGTACGCGACGCACTCGGCGGGAAAGCGCAGGGCGGCGGAGACGGCCCCAGTCGCGCTGTAGCGCACGCCCAGGTCGCGGCGCAGGCCCAGGCTGGTCGACCACTGGCGCTGGTCGAGGTCGCCGAAAGCGTCGGCGCTGCTGCACTCGAAACCGGATCGCCACGCCGACTCGGCCAGAGCGCGGGTCGAGACGCCGACGATCAGGACGCGCTCGCGAGCCACGCGTGCCTGGCCTTCTCGGCGCCATACAAATGAAGATGATCGAGAACCGTGCCGGAGGCGGATCGGAGCTGCAGCGTCTCGACCAGGCCGGCGTAGCGCCCGCCCGCCAGGCCATCGGCGAGGATCGCGGCTCCGTAGGCCGCTTGCTTGACCGGCGCGGCGGGAGCGAGCACCCGAACGGGCCCGAACCGTTCCAGCGCCAGAGCCAACGGCCCGCTGAACCCGGCGTTGCGGATGAGACGTCCGGAGAGCACGACCTCGCGGGGCGAGGTGAGGGCTGCCGCGCCGGCCACGGCTTTCTGCACGCTCTCGACCAACGCGCGCATCGCCAGGGGGTCGCCCGCATGCTCGGCGATGTCCGCGAGGCCGCCCGTGAAGACCGTGGACTTCGTGATCGGCGAGACGAGGCACGCGGCTTCGCCGTCGAGCGCGCCGGCGGCTCGGTAGCCGAGCGGTCCGCTGGACCCGCCCTGGCCGTCGATCACGCGTCCCCTCTCGACGGTCAGGACCGCGCTGAAGGCACCGCCCAGCTCGACGAGCACGAAGGACGTCTCGTCCCACCGGCAGGCCAGGTTGCGGGCCTGCTCGTCGATGGCCAGTGCCGCGACCGCGAGCTTGTCGGCCGTGCCCATGTCCACGCGGTTGACCTTGCGGTGAGCGGGCACCGTCGCGAGATGGATCACGCCCGGCAGGAAGACCACCGGCAGCTTCGCCTCGCGCAGCCTGTCCACGAGCGCGCGCAGGCCCGAGACGCCCGTGCGCTCGGCGGGGTCCGCCAGCAGCATCAACCGCAGCTCACGGCTGCCGACGGAATCGATCGGAGTGAGCGGCAGGCCGTAGCCCGAAGGCCCGCTGACGAGGTCGAGCGGACCAGCGTTCCGAAGGACGGCGGCGACCTCGTTGGCGTCCGGATTCGGAAAGCTGCGCTCGAGGAAGACCGCACCAGCGTCCAGGCCGACGAGGTCGAGGCTTGTGGTCCCGGGATCGATCCCGACGACGCGTGGCATCAGAGCGCCGCCGCGATGTCGTAGATCTCCTCCGCGTCGAGCACCCGGTCGTTCCGTTCGAAGAGCTGCGCCACGGCGGCCTTGTGCGTTTTCATCTTCAGGCTGCCGATGCCGAGGGCTCCGAAGCACGCGACGCCGTCCTTGACGGCGCCGTTGTCGGGCGCCTCGACCCCCTCGATCCCGGCCGGCGGCACGGCGTTGACGTCGGCGACGGCGCGCAGTGCGGGACAACCGATCCACGCGTCGCGAGGCACGATCTGCACGCCGGCCGGTCCGGCCGCGAGCGCGACCGCCGCATCTGCGAGGAGGGCGCGGGCCTGCTCCGGGCTGCGCACCACGCTCGCCGCGACCGTGCCTCCGAACCGCGTGCCGATCTGGGCGGCGACCTCGCTGCCGTGGGCCGCCTCGCGCGAAGTGATGCGGACGCGCGCGCCCAGGCGCAGCAGCAGCCCGGCCGCGCGGGCCCCCACCGGCCCGGTTCCCGCGAACACGATGCCCGGCTTGTCGCGCAGGTCGCTCGCGGCCTTCACGAGCTTCACCACCGCCGCCGCGGCGGTGGTGTTGGACCCGTTGGGGTCGAACAGGATCGAGGTCTGGAACGGACCGAAAAAGGAATTGCGCGCGGCCTTCAGGAGCGCTTCGGCCAGGGGGATGTTGGACCCGCCGACGAAGAGTGCCGTGTGCTTCAGGTCCTTGGGGCCGCGCGTGAAGATGGCGCCGTGGACGAGGCCCTGGACGTCGGTCTCGGAGACGCCGCCGTAGGACAGCACCTCCTCGGCGCCGGCGTCGTACGCCACGATGCGGTCGAAGGCGCTGGGGTGCCGATCGGCGTCGAGCTGGAGCAGCAGGCGTCGCATGCTGGAAACAAACAGGGGGTCGCCCCGCCGGTCAAAGTACCCGGCGAGGCGACGCGGGGGCCGCGCTCTACTTGTCGGCGCCGCCGGCGAACGGGTGCGACGCGGTCTTGGCGCCCGAGAGCACCTCGTCCACGCTCGGCTTGCCCTTCAAGGCGCGCTCGATGGACTGCTTGGTGGCCTCGTAGTTGTACTTGTAGATCTTCTTGTCGTCGGCCGCTTCCCAGTGGATGAACACGCCCACCAGGATCACGTAGTCGTTGGCCTTGTCCTTGGGGATGACGCCGGAGCTGACCGAGTCCACCACGGCGCGGGCCACGGCCGCCTGCGCGGGGCCGAACATCTGCACGGCCTGCTTGGCGCCCTTGATCGTGACCTTGTTGAAGAGCAGGGTGTCGGGCTTGCAGGGCAGATTCGGAGCCACGACCGCCAGCAGGGACGTGAAGCCGTCCTTGTTGTTCGAGAGCGCGTTCAGGAACGACTGTCCCGCCGGCCCGGTCTTGGATCCGATGATGAGGTCGATGTGGGCGACCTCGTTGCCTTCGCCGACCAGCGATTCGCCGATGAAGAAGTCCGCTGCCATGGCACCCTCCCCTGTACTGTTCTGGTTCGTTAAGCGCTTCGCGCGAGGCCGCGATTCTAGCACCACGCTTCGGCGTGTGGGATCATCGCCCCCATGCAGCAGGGACGCGTGACCCTCATCGGCGTGCCGCTGGATCTCGGTGCGGGGCGGCGCGGTGTCGACATGGGCCCGTCGGCGTTCCGCGTCGCGGACATCGACGAGAAGCTGCGGGCCCTGGGCTACGACGTGAAGGACACAGGCGACCTGGACGTGCAGATCCAGGAGACGCGCAAGGCCGGCGATCCGCGCCTCAAGTACTTGAAGGAGATCCGCGAGACCTGCGAGGCGCTGCGCGACAGCGTGGTCGAGGCCCTGCGGGGTGAACGCATGCCGGTGGTGCTGGGTGGCGACCACTCGCTGGCCATGGGCACGATCGCGGGCCTGGCGCGCTTCCATCGTGAAAGGAAGCAGAAGGTTGGGCTGATCTGGTTCGATGCCCACGCCGACTCGAACACGGCGGACACCTCGCCCACCGGCAACATCCACGGCATGCCGCTGGCGGTGGCGCTGGGCCTCGGCGCGCCGGAGCTGGTGGGCCTGGGCGGCGACGGCCCGATGGTGGACGGCTCGCGCGCCGCGGCGGTCGGCCTGCGGGACGTGGACGTGGCCGAGCGCGCCAACGTGAAGGCCACGGGCCTGGGCGCCTTCACCATGCGCGACATCGACGAGCGCGGCATGCGCGCGGTCATGGAGGAGGCGATCCAGCGCGCGTCGAACGGCACGGCCGGGATCCACGTGAGCTTCGACCTCGACGCCATGGACCCCGACTACGCGCCGGGCGTCGGGACGCCGTGTCCGGGCGGCCTGTCGTTCCGCGAAGCGCACCTGGCCATGGAGATGCTGGCGGACACGGGGAAGGTGATCTCGGCCGAGCTGGTCGAGGCCAACCCGATCCTCGATCAGAACAACAGCACCGCCAGGCTTGGCGTCGAGCTGCTGTGCTCGCTGCTCGGGAAGAAGATCCTGTAGAGTCGGCAGGTCGGCGGGACGCCCATTGCGGGTCTCGACGCGGCTGTCGGCTGTTCTCCCGTGGCCTGTCACAGGAGACAGGACGGGCATGGGCAAGGGCGGTCGTAGGCGCTAACCCACAATTCCCCCGACACGATTTCGGCCCCGAGGTTCGTGGCGTAGATCTCGTACGCCGCCCCTGGTTCCAGGTCCGGGGAGAAGTGAAGGTTCCCCGTGCTCGACGGTCCGACGCCGGAACCACACGCGCCGGTGCTCAGTGCGGCCAGGGTACACGGATCGCGACTGACAGCCAGCCGCATCGGGCTCGTCGCCGGACTGAACCGCAGACCGACGCTGACCGGTTTCGGCGGCGGGACGCCCCACCGACTGACGATGTCACTCGGTCCGCAGCGTCTCCGCGGGATCGATGCGGGTGGCCCTGCGGGCCGGCAGGTAGCTGGCGACCAGCGCGACGACGGCGAGCAGCAGCGTGACGCCGCCGAGGACCGCGAAGCTCCCCATCGGGATGCCCGGGAAGGCGCCCGCGATGATCCGCGCGACGCCCCAGGCGCCCAGGAGGCCGATCGCGCCGCCCACGGCGGCGAGCTTCGCGGCGGAGCCCAGCACGAGCCCCGTGATGTCCGCGTCGCGCGCGCCGAGCGCGAGGCGGATGCCGAACTCGCCGGTGCGCTGGGCGACGCTGCGGGCGATCACGCCGTAGATGCCCAGCGCCGCGAGGCTGAGGCCGAGGACGCCCAGGGCCGACAGGACGCTGCGCAGCACGCCGAGCTGGTAGTTGGCGCGGGTGATGGCGGTCTCGGCGGGCTGGAGGCCGCGCAGCGGCAGGTCCGGGTCGAGGGACATCATGGCGCCGCGAATGCCGTCGCCGAGCGCCGCGGGCGGCGCGTTGGCGGTCCGCACGGCGAGGTCGAGCGACCGCCGCGCCTGCTGGGCGAGCGGCTGGTACACCTGGTGCGTCGGCTCCCGGGAGTCAGGGTACACGGTCAGCGCGTCGGCGACGACGCCGACGATCTCGCCCCAGTCGGGCGGCTCGGCTTCGGCGGGCGCTATGCGCTGGCCGACGGCGCTCGCGTCCCCGAAGAGGCCGCGCGCGAAGGCGCGGCTCACCACGTACACCCGCGGCGCGCCCAGCGCGTCGCGTGCGTCGAACACCCGTCCGGCGACGAGGCGGGTGCCGACCGTCTCGAAGTAGCGGGGACTGACGCCGTTGACCAGCGCCGCCGGCTCGTGGCCGCGCTCCAGGGCGCGGCCGGCGATCCTGTACCGGCGCGTCTCGCTGAGACCGAAGAACGGCAGCGTGTACGAGAAACTGGCGGACGCGACACCCGGCAAGGCTTCCACGCGCTCGAGGGCGCGCCGCTCGAAATCGGCCATCGCCTCCCCGCCCGGATACGCCGCCGGGGGCAGCTGCAGCGTGGCGGTGACGAGGCCGTCGGATTCCCAGCCCTCGCGGCGGTTGTTGAGGTCGTAGAGCCCGCGGGCGAACAGCGCGGCTCCGGCGAGCAGGACCATGGCGAGGGCGAACTGCCCGACGATGAGCGCGTGGCGGAAGCGGCGGTGGCCGCGGTCGGCGGTTGCGCCCCGACCCCCGCTCTTCAGCGTCGCGACGAGGTCGAGGCGCTGCGCGAACAGCGCCGGGACCACGCCGAAGGCCACGGCCGTGAACAGGCACGCCGCGAGCGCCCAGCCCAGCACGTTCCAGTCGAGCCGCAGGTCGACGCCGACGCCGCTGTCGCCGCGGCTCACGATCGCGAACCAGTCGAACGTCCAGCGCGCCACGATCAGCGCCAAGCCGCCGCCGGCGAGCGCCAGCAGCAGGCACTCGAGGACCAGGGGCCGCAGCACGCGGCGGCGCGACGCGCCCAGCGCGGCGCGGACCGCGAACTCGCGCGCGCGGGCCATGGTGCGTGCGAGGAGCAGGTTCGCCAGGTTCGAGCAGGCGATGAGGAGCACGAACCCCGAGAGGCCGACCAGCAGGGCGACGACGGCCTGGCCGTCCCGCGCAAGGAGGGTCTCGTGCAGGGGGACGCTGCTCCAACTGGCCTCGACGTTCGCCGCGGGGAACTCGGCCGCGCGACGGCGCCCGAAATCGGCGAAGAAGGCGTGGCCGCGCTCGCGGCTCACGCCAGGCGCGCGCCTGGCGATGACGCGGAGCCAGGTCGCGTTCGAATCGCGGGCCTCCGCCGCTTCGAGGCCGAGAGGACGGAACGCGTCCACCCACGTCAGGTGGCGCCAGTCGCTGAAGCCCGCCGGCAGCACGCCGATGATCTCGTGCGGATCGCCGTTCACGCGGACCGTGCGCCCGACGATGCCGGGGTCGCCCCCGAAGTGGCTCTGCCAGTACCGGTGGCTCAGCACGAGCACGTGGTGGTTGCCGGCGGTCTCCTCGTCGGGCGTGAAGCCGCGGCCGAGCAGGGGCGAAACAACGCCCAGCGTCGAGAACAGGTTGGCGGAGACCCGCAGGCCCTCGGCCGTCACGGGCGGACGGCCGGGCTCGGAAAGGCTCAGGTCGAGGCCGTCGTAGACGGAGACGTCCCCGTAGGCGCCGGCCTCGGCCTTCAGCGCGAGGTAATCCGGCGGCGAGATGCCGCCGCGGCGGTTCTGCGGCGTGGCGCGGTAGACGCGGTCCAGCCGGTCGCCCTCGGGATAGGGCAGCGGCGCGAACAGGTAGCCGTTGAGGATGCTGAACATCGACGTGTTGGCGCCGATGCCCAGGCCCAGCGTCAGGACGGCGAGCAGCGCGAAGCCCGGCGTGCGCCGGAGCGATCGGATCGCGAAGCCGAGTTCGCGGAGCATGCCGGGGCACGCTGCAGGGTCCGCGCCAGGCGCCGGCGCCCGGCGTATCCCGATGAGAACCAATGCCTTTCGGCCGCAGGGCAGCGAGGCCCGGCCTCCAGGAGCTGTTCGGATACGACACGGAGGTTCCCGGGACCGAACCCGGTGCTCAGCGCAGGAACAGGCGGTACGCCGCGTTCCGCGACTCGGGCGCGTACGGGTAGCCCAGCGTGTCGAGGAAGCGCTGGAACGGACGCAGCTCGCTGCGCGGCACCTGGATCCCCACCAGCACGCGGCCGTAGTCGGCCCCGTGGTTGCGGTAGTGGAAGAGGCTGATGTTCCAGTCGGTGCGCATGCGGGAGAGGAAGCGCAGCAGCGCGCCGGGGCGCTCCGGGAACTCGAAGCGGAACAGCCGCTCCCCGCTGGCCAGCGATGCGCCGTTCGCGGCGGGGGGCGGGTGACCGCCGACCATGTGGCGCACGTGGAGCTTGGCGAGGTCGTCGTCGGAGAGGTCGAGGGTCCGGAAGCCCAGGCCGGCCAGCTTGCGCACCAGGCGGGCCGTCTCCCCGCGGTCCTGCACCTGGACGCCGACGAACACGTGGGCGTCGCGCGCGTCGGCGATGCGGTAGTTGAACTCGGTGACGTTGCGCGGCCCGATCGCGGCGCAGAAGCGCTTGAAGCTGCCGGGCCGCTCGGGGATCGTCACGGCCAGGATGGCCTCGCGGCGCTCGCCCAACTCGGCCTGCTCGGCGATGAAGCGCAGGCGCTCGAAGTTGGTGTTGGCGCCGCAGGCGATCGCGACCAGGGTGCGGTCGCGGCTGCCGGTCCTCTCGACCCAGGCCTTGGCGCCCGCGATGGCCAGGGCGCCGGCGGGCTCCAGCACGACGCGCGTGTCCTCGAACACGTCCTTGATCGCGGCGCAGGTCTCGTCGGTCGAGACGCGCACCATCTCGTCCACCAGCCGGCGGGCCAGGCGAAACGGCTCGCGGCCCACGCGCTTCACGGCGACGCCGTCGGCGAACTGGCCGACCTGCCGCAGGCTGACGCGACGCCCGGCGCGCAGCGAGCGCGTCATGGCGTCGCAGTCCACGGGCTCGACGCCGACGATGCGGGTCTGAGGCCGCAGCCGCTTGACGTAGGCCGCCACGCCGGCGATCAGGCCGCCGCCGCCGACCGCGACGAAGACGGCGTCGATCGGTCCCGCGTGCTGGCGCAGGATCTCCATGCCCACCGTGCCCTGGCCGGCGATCACGTCGGGATCGTCGTACGGATGCACGAAGCTGAGCCGCCGCCGGCGCTGCAGGGCGCGGGCGTGGCGATAGGCCTCGTCGTACGAGTCTCCGTGGAGGACCACCTCCGCCCCGCGGGCCGCGACGGCGTCGACCTTGATCCGCGGCGTCGTCACCGGCATCACGACCACCGCCCGGCAGCCGAGTGTCTGTGCGGCGAGCGCCACGCCCTGGGCATGGTTCCCGGCGCTGGCGGCGATGACACCCCGGGCGCGGGCGGCGGGGGAGAGCCGCGCCATCTTGTTGTAGGCGCCGCGGAGCTTGAACGAAAAGACGGGCTGCAGGTCCTCGCGCTTCAGCAGCAGGCGGTTGCCGAGGCGCCTCGACAGGAGCAGGGCGGGCTCGAGCGGGGACTCGATCGCCACATCGTAGACGCGCGCCTTGAGGATGCGCTCGAGATAGTCGGGCGACGCCATGGCGGCGGGCATTGTGCCACGCGAAGCCGCCGCCATCGACGGGGCCGCCCGGCGGCGCATGCTAGACTGGCCGCGTGAGCGAGACGAGGCGCACGTCCGATGGTTTCGTCATGGCATTCCCGCCCGTGTCGGGCGAGGCTCCCTTCGCGCCCGCCCCGGTCGTCGAGGCCTGCAAGAAGGGCGTGGACCTGCGGCGTGCCGGGCGCGCCGCCTTCGAAGACTGACTTCGAGGCCCTGCTCAGGGGGCTCTGAATGTCGAGGCTTCGGGTCAACGCGTTCGGAGTCTCCATCGACGGCTATGGCGCTGGTCCCGGTCAGGACCTCGCCAACCCGATGGGCGTGGGCGGCATGGCGCTTCACCAGTGGGTCCTCGGCACGAAGACGTTCCAGAAGATGGCCGGCGACTTCGCCGGCTCGCTGATCGGCGACCGGCCCGCGAAAGAGGACGTGGACGATGCCTTCGCCGCGCGCGGCTTCGAGAACCTCGGCGCCTGGATCCTGGGCCGCAACATGTTCGGGCCGGTCCGCGGTCCCTGGACCGACGACACCTGGAAGGGATGGTGGGGCACGAACCCGCCCTACCACGTCCCCGTCTTCGTGCTCACGCACCACGCGCGGGCGCCCTTCACGATGGAGGGCGGCACGACCTTCCACTTCGTCACGGACGGCATCCACGCCGCGCTGGCGCGCGCGAAGGAGGCGGCCCAGGGCAAGGACATCCGCCTGGGCGGCGGCGTCGCCAGCGTCCGCCAGTACCTCACGGCCGGCCTGATCGACGAGATCCACCTCGCGATCGCTCCGGCGCTCCTGGGCCGTGGCGAGAACCTGTTCGCCGGCATCGACATGGCGAGCCTGGGCTACAAGTGCACGGAGCGCGCCTCGACGGAGCACGCCACCCACGTCGTCCTGACGAAGTAGGTCTACTCCGCCGCGTAGCGGCCCTGCAGGTCGTCCCAGGGAACGGGACCTCCCTGACCGCGGTAGCCCATCGTGATGAACAGCGGGGGACCGAAGAGGGCGAAGAAGGCGAAGGCGTACATCTCCCTGGTCGACCTCTAGTGCGGGTGGCCGGGGAGAGCGCGACGATGAGCGTCAGGATGCCGGCCAGGAACACGGCCATCCCGAACCCGGTGCCCCCCTTGCCCGTGATCAGGTAGATCGAGACGCCCAGACATGCGGCGACGGTCATGGCCGCGACCCACAGGGACTCCTTGGACTCGGCCATTGACCGCATGATAAGGCGGGGGGCAGGCCACTATGGCTGAAGACGCCGAGCCGGGCGGCGTGACCTGGGAGGACCTGCGGCAGCGCGCCGAGGGGCACTGGCGGCTGACCGGCCCCAACTCGCAGGGCGGGACGACACTCTACCGCTACCGCGGACGGCTCTACCTCGTGGGCTACGGCGAGCGCAGCTCGCTGCCAGGCGGCGCCGAGCAGGTGATCGACGAGATGCCCGACAACACGCCGGGCTTCCCGCCCCTCATGGCAAGCGGGCACGCCGCCGGCTGCGCCCACGAGCCGCACTTCGACTGGGACTGGTGGCAGCACGGAACGCTGCTCCTGAAGATCCACCAGGGTACGGTGCGGCTCCACGACGGTGGCGAGGAAGCCTGGAGCTGCTCGCTGGAGTCGTTCCTCGCTCCCGATTCGCCGCCACGCGACGACGTGCGTCGCAGGCTCGGCCCCGCCGTGCTCGACGAGGCGCTTCGTGTGGCTCGGCGCCGGCTGGCGGGTTGAGCCTGCGCCTTCCGCCTACGCGGCGCCGCGCTGGCGGACGACCAGATCCACGTTGCAGCCCAGTACCTGGAGCAGCGCGAGCATCTGGTCGACCGACTTGCGATAGTTCGTCTGGTCCAGGAGCCGGTAGAACTGCGCCGCCGAAGTGCCAAGGCGGCGGATCAACTCGCGCTTTGCGAGCGGGCTCCTCGCGACCTGCCGCTGAGCATCGAGGGTGAGCCGATAGAGGAGCTGGTCCCGAACGTAGGACGGATCCTTGTTGTATTCCAGCACCTGCTCGACGTGGACGTGTCCCTTGGTTCCGGAAGCGAGCTGGTAGCAGAACGCCTCCCGGCCGATGTCGCTGTCGACGCCTGCCGACTCGACGGCGTGCCTTGGGGAGGGCGCAGGGTCGGCCTGGGAATACGGGAAGGGGAGCAGGCGCCGCCCGACACGCACTTCGAACACCTTGCGCCGATTGTTGAACGAAACGCTGCGGATCTTCACAGCAGGCCCTCGGTCTCCAGCTCCTCGATCAGCTCGATCACGCGCCGGGGCGGCCGGCCGACCATGGGCAGCTTGTTGTCCAGGTCCCACTCCACGACCAGGCGCGCATCGCGGTAGACGTGTGCGTGCCGCGGAGGGTGGTCGCCTTGCCAGGTCACGAAGATGTAGCCGCCTCGCTTGATCCGAGCCACTAAACGTTACCACCGGTGGATACGGATGGCAACCGCACGCCGAAGGCTACCAGCCGGCTCTGCCAGGGAGGGTCCGGTAGAATCCGGTCATGTGCCGAAACATCCGAACGCTATTCAACTTCGAGCCGCCGGCGACCGAGGAGGAGATCCGCGACGCGTCCCTCCAGTTCGTACGGAAGCTGAGCGGGTTCACCAAGCCGTCCAAGGCGAACCAGCAGGCCTTTGAGCGCGCGGTGGAAGAGGTCGCCGAGGTCGCGGGGCGCCTCGTCCACGGCCTGACGACCGTGAGCCCGCCTCGAAACCGCGAGGAGGTCGCGAAGGCCGCCCGCGAGCGGTCCGCGAAACGCTTCGGCGGCCCGAGCGTTGACAGGCCCGGAAGTCGCGCTTAACATTCACGTTCCGTCGTTCGTTAGGCGCGTGGCTCAGTGGTAGAGCGCTTCCTTGACACGGAAGAGGTCGATGGTTCAATTCCATCCGCGCCTACCAGAGTTCGCCCGAGGAGGCTTTTGCTGAGGATCGTGTCAGTGACGTCCCGCCGGTAGATGTCGTCGAGCATCTTGGAACCCCTCGACACCACCGGTCCCTCGGGCGAAAGCAAGCCTGCCGATTCCCCCATCGAGATCTACCGCCACTCGTCCGCGCACTTGCTGGCGGCGGCGGTGATGGAGCTCTTCCCGGACGCGCAGTGCGGCATCGGTCCACCGACGGAGGACGGCTTCTTCTACGACTTCCTGGTCGCCCAGCCCTTCACGCCTGAAGACCTCACGGCCATCGAGAAGAAGATGGCCCACATCGTCAAGCAGAACCGGCCGATCGAGAAGAAGCTCCTCCCGAAGGCCGAGGCCCTGGATCTGTTCGCGAAGAAGGGCCAGACCCTCAAGTGCGAGCTGATCCGCGAGAAGGCCGGCGAGCAGGTGCAGTGCTACACGATGGGGGAGTTCAGCGACTTCTGCCTCGGGCCACACCTGCCATCGACCGGGTACATCAAGGCCTTCAAGCTGAAGGAAGGCGCGTCCCAGGCGTACTGGAAGGGCAAGGAAGGCAACCCGGCGATGCAGCGCATCTACGGGTACGCCTTCTTCACCAGAGACGAGCTCGACCAGCACCTGCACCGGCTGGAAGAGGCCAAGCGCCGCGACCACCGCAAGCTGGGCAAGGACCTCGACCTGTTCTCGGTCGCCGACGAGACGGGCGCCGGCCTGATCCTGTGGCACCCCAAGGGCGGCTTCATCCGCAAGCAGATCGAGGACTACTGGCGCGACGAGCACTTGAAGGGCGGCTACGACCTCGTCTACTCGCCCCACATCGCGAACATCAAGCTCTGGCAGACCAGCGGCCACACCGAGTACTACAAGGCCAACATGTACTCGCCCATCGACATCGAGGGCGTCGAGTACCAGTTGAAGCCGATGAACTGCCCGTTCCACATCACGATCTACCGCTCGCGCATGCGCAGCTATCGCGAGCTGCCGTTCCGGTACGCCGAGCTCGGCACGGTGTACCGCTTCGAGCGCTCGGGCGTCCTGCACGGCCTGATGCGGGTGCGGGGCTTCACCCAGGACGACGCCCACGTGTTCTGCCGGATGGACCAGCTCGAAGTGGAGATCCTGCGCGTGCTCGACTTCGTGACCAACATCCTCAAGACCTTCGGCTTCGAGCGCTACGAGATCTTCCTGTCCACGCGCCCCCAGAACGCCAGCGGCGACGCCGAGCGCTGGGAGCTGGCGACCGGCGCTTTGCGCAAGGCCCTCGAGCTGCGCGGCCTCGCCTACCAGGTGGATCCGGGCGAGGGCACGTTCTACGGGCCGAAGATCGACATCAAGATCAAGGACTCCCTCGAGCGCGCCTGGCAGTGCTCCACGATCCAGGTGGACTTCCACAACCCGGAGCGCTTCGAGCTCGAATACGTGGCCGAGGACAACAAGGCCCACGCGCCCGTGATGGTCCACCGCGCCTTGCTGGGCAGCCTGGAGCGTTTCTTCGGCGTGCTGATCGAGCACTACGCGGGCGCCTTTCCGCTGTGGCTCGCGCCGGTGCAGGCCATGCTGATTCCCGTGGCCGACGCCCAGCTCGACTACGCGAACAGCCTCGCCGACGAGCTGCGCGCTGCCGGCATCCGCGTCCAGGTGGACGCGCGCTCCGAGCGCATGGGCTACAAGATCCGCGAGGCCCAGGGCCAGAAGATCCCGTACATGTTCGTGGTGGGGAAGAAGGAAGCCGAGGACCCGCAGGCCCGCCTGGTCTCGACCCGCCACCGCACCGCCGGAGACCTTGGCACCGGCCCGTTGGGCCCGTGGAAGGAAAAGATCGCCCGCCTGAGCGCCGACCGCGCCTGCAGCGAGGGTGAGACGCCGCAGAACGTGGGAGGTGCGCAATAGACGCCAAGAACGTCCGGCTCAACGACCGCATTCGCGCGAAGGAGGTCCGCGTCATCGACGACGACGGCGCCCAGCTCGGGATCATGCCGCCGAGCCAGGCCCTGACCCTGGCCGAGGAGAAGGGCCTCGACCTGGTGGAGATCGCGGCCACGGCGACGCCGCCGGTCTGCAAGATCATGAACGCCGGCAAGTTCTTCTACCAGCAGGCCAAGCGCGAGAACGAGGCCCGCAAGCACCAGCGCCAGATCCTGGTGAAGGAAGTGAAGTTCCGGCCCAAGATCGACGAGCACGACTTCCAGTTCAAGAAGCGCAACGCCGAGCGCTTCCTGCTCGACGGCAACAAGGTCAAGTCCACCTGCATCTTCCGCGGCCGCGAGGCGGTCCACAGCGACATCGGCCGGCAGATCCTGCTGCGGCTGGCGTCCGAGCTGGCGGAAGTCGCCCTGGTGGAGGTGTCGCCGCGGCTCGAGGGCAACACCATGGTGCAGATCCTCGGACCCAAGAAGGTCGTCGAAAAGAAGCCCCGCAAGAGCGGGGCCGTCACGGAGAGCCAAAGGTGAGCAGAAAGCCGAAGAAGAAGGGCAAGCTGAAGTTGAAGACGCGGCGCGCGGCGATGAAGCGCTTCCGCCTGACCGCCTCGGGCAAGATCAAGCGCAACAAGTCCATGAAGCGCCACATCCTCACCAAGAAGGCCACCGGGCGGAAGCGCGGCCTGCGCAAGGCGACCGTGGTCTCCGACGCCGACCACTCGCGCGTCACCCGCATGCTTCTGGGGTAGAATCGCCGGTCGCTTTCCTCGAATGGGTCGCCGTCGAGCGGCCCGGGCCTCGCTGACGCCTGGAAGAGCAGCGGGCCGGCCGATGATCGGCCGAGCCATCCGAAGGACGCCCCCATGCCCAGAGTCAAACGCGGCAGCAAGCGCCGCCTCAAGCGCAAGAAGCTGCTTTCCACCACCAAGGGCTTCTTCCTCGGCCGCAGCAAGCTGTACAAGTTCGCCAAGGAAGCCGCCATCAAGGCGGGCAACTACGCCTACGAGGGCCGGCGCCAGAAGAAGCGCGACTTCCGCAAGCTCTGGATCGTGCGCATCAACGCCGCCGCTCGCGAGCACGAGATCACCTACAGCCAGTTCATGTCGGGCCTGAAGAAGGCCGGCGTGGTGCTGGATCGGAAGTCGCTCGCGGAGATCGCGGTGAAGGACCCCGCGGCGTTCGCGAAGCTGGTGGGTTCGGCGAAGGCAGCCGTCAGCGCCCAGTAACCGGTCCTCAGGACATGGCCCGGGACGACTTGAAGGCCAGCCTCAGCGCCCTGCGTACGGAGTTCGAGGAGGCCCTCGGCCGCGCGCAGGACGCCGCGAGCCTCCAGTCCGTCCGCGACCGCTTCCTGGGCCGCAAGGCGGGCGCCGTGACCCAGCTCCTGAAGTCGCTGGGCTCGCTGGCGGCCGACGCGCGTCGCGACGCGGGCCAGTCTCTGAACCAGGTCAAGGACGACCTGGAGGCGCGCCTCGAGGAGGCCAGGGCGAAGATCGAGACGCGTGGGCGCCAGCAGCGGCTCGACCGGGAGCACGTCGACGTCTCGCTCCCCGGCCGCCTGCCGCCCCAGGGCCGGCGCCACCCGCTGACGGCGGTGCGGGAAGAGCTGGAGGACATCTTCGTGGCCATGGGCTACGAGGTGTACGACGGCCCCGAGGTCGACGACGACTACCACTGCTTCGAGGCCCTCAACATGCCCCCGGACCACCCGGCCCGGGACATGCAGGACACCTTCTACCTCGCGGGCACGGACGGCCTGCTGCTGCGCACCCACACCTCGACCAGCCAGATCCGCTACATGCTCGAGAACCCGCACCCGCCCGACGTGCGGATCATCTGCCCCGGCAAGGCGTACCGCCGGGACAACGACATCACCCACTCGCCGATGTTCCAGCAGATCGAGGGGCTGGTGGTCGGCGAGGGCATCGGCGTCGGCGACCTGAAGGGCACCATCGAAGCGTTCCTGCACGCGCTGTTCGGCGAGCAGTGCCCGGTGCGCTTCCGCCCCTCGTTCTTCCCGTATACCGAGCCGTCGGTGGAGACGGACCTCGGCTGTGTCGTGTGCGGCGGCCAGGGCTGCCGTGTGTGCAAGGGCACGGGCTGGCTCGAGATCCTGGGCTCCGGCGTCGTCCACCCCGCGGTGTTCGAGGCGGTGAACGCGCGCCTGGGGAAGAAGGTCTACGACCCCGACGTGGTGTCCGGGTTCGCCTTCGGCCTGGGCATCGACCGCGTGGCGATGGTCCGCCACGGCGTCGACGACATCCGCCTCTTCTACGGCGGCGACCTGCGCTTCCTGGAGCAGTTCCGGTGAAGGCGATCCGCCATGAGTCCTTCCACTCCCTCGAGGGGAGTGGAAGGACGCTCGACCTGGACTCCCCCTCCCCCGGATGTGGGGAGGGGATAGGGGTGGGGGGTCGATGAAGATCCAGGTGGCCTGGCTGAAGGAACACGTGGACGTCGCAGTCGAGCCGCGGAGGCTCGCCGACGATCTGACCGCCGCTGGCCTCGCCGTGGACGGCATCGAGGGCCGGGGCGACGCCGCGGTGCTGGACCTCGACATCACGACCAACCGGGTCGACGCCATGAACGTGCGTGGCGTGGCCCGCGAGGTGGCCGTGATCTACGGCACCGGCCTCAAGGTCCTCGACACCAGCGTGTCCGAGGCCGGCGCTCCCGCGGGCGAGGCGCTGCGCGTCGCGATCGAGGCCCCCGACCTGTGCCCGCGCTTCTGCGCGCGGGTGCTGGACGTACGCATGGGCCCGTCCCCGGCCTGGCTGCGGGAGCGGCTCGAAGCGGTCGGCGTGCGGCCGATCAGCAACGTCGTGGACCTGACCAACTACGTGATGATGGAGCTGGGACAGCCGTCCCACGCCTTCGACCTGGCCAAGATCCCGGGCGCCGAGCTGCGGGTGCGCTGGGGGCGGCAGGGCGAGACGCTCGTCACGCTGGACGGTGTCGAGCGTCACCTGACGCCGCGGATCGGGGTGGTCGGCTCGCCAGGTCCCGGCCTGGCGCTGGCCGGCATCATGGGCGGCGCGTCGAGCGAGGTCTCCGACTCCACGCGCGTCGTGGCCCTCGAGGCGGCGTACTGGGACCCGCTGTCCACCCGGCGCGCCGCGCGCGCCCTGGGCATGCACACCGAGGCCTCGCATCGGTTCGAGCGCGGGGCCGACCCCGAGGCGCCCGTCGCCGCCACGGCGCGCCTCGCGCACCTGCTGCAAAAGATCGGGGCCGGAAGCGTACGGCCCGGCCTGATCGACGTGCATGCCGCGCCCATTCCGGCGCGCAGCGCGCTCATGCGGCCGTCGCGGCAGCGCACGATCCTCGGCGTCGAGGTTCCCGAAGCGCGCGCCCATGCGATCCTCGAAGGACTCGGCTTTCGCGTTGGCGCGCTCGAGGGCGACGGCCGTCGCGTGGCAATCCCCAGTTGGCGCGGCGACGTGAACCGCGAGGCGGACCTGATCGAGGAGGTCGGACGCCACCACGGTCTCGACCGCATCCCTTCGACCCTGCCGCCGGCCCGCCGTCGCGGGGGCCTGCGCCGGGAACAGGTGCGCGCGCGCCTCGTGCGCGACGTGCTGGTGGGCGCTGGGCTGACGGAGGTCGTGGGCCTGTCGTTCGTCGGGGCGGGCCTGGAGGCGCGCCCCAGCGTCGCGATCGCCAACCCGCTGGCCGACGTGGCGCCCGTGCTGCGCAGCTCGGTCGTGGACCCTGGACTCGTCGAGACCCTGGCGCGCAACCTGAGCCACGGCCAGCGCGACGTGCGGCTGTTCGAGCTCGGCCGCGTGTTCGTGCCGAACGGCACGCGAGTCGAGGAGCGCACGCACCTCGGCGTGGTGCTCGCAGGCGCGGCGCGGGCGGGGCACTGGTCCGAGAAGCCGCGCCAGGCCGACCTGTTCGACGCGAAGGGAATCGTGGAGCTGCTGGGGGCGCGCCTGGGTGTCGGACTCGAGCTCGGCCCCGGCGCCGTGCCCGGCTGGCTGCACCCGGGCAAGTGCGCCCAGGTCTCGCGGGCGGGGAAGCCGATCGGGTTCATCGGCGCCCTGCACCCCGAGACCGCCGCGCGCCACGAGCTGCGCGAGGAGGCCTACGTGGTGGAGCTGCGCCTCGACTCCGTGCTCGAGGCGCGCGTGGGCGACGTGCGCGCGCAGCCGTTGCCGCGGCAGCCGGGGGCGGCGCGCGACATCTCGGTGCTGGTCGACCGCAACGTGAGCGCGCGGGACCTGATCGAGTGGGCGCGCCAGGGAGCGGGGGCGCTGCTGCGGGCCGTGCAGGTGAGCGACCGCTACGAAGGCCCGCCGGTTCCGGAGGGCAAGCTGAGTCTCATGCTGTCGCTGCGCTACCAGGAGAAGGAGCGCACGCTGACCAGCGAGGAAGTCCAGGCGTCGGTAGACGGTGTGGCCCGGGCGCTGCGCGCGCACGGTGCCGAGATCCGCGGGGAGTAAGCGAATGGAATCGAGCTTCGATCGCCTCGAGGAGAAGGTCCGCAAGACGGTGGAGGCGGTGAAACGCCTGCGCAAGGAGAACGCGGAGCTGCACGCGAAGCTCCACGCGGCCGAGAAGAGCCAGAGCGGCTCGGCCGAGGTCCAGAAGCAGCTCGATCACCTGGACAAGGAGCTGAAGGCCCTGAAGAGCGAGCGGGCCGAGGTCAAGGATCGGATCGGAAAGCTCGTCGAGGTGCTGGACAACCTCGACTAGGCGGGCATAAGCTCCGCGCCACGCGGGGAGGGCACGATGCCTGACAGGCCGAGCCTGGTTCAAGTGGAGATCTTCGGCCAGAGCTATTCCCTGCGCGCCGGCGAGGACCCGGTTTACCTCGAGGGCCTGGCGAGCTTCGTGGATAAGCACATGAAGGACGTCGCCCAGGCCACCGGAGCCGTGGACTCCGTGCGGGTGGCGGTCCTCGCCGCCCTCAACATCTCCGACGAGCTGATGCAGGCGAAGCAGGCGAGCGGGCGCGAGGCCGCCCTGGGCCAGCGCGCGGCCGCCCTGGCCAGCGAGCTGGAAGCCGCCCTCGCCGACTGACACTTGCGGTATCATCCCCGCATGTCCCCTGCGTTGTCCGTGATGGATTCGGAAGCCTTGAACCAACGTCCTTAGCGACGGGGACCCGGAGTCGTCCCGCGGTGTGCATGCCTCCGCGTCGAGGAAGCCTGAAGCGGGCCGCAGGGTTCCCACCTGGTGACCAGGTTCAGGTCACCCTTCCACACGGCAAAGGCGGGGGACTGTTTCGCCTCTCTCCGAAGCAATAAGCGATAAGCGATAAGCAATAAGCTTTGATTGAACCAGAGAAGACTGTCGCAGAGGTGGGGGAGCGCACGCTGCTGCGCCACCTGCGCTCCAGGATTCCGGCCGGGCCGGGGGTGGTGATCGGCGTCGGCGACGACGCCGCCGCGGTCGAGACCGGCCCCGTGACGCTCGTGACCACCGACTGCCTGGTCGAGGGAGTCCACTTCCTGCGCGAGTGGGCGCCGGCCCGGCTGGTCGGCCGCAAGGCGCTCACCGTGAACCTGTCGGACATCGCCGCGATGGCCGGCGTCCCGCGCTACGCCACGGTCAGCCTGTGCCTGCCGGGCGACATGCCCATGGGATTCGTGGACGGGCTGTACGACGGCCTGCTGGAGCGCGCGGCGGAGACCGGAGTCGCGATCGTCGGCGGCAACGTGGCGACCAGCCTCGGCGGCACCGTGATCGACGTGACGCTGATCGGGCAGGGGGACAAGCTGCTGCGGCGCTCGGGTGTGCAGCCCGAGGACCTGGCGATCGTGACCGGGACGCTGGGTGCCGCCGCCGAAGGGCTGCGCTTGCTGATGCAGGGCGCCCGCCTGGACGCCGACGGCTACCTCGACAAGAGCGGCCCCTGGACGGAATCGTCGGTGCCCGCCGTCACCCACTGCCTGCGGACCCTGCTCGACCCGAATCCGCCCCTGGCCTTCGCGCGCGCTCTGGCCGAACAGGACGTGGTGCACGCCGCCATGGACCTGTCCGACGGCCTGTCGGGGGACATGCTCACGCTGTGCGAGGAGAGCGAGTGCACGGGCTTCCTCGACGCGGACTCGATTCCGATCGACCCCTCCCTGGCCTCGCTGGAGCGGGCCCGCGGCGGCGACGCCTTCTCCCTGGCGCTGCACGGCGGCGAGGACTACCAGATGCTGCTGGCGGTGCCGCCCGACCGCCTCGACGCGCTGCGCGACGTGGCCGTGATCTGGGATCTGCCGACCACGGTGGTGGGCGTCTTCGCGGCGGGCACGCCAACGCTCATGCTGCGCAAAGAGGGCTACCGCACGCCGATCCAGCCCCAGTCCTTCGATCATTTCCGGACCCGGCGTCCGCGGGCCCGGTCGGGAGCATGAGGGGCCGGCTCAAGCGAGCTGCCGGCATCCTCCTCCAGATCCAGGACACGCCGCATCGGACAGCCCTCGCGTTCGCGATCGGCGTCCACATCGCCTTCAACCCGCTCCTGGGAGTGCACACGCTGCTGGCGCTGGGCGTGGCCGTGGTCTTCAAGCTGAACCGCGTGGCGATGCTGCTCGGCGCCTTCATCAACAACCCCTGGACCATCGCGCCGCTCTACATGGCGGGCACCCTGGTCGGCTGCTTCGTGCTGCGCGTGCCACCCGAGGGCCTGGCGCGGATCCAGTGGTCCGGGGGAAGTGTCGCCTTGTGGCATGCGCTTCAGCCCTTCCTCTGGCCCTTCGTGGTGGGGAACCTGCTGCTGGGCACGCTCTGCGCGCTGCCGGCCTACTCTCTGCTCAGGCGCTTCCTGGAACGCCGCACCGCCGCCGCCGCGCTGCCCGCGGCCTAGAACGGCGGGCGGGCCGCGTGGTGGTCGGTCGCCTGCTCGAAGCACCGCGCGACGCCGAGCAGCGTCTCCTCGTCGAAGGCGCGGCCCACGAGCTGCAGGCCCACCGGCAGGCCGGCCGACAACCCGCACGGGACCGAGATGCCCGGCAGGCCGGCGAGGTTGGCGGGAACGGTGAAGATGTCCGCCAGGTACATCTGCAGCGGGTCGTCGCTTTTCTCGCCGAGACGGAACGCCGGGGTCGGGGAGGTCGGCGTCGCCACCACGTCGCACGCGGCGAAGGCGCGATCGAAGTCGTCGCGGATCAGCCGGCGGACCTTCTGGGCGCGCAGGTAGTAGGCGTCGTAGTAGCCGGAAGCGAGGGCGAAGGTCCCGAGCAGGATGCGCCGCTTCACCTCGGGGCCGAAGCCGCGCTCGCGGGTCTCGCCGTACATCCGGGCGAGGTCGCGCCCGGGGTCCGCGCGCTTCCCGTAGCGCACGCCGTCGAAGCGCGCCAGGTTGCTGGAGGCCTCGGCGGTGGCCACCAGGTAGTAGGCTGCGATGGCGTGGGGCAGGCTGGGAAGCGAGACGTCCACGAGTGTCGCGCCCTCGGATTCCAGGACGCGCAGCGCCTCGCGGAATGCGGCCAGCGTGCCCGCCTCGACGCCCTGTTCGAGGAACGACCACGGCACGCCGATGCGGCGACCGCGTGCCGGCGCCTCGAGGGCCGCCGTCAGGTCGGGCAGGGGCTCCGCCGAACTCGTGGAGTCGGCCGGGTCGGGGCCGCAGATCGCGGACAGGGCAAGCGCCGCGTCCTCGACGCTGCGGCACAGCGGCCCGATCTGGTCGAGGGACGACGCGAAGGCCACGAGGCCGTAGCGGCTCACGCGACCGTATGTCGGCTTGACGCCGACGACGCCGCACAGCGCGGCGGGTTGCCGGATCGAGCCGCCGGTGTCACTGCCGAGGGCGAGGGGCGCCATGCACGCGGCGACGGCGGCCGCCGAGCCTCCCGACGATCCGCCCGGCACGCGCGTGAGGTCCCAGGGGTTGCGGGTCGGCTGGTACGCGCTGTTCTCCGTGGAGGAGCCCATGGCGAACTCGTCCATGTTGGTCTTGCCGAGCAGCACGGCGCCCGCGTCTTCGAGACGGCGCACGGCCGTGGCCGTGAACGGCGGCGCGTAGCCCTCGAGCAGCCGCGACCCGCACGTGGTCGCGACGCCCTCGACGGCCAGCACGTCCTTCAGCGCCACGGGCACGCCGCACAAGGGGCCCGGGTCGTCGCCCCGGGCCACGGCCGCGTCGACGCGGCGTGCCCGATCGAGGGCGCGCTCGCCCATCACCAGCAGGAACGCGCCGAGCTGCGCGTCACCGGAGGCGATGCGCTCGAGACAGGCGCGGGTGACGTCCTCGGCGCGCACGTCCCGCCCGCGTACGCGCCGCGCGACCTCGGCGGCGCCCAGCTCGTGGAGCCCGGACATCAGGGCAGGACCCGGGGCACGCGGAACAGGTCGTCGGCGGCGTCGGGCGCGGATGCGAGGGCGCGCCCTTTCGGCAAGCCCGGGCGCGCCTCGTCGTCGCGAAACGCGGGCGCTGCCCCGCCACCGCCAAACGCCACGACGCCGTCGAGGTCGAGGGCCTGCAGCGACTCGGCGTAGGCCACAACCTCGGCGAGCTGCCGGGCGAAGAGCCGGCGCTCGTCGTCGCGCAGCTCGATTCGGGCCAGGCGCGCGACGTGCGCCACCACGCTCTCGTCGACGCGGGTCATCGCGGGCGAGTCTAGCATCCCCGTTCTTGACCCCGCGCAGCCGGGCTTCTAGACTCCGACGCCATGAACCAGTGTCCGAGGTGCGGCGGCCTTCTGCCATCGACCGGCGATCGCTTCTGTCCCAACTGCGGCGCGGAGGTGCCGGTCTCCAGCGCGCCGCCGCCGCCCCTCCCGACGCCGCTCCGAGGGGCCGGGCCGTCGGCGCCGCCGCCGGGCGCCGGGGCGGCCTGGGAACGGCGGGACCAGTTGGGGTTCGTGCCGGCGATCTTCGACACCATCAAGGGCGTGTTGTTCTCGCCGGCCCAATTCTTCCGCACGATGGCGAAGCAGGGCGGCATCGGCGGACCGCTGGGCTACGGGATCATCGTCGGATACGTGGGCCTGTTGATCGCGACGATGTACAACGCGCTCGTGACGGTCCTATTCGGCTCCTCCCTCCGTGGCCTGGACGACGGTCCCCTGGCCCAGATAGCACCGTACCTGCAGGGCGGCGTCGGCTTCGTGAGCCAGGTGATCTTCGGGCCCATCTGGCTGCTCATCGGCATCTTCGTCAGCGCGGGCATCTACCACGTGGTGCTGATGATCCTGGGCCAGGCCAAGCAGGGTTTCGAGACCAGCTTGCGGGTCGTCTGCTACAGCCAGTCCGCGGCCATCCTGCAACTCGTCCCGTTCTGCGGCGGGCTGGCGATGGCGGTGTGGATGATCGTCTGCAACATCGTCGGCCTCTCCGAGGCCCACGGGATCGGCCGCGGCAGCGCCGCCATCGCGGTGCTGGCGCCGATCGTGCTGTTCTGCTGCTGCTGCGGCCTCGGCCTGATGGCCCTGTTCGGGGGCATCGCGGGCATCGCGAGCCAGGCCCACTGAGCGCCCTGCTCCTGCGGTTGCGGCCGGCCACGGGCACACCGTGGGGGGCGATGTTCCTCGGCATCGGCGTGCTCGGCGCCGGTCTCGTGGCCCTGCTGCGCCTCGACCGCCTGCCGCTGGCCCTGTGCACGTTCAAGCGGCTCACGGGCCTGCCCTGCCCGACCTGCGGCTCCACGCGAGCCCTGGCCCGCCTCGCGGACTTCGACCTGGCCGGCGCCCTCGGCATGAACCCGCTGTTCGTGGCGTGCGCCGTGGGGCTCGTGGCGTGGGGCGCGGCCGACCTGCTGCTGCTACCCCGTGGCCGGACCGTCCAGCTCGAAGCCTCGCCGCTTCTCGTGCGCAGCTTCGGCATCGCCGCCGTCACCGCGATCCTGCTCAACTGGGCCTATCTGGTGGCGATGGGCCGCTAGCGCGGCCCGATTCACGGGCCTCCCGGGGGTCCCGCTTATACTGCCAGCGGCATGCCGCCCGAGATCTCGATCGTGATTCCGGTGATGAACGAAGCGGACAACGTGGGGCCGCTCCACGAGGAGTTGTCGCAGTCCCTGGCCTGCCTCGGCCGCAGCTACGAGATCGTGTTCGTGGACGACGGCTCGAGCGACGGCACGCCCGACCTGCTGGCCGCGTTGTCGGCCCGAGACGACCACGTCCGCGTCGTGCGACTGCGCCGGAACTTCGGCCAGACGGCCGCGTTCTCCGCGGGCTTCGACGCGGCCCGCGGCGACGTGGTCGTCACGATGGATGGCGACCGGCAGAACGATCCCGGAGACATCGAGCGCCTGGTGGAGAGACTCGACGAGGGCTACGACATGGTGTGCGGCTGGCGCAAGGACCGCCACGACCCGCTGTCGAAACGCGTGCCGTCGTTCTTCGCCAACCACCTGATCTCGTGGGCGACGGGCGTCAAGCTCCACGACTACGGCTGCTCGCTCAAGGCGATCCGCGGCGAGGTGGTGAAGGAGATGCGCTTGTACGGCGAGATGCACCGCTTCATCCCCGCCGTGGCATCCTGGATGGGCGTGCGGCTGGCGGAGCTGCCGGTGAACCACCGCCCGCGGACGCGGGGCAGCAGCAAGTACGGCATCGGCCGGACCACCCGGGTGCTGCTCGACCTGTTCACCGTGAAGTTCCTCGGCGCCTACGGGACCCGCCCGGCGCACCTGTTCGGCTTCATGGGGCTCGTCTCGGGCAGCGTCGGGACCGCGATCCTGGTCTACCTCGCCTACCTGCGCCTGTTCGCGGACCAGGCGATCGGGGGGCGCCCCCTGCTCCTGCTCGGCGCGCTGTTGTTCCTCACGGGCGTGATCCTGGTGAGCTTCGGGCTGGTCGCCGAGCTGCTGGTGCGGACGTACCACGAGAGCCAGGGCAAAGCGACGTACTACAAGCGGCGTTGACCCGCGTCCTGTTTCTCGCCGAGTCCTTCCATCCCGTGCTCGGCGGCGGGGAGGCCCACGTGCGGCAACTCGCGGCGCGGCTCGCCGCGCTCGGCCTGCCGACCACCGTGATCACGCGGCGCTCGGAAGCGGCCTGGCCCGAGGTCGAGGAGATCGACGGCATTCGTGTCGTGCGCGTGGCCCCGTCGGGGCCGGCCCGGACCGGGAAGTACGCGATGCTGCCCCGGGTCCTCCTGCGCCTGCTGCGCGAGCCCTTCGGCGTGCTGGTGGTGCGGGGCACGCGCGTCCTCGGGCTGCCCGGTTTGCTGGCCGCGCGCTGCTTGCGCAGGCCGGTCGTGCTGCAATGCGAGGTCAGCGGCGAGATGTCGGGCGAGATCTACACCTGGGGCACGCGCTACGACGGGCCGGTCGTGCGGCGCGCGGTGCATGCCGGCGCCTGGCTCCGGAATCGCCTGTTCAAGGACGCCGACGCCTGCGTCGCGATCTCGCGCGCCACCGAGGGCGAGTTCCTGGCCGCCGGGCTCGACGCCGGGCGCATCCAGCATATCCCCCACGGTGTGGACACGCGGCGCTTCAGGCCGGCGACGGCGGACGAGCGCGCCGAGCTGCGCAAGCGTCTCGGCTTGCCTGCGCAGGCCGCGGCTGTGGTGTTCACGGGGCGCTTGCTGCGCGGGAAGGGCCTCGAGGTCTTGCTGGACGCCTTCGCGCGCCTGGCCGCCGACAACGCGGCGGCCCACCTCGTGCTCGTCGGGTCTGGCGACGGCCAGGCCCTGAACGTGGAGCCGGCGCTGCGCGAGCAGGTGGCGCTGCTGCGTCTCGGCGAGCGCGTGACCTTCAGCGGACGGGTGGACAACGTGGAGGACTGGCTGCGCGCCGCCGACGCCTTCGCGTTTCCGTCCTTCTTCGAAGCCATGCCCTTGTCGGTGCTCGAGGCCGCGGCGTGCGGCCTGCCGTGCGTCGCCAGCGCCGTGGGCGGCATCCTCGACGTGCTCGAGGACGGAGCCTCGGGTTGGCTCGTGGCGCCGGGCGACCGCCTGGCGCTGTGCGAAGGGATGCGCCAGGCCCTCGACCCGGGCACGGGCAAGGCGCGGGGGGCTGCGGCGCGGGAGCGGGTTGTCGAGCGTTTCGACTTCGACGCCAATGCCGAACGCTATCGCGCGCTGTTCCTCGAGCTTCTGGCGCGGGCCGCATGACCGTCGCCCTCACCGGCGCCAGCGGCTACACCGGCGGCCACCTGCTGAACGCCCTGATGGCCCGTGGCACCGCCGTGCGCGCCCTGGTGCGCACCCCCGCGGCCTGGGCGCCGCTACGCGAGCGCAGCGTCGAGGTGGTCCCGGGGGACCTGCGCGACTCCGATGCGATCGCGCGGCTGGTCGAAGGTGCCTCGGCGGTTGTGCACGTGGCCGCCGTGTATCGCACGGCCGGCCATCCAGATGCGTACTATCGGGACGTCAACGTCGGGGGCACCGAGCGCCTGTTGGAGGCCGCGACGCGTGCGGGCGTGTCGCGCTTCGTACACACCTCCACGGTCGGCGTCCACGGCGACGTCGGCACGGCGACCGTGGACGAGCGCGCGCCCTTCGGCCCCGGCGACATCTACCAGGAGACGAAGGTCGAAGCCGAGCGCCTCGCGCTCTCGTTCCACCGGACGCGCGGGCTGCCGGTCGCGGTGGTGCGGCCCGGGGCGATCTACGGTCCCGGCGAGACGCGGCTCCTGAAGCTGTTCCGCGCCATCGCCCACGGGCGCTACGCGATCGTCGGGTCGGGCCGGCCCCACTACCACCTCGTGTACATCGACGACCTCGTGCGGGGCTACCTGCTCGCTCTCGACCGGCCCGAGGCGGTCGGCGAGGCGTTCATCCTGGCCGGCCCGCGCTCGGTCAGCCAGTCGGAGCTGGCCGCCCTGATCGCCGGAGCCACGGGCGGTCGCGTGCTGCCGTTCCGGATCCCGGCGTCGCCACTGCAATGGCTCGGGTCCCTGTGCGAGGCGGTGTGCGTGCCGCTGGGAATCGAGCCGCCGATCCATCGCCGTCGCGTGGACTTCTGGACCAAGCACCGATCGTTCTCGACGGAGAAGGCCCAGCGCATGCTCGGCTACGAACCGCTGGTGGAGGTCGAAGAGGGCGTCGCGCGCACCGTCGCGTCCTACCGGCAGGCGGGGTGGCTGTGAGCCCGCGTGGGGGATGGGCGGCCATCGCTGCGCTCGTCGCGTTACTCGTGGGGGTCGCGTGGCTGACGGACCTGCCCGGGGCCACGCGCGGCCGCTTCTGGGGCGACGGCGCGACCTACTACACGATGGCGCGGAGCCTGGCCGAGGACTTCGACCTGCGCTACGAGGCGCGCGACCCGATCCGCGTGCGCCGCGAGTTCGAGACGGGCGCCCAGGGCATCTTCTTGAAGCGGTCGTTCGGAGGCTTCGCATGGGATCGCGGAGGCGGGTTTCCGTGGCTGCGGCGCGTCGGAGACAACGAGCCCCGGATCTACTTCGCGAAGCCGTTCACCTACGGCGTGATGGCCGCGCCGTTCGTGAGCGCCTTGGGGACGCGCGGATTCCTGGTCGTCAACGCCCTGGGTCTCGGCCTGGCTCTGGTGCTGTTCTTCGTCGAGCTGCGCCGGCGGGCCAGTCCCGCCGCATCGGCCGGGGCGGCCGCGACGCTGCTGTTCGCCACGGTGGCGCCCCTGTACCTGTTCTGGACGACGCCCGAGGCCACCAGCGTGGGCCTGGTAGCGGCGGGCCTGGCGTTGTGGCGCGCGGGCTTCCCGATGCTGTCGGCCGTGGTGCTCGGCATCGCGACCTACTCGAAGCCCCCGAACCTGTTTCTCGCGATCCCACTCGGGCTGATGCCGTTCCTCGAAACGCAACACCCCTGGGGACAGCGGGTTCTCACGTCCGTGAAGCGCGGCCTGACCATGGCCGCAGCGGCGGCGCTGTGTTACGGGGGCACCTGGGCCGTGACGGGCGAGTGGAACTACCAGGGTGGCCGCGAACGCAAGACGTTCTACGGCGTCTTGCCCTTCGAGGATCACGAGAAGACCTTCGGCAACAGCGGCATCTGGATGAGCACGAACCAGGTGGGTCCGAGCGTGGAGGGCGAGGCGGCTCGCTCGCAGGGCGCCGAACCCGGGCGCAGCGCCGCGGAGTTCCACATTTCGTTCCTGTGGAACCTGTGGTGGTTCTGGGCCGGTCGCTTCGGCGGCCTCGTGGCCTGCTTCCTTCCGGTCGTCGTGGCGGTCCTGATGTTCCTGTTGCTGGGCCCGCGCGACCGCGCCGGTTGGCTGGCGCTGCTCTCGCTCGTGGTCTCGTGGCTGTTCTACATCTGGATGATCCCCGACAACTGGTACGGCGGCAGCGGAACGCTGGGCAACCGCTACTTCCTCAACGTGCTGCCGGCGGCGGTGTTCCTGATCCCAAAGGGGCGCGAGGCGCTGTTCGCGGCTTTCGGCCTCCTGGGATTCGTGTTCGTCGGGCCGCTCCTGGCGGCGCCGATCAAGGCCGCCCTCGATCCCGGGGACCACGCCAAGCACGGCGCCTATCGGTACCTGCCGGCCGAGTTGTCGATGCTGAACGACCTGTCGGTGTTCGGGGAGACCTGGCGCAAGAAGCGGCCGTACGGCGACGTCGATCGGGACCCGGCGGCGTACTACCTCTACTTCCCTGACGACGGCGCCTTCGGCAAGGAAGAGAAGGACGGGGTCTTCGGCTTCTGGCTGCGTGGCGCCGCAGGCGCCGAAGTGTTCCTGCGCGCCCTCGAGCCCGTCACGCGCGTGACGCTGCGCGTGACCGCGGGCGGCCGCGGCGACGTCGTGACGCTCCGCACGGCGGGTGAGTCGCAGACGCTGGAGCTGGGTCCCAACGAGACCAGGCAGGCGTCGTTCACGCCGCCTCCCGGCTTTCCCTACAAGGACACATTCGTCCACGTCTTGAAGCTCCGCTCCACGCTCTCATCCCGCTCGCCGGTCGGGGCGGACACGCGCGAGCTGGGGTGCTTCGTCAGCGTGGAGCTTCTGGTCGCGCGCCGGCCGGCCCCGGACGCGCGCCCGTGATCCGCCTCGAAGAACGCTAGTTCAGATCCAATCGGAGCGCGGCCGGTGGCGCGCACTCGATCTCGATCCGAAGGCCCGAGACCGGATGCGGCAGCGCGAGACGATAGGCGTGCAATCGGTAGCCGCCCTCGCCCGGCAGGCCGGGGTCGGGACCAGGCACGCCGCCCTCCACGTAGAGCGGGTCTCCCAAAAGCGGGTGCCCCGCTGCGGCCAGGTGAATGCGGATCTGGTGCGGGCGGCCGGTGGCGATGCCGACCGAGACCAGCGCGTCGCCATCGCACGCGCCAAGCACGCGGACGTGGGACACGGCCGGCTTGCCGGCGGGCGAGGCCGCGTGCACCTCGCCGAGCCTGGGGTGCGCCACGCGCCCGATCGGTGTCTCGATCGTGAAGGACCCGCGGGCCGGCAACCCGCGAACGAGGGCCCTGTATTCCTTCTCGACCAGCCCAGAGCGCCACGCAGCCGCGACGGCACGCCGTGCGGCGGACGTCCGCGCGAAGAGCAGGATGCCCGAGGTCCCGCGCCCGAGCCGATGCATCGGCACCGCCTCCGGGAAGCGCAACCGCACGCAGTGGAGCAGCGTGTGCTCGAAGAAGCCGCCGTTCGGAACGGAGGGCAGCCCGCGCGGCTTGGCGACCGCCAGCAGTTCGTCGTCCCGATAGAGCACGGCGAAGCCCAGGGGCACCTCGGGCTCTTCCCAGGGCGGACGCCGCCAGTGGAGGGCCTGCCCGAAACGCAGGGTGTCGTTTTCGGATGCGAGTGCCTGGTCGAGACTCAGCTCGCCGCCACGCAGCCGCGCCTGCCAGGCGGCTGGTCTGGAATGCGGGTAGCGCCGCGTGAGCCAGTCGAGGACGCGCAGGCCCGCTGCGTCGCGCCCGATCCGCTCGCGGTACTCGAAGCCGCGGTTCACCGTGAGACGATCCTCGCACGAGGACCGCGCGAATGCCCTGGGTCTACGTTCTGCGCTGCCGCGACGGCTCCCTTTACACCGGAGCCGCGAAGAATCTCGCCGCGCGCCTTGCGAAGCACCAGGCCGGCCGCGCCTCGCGTTACACGCGCGGGCGGCTGCCGGTCGCTCTCGTCTGGTCGCGCCGCGTCCGGACCTGGAACCAGGCGCTGCGCGAGGAGTGGCGCCTCAAGCGGCTGACGCGCACCCAGAAGGAGGCGCTGGTCTCAGCAGCGGCGCCCCGCATTCGCATCCAGGGCTAGAATCGGCGCACCGCCTATGCGCCTGCGCCCCGGCGTACTCCTGCTGTTCGCAGCGCCACTTGCTTGCCGGCAAGCCCCGGAACCGGCCGCTTCGCTCCGGCTTGGGGAGCTCTTCCACGCCAAAGGGGCCCCAATGGCCGCAGAGGCGGCTTCCGCGCCCAAGAAGGCGATCGTTGTGGACGACTGGAAGTTGATCCACAATAGCAAGAGGCCAGAAACGCGGCCCGAGTTCGAGCTGTTCCGGTTCAGGGAGGATCCGCTGGACTCGAAGGACGTGGCCGACCAGAACCCGGAGGTGGTCGCGCGCCTAAGGCGACAACTTGGCGCCTGGCGAAAGACGGTGGAGGCGACGCGCCTCAAGCCCGACTCGGAGACGGCCCGTTCCATAGGCGGCGAAGAACTGGAGCGGCTGCGGGCCCTCGGCTACGTGCAGTGAACGCCGCTCAGTCGGCGCGCAGGGTGCGGTTGGGGTCGATGCGGGCGGCGCCCAGGGCCGGCACGATGTTGGCGAGCAGGGCCACCAGCAGCAGCACGCCGGCCGCCGCGCCGAAGGCCAGGGGGTCGACGGCGCTGACGCCGTAGAGCAACGACTCGAGGACGCGCCCCGCGAATGCCGACGCCACGAGGCCGATGCCGACACCGGCGAGGGCGAGACGGCCGCCCTGCAGGAGCACGAGCCGCAGCACATCGGCGGGACGCGCGCCCAGCGCCATGCGGATGCCGACCTCGCGCGTCCTGAGGCTGACCGAGTAGGCGATGACGCCGTAGAGGCCCACGGCGGCCAGCAGCAGCGCCAGGGAGCCGAAGGCGCCGAGCAGCAGCGCGCCGACGCGCGTGGGCGCCAGGGTGTTCGCGGCGACGTCGGCCGCCGGGACGTCCTCCGTGAACACGACGTCCGGCTCGAGTTGCTGGATCGCGGCCCGCAGCGCCGGCAAGGCCGACGCCGCCGGCATGGCGGTCCGGACCGCCAGCGACACCGAGCGAGACGGACCAGCCGGAAGGTGCAGGTAGGCCCGAGGCTCCTCGCCAACGGAGCGCACCTTGTGGTCGCGAGCCACGCCCACGATCTCGTGGGCCGGCTGGTCGAAGCCGTAGAGGTGCATGCGCTCGCCGATGGGGCTGCGCCCTTTCCAGTAGCGGTTCGCCAGCGTCTGGTTCACGATCGCCACGCGCCGGGAGGCGTCCAGGTCTTCGCGAGTGAAGGCGCGGCCCTCGAGGATCGGGATGCCGACGGCCTCGAAGTAGTCGGGACCCACGTCCACCGCGTCGATTGGCGTGGAATTGTCGCCGGGGGAGTGGTGCCCGGGGACGTGGACCGCCTCGAGGTTCACGTCTGGTGCCAGGGGCAGGCGCGTGGCGAGGGACACCGCGGTCACGCCCGGCAGGGCACGCAGAGCGTCGAGCGCGCGTTCTCGAAAAGCGGCCGCGCGCGGCGCGTCGTACCCGTTCATCTGCAGGTTGAACGAGAGCGAAGAGACGGGTGTCGGGTCGTAGCCGAGGTCGGTGCTGCGTGCCGCGAGCAGGCCGCGCGTGAGCAGCGCGCCCGCGACGAGCAGCAGCAAGGACATGGCGAGCTGGCCCACCACCAATGCGTCGCGCAGCGTGATGCGGCGACGCACCGAGCCCTCGCCGGTCGCGTCGGCCTTCAGCGAGGGCACGAGGTCGGGCTTCGACGCGCTCCACGCCGGCGCCAGGCCGAAGACGGCCGTGGTGAGGAGCGAGGCGAATGCTGCGAAGGCCAGTACACGGCCGTCCACGCCGAAGTCGAAGCGAACAGGGACGGGCAGGGCATCGGTCGGCAGGCCGGCCAGGATCCCGCCGGCCCACTGCGCGAGCAGCACGCCGGCGGCGCCGCCGACCAGGGCGAGCACCAGGCTCTCGCTGAGGAGTTGGCCCAGCAGGCGCCCGCGGCTGGCTCCGATCGCCGCGCGCACCGCCAGTTCGCGGCGCCGTGCCGCGCCCCGTGCGAGCTGCATGTTGGCGACGTTGGCGCACGCGATCAGGAGCACGAGGCCCACCGCCGTCAATAGGACCGCGCTGGCCGCCTTCACGTAGCCGTCGAGCATGGGATGGAAGCGGATGCTGGAGGCCAGCACCACGCTGGGCTTTACCTTGTCGTTCGTGCCGGGATGCTCCGAGCGCAGGCGCGCGAACACCGTTTCGATCTGGGCCCGGGCTTCTTCGACGCTGCGGCCCTCCCTCAGCCGCCCCTTGACGAAGAGCCAGCGCGTGCCGCGCCGGGTCAGCCGGGTCTCGCCGGGGTTCACGTCGGCGACGTGCTGCACGCCCGAGAAGCTCAGGCGCTCCACCATCGTGAGCGGCACCCAGAACTGCGGGTCGAGGCCGGGCAGCGTTCCGGAGAACGGCTTCGGCGCCACGCCGACGATCGTGTACGTGACCCCGCTGAGCTGCACCGCCTGGCCGAGAATCGCGGGGCTGCCGGAGAAACGCTGCTGCCAGAGCCGGTGGCTCAGCACCAGCACCGCGGCGTCCCCTTCGGTGGCCGCTTCCTCGGGCCTGAAGCTGCGGCCCAGGCCGGGCTGAATGCCGAGCAGGTCGAAATAGTTGGCCGTGACTGCTTCGCCCGTGACGAGGACGGGCTTGTCGCCGCTGGTCAGGATCCCGCGGACGAACGCGTGTGCGGCGGCCCCGGCCAATGCCGGCGCACCGTCTCGAATCGCCTGGAAGTCGGGGAAGGAGGTAGTGAGCTGCGGCATCTCGTCGCTGGCGCTGGAGTAGATCTCCAGCAGCCGATCGGGCTGCAGGACGGGCGTCTCGCGCAGCAGCACGGCATTGACCACGCTGAACAGCGTCGTGTTCAGGCCGATGCCCAGGGCCAACGACACGACAGCTACCGCGGCAAAGGCCGGCCGGCGGAGCAACATGCGCGCGCCGTGTTTCAGGTCCCTCAGGAACTGGTCCACGCGAAACCTCCTGCGGCTGGGGTGCAAGGCCGGTACCTCGAACCAAGCCGCGGCGCCACAACGGGTTACACGCCTAGTCCCGGCCGCCAGGTGTCCGCCCGTGGACACGCCTTGACCGATTGAGGGACGCGGGTGTGGAGCCTACGCGAGCGCCCCGGCGTCGGGCTTGCGGCCGTGGATCAGCTCGCGCAGCGCCGTGCGCTCCGCGTCGTCCCAAATTCCGAAGCCCCAGGTCGCCGCCGCGAAGGCCGCTGAGGCGACGATTCCGGCGACCACCACCGGCAAGGGACGTAGCAGCCAAAGCACGACGCCAAATGCGACACAGGGAAGGAGGCTCGACAGGAGTGTGAGCGGCCCCGGGCCCGCGTGTCCGGCGCGCTTCATCGCGGCGAGCGTCATGGCGAAGTAGGCCGCCTCGGTCGCCAGCGTGGCCCAGGCCGAGCCCATGGCGCCCGAGCGCGGGATCCACGCCAGGTTGAGGGCGATGTTGAGCAAAAGCGCGGCCGTGGAGGCGATCACGATCGAGCGCCAGCGATTGATGCAGGCCAGGGCAGTCTCGCTGAAGTTCGACAGGAACATGAACAGCGCGGCGGGCAGCAGCACGCGCGACACGGGCACGCTCTGCGCGAAGCGATCGCCGAAGAGCAGATCGACGAACCGGTCGGACTCGAGCACGCCGAAGATCGCGACGGGCATGCCCGCCAGCAGCAGGTACTTGAGGCCCCGGCGGAACAGTCGGCCCACCAGGTCGGACCGTCGCGCGTGGAGCGCCGCCATGGTGGGTATGAGCGCGTAGCCCAGGATGCGGGGAACCAGTGTGAGGCCCTCGAGCACGAGGGTGGGGGCACGGTAGATGCCGACCTCGACGGCGCCCTTCATGGCCTGCAGCAGCACGGCGTCCACCTGGAAGACCAGCGTGATGACGAGCCCCGCGTACGCGAAGGGCAGCCCCTTGCGGAACAGCTCGCCCCACAGGGCCACGTCCACGCGCGGCCGCACCGTCACGATGCGCGCGTTCACGAAGACGTAGAGCGCCGCGGCATCGAAGAGCCGCACCGCGAGGAAGGCGATGGCGAAGCCGACGACCCCGTAGCCGAGCACGAGCGCCGCGGTCCCGAAGACGAGGATCAGCATGCGCTCAGCCAACAGCGATACGGCCTCGACGCCGAAGCGCTCGAGCGCCTTCAGCAGCCAGCGCAGCGTGGTCTTGAGCTCCTTCAGCACCATGTCCAGCGTGAGGATGACCACCGCGGACCAGATCACCCCGTCGTAGAGCGCGCGGCCGAGGCCCAGGCACAGCAGCACCGTCACCACGGAGAGCAGGACCTGGAAGCCGAGCAGGCTCGAGGCCAGTCGCGTGGCGCCTTGCGGCTGCCGGCTGATCTCGAGCGTCGAGGCGTAGGACATGCCGAGGTCGGGCAGGATGCGGAACAGGCCCACGAAGGCGAAGGCGGTGCTGTACTCGCCGAACGACGCGGGCGTGAGCAGGCGCGCGGCCAGGAAGCCGAGCAGGAACAGCAGCAGGTTCGACAGCTCTCCGACGCCGGAGTAGAGCGTGTTGCGTGCGAGGTGTCCGCCGGTGGGTGCGGCGGGGTCCGTGGTCAGTCGCCCTTCTCCTTGCGGAGCAAGGCGTCGAGGCCGCGGCTGATGCGCGCGCAGCGGGCCGGCGCGTCGCTCTCCAGGAGCTTCTGGCGGGCGCTGACCGTGATGGGCAGGTGCTGGCACGCCAGGTTGACCCAGGCCATGGGTTCTTTCGAGCGCCGCTGCTGGTCGAGGAAGCTGCGCAGGTCGGCGTGGGCGTGGAGGTAGCGCGCGAGGGCCTCGACCGCGGGGCCCCATTCGTCGGCGGGGTCGCCCTCCGCGAGGCCGTCGGCTTCGGCGACGAGCGCGTCGCCCCCGATCAACTCCAGGGCCCGGGCGCGCCTCAGGCCGTCCAGCTCCACGCGATGGGTGCCGTCGGAGAGCGTGACGTCCTCGGCGATCGTGGCCACGGTTCCCAGAGACTGCACGTCGCGCGGATTGCGGCTGCCCGCGTCTTTCATCGAGAGGGCCAGCAGGCGCCCGCCGGTGCGCGCGGCGACCTCGAGCGCCTTGAGCGCTCCCGGTCGCGCGATCATCACCGTGAGCGAGGCCTCGGGGAACAGGCACATGTCGCGCAGGGGCAGGACAGGCAGCAGCAGGTGCGCGTCCGTGGACGCGGCGGGCGGGTTGTCTGTGGCCATCGGTGGCTAATCCTACGATCCCGAGGCGACGGCACCAAGCCGGCGCGCCAGCTTGCGGCGCAGGATGCCGGTCAGGTCGACGCGGCCGCGCCCGGGCAGCAGCTCCACGTAGTCCTCGCCGATGCGCGCGACGGCGTGGGGATCGCCGCCGGCCAGCGTGATCGGCACGCCCTTGACCTTGCCGCAGAAGGCCGTGCGGTAGCCCACCTCCCGCGCGAGACGGCGCGCGCTGGGGCCGGCCACGTGCCACGGATAGCAGATGTGGTGGGCCGGCTTCCCGAGGCGGTCCTCGAGCTTGCGCTTCGACTCGAACAGCTCGCGCCGGATCGCCGCCTCGCGCTCCTCGGGGGTCTCGAGACGCCCCTGCAGGTGCGTGCCGTTCATGATCCGGCGCAGGTCGCGCTCCCAACCCTTGCGGTAGAAGAAGCCCTCGCCTTCCTCGGCGACGCGGACCGCGCAGGTGTCGCGCGCCTTGGGATCTTCGTAGAGGCGCAGGGATTCCGACAGGCGCGGCTCGGAACGCAACAGTGGGGTCCCCAGCGGGGCCTCGTCGGCGAGCAGGTCGCGGCTGCCGTCGTGGACGAGGGGCACGTCGAGCGGGCCGTAGCCCCGGCGCATCGCCGGCGTCAGGAAGCCCGCGAGGTGCGGCGCCACGTGGACGCGCGCGTGGGAGAGGCTGTGGCTCTGGAAATCGAACAGGCCGCTGCGCGACAGGTCCTCGATCTCCTCCCACGTCAGGAAGGCGTCCTCGCCGGCATCGCGCTGCAGCAGCGCGTCGCCCCTGGCGCTGCCGGCGGGGGCTTCGTCCCAGGTCGGGGAGAGGGACCCCGAGTGGGAACGGGTGCGGCCGGGCACGACGAACACGACACCCTTCATCCCGTAGCGCCGCAGCAGAGGCAGGCCTACGCTGCGCACGCTGCTCCAGCCGTCGTCGAAGCTCAGCACCACGGCCTTGTCCGGCGCCGGCCGTCCACCCACCAGGAACTGGAAATACTCCTCGACCGACAGCGTCACGTAGCCGTTGTCGGCGAGGTAGCGGACCTGGCGGCCGAACGTCTCGGGCTCGAGCTGGTGGAAGACGAACACGGGGACATGGCCGCGGGGCAGGGGGCCGCCCGTGACGAAGTCGGGGTAGCGGCCCAGCAGCAGGTCGCGGGGCACCTCGAGGGCGGCTTCGGCGTGGCGCTTCAGGCGTCTAAGCGGCACGCGGGTCCTCCAGCAGCTCGTCGTACAGGGCTTGCATGCGGCGCACGCACTCGGCGATATCGTAACGGACCGAGGCGCTCCGAGCGTTGTCCGCCAGGGCCTGGCGGCGCACCGGGTCGCGGAGCACGTCGATCAGTGCTGCCGCCAGCGCCGCGGGATCCTGGGGCGGCACGAGGCGGCCCGTGCTCCCGTCTTCGATCACTTCCTTGCAGCCGTCCACCGCCGTCGAGACGATGGCCTTGCCGGCCGCCATGGCCTCGAACAGCGCCAGGGGCGTGCCCTCGTAGGTCGAGGCGATGCAGAACACGTCGATGGCGCCCAGCACGGCCGGGATGTCGCTGCGGTGCCCCGCGAAGACGAAGCGGTCGGCCACGCCGCCCTCGACCGCCTGGCGCTTGGATGGGAGCAGCTGGTCGCCATCGCCGACCACGAGGAAGCGCACCTCGGGAACGGCCTCGACGACACGCGGCGCGGCGTCGATCAGGAAGCGGTGGCCCTTCTGCGCGTTCACGCGTCCAACGATGCCGACCACCGGCGCGGACTCGGGCAGCCCCAGCTCGCGCCGCAGCCTGAGGCCGTGCTCGCGAGGCACCGGGGCGAACTCGTCCAGGGGCGCGCCGTTCCAGATCAGGCGCACGCGCTCGGGGGGAACGTGGCGCTTGTGCACGAGGAAGTCGCGGGTGGACGCACTGACCGCGATGGCGCCGTCGGTGAGCCGCGACAACAGGCGGTCCGCGACGCCCTGGTACGCGGGCATGCGCGGATCCGCGAAGTGCTCGTGGAGCACGAGCTTGGCACCCACGCGCCGAGCGGCGAGGCGGCCGAAGTCGGCCGCGGCGTAGCCGTGCACGTGGAGGATTCGCGCGCCTCGGGCCCGGGCCAGTGTCGCGATGTCGCCGATCAGGCGCGGGTCGAACTTGCCGCGGCGGAGATGGTGAACCGGGATGCCCTGCTCCGCCAGCGCGTGAGTCGCGGGCTCGGGCCCCTTCAAGCCGACCAGGGACACGGCAAAGCGCGCCGGGTCGTAGCGGGGGAACCACCACGAAAAGAGCCTCGAGACGCCGTGGATGCTGGATCCCGCGACGCCGAACTTGTCGCACACGTGCACGACGGGCACGGGCTTCACGCGGACACGCGGGCCAGGAGGCGAGGGTTCACTCGGTCGGCGTTCTCGTAAAGCGTTCATGTTACAGTAGGTTCCGCGGAATGACCAGCGGGTTGGGTATCCAGGACGCCGCGCGGGACCCGGGGCGGTCGCTCCTCGGAAAGTACCAGGACCTCGTCGTCGGAAGCCGATCGCTGGGCCGGCTCGTCCTCTACGAGCTCGTGGTCACGCTCACCTCCGCCGTGCCGGGCGCCCTGGGCCTGCTGCTCCGGAAGATCGCCTTCCCGTGGATCCTCGGCCGCGTGGGGCGCAATGTGAGCTTCGGCCAGGGCATCGTCCTGCGCCACCCCGGCAAGATCCGCATCGGCGACGACGTGGTGGTGGACGACTACGTGCTGCTGGACGCCAAGGGCGACACGAACGCCGGGATCGACGTCGGTAGCGGCAGCTTCCTGGGACGCGGCACGATCCTCTCCTGCAAGAACGGCGACATCGTGCTGGGCGAGCACGCGAACATCGGGTTCCATTGCGAGGTGTTCAGCGGGTCCTCGGTGCGCGTGGGCCGGCACGCCTTGTTCGCGGCCTACACGTACCTGGTCGGCGGCGGCCACGAGTTCGAGAAGGCCGAGGTGCCAGTGATCGAGCAACCGCGGGCATCCAAGGGGATCATCCTGGGGGACAACGTGTGGCTGGGCACCGGCGCCAAGGTGCTCGATGGGATCACGCTGGGCAGCAACGTCGTGGTGGGCGCCAACGCGGTGGTGACGGAAAGCCTGCCCGACGGCGTCGTCGCCGCGGGCATCCCTGCGAAGGTCCTGCGGTCGCGCTAGAATCTCCGGCTGCGAGGCAGGCATGAAGAAACTCCTGGAGGAGAAGCAGGAAGCCGCCCGGACCCGGGTGTTCACCAGCATTTCGGGCCGTGAGGTCGCCCCCCTGCATCGCCCGCAGGATGCTTCCGGCATCGACTACGCCCGCGACCTCGGCGATCCGGGACAGTTCCCGTACACCCGGGGCGTGCACGAGACCATGTACCGCGGCAAGGCCTGGACCATGCGCCAGTTCGCGGGGTTCGGCTCGGCGCGCCAGACGAACGAGCGTTTCAAGTACCTGCTCGAGCACGGCTCCCACGGGCTGTCGGTCGCCTTCGACCTGCCCACGCTGATGGGGCGCGACCCGGACCACCCGCTGTCCCTGGGCGAAGTCGGCAAGTGCGGCGTCGCGGTCACCTCGCTGGCGGACATGGAAACGCTGTTCGAGGGCATCCCCCTCGACGACGTCACGACCTCCATGACGATCAACTCGCCGGCGGCCATGCTGCTGGCGTTCTACATCCTGGTGGGCGAGAAGCAGGGGGTCGCCCAGACCAAGCTGGCCGGCACCATCCAGGCCGACATCCTGAAGGAGTTCATCGCCCAGAAGGAGTTCATCTACCCGCCACGGCCCAGCATGCGGATCGTGGTGGACATGATCCGCTACTGCACCGAGCACATGCCGAAGTGGAACAGCATCTCGATCTCGGGCTACCACATCCGCGAGGCGGGCTCGACGGCGGCCCAGGAACTGGCCTTCACGCTCCGCGACGGCATCGAGTACGTCCAATGGTGCGTGGACGCCGGCATGGACGTCGACTCCTTTGCGCCCCGGCTGTCCTTCTTCTTCAACTCCCACTCGGATTTCTTCGAGGAGATCGCGAAGTTCCGCGCGGCGCGCCGCATCTGGGCGCGAACCATGAAGGAGCGCTTCAAGGCCAGGAACCCGCGCTCCTGGATGTGCCGTTTCCACACCCAGACGGCCGGCGTGTCGCTGACCGCCCAGCAGCCCTACAACAACGTGGTGCGCACGGCGCTGCAGGCCCTGGCGGCCGTGCTGGGGGGCACGCAGTCGCTGCACACGAACTCGCTGGACGAGGCCCTGGCGCTGCCAACTGAGGAAGCGGTCACGATCGCGCTGCGCACCCAGCAGATCATCGCGGAGGAGTCCGGCGTCGTGAACACCGCCGACCCGCTGGGCGGCTCGTACTTCGTCGAGAAGCTCACGAACGAGATCGAGGCCGAGGCGCTCGAGTACTTCCGCAAGATCGACGCCATGGGTGGCATGGTGGCGGCGGTCGAGCGCGGCTTCCCGCAGCGCGAGATCCAGGAGGCCGCCTTCCAGTTCCAGAAGTCCGTGGAGCGCCGCGAGAAGATCATCGTCGGCGTCAACGAGTACACCATGGAGGAGAAGCCCCTCGGGATCCTGTACATCGACGAGCAGGTCGCCGAGGAGCAGGTGGCGCGGGTGTCGGCCCTGAAGGCCACGCGCGACGACGCCCGCGTGGCCCAGGCGCTACAGGCCCTGAAGGCGGCGGCGCGCGGGACCGACAACCTGATGTACCCGATCCTCGAAGCCTCGCGGGCCTACGCGACCCTGGGCGAGATGTGCGACGCCCTGCGCGAGGCCTTCGGCGAGTACGAAGAGCCGCCCGTCTTCTGATGGGCAAGATCCGGGTCGTGATCGCCAAGCCGGGGCTCGACGGCCACGACCGTGGCGCGAAGATCGTGGCCCGCGCCTTGCGCGACGCCGGGATGGAGGTCATCTACACCGGCTTGCGCCAGAGCCCCGAGCAGATCGTGGCTGCCGCCGAGCAGGAGGACGCCGGCGTGATCGGGCTCTCCATCCTGTCGGGCGCCCACCTGCCCATCTGCCGGCGCATCCTCGGGCTGCTGGGCGAGAAGGGGATGCGCGACGTCCGCGTCTTCGTGGGCGGCATCATTCCCGCCCAGGACATCACAGAGCTGAAACAGCTCGGGGTGGCCGAGGTGTTCCTCCCCGGCTCCTCCACCGAGGACATCGTCCGGCTCATCGAAGGCACCGCCAGCGCCCGGTAGTCGCGCGTAACTCGTTGACATGCAGGCACGAGCGGTCTATCTTCAGCGCAAGCAACTGCGCGTGATCGGCCCCAAGGAGGGCGTGAGGCGATGGGCAAGAAGATCCTGCTGGCCGACGACAGCATCACGATCCAGAAGGTCATCGAGCTGACGTTCTCGGACGAGGACTTCGAGGTCGTCACCGTCGGCAACGGCCGCCTTGCCGTGGAGAAGCTCGACGAGGTTCGCCCGGACATCGTGCTGTGCGACATCATCATGCCGGAGAAGGACGGCTACGAGGTCTGCGACCACATCAAGAAGCACCCCAACCTCGGCCACGTGCCCGTGCTGCTGCTCACCGGCGCTTTCGAGCCCTTCGACCAGGAGCGTGCGGCGCGCGTCGGCTGCGACGGATTCCTGGCCAAGCCGTTCGAGCCCCAATCGCTGATCACCAAGGTCAAGGACCTGCTGAACCAGGCGGCCTCGCGGCCCCGCGCCGCGGCTGCGCCCGCCCCCGCGCCACCCGTGCCGGCCCCGCCGCCTGTGGTGGTCGCCCCGCCCCCGCCGCCCGCGTCGGTCTACACCGCGCCCGAGACCAAGACGACACCGCCGACTCCGGTTCCGGCGCCGATGGCCTTCCCGCCCGACGAGCCCGAGTTCGAACCGCTCGCCGAGCCCGAGCCGTACGAAGTGGAAGCGCCCGCCACGACCCTACCTGGGGTAGCCGCGGTCTCGTACATCGCGGACGAGGTGGTGGAGGAGCCCGCGCTCGAGCCCGCAGCCGGCACCTATCACCAGCCCATGGACCTTTCACCCGAACCCGACGCGCCGCGGCCGCCCTACGCCCCGCCGCCGCCCGTCGTCGAGGCGCCCGCGCCGGTCGAGGAGTTCGCCGCCGAGGAAGCCGTGGTCGCGAGCGCGGACGAGTTCATGCCGCTGATGGCGGACGAGGCCGAATCGCTGCAGGCGCCCATTGCGGCGGCGCCGCCGCCGCCCGCCGCCGAGCCGGGAGCGGCGTTCGTGTCGCCCGAGGAGGACGCCGCGCGCACGGTGATGTTCAGCTCGAGCCAGACGCCGACGTGGTCGTCACCCACGGTGGAGCTGCCCCTGGAGGCGCGGGCCCAGGCCAGCGCCGCCGCGGCCGCCGAAGCGGCCTCGGCGCGGCCCGTCTTCAGCGAGCCGCCGCCGGTCCCGACGGTCGAGGTGTTGGCGCCCGCGCCGGAGGACGAAGCGGCGTTCGAGCCCGACTTCGGCGAGCCTGCGGCCCCCGAGCCGCCGCCCGTTCCGGAACCGCCGCCCGTCTTCGTCGCGCCGCCGCCGCCGGCCCCGGAGCCCGTTGCCGCATCGTTCGCCGACGTGCGGCCCGAGGAACCGAAGGCTCCCGAGCCCGAGCCGTCCCAGGCAGCCGAGGTGTCAGTGCCCATGGAGCAGGTAGCGCAGATCGCCCAGCGGGTCGTGGCGCAGATCTCCGAGCGGGTCGTGCGTGAGGTGGCCTGGGAAGTCATTCCGGACCTGGCCGAAGCGCTGATCAAGAAAGAGATCGAGCGCCTGCGCGCCGAGCTGGACAAGGCCTGACCGCGAGGCCGTGCTTCGCGACGCCCTCGTGCCCACGAGGGCCCGGTGAGCCGTCCCCTGAAGAAGCCCCGCGTGAGAGGTAAGCGTTGATCAGCCTGGACCCGAACGAGCTTCCGCAGCAATTCGACTCGGCTGCGGCCGAACAGAAATGGGACCGGGCATGGACGGATGCACGCCAGAACGCCTTCGACGAGGCGGCGTCGGGCGAGCGGTTCGTGATCGACACGCCGCCGCCCACGGTGTCGGGATCGCTGCACGTGGGACACGTCTTCAGCTACACCCAGACCGACGTGATCGCGCGTTTCATGCGCATGCGCGGCCGCAACGTCCTCTACCCGATGGGCTGGGACGACAACGGCCTGCCCACCGAGCGCCGCGTCCAGAACTACTTCCACGTGCGCTGCGAGCCGGGCGTGCCCTACGCCGCGGACCTGAAGCTGCCCATGGCCGACGACGCCATGCGCAAGGGCCCGCCGCGCAAGGTCGCGCGGGCGAACTTCATCGAGCTGTGCCTGCTGCTGACCGCCGAAGACGAGCAAGCGTTCAAAGCGCTGTGGCAGCGGCTGGGCCTGTCCGTGGACTGGTCCCTCGAGTACTCGACGATCTCGAACCACAGCCGGCGCCTGGCCCAGCTGAGCTTCCTCGACCTGCTGAGAAAGGGCCACGTCTACAGCGTCGAGGCGCCGACCATGTGGGACGTGGACTTCCGCACCGCCGTCGCCCAGGCCGAGGTGGAGGACCGCCCGGTGCGCGGGGCCTTCCATCACGTGCGCTTCGGCGTTCAGGGCGGCGGGGAGTTCGTGATCGCGACCACGCGGCCCGAGCTGCTGCCCGCCTGCGTGGGGGTCGCGGCACACCCCGAGGACCCCCGGTACACGGCGCTGATCGGGCGCACGGCCGTGACACCCCTGTTCCGGGCGCCGGTGCCCATCTTCGCGAGCCCGCTGGTGGACCGCGAGAAGGGGACGGGCATCCTGATGGTCTGCACCTTCGGCGACCAGACCGACGTCCTGTGGTGGCGCGAGCAGGGCCTGGCACTGCGCCAGGTGATCGGGCGCGACGGGCGGCTGGCAGCGGTGGACTTCGGCGGCGACGCGTTCCCCAGCCTGGATCCCGCGCGCGCGAACGCCGGCTACGCCCAGCTCGCGGGAAAGACCGTGAAGGAAGCGCAGAAGGCCATCGTGGAGCTGCTCCGCGATCCCGCCGCCGCGGCAGCGGGGGAGCTTCCGGCCCTCGTCGAGGAGCCGAAGCCCATCGAGCACTCTGTGAAGTTCTACGAGAAGGGCGACCGGCCCCTGGAGTTCATCACGACGCGCCAGTGGTTCGTCCGGCTGCTCGACCGGAAGGCCGAGCTGATCGAGGCCGGCGACGCGATCCAGTGGCATCCCGACTTCATGCGGATGCGCTACCGGAACTGGACCGAGAACCTGCAGATCGACTGGTGCATCAGCCGCCAGCGCTATTTCGGGGTGTCCTTCCCGGTGTGGTACCCGCTCACGGCGAGCGGCGAGACGGACTTCGCTCGGCCGATCGTGCCCGAAGGGCAGGCCCTGCCCGTGGACCCCACGGTGGACGCGCCGCCGGGCTGGAGCGAGGCGCAACGCGACATGCCCGGCGGGTTCCGGGCCGAGACCGACGTGTTCGACACCTGGTTCACCTCGTCGCTGTCGCCGCAGATCGTGACGCGCTGGACCGACGCGCCGCAGCGCCACGCCGCGCTGTTCCCGATGGACCTGCGCCCGCAGAGCCACGAGATCATCCGCACCTGGGCCTTCTACACGATCGTCAAGGCCCGGCTCCACGAAGCGACGATCCCGTGGCGCCACGTGGCGATCTCGGGCTGGGTGCTCGACCCCGACCGCAAAAAGATGTCGAAGAGCAAGGGCAACGTGACGACGCCCACGCACCTGCTCGACCAGTACGGCTCCGACGCCGTGCGCTACTGGTCGCTGTCGGCGCGGCTCGGGACCGACACCGCCTTCGACGAGAAGGTGCTGAAGGTGGGCCGGCGCCTGGTGGTGAAGCTCTGGAACGCGGGGAAGTTCGCGCTGACCCAGAGCGCCGCGCCCGGCCCGATCGCTTCGCCCATCGACGTGGCGTTCCTGCTGCGCCTGCGCGAGACCGTGGAGCGGGCGAGCACGGCCCTCGAGGCCTTCGAGTACGCCGTGGCCCTGGACGAAGCGGAGCGTTTCTTCTGGAGCCGCTTCACCGACGCCTACGTCGAGATCGTCAAGGCCCGGGCGCGCAGCGAGCAGGACGCCGCGGGCCGCGCGTCCGCCGTGGCCTCGCTCCAGCTCGCCCTGCGCGTGCTGGTGCGGCTGTTCGCGCCGTATCTCCCGTTCGTCGCCGAGGAGGTCTGGTCCTGGGGGTTCGCCAAGGAATCCGGCCACGCGTCGATCCATCGCGCTCCCTGGCCGTCGGCGGGCGATTTCGACGGCGTGCCGGCCGGGGATCCGGCGGTGTTCGACGCGGCGCTGGCCTTTCTCGAGGCGGTGCACCGCGCCAAGAGCGGGGCGGGAGCGTCCGTGGGCCGGCACCTGAAGCGGTTGCGCGTGGCGTGCGCTCCGGCCACAGCCGACGTCGTGGCGAGCTGCCTGGGCGACCTGCTGTCCGCGGCGCGCGCCCAGGAATCCGCGATCGAGCGCCGCGACGGAATGGATCCCGCGGTCTTCGAGGTGACGGAGATCGTCCTCGCGGAGCGGCCGGAGCCGGGCGCCCCCGCCGAGGCCTGAGGTGGACCTGCGGGAGCTGGTCGCCGCGGCCCTGCTCGAGGACATCGGGCCGCGTGACGTGACCGCCGAGGCCACCGTGCCCCAGGGCGTTTGGGCCCGCGCCACGCTCCTGGCGAAACAGGACCTCGTGCTCGCGGGTCTCGAGGCGGCGCGCCTCGCCTTCGAGATGCGCGTGCCCGATCTCGCCTGGCAGGCGCGCGTCGCCGACGGGCAACGCGTGGCCAACCGCGACGTGATCGCCACGCTGACGGGCAACGCCAGGGGCCTGCTCAGCGCCGAGCGCGTGGCGCTGAACTTCCTGCAGCAGGCGTCGGGTGTGGCGACGCTGACGCGGCGCTTCGCCGACGCGGTGGCCGGGACGCGGGCGCGGATCCGCGACACGCGCAAGACGCTGCCGCTCTTCCGGGCTCAGCAGAAGCGCGCCGTGATCCTGGGCGGCGGCGAGCCGCACCGATCCGATCTGGCGACCGGCGTGCTGATCAAGGACAACCACATCCGGATCGCGGGCTCCGCGGCGGAAGCGACGCGGCGCGCGGTGGCGGCGCAGGGACAGCCGGTAGAGACGGAGGTCGAGCGCGTGGACCAGATCGAGGGTGTGATCGCCGCGGGCGCCCAGATGCTGCTGCTCGACAACTTCACGCCCGAGCAGGTGCGCCAGGCCGTGGCCCTGATCGCGGGCCGCGTGCCGATCGAGGTCTCGGGCGGCGTCACGCTGGCGAGCGTGCGCGCCTATGCCGAAGCCGGCGCCGACTACATCGCGATCGGCGCCCTGACCCATTCCGCGCCCGCGGCCGACATCTCGCTGGAGCTCGAGCCCCTCTGAACGTCATTCGCGAGCTGCTGCGCGCGCGGGGCCTTTCGTGGCCGGCCCCGATCGAGTGGTTCGGGAGCGTGGCGTCGACGAGCGACGTGGTGCGCGATCTCGCCCGTGACGGCGCTCCAGCCTGGACGGCGGTGATGGCCGACCGTCAGACCGCGGGCCGCGGACGCCACGGACGCAACTGGATCTCCGAGCCCGGCAACCTGTACCTGTCCATCCTGCTCCGCCCTTCGCACTGGCCGCCGGACAGCGTCTCCGCCCTGCCGCTGCTCGCGGGAATCGCGGTGGCCGAGGCCGCGTCGGAGTGGGGCCTCGAGGCGCGGCTCAAGTGGCCGAACGACGTGGTGGCCGGTGAGCGCAAGCTGGCGGGTCTACTGGCCGAGGCCTCGAGCCTCGGCGGGGAAGTGGACCACGTCGTGCTCGGGATCGGGGTCAACCTGCTGGCGGCCCCGTCCGGCGAATCGGCCACGTCCGTCCAGGCGGAGACCGGCCGCGCCGTGAAGCCGGACGCGGCGGCCGCCGCGGTGCTCTTCGCGTGCCACCGCTGCGTCGGCGAGCTGGTCCCGCGGGGCTCCGGGCCGATCGTCGCTGCCTGGCGCGAACGGGCCGTGGACTGGATCGGCCGCGAGGTCGAGGTGGTTTCCGCGGGCGTGCGGGTGACGGGGCGCTTCGAGGGCATCGACGATACGGGCGCCCTCGTGCTGGCGAGCGAACGCGGTAGGATGCGCGTGGTCTCGGGCGAGGCGCGTGCGTTGCGGCTCGCCGGCCGCGGCGCGCCGGAGGAACCTTCGTGAGCCTGCTCCTCACCATCGACGTCGGCAACACCAACACCTGCCTGGGCCTGCACGACGGCCCCCAGCTCAAGGCCGACTGGCGCCTCACCACGCGGCGCGAACAGACGGCCGACGAGTACGGGATCCTGGTGCGCAACCTGTTCAGCGCGTTCGGCATCGACCCGAAGCAGGTGGAGGGCGTGGCCCTGGCCAGTGTCGTGCCGCCGCTGACGGGAGTGCTGGTTCAGCTGGCGCGCGAGTACCTGGGCCAGGAGCCGCTGGTGGTCGAACCCGGCGTCAAGACCGGCATGCCGATCCTGTACGAGCCGCCCGGCGACGTGGGCGCGGACCGCATCGTGAACGGCGTGGCGGCCTTCGCCGCCTACGGCGGCCCCGTGATCGTCGTGGATTTCGGCACCGCCACGACCTTCGACGTGGTGACGAAGCGCGGCGAGTACGCCGGCGGTGTCATCTGCCCCGGCATCGGCATCAGCGCCGACGCGCTGTTCCAGCGCGCCGCGCGCCTGCCGCGCGTGGACGTGCGGCATCCTGGGAAGGTGATCGGCCGCTCCACGGTGGGCTCGATCCAGTCGGGCCTGTTCTTCGGATACGCCGCCATGGTCGAGGGCATCATCGGCCGCATCCGCGCCGAGCTGGAGGAGAAGGCGCGGGTGGTGGCGACGGGGGGCCTGGCCGAGACGCTGGCCCGCGAGGTGCCCGCCATCGAAGCGGTTGACCCTGCCTTGACGCTCACCGGGCTGCGGCTCATCTGGGAGCGCAACCGGCCCCAGCAGTGACGTCGGCGGATCCCGAGGCGGCGTATTTCCAGGGCGTCGAAGAGTTCTTCGTCTCGCGGCGCGGGGATCCCCTGATGCTCTCGAATGCCGACTGGCTGCTGGTGAAGCGCTGGCGCTCCCAGGCGACGCCGCTGCGCATCGTGCTGCGCGGCATCGCGGACGCCCTCGACTCCCACGCGCATTCCTGGAGCCGGGACCGCAAGGTCGCTAGCCTGCGCTACTGCGAGGCCGAGGTGGACCGCGCGCGCGAGCGCTGGGAGCGCGCCCTCGCCGAAGGCTCCGAGACCGAAGGCGACCTGGGACGCAGCCTCGCGTTCCTGGCCGGTGCCTTGGCTTCGGCGCGCCTGGGGCCGAAGGCTGCGGCCATCGCCCCGCGCCTCGGTTCGGAGATCGGGTCGCTGGGCGTTGCGGGCGCGCGCCCGCGGGACGTGGAGCCGAAGCTCCAGGCCGTCGAGGCGGAGCTGCTGGAGGCGATCGCGGGCGACGCGCCCGAGGTCGATCGCGACGTCAGGAGCCAGGTGGACGCGGCCCTGGCCGCCTATCGCTCGCGCCTGCCGGCGAAGGTCTTCGACGCGCTGCGCGAGCAGTCGCGGCGCCGCGAGCTGCTGTCGCGCCACGGCCTGCCGCGGCTCAGCCTGTTCGAGGTGTCCTGAGCATGCGCCCGGGAGACCGGGTCGAGGTCGCCATCGAGAAGGGCGTGTACCGCGGCCTGGGCCTGGCCCGCAGCGAAGGCCAGGTGGTGTTCGTGCCGCGGGGCCTGCCCGGGGACCATTGGCGCGTTCGCATAGTGGCGCGCGAGCGCGGCTACCTTCGCGCCGAGCCCGAGGCGCTCCTCCTGCCGGGGCCCGGTCGGCGCGCGTCGCCCTGCGCCTTCGTGCCCGAATGCGGGGGCTGCGCCTACCAGGAGCTCGAGTACGCCGAGCAGCTCGTCCTGAAGGAGGCCGTGCTGCGCGAGTCGCTGTGCCGCGCGCGCGCGCCCTGGGAGGGCGGAATCCGTGTGCACGGGAGCCCGGAACAGGGCTGGCGTTCGCGCGCGACGTTCCACGTCGATGCGCGGGAGCGCCCCGTGAGGCTCGGCCTGCATGCCGAAGCGAGCCGGCGCGTGGTGGACCTCGCGCGTTGCCTCCAGGTCTCCGATGCGATGAATGGGGCGCTCGACGGGCTGCGCCCGCGCCTCTCGGCCCGGCCCGGCCTCGCCGCCCGCATCGCGGACATCACGCTGGCCGAGGGCCGCGAGGCAGGCGGCAGCGTCGCGTGCCTCGAAGGACGCCTGACTCCCGAAGACGCCACCGAGGCCCTGGCCCTCGCCGAAACCCCCGGCCTGCAAGGCCTCGGGATGCTGGTGGGGACCGGTCCGCGCGGCCGCTTCGTGCTGCTGAAGGGCGTCGCCCACGTTACGTCGTCGGTGTCGGGCGTGGGTCTGCGCGCCCACGTGCTCGCGTTCTTTCAGGGCAACCGCTTCCTGGTCGAACCCCTCGCGACACGGGTGCGCGAGCTGGTTCCGGAGGGCGGCCACGTCCTGGATCTCTTTTCGGGTGTCGGGCTGTTCGCCCTCACCCTGGCGTCGCGTGCGGAGAGCGTGCTGGGCGTCGAGACGAGCGAGCGCGCGATCGAGGACGCGAAGTACAACGCGCTCGAGGCTGGGCTGTCCCACGTGGGTTTCCGCGAGGCGGACTCCCAGCAGGCCATGGCGGCCCTTCCGGTGCGGGCGGGCGAGCGCATCGTGCTCGATCCGCCCCGCGCGGGAGCCGGCCCCGAGCTGTGCCGCACGATCAGCGCGCGTGGGCCCGAGGCGATCGTGTACGTCTCGTGCGACCCGCCGACCCTCGGGCGCGACCTTTTCGCCTTCGCGGCCGCGGGCTACCGGCCCGTGTCGCTCGACGCCTTCGACCTGTTTCCCGACACCTTCCACCTCGAGGCGGTCGCGCTGCTGCGGCGGGCCTGACGCGCTCGCCGTGTGACGCTTTCGCGAGCGTCCCACGGCTTCTGCCGAAGGGCGCCAGCTCGCCTAGTCTCCGGTCCCCGTGGGGCGTCCTCTGCTCGGACTCGCGGCCATGGCCGCGCTCGGATGCGCCGTCGGCGCCGCTTCCGTGGTCCAGGCCGTCACGCTGCTGGTGCTGGCCGGAGCCGCAGGCGCGCTGGCGCTCGTGTCGCGGCCTGCGTGGTCCGCCGCGGCCCTCCTGGCCGGCACGCTGGCGGTGTCCGCGGCCTCGTCCGGGGCGGAGCAGGCTGCGCGGCAGCGGGAGAGCCTGCAGCGTTTCGTGAGCGCGCCCTTGGACGGCGCGTTCGAGATCGACGGCGTCGCCTGGGCCGACGCTCGCGAGGTCGAGGGACGCATCCAATTGCTCCTCGCCGTGGAGGGTGTGCGCGAGGGCTCGGCCCGCGTCCCGATCTCGGGGCGGGCCCGGCTCACGATCGGAGGCGAGGCGCCGCTGCCGCGGATCCTGGAGGGCGACCGCGTCCGGCTGTGGACGACGCTCCGGCCGCCGCGCGGCCACGCCACGCCGGGAGCCCGCGACACCGAAGCGGAGGCCCGGCGGGAGGGCATCGGCGCTTTCGGCTACTGCAAGTCGGCGCGGCTGGTCCGCGTGGAGGTGCTCGCGGAGCGGCCGCTGTCCCGGATTCGCGCGGCTGCCCGCGAGCAGATCGCGCGCTACGTGAGTCCCGGTCCCGAGGAGGGACTGGTGCGGGCGATGGTGCTGGGCGATCGCGCCGGTCTGGACCGCGACACACTCGAGTCCTTCCGCGCGTCGGGGACGTACCACGTGCTGGCCCTTTCCGGCGCGCAGGTGGCGCTCGTGGCCGCGCTGCTGCTCGTGGTCCTGCGCCGCCTGGGAGTGGGGCCGGGCCTCGCCGGACCCCTGGTCTCCATCGCCCTCTTCGCGTACGCCGCCCTCGTCGGCGCGGATCCGCCGGTGGTGCGGGCCGCGATCATGGCCGCCGTGCTGCTCCTGGGCCGCTCACTGGAGCTGGACGGGGACGTGGCCAACCTGCTGGGACTTGCCGCGCTCGTGCTCCTGTTGCGCACGCCATCGGACGTGGGCGATCCGGGCTTCCAGCTCTCCTTCGTCGCGACGCTCGGCCTCGTGCTGCTGACCGACCCCTTGCGCTGCCTGCTGCCCCCGATGCCCCTCCGGCTCGATCTGGCCCTCGCCGGTTCCCTCGCGGCCCAGTTGGCGCTGGCGCCGCTGCTGGTCCTGCACTTCCACCGGCTGGCGCCGGCGGCCCTCGTGCTCAACCTGGTCGCCGTGCCGCTGGCGACCGCGGTGTTGATCTCGGGGGCGCTGCTGGTGGTCGTCTCGAGTGTGGTGCCCGCGCTCGGCTCGGCGCTCGGGGCCCTGTGCTGGCTCGCCGCACGCGCGCTCCTGACGTCGGGCCAGGCGCTCGAGCTGCTCCCGTTTCTCGACGTGCGAACGCCCGACCCGCTGCCGGCAATCGTGGCCCTGCACGTCCTGGGGGTGACGCTGCTCGCCGCCGGGCGCCCTGGCGCCGGGCTCGTGCTGAGCGCTTTGGGCCTCGCCGGTCTGGCCTGGGGCGGCCCGGTGTCCGGAGGCCGAGGCAGCCTGCAGGTGACGTTTCTCGACGTGGGCCAAGGCGATGCGATCCTGCTGCGATCGCCCTCGGGGCGGCACCTGCTGGTGGACAGCGGTGGGTCCTTCGACGACCGCTTCGACGTGGCCGAGTCCGTGGTGGCCCCGTTTCTGTGGCGGCGGCGTGTGCGCCAGCTCGACCTGCTCGTGCTGAGCCACGCGCACCCCGATCACGTCGGCGGCGCGCCGGGGCTGGTGCGCAGCTTCCGCGTGGGAGAGGCGTGGGAGGGACCGGCGCCCCGCAAGGACGCGGGCTATGCGAGCCTCGACGCGGCGCTGCGACGCGCCGGGGTCGCGCGACGCACGGTGTGGCGCGGCGTGCGCCACGAGTGGGACGGCGTCTGCCTGGAGGTGCTGGGACCGCGTGCTCCCTCGCGGGCGCCGTTGCGCACGCGCAACGACGATTCGCTGGTGCTGCGCGTGAGCTATGGAGCGGTCAGCCTGCTGCTCACGGGCGACGCCGAGGCGCTGGGCGAGGCCGAGGTGCCGCCCGCCGCCGCCGCCGTCCTCAAGGTGGCGCACCATGGCTCCCGGACCAGCACCACACCGGGCCTGCTGGCGGCCACCCATCCCCAGATTGCCGTGATCCCGGTGGGAGACCGGAACCCGTTTGGCCACCCGGCGCCCGAGGTGCTGGACCGGCTGGAGGAGGCGGGCGTCCGGGTGTTCCGGACCGACCGGGACGGGACGGTCGAAATCGACACCAACGGCGCCGGGATCAGGGTGCGCACGCAGCGCAGCCGACGGGACGAAAGTATCCGTGCATTCATGCAGTTGCGCGGATCGGTCGATGTGCTACGATCCCCCGCCTGCCCGACATTTTGAGGCGGCCCGTCGCTCTAGCGAGATGCACGAGGAACCCAAGGGCTTCACGGTCAACGATCGCCGCCACTTCACGCCGGATGGCTCCCCGCGGGACGGCGTCCAGGCGGAGACCGCCTCGGCGCCGAGCCTGGCGCCGGCCAAGGCCCCGGAAACTGAAGCGGCAGAGCCCATGTCGGGCGCCGAGCCCGTGGATTTCTCGGGTTTCCTGGTTTCGCTCGCCACCCAGGCCAGCCTGCATCTGGGCCTGGCGGCCGAGGCCGGCGAGGAGCCCAGGGTCGACCTCGGCGCTGCCCGCCAGATCGTGTCGATCATCGAGATGCTGCGGAACAAGACCGAAGGCCGGCGGACGCCCGAGGAGGACCGCCTCCTCGAGAGCATCCTGTACGAACTGCGCCTGGCGTGGGTCCAGCGCGCACGCGGCGGCGCCGCGTGAGGCTTGCGGGGCGCCTGACCGCAGTCCTGGTCCTGGCGACCGTGGCAGCCGTGGCGGCGGCAGCGCGACAGAGCACCTCGTCGGACAAGGTCATCGACCTGCGCTCGACGCGCCCGGCGGCCGCCAACAGCTTCCCGGCGCTCTGGGAAACCTACCGGCGCGCCGACCAGAACGGCGACGCCGAGACGGCCGAGAAGACCTTCCGGGAGATAAGGCGCTTGCGCATCGAGCGCAACGTGTCGAGCCTCGAGGAGATCGCGCTGGCCCTGGTGGCGCGCGGGCAGGACCGCGTGAAGCAGGGCGACCGCCTGAAGGGGGAAGAGGACTTCGCCAGCGCCATCGGCCTCGACCCGCACCTGCCCGACGCCTACTTCGCGCGCGCCGCGGTCGAGTTCCGAAAAGGGCCGGTCGGCATGCTGCAGTCGGTGCGCGACACGCTGCGCGGCCTCAGCGCGCGCTGGCCCACGTCCCGCGGCCGCTACTTCCTCCTGCTGCTGGTCGTGCCGGTGCTGCTGCTCGCCGTGTTCCTGAGCGTGAGCGCATTCGCGCTCTCGCTGCTGATCCGCAACGGGACGCTGTTGCGCCACGACCTCGAGGAGCGCCTGGGCGACGCCCGGCGCACGCTGGCTCTCGGAGTCTGGGGCGCCTTGCTGCTGCTGCCGGTCATAGCACTTCAGGGCTGGGGCTGGCTGCCGCTGTGGTGGCTGGCGCTGCTCTTCGTCTACCTGAGCCGCATCGAGCAGGCGGTCGTCGTCGTGGTCCTGCTGCTGGGCCTCGGCGTCGGCCCGGCGGTCGCGCTGCTCCAGGCGCGGATGGCGGCCGAGCGGAACCCGCTGTTCCTGGCGGCCGCGCAGACCGTGGAGGGCGGCCCCGACAGCCGCAGCCGGGACGCGCTGGAAAAGGCCTCGACCGAGGTCAAGGACGACCGCGATCTCGTGTACCTGCTGGGAATCCAGTACAAGAAGGAAGGGCGTTACGACGACGCGGCGCTGCTGTTCCGGGACGTGCTGCGGACGGACGCCGACGATCGCATCGCCCTCAACAACCTGGCCAACCTCGAGTTCGCGCGCGGCGAGTTCCCCGCGGCCATCGCCCGCTACAAGCAGGGCGCCGAGCAGAGCCCGAACACGGCCGTCACCGCCACCTTCTTCTACAACCTGTCCCTCGCCCATCTGCAGCGATTCGAGTACCAGCCCGCCCAGGAGGCGCGCCACCAGGCCGAGCGCCTGGCCCCGAGCCTGGTCAAGGAGTACGACGGGCTCTGGAAGTACGACAAGGGGGACTACGCCGTCGTGGACCTGGGACTGCTCCCGGACGAGGTCTGGAGCAAGTTCCTGGGCGCCGAACAGGGCGTCGCGCGCAAGAACGTCGCGGGGCGCGGGCTGCCGGCCTACGACAGCGCGGCCTTCGCGAGCCAGTCCGCCAATCGCTTCGCGGGGTTCCTGCTGGTGGCTGGGCTTCTGGCGTTCGGGCTGCAGGCCTGGCGGGGCAAGCGCATGTTCACGATGCGCTGCCAGAAATGCGGCACGCCCTTCTGCAAGCTGTGCCACCTGGGCGCGGCCGGCGGCTTGTGCACGCAGTGCTATCACCTGTTCGTCGTGCGCGACGGCGTCTCGGGCCCGGCCCGCAACAAGAAGCTACTGGAGGTGCAGAAGGAGGACGAGCAGCGCGAGCGCGTGTTCCGCATCCTGAGCCTGCTGTCGCCAGGAGCCGGCCACTTCTACGCACAGAAGCCGATCCTGGGCTGGGTCTTCGCGTTCGTCTGGTACGGCGTCCTGGCCGTGGTGCTGCTGGCGGGCCGCGTGCTGCCGGTCACGGAGGCCGCGGCGGGCCCGACGGCCTCGTGGGGCATCGGCGCCGCGGGCGTCGTGCTGCTCGCGACCTACGTGCTGGCGAACCGCGCGCGGCCCGACTTCGAGGTCCACATGCCGGCGCCGCGATCCACCCAGCGCCGGAGAGCCTAGAGCGCCATGGCCCTCGAAGGAACCATCAAGGACTTCGGCCTTCCGGACATCTTCCAGCTCATCGGCCTGCAGAGGAAGACCGGCGTCCTCACCCTGACCAGCGACAAGGACACCGTGACCGTGACCTTCGAGAACGGCATGGTGGTGATGGCCGACTCCTCGCAGAAGCGCCTCGAGGACCGGCTGGGCAGCGTGCTCGTGAAGCAGGGCAAGCTGGTCAAGGAGAAGCTGGAGGAGGCGCTGCAGACCCAGAAGGCCACCCTGCAGCGCATGGGCCACATCCTGGTGACCGGCAACTTCATCACTCAGCAGGACCTGAAGGAGGCCCTGCAGGTCCAGATCTCGCAAGTCGTGTACCGCGTCTTCCGCTGGCGCGACGGCCACTACCACTCCGCGCCCACCGACACCGTGGACTTCGACCGCGAGAACTTCCAGCCGCTCTCCGCCGACTTCATCCTGATGGAAGGCATCCGGATGGTGGACGAGTGGCCGATCATCGAGAAGAAGATCCCGTCCATGGACGTGGTCTTCCGCACGGTGGTGGACGCGTCGATGATCGAGGTGGGGGAGGCGCAAGGAGGCGGCATCGACGACGTGCTGGGGGGCGGCAAGCGCGGCGCCGCCAGCTCGCTGAGCAAGATCCGGCTCACCCACGAAGAGGAACGCGTGTATCGCAAGGTCGACGGCACGCGCCCGGTGCAGGCCATCGTGGACGCCACGGGGATGGGGGACTTCGACGTCTGCAAGATCCTGTTCGACCTCCTGAACCGCAACATCATCAGCACCGCGGGCCGCGGCACCGGCGGTCCGACGGAGAGCATGATCGGCCAGGCCGAGGAGCCGGCCTCGCCCCTGGTGGGCTACGTGGTGCTGGGCGTGTCGGCTCTTTTGGGCCTGGTCGGAGTCGCGTCGAACCTGAGCCGGCCGTTCTCGGTCGCGGCGCGCGCGCCGTTCCTGGAGAGCGCCTACCACCAGGTCGTGGACGCCGTGAGCCATGCGCGCCTGGCCCGCCTCGACCGCGCGATCCAGGCCTATCGGTTCGCCAATGGCGCGGTGCCGAAGACGCTCGAAGAACTGGCCAACGCGGGCCTGGTCGACCGCAGCTACCTCAAGGATCCCTGGGAGCGCCCGTACCACTACGCGCTCACGGCGGAGGGCTACCTGGTGAGTGCCGTGGACGACCGCGGCAAACGTCTTCCCGCGACGATCATCGATCGCGCCCTGCCTCCGCTCCAACCCTAGCCGCGCCACCAGGGACACCGTGGAGATCGTTCGCCTGGACGGCCCCGCGCGCCGCTTTCCGGACGCCCCGGCCGTGACGGTGGGGAACTTCGACGGGGTGCACCTGGGGCATCGGGCGCTGATCGATGCCGTGGTGGGCGAGGCGCGCGACGCGGGCGCGCCGGCGCTGGCCCTGACCTTCGATCCCCATCCGTCGCGGGTGCTGGCGCCCGAGCGCGCTCCGGCCACGTTGACCACGATCGCCCAGCGGGCCGAGATCATGGCCGGCCTCGGCATCGACCGCGTCGCGGTGCTGCCGTTCACGCGCGAGCTGAGCCACCATCCGGCCGAGGCCTTCGTCCGGACGCTGCTGGTCGAGGCGCTGGGGGCGCGGGTCGTGGTGGTCGGCGAGAACTTCCGCTTCGGCCGCGACCGGGCGGGCGACGTGAAGGCGCTCCAGGGTTTCGGTCGCGAGATGGGGTACAGGGTGCGCGCCCTGCCGTCCGTACTCCACGACGGCGCGCCGGTGAGCAGCACGCGCGTGCGCGAGGCCGTCGTGCGGGGCGCGGTGGAGGCGGCAGCCGCCATGCTGGGCCGGCGCTACTTGGTGGACGGCGCGGTGGTGCGCGGCCTGGGCCGCGGCCGGACACTGGGCATCCCCACCGCGAACCTCGACCCGCTGAACGAGATCCTGCCGGGAGGCGGCGTGTACGCGGCGATCGTGCGCGTGGATGGCGGTCCGCAGGCCTGGCCGGCGGTCGTGAACGTGGGGCGCCGGCCCACGTTCGGAGGCGGCGCCGTGCTGCTCGAGGCGCACCTGCTCGGCTTCGACGCGGACCTCTACGGCCGAGGGCTGCGCGTGGAGTTCGAGGCGCGGCTGCGCGACGAGCGGGCCTTCCCCGACGCGAACGCGCTGCGCGCGCAGATCGCCGACGACGTGCAGGCGGCCCGCCGGGTCCTGGAGAAGGCCCGCGGAATCGGGGTATAGTCGCGGCGATCTGGCGATGGGCGATCTCGTGGTGGAGGCGCGCGATTTCGAGGACATCCGCCTCCTGTACCCCCGCGGTTTCATCAATGCCCACACGGTGCGCGTCTTCGAAGGCGAGCTGCAGCGCACCCTGAAGGACGGCCGCTTCAAGATCGTGGTCAACTGCTCGGGGCTCAGCTACATAGCGAGCGCCGGCCTGGGCGCGATCATGGGCTCGATCGAGGAGATCCGCCAGAACGGCGGCGACCTGCGGCTCAGCAGCCTCAACGAGACGGTGCGCAACATCTTCGAGATCCTGGGCTTCAACCACCTGTACCGGATCTTCCCCACGGAGTCGGAGGCGATCGAGAGCTTCCTCTCGGGTGGCGCCTCCCTCTGAAGCGGAGCATGCGCGGCAAGCCGGCGCTGGTGCTGCGGGTGCCGAGCGAGACGCGCTTCCTCGTGCTGATCCGCGACGTGGCCGAGAGGATGGCCGAGAGCGCCGGCTTCGACGAGACCACCGCCGGCAAAGTCGCGCTGGCCGTGGACGAGGCCACGACCAACGTCATCGAGCACGCCTACCACGGCGCTTCCGGCAAGCTGGTCGAGGTCCGGATCGAGGACCGCGGGCCCGAGCTCAGCATCGACGTCATCGACACCGGTGCCATGGTGGACCCGCGCTCGTTGCCCCGGGTGGACCTCACCCGCTACGCCAGCGAGCGGCGCAAGGGCGGCCTGGGCGTCCACCTGATGGAGAAGATCATGGACTCCGTGACCTTCCGCCGGACGGCGCGCCGCAACGTGTGCCGCCTGGTGAAGCGAAAGGCGGCCCGTGGCTGAGCTGCCGGTCGTCTTCCAGTACCAGCAGGCCCTCGACGAGTTCCGCCGCGAGGGCCGCGAGCCGCCGCTGCTGAAGCGGATGTCCGAGCTGATCTCGCTCCTGGACCTCACCACCACCCTGAACTCGGCGCTGTCCAGCGAGGAGATCCTCGACGCGGCGCTGCTCATCGTGCTGGGCGAGCTGCAGGCGTCGCGTGGGGCCTTGCTGGTGCGCGAGGACGACGGGCGGTTCCGGGTGCGCGCCTCGCGCGGCCTGCCCGCGGACGGGCAGCGCGAGATCGGCTCCGAGGCCGAGGCCGCGACGCTGGGGCTCGCGCTAACCTGCCCGGTGAAGAAGCGCGAGCGCACGATCGCCCTGATCGGGCTCGGGCCGCGCACCGACGCGAGGCCCTACGGCGAGAGCGACCTGGGCTTCCTGCGCAGCGTGGCGGCGTGCGCCGCGACGCCGATCGAGAACGGGCTGATCTACCACGAGCTGCGCGAGCTGAACCAGCGGCTGTCGGTGAAGGTGTTCCAGCTCCACAACCTGTTCGACATCAGCCGCGAGCTGACCGCGAGCTTCGACGAGGACACGATCCGCAACCTGGTGACCACGACACTCATCGGCCACCTGATGGTGTCGCGGGCCGCCATGTACAGAGCCTCGGCCGAGGGCTTCGTACTGGCCTGCGAACGCGGCCTGCGCGGCGAGGATCCCCCACTGCTCGACGCAGGAGCCTCGGCCCTGGCCGAGTCGATCCGGGTCCCGACGCCGGTGCACGAACTTCCCGAGAGCGCCTGGAAGGAACGCCTGCTCCGCGCGGGGATGGCTCTCGTGGTGCCGCTGCGCTCCGGAGACCGCAACGACGGCTTCTTCACCGTGGGCGAGCGCGCGTCGGGCGCGGCCTTCAGCGACGAGGACTACGACTTCGCCATGACCCTGGCCCGCCAGGCGCTGGCCGCCCTGGAGAGCGTGCGGCTGCAGGGCGCGCGCGTCGAGAAGCAGCGCCAGGACCGCGAGATGCAGATCGCCCGCGAGATCCAGCAGAGCCTGTTCCCGGCCGAGCGCCCGGTGGTGGCCGGCTTCGACGTCGCGGCCGAGAGCCGGCCCTGCTACCAGGTGGGCGGCGACCACTACGACTTCATTCCGCTGCCGCAGGGGCGCCTCGCCCTCAGCATCGCCGACGTTTCGGGCAAGGGCGCGCCGGCCAGCATCCTGATGGCGTCGGTGCACGCGTCGCTGCGCGCCCTGGCGGGCACCGCGCGCCCCCTCGACCTGGCGCTGCGCCTCAACCAGTTCCTCTACGAGAGCACGCAGCCGAACAAGTACGTGACGCTGGTGTACGCCGAGCTGGACCCGGCCGCCCGGCGGCTGACCTACGTGAACGCCGGCCACGTGCCGCCCTACCTGGTGCGCCGCGACGGACGCGCCTCGCGCCTGGAGGCGGGCGGGCCGGCGCTGGGCTTGCTCGACGACGCCGCGTACGAGGAGGGCTACGTAGACCTGGCGCCGGGCGACCTGGTCGCGATGGTGACGGACGGCGCCACCGAAGCCCAGTCCGTCGCGGGGGAGGAGTTCGGCGATGCGCGGGTCGAGGCGGCCCTGCGCGGCTCCGCTGGCGGCTGCGCCGGCGACGCCCTGCGCAGCCTGGTCGGCGGCGTCCTGGACTGGGCCGGCAGCGCCGGCTGCTCCGACGACCTCACGGTGCTGACCCTGAAGGCCGAGGGCTGATGCCCGAGCTGCGCTTCCACAACACCCTGACGGCGCGCGTCGAGCCCCTCGTCACCGCGACGCCGGGCGCGGTGCGGATGTACGTGTGCGGCCCGACGGTCTACAACCGGGCCCACATCGGCAACTTCCGCACCTTCGTGGCGAGCGACGTGCTGCGGCGCGCCCTGAAGCACTTCGGCTACCGGGTGACCGAAGCGATGAACGTGACGGACGTAGAGGACCGCATCATCCGCTTCGCCGCGGACGCGGGAACCGACCTGCGCGGCTTCACGGACAAGTGGATCCAGGCCTTCGAGGAGGACATGGTGCTCCTGCGCATGGAGCGGCCCGAGCACTTCCCGAAGGCCACCGACCACGTGCCCGAGATGATCGACCTGGTGGAGCGCCTGACCGCTCGGGGGCACACGTACACGAGCGACGGCAGCATCTACTTCCGGATCGCGAGCTTCCCGCAGTACGGCCGGCTCTCGCGCCTCGACGTCTCCGGCATCCTGGCCGGGGCGCGCGTGGACAACGACCGCTACGAAAAGGAAGAAGCGCGGGACTTCGTGCTCTGGAAGCTGAAGACGGACGAGCCCAAGTGGGCCCAGTGGGACGCTCCCTTCGGACCGGGCCGTCCGGGCTGGCACCTCGAGTGCTCGGCGATGAGCATGAAGTACCTGGGCGAGAGCTTCGACCTGCACTGCGGCGGTGTGGACCTGATCTTTCCGCACCACGAGAACGAGATCGCGCAGAGCGAGGGGGGCACGGGCAAGCCGTTCGTCCGCCAGTGGGTCCACGTGCAGCACTTGCTGGTGGACAACGAGACGATGTCGAAGAGCAAGGGGAACTTCTTCACGATCCCCGACCTCGTCGAGCGTGGCGCGCGTCCCGACGCGATCCGCTACCTGCTGTGCCAGGCGCACTACCGGAAGAAGATGAACTTCAGCTTCGAAGGCCTCGACCACGCCAAGGCGGCCCTGGAGCGGGTGCAGGGCCTGGTGCGCCGCCTCGACGAAGTGACGACGGTGGGCGCGGTGACGGCGCCCGTCGCAGAGGCGATCGCGAGATCGCGCAGCACTTTCGACGCCGCGCTCGCCGACGACCTCAACACGCCTGAGGCGCTGGCGGCCGTCCACAACCTCGTGGGCGACGCCAATTCGCTGCTGGCCGCGGGTGGGATGAGCCGCGACAGCGCGGCCGCCGTGCGCGGCGCGATCGAAACCATGGACCGCGTGTTCGGCGTCCTGCTGCCGCAGGGCGAGGACCGCCTGGGCGCGGAGGAACAGGCGCTCTTCGACGCGCGTCAGGCCGCGCGCAGGGCCCGCGAGTTCGCCAAGGCCGACGCGGCCCGGAAGGACCTCGATGCGCTCGGCATCGTCCTCGAGGACACGCCGAAGGGGACGCGCTGGCGCCGGACTCGCTGAAGGACCGCGGCCGCAGCGGAGAGGACGCAGCCTGCCGGTTCCTCGAAGGTCTGGGCTTCCGAATCCTCGCGCGGAACTACCGCTGCCGCGGCGGGGAAGTGGACGTCGTCGCTCGCGAAGGTCCGACGACCGTGTTCGTCGAGGTGAAGGACCGCGGCGACGTTTCCCACGGCGAGGGCTTCGAGGCGGTCACGGCCCGAAAACGCCACCGCATCGTGATCGCGGCGCGGCTGTACGCGCTGGGCCAGCGCCTGGAGGGCAGCCCGGTGCGCTTCGACGTGATCTCGATCGACCGATCCTCAGGCGAGCCGAGGATCCGTCACGATCGCGATGCGTTTGGGGAGTCTTGAGATGGAGCGGGAAACGGGATTCGAACCCGCGACTTCGACCTTGGCAAGGTCGCACTCTACCACTGAGCTATTCCCGCCCTGGTAGAACGTCGACGGCGAGGAATCATAGTCCGCTGGCCCCGGAGGCGTCAACCGCTTGACGCGGCTTGAACTGCCGGCCTCCGCCGCCGTATATTCGCTTGTCGGCCTCGCAGGCGGCGTAGCCAAGTGGCTAAGGCGGAGGTCTGCAAAACCTCTATTCATCGGTTCAACTCCGATCGCCGCCTCCAATTTCCCCCCATGGCCGAGATCTGGCCGGACGTTCTCTCCGAACCCGCCTTCGCGAGTGACGCCAGCGCCCGGAGGCCCGTCTAGGATGCCACGGAGCCGCTGGCGCGAGCTGTCGCTCAACCTGGTCCTCTCCCTCGCCACGGTGCTCGCGGTCCTCGCCGTGGCCGAGCTGGCGCTGCGGTGGCGGGAAGCCGGCTCGCCGACGCGAAGGACGTCGCTCGCGGACTACACCGAATACGATCCGCTGTTGGGCTGGAGGAAGCGGGCGAACGTCCGGCTCCAGTTCGTGCGCGGCGAGTATCAGGTGCCCTTCGAGACCAACAGCCGTGGGCTGCGGGACCCCGAGCGCGACCTGCTCGCGACGCCGGGCGCGGAACGGATCCTGGCCCTGGGTGACTCCTACGTCGAGGGCTACACCGTCGCGCTGGACCAGACGGTGACGCAACGCCTCGAGGCGGCCCTCCGGAGGGACGGTTGCCGCCCGGAAGTCATCAACGGCGCCACCACGGGCTACAGCACGGACCAGGAGTACCTGTTCTACGCGTCGGAGGGTGTGAAGTACGCGCCGGGGACGGTGTTGCTCTTCTTCTACCAGAACGACGTCTACCAGAACGACTCCGCGCTCTTCTACGAGGGCGTGCCGAAGCCGTTCTTCATGTTGCGTTCGGGCGAGCTGCGGTTGTGGAAACAGCCCGTGCCCAGGCCGGCGTCGCGCGCGCCGGCTCCAGAAGAGGCCCAGTCGGACGAGTCCCCGCTCCGGACCGTGGAGTGGCTGAAGTCGCGCCTGTGGTTCGGCGCCCCGCTGCTCTACAACCGGCTTGGCGCGCTGGGGCTGTGGGAGGCGAACCGGCCCGTCGGCGCGCGGCTCGAGCAGCGTGTCTTCTCCCGCGAGGTGATTCCGCAACTGGAAGGCGGCTGGCAGAAGACCGAGGCGATTCTCGGGAAGCTGGCTCGCGAGGTGCGGTCGGCAGGCCAGAGGCTGCTTCTCGTGTACGTGCCGGCGCGCTTCGAGTTCAACGACCGCGCCTGGGCCCTCACGGCGCAGAAGTACGCGATGAAGGAAGGCGGCTGGGATCGCGGGCTCGTGCGCGAGCGGCTGGCGGCGATCGCGCAGCGTCAGGAAACGCCGCTTCTCGACCTCACCGCCGCCATGGGCGCCGCCGATCGCGGCGCGCTGGGCGGGCCCTACTTCGAGCGGGACGGGCACTGGAACGCCCTCGGCCACGAGACCGCGGCCCGCGAGGTGGCCGCGTGGCTTCGGTCGGCTCAATGGCTGCCGGGCTGTCTCCCGGCGAGGACATCCGAGCCAGGCTTGAGCGCCCGCTAACTCATAGCAAGTAAGGGGCCTGATCGCCCGTGCCCCGTTGGCACTTTCCCTGCATCCATCGCGCACCGACGGCCGGCGTCAACCCACGGCCCAAGGAGAAAGCATGCGTCGAGCGAACGTCGTGACAGCCCTCATGTTCGTGACCGCCTTTCCCGCGATCTCGGAAGCGGGCAGCCTCGACCTCCGCATCGGCGGGTTCATCCCGCGCGCGGAAAGCAACCTGTTCGTCGACGACGCCGAGCTGTACCAGCACGACGGCCGCGCGCTGGAGACGAGCGACTGGAGGGGCATCGCGGGCGGGCTGCAGTTCAACAAGCCCGTCGGCGACCTGGTGGAGCTGGGATTCTCCGTGGACTTCTATCAGCGCCGGCTCGAGACGTCGTACCGCGACTTCGTGACGTCGAGCGGCCGCGAGATCTTCCAGTCGCTGCAGTTCAGCACGGTTCCCGTGGGCGTGCAGGTGCGGATCGGCCCCACGAAGCGCGGGCAGTTGTCGCCCTACCTGGCGGCGGGCGCCGACCTGATCTTCTACAAGTACGAGGAGTTCGGCGACTTCATCGACTTCGAGGATCAGGCGCAGCCGATCATCGAGGACTCGTTCATCTCCGAAGGCGTGGCGCCCGGGTTCCACGTGGCCGGGGGGGTGCGGGTGCCCGTGGGCGACGATTTCTCGATCGTCGCCGAGGGGCGCTACCAGTGGGCCAAGGACGACATGCCCGACGACTTCAGCGGGAACGAGATCGACCTGACGGGCGCCAGCGTGACGCTCGGCGTGAACCTGCGGTTCTGACGGCCGCGGCCGCGGCGCGATAAGATCGGGCCTTGACCGCCGCGGCCGCTTAGGTGCATCGCATCGTCCTCTGGATCCAGCAGGTGGCCGTGCCCTTCCTCGGGCCGGCGGGCGTGCTGCTCGTGGCGTTCCTGGACTCGTCGTTCCTCAGCCTGCCCGAGATCAACGACCTGCTGGTCATCACCGCGGCGGCGCGCGAGCCCGAGACGGCCTGGGTCTACGTGGTCATGGCCACCCTGGGGTCCCTCGCGGGCTGCTCCCTGCTGTGGTTCCTGGCCCGCCGGGGCGGCGAGGCGTTCCTGTTGAAGCGCTTCAGCGCCGAGCGCGTGGCGAGGACGCGCGCAGCCTTCCAGAAGTACGACGTGCTGGCCCTGGCCATCCCGGCCGTGCTGCCGCCGCCCATGCCGTTCAAGATCTTCGTCCTGTGCTCGGGAGTGTTCGGCATCTCGTTTCAGCGCTTCGCCGTCACGCTGCTCATGGCCCGCGGGCTGCGCTACACGGCGTGGGCGTTCGCGGGCATCCGCTACGGGGACGAGGCGATGCGCATGCTGAAGCAGGTGGACCTGTGGTTCGCCGCCCACCTGCCCTGGCTACTGGCCGTGCTGGGGGCCGGTACGGCTGCGTGGCTCCTGACCCGGGCCATGCAGCGCCGGCGGGAGGCCGCGCAGGGTTGAAGCGACGGTCTGCTATCATCCCGGAAGCGATATGCGACTGAGACGACTGGGCGTGCTGGCCGCCGCCGTGCTCGTGGGCTCGACCCTGGCCGGTGGCATCTTCGGCGGCCGCGTGCTGGCAGGGACGAGCCGCCTCTCCGAGCACCTGCGCCTCTTCACCGCGATAATCTCGGTGGTGGAGGACCAGTACGCCGAGGAGGTGCCGTCGGATCGCCTGGTGTCGGCGTCGATCCGCGAGATGCTGCGCAACCTGGACCCGCATTCGAACTTCCTCGAGACCCGGGAATACGGGCAGCTCCAGGAGCGCCAGAAGGGCTCGTACTACGGCCTCGGCATCACCGTGCAGGCGGTGGACGGCCGCATCACGGTGGTCTCGCCCTTCGAAGGCACACCGGCGCACCGCCTGGGCATCCGGGCCGGAGACGTGATCAGCCGCATCAACGACGAGGACGCCCGGGGCCTGTCGATCGACGACGCCGTCAAGCGGCTGCGGGGCCCGAAGGGCACGTCGGTGCGGATCGCTATCGTGCGGCAGGGCTACGAGGCGCCGCTCGAGTTCACCGTGATCCGGGACGAGATCCCGCTGCACTCGGTGCCCTACTCGTTCCTCGCGGCTCCGGGCGTGGGTTACATCCGCCTGCAGGACTTCAACGAGACGACCGCGTGCCGGCCGAGCGAGCCGAAGGAGTGCGCCAAGGACCTGGAGCGCGCCCTCTTCCGTCTCAAGGAGGAAGGGGCGACGTCGTACATCCTCGACATCCGCGACAACCCGGGCGGCCTGCTCGACCAGGCCTTCGCGGTCTCCAACCTGTTCCTGCGCAAGGGCCAGCTCGTGGTGTTCACGCGGGGCCGCAACAAGCGCGACGAGTCCAACTACATCACGGAGCAGGAGAGCCCCTACGCGCGCGTGCCGCTGGTGGTGCTGGTGTCCCGGCACAGTGCTAGCGCCTCGGAGATCGTGGCCGGCGCGATCCAGGACCACGACCGCGGCCTGACGGTGGGGGAGACCACCTTCGGCAAGGGCCTGGTGCAGACCATCATGCCCCTGCGCAACAGCCGCGGCTACGCACTGGCGCTGACCACGGGCCGCTACTACACGCCCTCGGGCCGCTCGATCCAGCGCGACTACGGCTCCACCTCCCTCGACGACTACTTCCTGCCGCGCGATCGCAAGCCGTGCGAGCAGGGCAGTGGCGAGGCCAAGCTGACCGACGCGGGGCGCAAGGTCTACGGCGGCGACGGGGTCACCCCCGACTACTGCGTCGAGACGCCGCAGCCCTCGAAGTTCATGGCGCACCTGATCGCGCGTCAGGCGTTCCTGGGTTTCTCGAGCGGCTACACGGCGGCTGAAGTCCAGGGCGTGACCAAGCTGTCGGGCGCCGGGTCGCGCTCCGACACCCAGTCGGCCAAGGTGCGGGTGATCGAGCGCGGCTTCAAGGCCGACGACCGCGTCCACGGAGAGTTCAAGGCGTACCTGCAGTCCCGCAAGATCCGCTTCACCGATGCTGAGCTGGAAGCCGCGCGCCTCGAGATCGGCCGCGAGATCGAGGAAGAAGTGCTGCGCCAGGTCTTCGGCGAGGGCGAGGCACGGCGCCGGACCCTCAGCTGGGACCCCCAGGTGCAGAAGGCCCTCGAGGTGATTCCCCGGGCCGAGATCCTGATCCAAGATCCCCAGCGCTTCATCGCCGAACGGGAGCGGGAGGCGCAGGTCGCGTCTCTCGAGGGCTCCCGCTAGGCTTTCACCGGAGGCCAGCATGTTCGGTCGCATCGGGCGTTTCTTCACAGCGATCTTCAACGCGATCCTGGGCGAGGCCGAGGGACAGATCCCGGTGTCGATGCTCGAGGAGTCGGTCCGCGAGATGCTGGAGAGCCTGCGCGCGCTGCGCGAGGCGGCCGCCACTACCATCGCCTTCGAGACGCGCGCCAAGCGCGAGTTCGACGCCCAGAACCAGCGCACCCGCACCCTGGAGAGGCAGGCCGAGGAGGCCCTGAAGCAGGGCAACGAGAAGCTGGCGCGCCGCGCGCTGCAGCTCCAGCTCGAGGCCAAGGGCATCCGCGAGCGAGCCGAGTCGGTCTACAAGAACGCCAAGCTGCGCGCCGAGAACGCGCGCACCAGGCTGAAGGTCGAGGAGGAGCGGGTCCAGGCCAAGATCCGCAAGCTGGGCGAGCTGAAGGCCATCAACGAGATGAACCAGGCCCAGAAGCGGATGCAGGAGATCACCGACGAGTACAACATCGACGGTGCCGTCTCCGTCTTCGACAAGACGGCCGGACGCATCGAAGAGGACGCCGACAAGCTGAACGCCATGGACCAGATCGCGGTCTCGGAAGGCGAGGAGCTCGACCGCCAGCTCTCCGCGATCAGCCAGAAGAGCGAGGTGGACTCGGCCCTGGACGCCCTGAAGGCGAAGCTCTCGGGCGCCACCACCGAGACGCCCGCCGCAGGCCCCAAGGAGAAGGAAAAGATCTCCTCGGCCTTCGACGAGAAGTAGGCCACCTCAGACGTCGCCGTTGCCCGCCGGACCGCGGTAGAATTGGGGGTTCATGTCCGCCTCGATCGCCGCGCGGGGAGTCCGCGTCCACAACCTGAAGAACATCGACATCGCCATCCCCATTGGGAAGCTGGTCGTGGTCACCGGGGTATCGGGTTCGGGCAAGTCCAGCCTGGCCTTCGACACGCTCTACGCCGAGGGCCAGCGCCGCTACGTGGAGAGCCTGTCGGTCTACGCGCGCCAGTTCCTGGAGCGCATGGACCGGCCCGACGTGCAGTCGATCGAGGGCCTGTGCCCCACGATCGCCCTGCGCCAGCGCACGCCGGCCCGCAGCCCGCGCTCCACGGTCGCCACCGCCACCGAGATCCACGACCACCTGCGGGTGCTATTCGCGCGCGTAGGGCGCACGCTGTGCGCCGGCTGCGGCGAGGAGGTCGTGCGGGACACCCCGCAGTCCGCGGCCGAGCGCCTGCTCGGACTGCCGCGGGGCACGACGCTGCTGGTGGGCTTCCGGGCCCGGCGCGGCGGCACGCCGCTCCCCGACCTGTTCGACAGCTTCCTGAAGCGCGGCTATGCGCGCCTGCTGGTCGGGGACGAGGCCGTGCGTTTCGAGAACGTGGCCCAGGAGGCCGTCGGCGAGGGCGAGTTGACGGTCGTAGTGGACCGGCTGGTCGTCGATCCCGAGATCCGGCAGCGCCTCGTCGACTCATTGGAGGCCGCGTTCTCCGAGGGCGCGGGGTTCGCATGCGCCCGCGCGGTGGGAGGGCCCACGCTCCAGTTCTCGGAGCGCTTCGAGTGCGCCCGCTGCGGCCGCGCGGCGCTCGAGCCCGAGCCGCGCCTGTTCTCCTTCAACAACCCCAAGGGAGCCTGCCCGCGCTGCCACGGCTTCGGGAACCTGATCGAGATCGACCACGCGCTAGTGGTCCCCGACGGGTCGAAGACCCTGGCCGAAGGCGCCGTGGAGCCGTGGACCAAGGCCCACTACCGCTCCTACTTCACGGAGCTGAAGCGTTTTGCCCGCCGCCGCGGCGTGCCGCTGCGCGTGGCCTGGGACGAGCTCGACGAAACCCACCGCCGCGCCGTGTTCGAAGGCGACGAGGAGTTCCCCGGTATCCTCGGGTTCTTCCGCTGGCTGGAGGCCAAGAAGTACAAGGTCCAGATCCGGGTCCTGCTCTCGCGCTACCGCGGCTTCGAGACCTGTCCCGATTGCCACGGCGCCCGGCTGCGGTCCGAGGCGCTGCTGGTCAAGGTCGGCGGCCGGAGCCTGGACGAGCTGAGCCGGATGACGGTGGCCGAGGCCCGCGAGTGCCTCGGCACGCTGCAATTGGGCGAGGCGGAAGCGCACGTCGCGGTCCGGGTGGTGCCCGAGCTGCTGCGCCGCCTGGGCTTCCTGGCCGACGTGGGCCTGGGCTACCTGAGCCTCGACCGGCCCATGGGCTCGCTGTCCGGCGGGGAGTCGCAGCGCATCGGCCTCGCCACGTCCCTCGGCACCGGCCTCGTGGGCACGCTCTACGTGCTCGACGAGCCGTCGATCGGCCTGCACCCCCGGGATACCGAGCGGCTGATGGGGATCCTGGAATCGCTGCGCGACCAGGGCAACACGGTCCTGGTGGTCGAGCACGATCCCGCGATCATTCGCGCTGCCGACCACGTGATCGACCTGGGGCCCGGTGCCGGCGAGCAGGGCGGCCGCGTCCTGTTCCAGGGAGGCCTGCCCGAGCTGCTCGAAGACGGGCGCGGCCTCACCGGGAAGTTCCTGCGAGGCGAGCTGGGCGTCTCTGTTCCAGCCCGGCGCCGGCGGGGGAACGGCCTCGAGCTGGTGATTCGCGGCGCGCGCGCCCACAACCTCAAGAACGTCACCGCGCGCATCCCAATGGGGGCTCTCACCTGCGTCACCGGTGTTTCGGGCTCGGGGAAATCCACGCTGGTCCACGACGTGCTGTGCGGCCACCTGCTGGGCCGCGCGCGGGACGGATACGAGGGCCAGCCGGGGGAGTGCGACGGCATCGACGGCGCGGCGTGGCTCGAGGGTGTCGAGCTCGTGGACCAGACGCCGATCGGGCGCTCGCCGCGCTCGAACCCGGTGACGTACCTGAAAGCCTTCGACCTGATCCGCGACCTGTTCGCCGCCACCCGGGAGGCGAAGGCCCGCGGGCTGACGCCCAGCCACTTCTCCTTCAACGTGCCGGGGGGGCGCTGCGAGAGCTGCGCCGGCGACGGCCAGGTCCGCATCGACATGCAGTTCCTGGCCGACGTGTTCCTGCCCTGCGAGGAGTGCGGCGGGAAGCGCTTCCGGCCCGAAGTGCTGGAAGTGCGCTACAAGGGCCGCAACATCCACGACGCGCTCGAGTTGAGCGTGCACGAGGCGCTGCAGTTCTTCTCGGCCCAGCCGCGTCTCAAGCACCGCCTGAAGGCGCTGGACCAGATCGGCCTGGGCTACCTGCGCCTGGGGCAGCCCGCCACGACGCTGTCCGGGGGCGAGGCGCAGCGCATCAAGCTGGCCTCGCACCTGCTGCGGCGGCCGGGAGAGCGCGTCCTCTACGTCCTCGACGAGCCGACCACGGGCCTGCACATGGCCGACGTCAGCGAGCTTTTGGGCTGCTTCCAACGGCTGCTCGAGGCCGGCGCCAGCCTGGTCGTGATCGAACACAACATGGACGTGGTGAAGCAGGCCGACTGGGTGATCGACCTGGGTCCCGACGGCGGCCGCGAAGGCGGGCGCCTCGTGTTCCAGGGCACGCCGGAGGCCCTGGCGGCGCAGCCTCTAGGCTTCACCGCGCGCCACTTGCAGGCGGCCCTGGCGAGCGAGCGCGTGCTCGCGGCCAGCGAGGCTTGATGGCCGAGGCCCATCTGCTATCATCGCGGGACGCGCTCGAGACGCGCGCGGAACGCGACGCAAGCGGCCTGACGGAGGTGAGGATGAAGAAGGCCCTCGCGGCCCTCGCCCTGACGACGTTCGGTTGGACTTCGAGCGCAGCAGCCGCCGGACCCAGCTTCGACGACCTGGTCGCGAACCTCAAGAGCCCGAACGTCAAGACGCGCCTGGGCGCCGCGGAAGGCCTGGGGAAGAGCCGGCGGCCCGAGGCCGTGACGCCCCTGGCGGCGAGCCTGCGCGCGGAGCCCGAGGCGAAGGTGCGGCTGGAGGTGGTGCGGGCGCTGCGCAGCCTGCGCAACCTGGCCGCCGTGCCCGCCCTCGTCTCGGCCATGTCCGACGCCGACGGCGAGGTGCGGGAAGAGGCGCTTTCCAGCCTGGTCGAGCTGTACACCGAGCGGGAACGCAGCGGTCCGGTCGGGCGGTTCCTCGAGCTGTTCTCCGACGAGGGCGACGAGGCGCCGCCCCAGCTGTTCGCGCGCGTGGAGCCCTCGGTGTACGCGGCGCTGGGTCAGGCGCTGCGCGACGAGCGCAAGGACATCCGCCAGCAGGCTGCCTACGCCAGCGGCATCCTGAGCGCCACTAGCGTGGTCGGAGCGCTGTCGGGGGCGCTGCAGGACGTCGAACCGGGGGTACGGGGGGCGGCCGCCACCGCCATCGGCAAGGTAGGCACGCAGGCGGACGGCCAGAAGCTCATCCCGCTGCTGTCCGACGAGAGCGTCAGCGTGCGCAACCGCACGCTGCAGGCGATCGGCGCCCTGCGCGTTCGTGAGGCCGGCCCGGCGCTGCGCGAGATGTTCGAGCAGAACCGCCGCCGCGAGCAGGGCATCAAGGTCCTGGAGGCCCTGAGCCGCGTCGCCGACCCGGCCCAGGCCGACCTGTTCCGCGAGGTGATCAGGGACTCGGATCCCGAGCGCAAGCGCCTCGCCATCGAAGGCCTGGCCCGCGTCTCGGATGGGTCCATGCTTCCCGCCTTCAAGAAGGACTTCCAGCGCGAACGCAACGACGACCTGCGCCAGGCCTACGCCTTCGCCCTGGTTCGCCTGGGCGACCGCGACTTCCTGGACACACTGGTGCTGGGGTTGCCGTCGGCCGGCAACGGCAAGCGCGTGCGCGGGTACCTGCTCGAGCTGGGAGCGCCCGTGCTGGGCGAGCTGTTTCCTTACCTGAACGACCAGGACGCCGAGATCCGTGCCCAGCTGTGCGACATCATCGCGGCCATTGGCGACCCGTCGGCGGTGGGTGTCTTGGAGCCGCTGGTCAACGACCCCAGCCCCAAGGTCGCCGACCGCGCCAACCGCGCGATCGAGCGGCTCCGGCGGAGCGGCGCATGAAGCGCGCCATGGCGCTCGGCATCGTGCTGGCGACGGGCTTGGCGTGCCAGAAGAAGGCGCCTGCTCCGGATGCCGGTTCGGCGCAGGGCGCAACGGCCGCGGCTGCTCCGGCGCCGGGGGGAGTGGTGGCCGAGGCCATGAGTCTGCTCCAGGCCGGCCAACTCGACGAGGCCCTGGCCCGGCTCGACGCCTCGAGCGGCGATCCGGCGCAGTTAGCACTCCTGGGTGCCGTCTGGGCCAAGAAGGCCGAGACGGCACCGCTGCCCACGCCGCCGCCGCTGCCGTCAGCCGCGGCGAAGCGGGCCACACCGCTTCCCGCCCCCGAGTTCAAGCCCGAGGAGCTGACGGCCCTCGGATTCCTGGACCGTGCCCTGCAAGCCCAGCCCGGTCAGCCGCTGGCTTCGCTGACACTGGCGCAGCTACTGGGATCTCACGCCGCGCGTCGCTTCGATATGGAGAGGGCTGCGGTGTCCGCGAAAAGGGGGCGGCCCAAGGCCGCCGCGCCGGAAATCGGTGCGGCGGGCCCCGACTACGGGCTCGATCGCGTGCTGGGCGCCTACCGTGACGCGGTGGCCAACACCCCAGCCTCCAAGGAGGCCGTGGAGAAGATGTACGACTTCGCGGTGCGCGTCGGGCGCATCGACGACGCGCAGTGGGCGCTCGACCAGCTGCTGGCGCGGGAACGCGAGAAGCCGGAGCCGCTGGTGCGCTACGGAGACTTCCTGCGGGACCATCGCAAGGAGCCGCACAAGGCGATCGAGCGGTATCGCGAGGCCCTGATCTGGAGGGCGGGGGACGAGGACGTCCTGGGTCGCATCGCGGACATCTACGTCAACGAAGGCATCGAAGCCTTCGACAAGCACCAGTGGGCCGTGACCGAAGCGCGGCTGCAGGAGGCTCGCAAGTACGTCAAGAACCCGAACTCCCCGCAGGGCCTTCGGATCCGCGACTACGAGTCGCGGCTGGCCGCGATCCGCCGCGCGCGCTGACGGGCGGGGCCAAGGCGCCCGCTAGAAGGGATTGTGGCCCTGGCCCGTCGAGTCCACGTAGACGAGTGCCGCCTCGTCGCGCGACCCGGGTTGCTGGATGCGTGTCAGGCTCTCGCTGCCGATCCGCAGCCGTCGGCCCGTGTAGCGGAGGGCGGCCGTTTCCTGAAGGTGCGGGTCGTAGATGCGGACCTGGTATGGGTCGCCGCGCGGCGGGAAGTTCACGGGCACGTCGGCGATGCGGGCCGTCCAGAACCGGCGCGTAGCGTCCGGAGTCAGGAAGACCTGGCCTCCGGGCGGCATCCAGCTCGCCACGAAGATCACCAGGTCCTGGCAGTTCACCACCGGGCTGACGCACCCGGCGGGCTGTTCGTACTCCACTGTCACCGAGGCCCGCTCGGGGATCGGCGGTGGATCCGGGTCCTCGGGCCCCGTCAGGTGGGCGTCGGGGCAACCGGCCAGCGTGAGGGCTGAGGCGATGAGGAGCGTGCGGGTAGAGGCCTTCATCTGTGACGCGCGTCCGAGTCGGATGATAGCATGAGCGGAAGGAGCGTGATGGCCGGACACGCCGACCTGATCCTCGTGATCGACGACGATGAGGATGTGCGCAAGGCCACCCTGGGATTTCTCCAAAGCCGCGGGCTCAAGACCCTGGCGGCCGATTCGGTGGGCGAGGGCCTGCGCCTGTTTTCGGAGCGCCACCCCGCGGTGGTGCTCCTGGATCTGAAGCTGCCCGACGGCACCGGCATCGACGTGCTGCGGGAGCTGCAGCGCCAGGCGCCGGGCACGCCGGTGGTCGTGATCTCGGGCTACGGGCGCGTGGGCGAGGTGGTGGAGGCCATGCGCATGGGCGCGGCCGACTTCATCGAGAAGCCCGTGACGCGCGAACGCCTATTCGAAGTCGTGGACCGCGTGCTGCGGCCGCGGCTGCCCGGCGGAGAGGCGGACCTCGAGAGCGTCGCCGACGGCACGCGCTTCGGCATGGCGGGGCGCTCCGAGGCCATGCGCCGGATCTACCAGCTGATCGAGATGGCGGCACCCACCAAGTGCCGGGTGCTGATCGCGGGGGAGAGCGGGACAGGCAAGGAGCTGATCGCGCGGGCGATACACGCCCTGTCCCCGCGCCGGGATGGCACCTTCGTCGAGTTGAACTGCGCGGCGATCCCGGCCGAGCTGATCGAGAGCGAGATGTTCGGCCACGTGAAAGGCGCCTTCACGGGGGCCACCGGCGAGCGCAAGGGCCTGTTCGAGACGGCCAGCGGCGGCACACTGTTCCTGGACGAAGTCGGCGACATGAGTCCGGTCACCCAGACCAAGCTGCTGCGGGTGCTGCAGGAGGGAGTGGTCACCCCCGTCGGAAGCAGCGAGCCCCGGCCCGTGGACGTGCGCATCATCTCGGCGACCGGCAAGTACCTGCCCGACGAGATCGCTCGCGGCAGCTTTCGGGAGGACCTCTACCATCGGATCAACGTGCTGACTATTGCCGTGCCGCCGCTGCGCGCCCGCCGCGAGGACATCCCCGAGCTGGCCGAGCACTTCCTGCGCCTCGCGTGCGTGGAGAACGGCGTGCGTCCGAAACGGCTGGCTCCCCGGGCGGTGGACGTGCTGGTGCAACTGCCCTGGAATGGCAACGTCCGCGAGCTGCGCAACCTGATGGAACGCCTCGTGGTCCTGGTGCCGAGCGAGGTTGTGACGCATCAGGACGCGATGGACGCTTTCCGCATCACGGGCGGCACCGGGGACGAGGGCGGGGCTCTGCCGCTGCGCGAGGCGCGAGCGCGCTTCGAACGTCAGTACATCCTCTACCGGCTCTCGGCAAACAACGGGAGCCTGGCCCGCACCGCGAAGGACTTGGGGATCGAGCGCACGAACCTATACCGGAAGATGAAGCAGCTTGGGATCCAGATGCCGCGGGGCGCGGCTCGCCCGGCGCCTACGTTGCGATAGTGATAATCCGAGGTTGCAAAATCACTGCATCTGCCGCCCCTACGGACCCTGTAGCTTTTTCAACTCACTGATGTAGAGTCAGTTAGCCGGCATCACCGCCAGTGGCACCAGAGTTGCTATTGAGTGGCGCCGAAGAGGGGATCGCTCACCCAGAAGTCGTCGAGGTGAAAGCGGTGCCTCCCGATGGACGGTGCCGAGGTTTGGAGGGAGCCTCGGTGCCAGCGCCGCGGGAACGGGGAGCCAAGCGGCTCCGCGGGGCACAGCCGCTCCACCAGGCCTCTGAGTGGCTCGCGATTCCCTTTTTTTGTTTTCCCCGGGCACGGTGTAGAGTCTTGGTTTTGCCCGGTGTGGTCCCGGGCCCCCAGGAGGATGCGTGTCCGTCAAGAAGGCCTTCATCACGGGAATCACCGGGCAGGACGGCAGCTACCTCGCCGAGCTGCTCCTGGACAAGGGCTACGACGTCCACGGCCTGGTGCGCCGCAGCAGCTCCTTCAACACCTGGCGGATCGATCACGTCCGCGACCGCATGCACCTTCACTATGGCGACCTAGTGGACCAGAACAGCCTGATGCGGACCCTGGAGGCCGTGGGTCCCGACGAGGTCTACAACCTGGCCGCCCAGAGCCACGTGAAGGTGTCCTTCGAGATGCCGGAATACACCGGCAGCGTCACGGCCCTCGGGGTGTTGCGCCTGCTCGACGCCGTGCGGGAGCTGGGACTGCCGGCGCGGTTCTACCAGGCGGGCAGCTCCGAGATGTTCGGGCTGGTGGCCGAGACCCCGCAGACGGAGAAGACGCCCTTCCATCCCCGCTCACCCTACGGAGCGGCGAAGGTGTTCGGCCATTGGATATCGGTGAACTACCGGGAGGGCTACGGGATGCACGTCTCGAACGGCATCCTGTTCAACCACGAGTCGCCGCGGCGCGGCGAGAACTTCGTGACGCGCAAGATCACGATGGGCATCGCGGCCATAAAGCAGGGCCGGGCGCAGGAGCTGCGGCTCGGGAACCTGGACGCCAAGCGCGACTGGGGCTTCGCGGGAGACTACGTCGAGGCCATGTGGCGGATGCTCCAGCAGGAGAAGCCCGACGACTACGTGGTCGCCACGGGACGGACCCACTCCGTGCGCGAGTTCTGCGAGGAGGCCTTCGGCTACGTGGGCCTCGACTGGCAGAAGTACGTGGTGGTGGACCCCAAGTACTTCCGCCCCTCGGAGGTGGACCTGCTGCTGGGCGATCCCAGAAAGGCGAAAAGCACCCTCGGCTGGGAGCCCAGGGTCGACTTCAAGGGCCTGGTGCGGCTGATGGTGGACGCGGACTTGAAGGGCCAGGGCCGCTAGCGATCAGCCGGTCCAGCTCGGTCCTGAGCCTCGGCAGGATCTCGTCGTAGCTGTAGGCGCCCAGGGTCTCGGTCTTCTTCTTCAGGTTGACGTGGGTGGGGCCGCACCACAGGCCCAGGTCGGCGTCGTCGGTCTCCCCCGGACCATTCACACGGCAGCCCATCACGGCGATGGTCAGGGCGTGGCGCTCCGCGTAGCGCGACATCTCCTTGACGGCCTCGGCCAGCTCGACGAAGCGCTCGTTCTCGACCCGCGAGCAGGACGGGCACGAGATGATGTTCAGCGAGTCGTCGTCGAAGACGGGCACCGAGCGGAAACGGCCGGCCGCGATGTCGTCGAGGATCTGGCGGCCGACGCTGATCTCCTCGTGCTTGCGCGGGTTGGGCAGGGTAAGGCTCACGCGGATCGTGTCGCCGACGCCACGCGAGATGAGCTGCTCGAAGGCCACGCGTGTCTTGATCACGCCCTCTGGCGGGATGCCCGCCTCGGTCACGCCCAGGTGCAGGGGCACGTCGGGCCGCGCGGCCGCGAAACGCTGGTTGCCTTCGATCACCTTGCGCGGGTGGGAGTCCTTGAGGCTCACCACGTAGCGAAAGAAGCCCAGGTCGTCGAGGTAGCGGCAGTGCTCCAAGGCCGACTGGACCATCGACTCCACGTCGTCGTCGGGATAGAGCGCCTTCATCTCGGGGTCCACGGAGCCGCAGTTCACGCCGATGCGGATGGCGAGGTCGTGCTCGCGGGCCACGTCGACCAGAAAGCGGACCTTGTGCTTGACCGGCTTCTCCTTCTCGTGGTGCCACAGGTGGCCGGGGTTGTAGCGGATCTTGTCCACGTGGGGCGCGACCTTGGACGCCAGCCGGTAGTTCTCCTGGAGGTCCACGACGAGGTTGGCGCCGGCCTGGCGGCGCACCTCGGCCAGGGCCTCCACGTCCTTCGGGCTGTCCACGGCCACGCGGACGATGTCGCCGCCGGCCTTGCGGATCGCCTCGGCCTGCTCGACCGTGGCGTCCACGTCTTGGGTGCGGGTGGCGCACATGCTCTGGACGGCGACGGGATGGCCGCCGCCCAGGATGACGGTTCCGACGCGCACCGCGCGTGTGGGATTGCGCTTCATCAGACCGACCATCGTATCAGATTGCGGCTTAGGGGCCGGGCAGCGCCGGCCCGTGCAAACGCCAGGCCTCGTGCTGCAAGCCCTTCTGCCACAGGCCCTTGAGCCGATCGAGTGGCTTCAGCGGCGAGGTCACGATGCCGACGCGGCGCGCCCTTATCGCGGCGAAAACGCCTTCGATCGAGCGCGTCTCGGCTTCCACCAGGCTGTAGGTCGTGCCGAGCTGCCACAGGCGATGGCAGTCCGAGGTGCCAACGAGGGGCAGGTCGTGAGCACGGGCGTACTCGACGGCCTTGCGGTTGAAGTCCAGCGTCCGGGTGTAGAAGTGCGAGAACTCGATGGCGTCGAAAAGGTCCAGGTTCTCGCGCAACTTGCCGTTGAGGCACTTGGGGGCGGGAAAGAACGGGTGGGGTGCTACCACCAGCCCGCCGTCGCGCTTGCGCTCCCGCACGTGCTCGAAAGACCGCACCCGCAGGCGGCTGTAGGGCATGTCGAGGAGCAGCGTGTGCTTGCCCTCGATCGCGGCCTCGACTCCCGGAATCAGCAGGATGCCCAGGTCCTCGGCCCGGCGAACCAGCTCCTCGGAGTGGATGCGCTTGTTGTGGCAGGTGAGGGCGATGACCTCGAAGCCCTGGCGCGCGGCCTCCTGCAGCAGCTCCACGGCCGTGTGCCGGATGAAGTCGTGGGGATCCTCGCGGGTGTGGATGTGGAAGTCGGCCTTCAGCAGCATGCCTAGCCCATGGCCTCCAGAGCGCGGATGCCGCGCCGCATCGGCTGCACGAAGGTGAACGCGCTGACGCCGATCGCGAGGCCATAGACGCCGGCCATCAGGGCATAGTGCCGCGGCTGAAGCGGCAGCTCGTGGAACTGATGCCAGAGGTAGATCGAGGACGGCCACGCGAGGAGCCCGATCTGGACCAGGATGAAGAGCACCGCCAGGATCATGTACGCGACGCCGCCGTAGGAGCCGGAGACCTGGGTCAGGTTCTCCGCGCCGAAGTGCGGATGCTGCGCGCCCATGCCCGCGGCCAGCCCCACCAGGGCGAAGGTCATGAACACCATGGCGAGGGCCGACTGCAGCTTCAGGAACGGGTCGACGCCCAGGAACTGGTTCGACACTATGGTGAGCATCTCCGCGAGCAGCAGCACCGGCACGAGGCCGATCCAGAACTTCGACCACAGGAACGCGCGCATGCTCACCGGGGCGCTGCGCACGATCCAGAAGGCCTGCCCTTCGGCGGAGACCGCGGGGAACACGAAGCGCACCGCCACGGCGGAGAGCACGAATGCCGCCATGGCCAGGTTGACGAAGGCGTAGACGTTCTTCACGAAGCCGCTCATGAACGGGAGCCGGTCCAGGTCGAGCACGCGGAAGTTGTAAAGGTAGACGAGCACCAGGGCGAGAAGCAACAGCAATTGCGACCACTGGGTGGTGTCGCGCAGGAACACCTTGAGGTCCTTCACCAGCACGACGCGGCTGCTGGGGCGGGCGGGCAACAACCGGGCCAGGCCGTCGAGGGCGCGCAGCCGCGTGAAGCGCGCCTTGCGCGCCTCCTGGGCCTTGCTCCAACCGGAGAAATAGAGCCAGCCGAACAGGATTCGTGCCCCCACGACGAAGCAGAGCGCCGTGGTCCACAGGGCCCCGAGGTGGACGAAGTCCCACTGGCCGCGCAGCGCCGCAAACAGCGATTCGCCGGCCCAGAAGGAGGGCAAGAGCGGCGTGACGGGGGACTGCAGGGTCGCGAAGAAGGCCGTCACGTCGGGCAGCGACTCGACCGAGAGCAGGCGCTCGGGCCGCACGAAACGCAGGAGCATGACGAGGGCCACCGCGAACAGCAGGCCCATGAACATCAGTATGTCGCGGGCGCGCCGGGCGGGAAAGATGTTCACCAGCAAAAGCGTCAGCACCGCGCCGAACGCGCAGGGGATGAGCACGAAGGGGAGCAGCGCCAGGGGGATGGTGGCGTAGTAGGCGGGGCCCGCGCAGCGCACGTTGCCCACGGCGACCAGCACGGGGATCACGAACACGACCACCATCCACGAGGCCTGGCCCAGGGTGCGGGCGAAACGCGAGTGGAACAGGCGCGCCGCAGGGATGGGCGCCGCGAGCACCAGCCTCAGGTCCTCGGAGAGGAAGAACGTGGAGAGCGAGGTCACGATGGCGCTGAACGCCACGAAGGAGAGGAACGTGAGGAACAGCCAGGAGAAGCCCAGACGCACCAGGTACTCGCCCAGCTCTTCGTAGTCGAGCAGTTGCCAGGTCAGCCAGAAGACCACGGCGTAGATCGAGAGGATCACGAACAGGGCGATGCCGCCGAAGACCGTCCCCCGCAGGCCGTCGCCCTTCTGGCGGCGCGCTGCCCGGTTGCGCGCGGACCAGAAGACCGGCAGCAGCAGGTAGGGGAAGGCCTGCTTCACAGCTCCTCCGGGATCTCCTGGAAGCCCGAGCCGCCCGTGAGCTTGAGGAACACCTGGGTCAGGTGGTCGTCCTGGCTGCCCGCGGCCTGGCGCAGCTCGTCCACGGTGCCGCGGGCGATGATCTTGCCGCCCAGGATGATGCTGATCCGGTCGCACATTTCGGCCGCGACCTCCAGGGTGTGGGTGCTCATCAGGATCGCGACGCCCTTCTTCGCCATCTCGCGGAACACGTCCTTGATGAGGCGGGCGCCCCGCGGGTCGAGACCCACCATCGGCTCGTCCACCAGCACGGCGCGTGGCCGGTGCAGGAAGGCCGCGCACATCACCAGGCGCTGCTTCATGCCGTGGGAGAAGCTCTCCACCAGCTCGCCCTCCCAACGGCGCAGCTCGAACAGGTCGAGCAACTCCGCAACCCGCTTCCCCACGCCGTCGCCGTCCTGGCCGTAGAGCCCCGCGTGAAAGCGCAGGAACTCGTCGGCGGTCAGCTTCTCGTAGATGTAGGGCCGATCGGGTATGAAGCCCAAGGCACCCTTGGCCTGCTCCGGCTCCCTGGCCATGTCGTGGCCGGCCACCAGCACGCGGCCCGCCGTGGGCTTCAGCAGGCCGGCGATCATGCGGATGGTCGTGGTCTTGCCCGCGCCGTTCGGACCCAGGAAGCCGTGGATCTCGCCACCCGGCACTTCGAGGGACACGCCGTCCACCGCGGTGAAGCGGCCGTAGCGCTTGACGAGGTCTTCGACTCGGATCATCGGGCGGGCCTACTCGGGTGGACGCGACCAGCAGCCGATGGCGCCGCCGCGTTTGGGCAGGGGGATCTCGATCGGACGCGTGTCGCGCAGCGTTCGGCCGACCAGCACGTTCGAGGTCCCGGAGCGGGGCGTCAGCTCGAGGACCTGGATCTTGGCCTGGCCCATGGCCGGGAGGATGGCCGCCTGGCGATCGAGGCCGCCCCGCGCCAGCACCACGTGGGTCGGGTCTGCGGGGAACTGGTTGAGTGTGGGGTCGAGGGCCAGCCAATAGCCGCGCCCCGCGGACGTCTCCACGAACACCTCGGGCCACGCGTGGTAGTAGAAGGCGTCGTGGACGTGCACGAGGCCCACGGCAACGCGGGCGGGCAGGCCCACGGCGCGCGCCATCGCCACGTAGAGGGCGGTGTGCTCGTTGCAGTCGCCGACGCCGGTCCGGAGCACTTCCAGGGCCGACGGCAGGCTGAGCGTGGGCTTCTTCTCGAGCAGCGCCGCGACGTAGCGCGTCAGCCGCTCGGCCTTCAGCTTCGCGTCGCCCGCGTCGCCGACGGCCTTCTTCGCCTCGGCCACGATTTCCGGGGCGTCGCTCTCGATCAGGGGCTCGGGCTGCAGCGCGCGGACGACCTCGGGTCCGGCGGGCGCCGGGGTCTGCGTGGCGCTGTCCACCACGACGATCGTGTCGCCGACCACGGTCTGCCCGGCGCCGTTAGCCTCGGCCGCGCTGGGCGTGAAACCAGTGAGCCGCAGCCGCACGCCCTGGAGCTGCGTGCCATCCACGATGCGAGGTCCGCTGGGCTGGATGGCGGCCGTGCGGAGCATGTCCAACTGGAGGTTGCCGGGAACAGCCAGGGCGGTGGCGCGGTCGCGGGTCTCGCGCAGCACGATGAGGCCCATCGGGCTCTCCTCGCGCACCACTTCGCCGACGTCGGTGATCCAGGACGTGGAGGTGAGTCCCTGGAACGTGGTCCTGACCCGGAACGCCGGCACCGGTTTGTTCGCGGCCCAGATCACCTCACGGCCCTCGACGCGGAGCTCCATCGGGGCGTTGCGCAGCGTGGCGGGATCGAATGTCGAGATCGTCCTGCGCATTCCGGGAGCCAGGCCCGCAGCCGCGAGCTGGCGCGGCAGGTTGAGGGCGAGGCTGGGGGCTTCGGCCAGCTCCCGCGTCTCGGTGCGCGTCCCGCCGGAGGGGGACTTGATCGTCAGCGCGAGCCGGCGGCCCTCGAGGCTGCCGCCGACCTCGATCGGCCCGGTCCCGGGGTCGAGGCTGAAGGCGAACGAACGCAGGTTGAAGGCCTTGTCGACTCGGGCCGAGGCGTGGATGCGCGCAGCGGTGGTGGCGCCCAGCAGGACCATCTGGAGGCGGCCGTCTTCCGACAGCTCGAAGCCGTCCGCGTCGGGCTGCGTCTGGCCGACCATGAAGCCGATCTTCTCGCCGCGGTAGTAGACGCCTTTCCATTGCGCGCCCGCGCCGTAGCGCGAGAGGTCAGCGGCCAGCGAGGGCGCGTCCATGTAGGCGGCCCGCACCAGGATGGTCATCTGGATCAGCCACGCGAGGAAGACCACGACGGCGGCTGGGCGGAGGAGCGCGCGGGGCAGTGGGCGGAACACCCGCGTGAGCATCACCGGGCGGGATTATAGTCTCGCCCGCATGCTCGCATCCGACGTCGCGGTCGTCCTGGTGCGTCCCGCCCGCGCAGGCAACGTAGCCGCCGCCTGTCGGGCGATGAAGAACATGGGCCTCTTCGACCTGCGCCTCGTGGGTCCGCCGGCCGAGCTTGCGGAGCCGGAAGCCCGCGCGCTCGCCTATGGCGCGTTCGACGTCCTCGAGTCGGCACGCAGCTTCGACGCGCTCCCGGCGGCGCTCAGCGACACGAGCTTCGTGGTGGCGACCTCGGGCCGCCCGGAGCTGCCGGCGCTTTCGCCTCGCGATCTGGCGGCGGCGCGCCAAACGCGCACGGGCCGCGGGCCGATGGCGGTCGTCTTCGGTCCCGAGCGCACGGGCCTGGCGACGGAGGAGCTAAGGCTGTGCCACGCGACCGTGCGCATCCCAGCGCATCCGGCTCACGGTTCGCTGAACCTCGCGCAAGCCGTCCTCATCGTGGCCTACGAGCTGTTCCTGGCCGAGACGGGGGAGGCGGCGCCGCCAGACGCGGTCGAGGCCTCGACGACCGGCGAGCTGGAGACGGCCCTCGCGGACCTGAAGGCCGCGCTGGTGGCGATCGGCTACCTGAACCCGGAACAGCCCGGCGCCATCCTGGCCGAGCTGCGCAGCCTGCTGGCGCGCGCAGGCCCGACGCCCCGCGAGCTCAACCTGCTGCGGGGCGTCGCCCGGCAGGCGGCCTGGGCCGGTCGCGTTGCGGCGCAGCGGCGGCGGGACGGATAATGCGCCCCTCCCGGACCCAGAGGTTGCGATGAGCGAGCTGAGCGTACCGACGGTCGTGCTGCCGGTGGAGGTCGAGTGCGCCGACGGCCGGGTGTTCCAGGGCCGCGTCTTCATGCCGGCAGCCTCGCCCGTCCACGACGGGCCCACGCGGGCCGAGGAATGGATCAACGACGCGACGCAGTTCTTCGCGTTCCTGCCCGACGGTCTCGACGCGCCGGTGCTGATGAACAAGCGCGAGGTGCTGGTGCTGAGCCTCTCGCTGCCGCCCGGGCCCGGCGCGGACGGCGGCGAAGCCGCGGAGGGGCCGATACACCATGTTCGCGTCGAGGCCGAGAAGCGAACGCTGGTGGGCGATCTCGCGGTCGACATGCCGCCCACGCACCAGCGCGTGCTCGACTACCTGAACCGCGCCGAGTCCTTCCTGCTGCTGCGGGAAGGAAGCGTCCGCCACCTGATCCAGAAAGAACGCATCACGCGCGTCATCGAAGTCCACGAGGAGTAGACCGTGCAAGCCAGCTGTCCGCAGTGTGCCCACGTGATCACGATCGACGACGCCAAGGTCCCCGACCGGCCGTTCGGGCTCAAGTGCCCGAAGTGTCAGACCGTCGTCAGGCTGCCGGGCAAGCGGGCCGCCCCGGCGGCCGAGCCGCCTGCTCCGGCGGCCGCGCCCGCCCCGGCGGCGCCGCGGCCCGCACGCAGCGGGGCCCCGCCGAAGCCCGGCACTCCCGAGGAGATGGAGGAGCTGTTCCACGTCATGATCGAGCGGAAGGCCTCGGACCTTCACATCTCCACCGGCAACCCGCCCATGCTCCGTCACGACGGGGAGATCAAGCACGTGTCGGACCGCCCCGTGCTGACGCCCCAGGACACCGAGCGGATGCTGTGGGCGATCGCACCGGAGCGCAACCGGGCGGAGTTCAAGGAGCGCAACGACACCGACTTCGCCTACGAGCTGCCCGGCGTCGCCCGCTTCCGCTGCAACATGTTCCGCGATCGCAAGGGCATGGGCGGCGTGTTTCGGCAGATCCCGACCAAGATCATCACGGCCGAGCAGATGGGCCTGTCGAAGGAGATCCTGGCGCTGTGCCACCTGCCCAAGGGGCTGGTGCTGGTCACGGGTCCGACGGGCTCGGGCAAGTCCACGACACTGTGCGCGCTCATCGACCACATCAACAGCGGCCGCAACGACCACATCATCACCATCGAGGACCCGCTGGAGTTCGTCCACGAGAACAAGAAGTGCCTGATCAACCAGAGGCAGGTCGGCGAGCACACGGGCTCCTTCAAGAACGCGCTGCGGGCGGCGCTGCGCGAGGATCCGGACATCGTGATGGTGGGCGAGATGCGGGACCTGGAGACCACGGCCATCGCCATCGAGACCGCCGAGACGGGCCACCTGGTCTTCGGCACGCTGCACACCTCGTCTGCCGCCTCGACGGTGGACCGCATCATCGACCAGTTCCCGGCCGACCGTCAGAGCCAGATCCGGGTGATGCTCTCGGAGAGCCTGAAGGGCGTGATCAGCCAGACCCTGTGCAAGAAGATCGGGGGCGGCCGCGTGCCCGCCCTGGAGGTTCTGATCGTGACGCCCTCGGTCTCGAACCTGATCCGCGAGGGCAAGGTGTTCCAGATTCCGTCGATCATGCAGACCGGCAAGAAGTACGGCATGTGCCAGATGAACGACAGCTACCTGGAGCTGGTCAAGAAGAAGATCGTCGAGCCGGAGGAGGTCTACGCCAAGGCCGCGGACAAGACCGGCATCCTGGCGGCGATGAAGAAGAACGGCATCGACGTGTCGTGGGCGCCGAGCGAGGCGGGCGCCGCGGTGCCGGCGGCCCAGGGCGCCTGACGGCGCGCGTCCTCGGGCTCGCGACACCGGCCGAAGAGGAAGCCGCCTTCCGGTCGGCGGCGGACAGCCTCGGGCGAGGCCGGCTTGTGATCCTGCCGACGGACACGCTGTATGCCCTGGCGTGCCGGGCCGGGGACGCGGCCGCCGTGGAGCGCCTGCGCACCGCCAAAGGGCGCGACGACGGCAAGCCCCTCCCGATCGTGGCCGCCGACCTGGAGCAGGTCGCCGCTTTCGCCGAGCTGACGCCGGAAGCCGAGCGGCTGGCCGCGAGCTTCTGGCCGGGCCCGCTGTCCCTCGTGTTGCGGGCGCGGCCCGGCCTTTCGGACGCCGTCACGAGCGCGACGCACAGCGTCGCGGTCCGCGTGCCGGCGCAGGAGTTCCTGCGAAGGTTGTGCGGGGTCGCGGGGCCGCTGGTATCGACCTCCGCCAACCGCAGCGGTGCCGCGGCGCCGCGGACCTGCGCGGAGGCGGTGGAGGGGGTCGGGGCGCATGCGGAGCTGGCGGTGGACGCGGGCCCCGGCCGGCTCGAACCCTCGACGCTGGTGGACGTGACGGGTCCCGAGGCGCGCCTGTTGCGCGCCGGCGCCGTGGCGTGGGAGGCGGTCTTGCGCGTGCTGCGGCCTTGACTACAATCGGAGCTGTGACATCCCTCGAGGCGGCCCGCCCCCCTTGGGCCGAACCCCGAAGCTGAGCGAGATCCAGGCCGAGCGGGCGCTCCTGGTCGGAGTCAGCCGCGGGCCCAGGGGCCGCAGCCACACAGAGACCTCCGTCGCCGAGTTGGGCCAGTTGGCCCACGCGGCCGGCGCGCGCGTGGTCGGCTCGATCATCCAGGAGCGCGAACGCCTCGACCCGGCCACCTTCATCGGCCGCGGCAAGGTCGAGGAGGTGGCCCGAGAGTCCGAAAGCCGCGGCGCGGACCTGCTGGTCTTCGACGACGACCTGTCGCCGGTGCAACAGCGCAACCTGGAGCGCGAGGTCAAGCGCAAGACGGTGGATCGCTCGCAGCTGATCCTCGACATCTTCGCGCGCCGCGCGCGCACCCGCGAAGGCCGGCTGCAGGTGGAGCTGGCCCAGCTCGACTACCTGCTGCCGCGCCTGGGCGGCAAGGGCGTCATGCTGTCGCGGCTGGGCGGCGGCATCGGCACCCGCGGTCCCGGCGAGACCAAGCTGGAGACCGACCGGCGGCGCATCCGCCATCGCATCCAGGTGGTCCGGCGCGAGATCGACCGGGTGCGCCGCAGCCGCCACACGCGGCGCGATGCGCGCCAGCGCGGAGAAGCCCCCGTCGTCGCGCTGGTGGGCTACACGAACGCGGGCAAGTCGACGCTGTTCAACGCGCTGACCCAGGGCGGCGCCGCGGTTTCCGACCAGCTCTTCATGACCCTGGACCCGCTGGTGCGCCGGCTGCGCCTGGGTCCGGGTCGCGAGCTGATGCTGGTGGACACCGTCGGCTTCATCCAGAAGCTGCCCCACGCGCTGATCGCGGCGTTTCGCGCGACCCTGGAGGAAGTGAACCAAGCCGACCTGCTGCTCCACGTGATCGACGCCGCGGCCGACGACCTCGAGGAGCGCGAGGCTGCGGTGAACCAGGTCCTGAAGGAGATCGAGGCAGCCCACAAGCCCAGCATCTCGGTGCTTAACAAGAGCGACCAGCTTCCCGAGGGCCGCGGCCAGGCCCTGTGCGAGGCGCGGCCCGACTCGGTCCTGATCTCCGCGGCCACGCAAGCGGGCTTCGCCGACCTCAAGGGGGCCATGGCGGCGCGACTCGAGCTGGTGCTGCGACCGGTCCGGCTGCGCTTCCGGGCCGACGAGGCCCGCGCCATCGCGGGTGTCTACGGCGCCGGCCGCGTGCTGGCCCATGCGGTGGACGGCGACGACGTCACGATCGACGCCGAGATCCCCGAACGCTTCCTCACGCGCTACCGGGAGCGCCTGGTCGGATGAAGCGCCTCGCGGGCCTCCTGGGCCTGGCCCTCCTGGCCACGGCCTGCGCGGCGCCTCGCGCGCCGCGGCCGCCGGTGGGCGAGGACTACCTGTACCCGGCGCCGCGGGCCGGCGAGTTGCGGCAGGACGAGGCCGGGCGCTTCGAGAAGGCCTGGCGGCAGGTGCTCGCGGGAGACAGCGAGACGGCGTCGCGGGAATACACCGCCATGCTGCGCAAGCGGCCGGGGCTGGTGCCGGCCCAGACGGGATACGCGTATGCGCGCTTGCGGGCAGGGCGTTTCCGCGAGGCCAAAGACGGCTTCGAGGCGGCCCTCGCGACGCGGCCGGACTACGTTCCGGCCCTCGTCGGCGGGGCCTCGGCGGCCTACCGGCTGGGAGACCCGGATGCGGCGCTGGAGTTCCTGAGACGCGCCGAGGCAGGCGCGCCCACGAACGCGGTGGTGACCCGCCGCCTGGGCGAGCTGAAGCTGCAGATCACGGAGCGGCGCGTGGCCGCGGCTCGGGCGGCCCTTCTGAGCGGCGACCGGCTGGCGGCGCGCGACGCGTTTCGGCAAGCGCTGGGGGCGGCGCCCGAAGTGGGGGCGCTGCGGATCGACTACGCCAACCTGGTGCTGGGCGACGGCGACGCAGCGGGAGCCGTCGAGGTACTGCGGGCCGACCCGGCGGGCGACCGGCAGGTGGCGATGCGCCTGGGCGAGCTGCTCCTGGAGCAGGGGGACCCGGCGGGTGCGCTCGAGACCTACCGGCGCGTGCTGCAGCGCGACCCGAAGGACACGGAGGCCCTGGAGCGGGCCTTCGCCGCACGGGATGCGATGCAACTCCAGGGCCTGCCTCCCGAGTACCGGCGCATCGCGGCTGCGCCGCGCATCAGCCGCGCGGACCTGTGTGCGCTGGTGATCGTCAAGATCCCCGCGCTCAAGGCCATCGAAGGCGGGGACCCGGACGTGGCGGTGGACATCTCGGGCTCCTGGGCCCGCGAGTACGTCCTGGCGGCGCTGTCCCACGAGATCCTCGACGTCTATCCCAACCACACCTTCCAGCCGGGCGCGACGGTGCGGCGTGGAGACCTGGCGCGGGCCGTCGCTCGTGTCCTCGACCTGCTGAAGCATCCCGCGGCGCAGGCGCCCGAGATCAGCGACATGTCGCGCAGCAACCTGTTCTACGACGCCGCCGCCCGGGCCGTGGGCGCCGGTGTCATGGACCTCACGGCGGGCGGGGCCTTCGAGGCCTGGCGCCCCGTCTCGGGCCGCGACGCCAGCGACGTCCTGGACGGCCTCGCGCGCCTCGTGGGGCCGTGATATAGCTTCGGCGTCGAAAAGCAAGATGACCCACGAAACGGACGACCGGGAGCTGCTGCGCACGGTCCCGATCTTCGCGGAGCTGCAGGCTGCGGACATCGAGAGCCTGGCCCGGCTGTGCACGCGCCGGCACAACACCAAAGACACCGTGATCTTCTTCGAGAACGAGCAGGGCGACTCGTTCTTCATGATCCTGTCCGGCCGCGTGAAGGTCACGATCCTGGGCGACGACGGCCGCGAGGTGATCCTGAGCATGCTGGGCCCCGGCGACTTCTTCGGCGAGATGTCGCTGCTCGACCACGAGCCGCGCTCGGCCACCGCCATCGCCGCGGAGGACACCGAGCTGCTGTGCCTGGCCCGCACCGACTTCGAGAAGGTGGCCACCAAGCGCACGATCACGGCCGCACTGATCAAGACGCTCACGGCCCGCCTGCGCCACGCCAACCACCAGATCCAGACCCTGGCGCTGCTCGACGTCTACGGACGCGTGGCGCGCGTGATCCTGGACATGGCCAAGGAGGAAGGCCGGCGCCTGAAGGACGGCCGCATCGCGTTCCGGCGTGCGACCCACCAGGAGCTCGCCAACCGCATCGGGACCACGCGCGAGACCGTCACCCGGATGCTGAAGGACCTGGAGCGCCAGGGCATGATCCGCATCGAGGGCAAGGAGATCGTGGTGGGCCCGGACTTCGAGAAGGCCTTCGATTAGAAGCTGTCAGCTTTCAGCTGTCAGCTATCAGCGGCGCAGCGCCCTCAGGATCGAGATCAGGATCATCGCGCCCAGGACCGAGAGGATGAGGCGCCCGACCGCGCCGTAGGCCGCGATTCCGATCAGGCCGAACAGGAAGTGCCCCAGCAGCGAGCCAACGATGCCGACCACGATGCTGCCCAGCAGGCCCATCCTGGCCTTCATGAGCACGCTCGCCAGCCATCCCACGACGGCTCCGACTATCAACGTGACCAGAATGTCCATGGACCGATCCTAGCGTTTTGCGCGGCTTGGTTTCTTGCGCTTCGGCGGCGCGTTCCCGTCGAGCTCGGCCACCAGTCTCCGTGGGGCGACGGCCCGATAGCTCTCGTCGATCCAGCGCTTGAGCACGTCGATGGGCGGGCGTTCAGCAGGCGCGAAGCGCGAACTCACCCAGCCGCTCTTGCCCAGGCCGTAGCCGGTGGGGGAGGCGAACGGAAGGCTCAAGGCGATGCTGCCGGAAGACGGCAGCTTGAAGCTCATGCTGAGCTGCGTGGCATCCACGTGGAAGAATGCGAAGACCTTCTTCTCCACCTTGGCCACGCGCTCGCCCCAGGGGTGGTCCTCCCAGGCGCCCGGGTAGCCGAGGGCGAACTTTCGCAGCTCGGCCTCCGCTTTCTTGAGCCGATCCGCCCTCGACCCGCTCATCGGGAGATCCAGGACAGTGCGAGCGCCAGGGCGGCCGGCACGGCTTGAACGACGAGAATCCGGCGCGACACCGTGAAGGCTCCCACGACACCCGCGATCACGACGCAGGACAGGAAGAAGGTCCGCAGGGCGAGGGCGACCTCGGGCGGGGTCGCGAGCAGGCTCCAGACGAGCCCAGCCGCGAGGAAGCCGTTGTAGAGCCCCTGGTTGGCGGCCAGCGCCGCGGAGGCCTTCGCCTGCGCCTCGGTCTGCCGGAACGTCTTCAAGCCGATGGGTTTCGTCCACAGGAACATCTCGAGGACGAGGAACCAGACGTGTTCGAGGGCGACGACGGCGACGAGGAGCGACGAGACGCCGGCCATGGCGGCTGCGCGTCCTAGAGGAGGCTCAAGAGGTGGTCCTTGATGCGCTTGCGCACGGCCTCGTCCTTGGTGGCGGCGAGTGCCAGCTCCCACATCTCGACGGCCTTGCGCCAGAACTCCTGGCGTTGATACAGGTTCGCGAGGGAAGTGATGGCGTCGTAGAACTCGGGGTTGATCTGGATGGCCTTTTCGTAGTGGTCGATGGCGTTGAAAACCATGTCCTTCTTTTCGTAGGTCATCGCCTGGTAGTAGTGCAGCATGTCGTTGAACTGGTCGATGGCCAGGCCGCGGTTGAAGGCCGCGACGGCGTCGTCCAGGCGATCCTGCTTGAGGGCGATCACGCCCTGCTTCAAGTGCTGCCGAGCGGCCGCCTCGGAATCGGGCGCCACGGCGGGCGATTTGTTGACCAGGGACTCGACCCGCCGCAGGAACTCGGCGGGCTCGAAGGGCTTCTCGAGATAGTCGTCGGCGCCGTACTTCTCCTTGACGTCGGCGGCAAAGCGCCAGCCCGTGTGCACCGCCGACATCATCAGCACGGGGATGTGGCGGAAGCGCTCGCTGGTCTTGAGCTGCCGGCAGATCTCGAAGCCGTGGACCTCGGGGAGCATGCCGTCGAGCACGACCAGGTCGGGCATGGTCTCGCGCACCTTGGCCAGGGCCTCGCGCCCCGTGCGCGCGGCCAGCACCCGGTAGCGGCGCGACTGCAAGAGCTGCTCCGTGAGCTTCAGGATGCCCTCGTCGTCGTCCACCGCCAGGATCGTCTGGGTCTCCTCCACCGCCGGCAGGCGCTGGGGCTCGACGGGCGGCGGCGCCGCGGCCGTGATGGGCGCGCCGGCCAGCGTCTCGAAGATCGCGCGCTCGCGTTCCTCCATGCGCGAGACCGGGAGCGGGGTCGCGTCCTCGGCCGCCGCGGGCGACGGCGAGGCTGCGGGCTTCTCGCCCTCCTTGGGCCTCTGGACGTTGGGGACGATGCGCTTGGCCCCGGCCTTCAGCGCCCGGCGCGCTTCGATGATCGCGTTCTTGATGCTGGACTCGAGGGCGATCATCGGCGCCAGGCGCACGCCGGTCTTGAACTCGATCTCCGACACCAGCACGTGGTCGGTGGGATCGGACATCGCCACCTGGAGGCGGGTGCCCTCCACCCGGATCGGGAAGATGAGGTGACGCTCGCACAGCTCCAGGGGCAGGATCTCGAGGACGGAGAGCTCGATCTCGGTCTTCGAGATGTCCACGGGCGGCACGCCGAGCTGGCGCCCGAGATAGGTGACCGCGAACTTCTCGGTCAGGATGCGTTGCCTCACGAGCACGCTGGCCAGGCGCTCGCCGAAGGTGCGCTGCAGTGCCAGGGCTTCGCTGAGCTGGGCGTCGGTGACGAGGTCCGCCTCACGCAGGATCTCGCCGAGCTCCTTCCTAGCCATTGGGCTGCGCCTCCTCCACGGAGATGATGATCTCTCGGCGCCGGCCTTCTCGCACCACCTCGAGCCGGATGCGGCTGCCGACCTCGGCCGCCGACAGCTCGTTGCGCAACTGCGCGGCGTCCAGGAGGGGTCGGGCGTTCACGGAAACCACGACGTCTCCCGGCTCCAGCCCCGCGGCCGCAGCCGGGGAACGCCGCCGCATCTCGACCACGATCGCGCCCTGGGCGGGTTGAATGCCGAGGGACGCGGCGTCGTCCTCGCCCAGGTCGGCGATGCGCGTGATACCCACGTAACCGCGGAGCACGCGGCCCCTGGCCACGAGCAGCTCGACGATCTTGCGCGCCAGGTTGGCGGGGACCGCGAAGCCCACCCCCTGGTAGCCGCCGGAGCGCGAGTAGATGGCGGTGTTGATGCCGATCAGCTCGGCGCGGGTGTTGACGAGCGCGCCGCCCGAGTTGCCGGGGTTGATGGCGGCGTCGGTCTGGATGAAGTCCTCGTAGTCCACGATGCCCACGTTGGACCGGCCCGTGGCGCTGATGATGCCCATGGTCACGGTCTGGTTGAGCTGGAACGGGTTGCCCACCGCCAGCACGTATTCTCCGACGCTGGCCGCCGAGGAGTCGCCCCAGGGCAGGGCCAAGAGGCGCGCGCCGTCGATGCGCAGCACCGCGATGTCGGTCGCCGGATCGGTCCCGACCAGCGTCACCGCGTGGCGCTTGCGGTCCACGGTGGTGACGGCGATCTGGCGCGCCTTCTCGATCACGTGGTTGTTGGTGACGACGATGCCGTCCGCGGATACGATCACGCCCGAGCCCAGGCTCGTCTTGCGCTGCTCCATGGGGACGCGGAACGGATCGTCGAGGCCGAAGAAGTCCTGGAAGAACGGATCGGAGAAGAAGGGCGAGCGCTCGCTGCGGTAGACCTGGAGCGCCGAGATGTTCACCACGGCCGGGGTGGCGCGCCGCGCGATCGACGCGAAGTCCGGCCCGGGCACCGCCAGCACCGCACGCGGCTCGGGCGCCGGCGCGGCCAGCGTCCGCTCGTCGATGCGGGCGCCGAAGCGCAGCCCCAGCGCGATGCCGGCGGCGAGGCAAAGCAGGCACGCGAGCACGACCAGGGCGCGCCTCATGGCACCTTCGGCACCTCGAGGCGCAGCAGCCCGTCCTTGAACTGCGCCGTGACCTTGGAAGGATCCACGGTCTCGGGCAGCTCGAAGGTCCGGGCGAAGGCGCCGTAGGACCGTTCCATGCGGTGGTAGGACTCGGGCCGCGCCCCCGGCCCCGGGCGGCGCTCTCCCCGGAGCGTGACGCGGTCCGCGTCGACGCGGATCTCGACGTCCTCTTCGCGCACGCCGGGCAGCTCGACCTGGAACACGAACGCGTCGGAGGTTTCGAACACGTCGCACAGCGGCGCCCAGCCCCCGGTCTCGACCAGGGTCTCGGCGCCGCGGCTGCGGGTGAGGCTCTCGTCGAACAGGCGGTTCATCCGCTCCTGCAGCGTCAGCAGGTCGCGGAGCGGGTCGAAACGGCGCACGGACACGCGGGAGCCTCCTCGAGAGCGAGCGTCGTTTCCGCCAGTTTAGGAACGCGCGACGCCAGGGTCAAGGCTCGCCCAGGCGCTTCTTGAACTCGGCGAGCAATGCCAGGGCCGAAAGCGGGGTCATGCCGTCGAGGTCGAGCCGGCGCAGCTCCTGGACGAGCGCCTCCTCGCGCCGCGCGCTGAACAGGGCGAGCTGGCGTCCGGCCTCGGGTGCGTCGTCCTGGCCGTGGGCCAGGCGCGGGCGGCCCTCGCGGTCGAACTCGGTCTGCTCCAGGTTGCGCAGGATCTCCTGGGCGCGCGCCACCACCGGCGCCGGCAGGCCCGCGAGCCGCGCCACCTGGATTCCGAAGGAGCGGTCCGAGCCGCCGGGCTCGATCTTGCGCAGGAACACCACGGTGTCCTTCCACTCGCGCGCGGAGACGTGGAGGTTGGAGACGCCGGGGACATCGGCGGCCAGGTCCACGAGCTCGTGGTAGTGGGTGGCGAACAGGGCGAACGAGAGCGCCTTGGTCGCCACGTGCTCGGCGACCGCCCACGCAATGGACAGGCCGTCGAAGGTCGCCGTTCCGCGGCCGATCTCGTCGAGCAGGACCAGGCTGCGATCCGTGGCGTGGCGCAGGATGTGGGCCGTCTCCTGCATCTCGACCATGAACGTGGACTGTCCGCGCAGGATCTGGTCGGTGGCGCCGACGCGGGTGAAGATGCGGTCCAGCAGGCTCAGGCGGGCTTCGCTGGCCGGCACGAAGCTGCCCATCTGCGCCATCAGGCTCACGAGGGCCGTCTGGCGCAAGAACGTGGACTTGCCGCCCATGTTCGGTCCCGTGAGGATCGCCAGGCGCGGGGCGCCGTCGCCGAGGCTCAGATCGTTGGCGACGAACGCCTCGTCCTGCACGCGCTCCATGACGGGATGGCGGCCCTCGCGATAGGTCAGGCCGCCGTCGCTGGTGAGGCGGGGCTTCACGTAGTTGTGTCGGCTCGCGCCGTCGGCGAGGCAGGCCAGCAGGTCCAGGATGGCCGTGGCTCGCGAGGTCTGCTGCAGGCGGCGCGCGTCGCCCGCCACGCGCTGGCGCAGGGCCTCGAAGATCTCGGCCTCGCGCACCTGGATGCGCTCCTCGGCCCGCAGCACCTTGTCCTCGTGCTGCTTCAGCTCGGGGGTGATGAAGCGCTCGCCGCCCGCGATGGTCTGCTTGCGGACGTAATCGTCCGGGACCTGGCCGAGGTGCGACCGGGTGACCTCGATGTAGTAGCCGAACACGCGGTTGAAGCGCACCTTCAGGGAGGCGATGCCGGTGCGCTGCCGTTCGCGCTCCTCGATGGCCGCGATCGTGCTCTTGCCGCCGTGGCTCGCCTCGCGCAGCTCGTCCAGCTCGGGATCGACGCCGTCCCGGACGACCCCGCCGTCCTTCAGGCCAGCCGGGGGATCCGAGACCAGGATGCGCTCGATCTCCTCGGCCACGTCGAGCGGCGGCGCCAGGCCCTTCAGCTCGGAACGCGTCAGCGGCGCCACGCACTCGAGGAGGGCGTCGCCCGCCGAAGGCAGCGCCCGCAGCGAGCGCGCGAGGGCGACGAGGTCCCGCGGGCCCGAGGTGCCCAGGCTGATGCGCCCCAGGATGCGGTCCATGTCCTGCACGCCTTGCAGCGCGTCGCGGAAGCGCCCGCGCTCGATGCTGCGGAAAGCCAGCTCCTCGACGGCATCGAGCCGGTCGAGGATCGGTTCGCGCTGGACCAGAGGCCGCAGTATCCACTCGCGCAGCAAGCGCGAGCCCATGGGCGTGCGGGTGTCGTCCAGCACGTCGAGCAGGGTCCCTCGCCGCCCGCCGTCGGCCAGGTTCTCGACCAGCTCCAGGTTGCGCCGGGTCAGGGCGTCGATTACGAGGGCGTCGCCCGGGTGCCGCGCGCGCAGCGTCGTCACGTGGCCCAGCTCGCGCTTCTGGGTGTCGCGCACGTAGCGCAGGGCGGCCCCGGCGGCCGCCGTGGCGGCGGGGGAGCGCTCGCAGCCGAAGGCCTCCAGGGTGAGCACGTCGAAGTGTCGCAGCAGGTCACGCCGGGCGGTCCCGGGATCGAAGTCCGCCGGGTCGAGCTCGCTGCGGGGGATCGACCCCTCGGCCTGCCTCCGGTCCTGGAGCCAGGGCGGGAGCTCGGCGCCTCGCGCGACCAGGATCTCGCGGGGCGGCGTGCCGCCCATGTCGTCGCGGAGGCGTTCCCAGCGGTCGCCTCCCTCCCACTCGATCAGGCTGAACTCGCCGGTGGTGGCTTCGAGCCACGCGGCCCCGAGGGCGGTCGGCGTGGGGCACAGGGCCAGGACGAACGCCCCGCTAGAGGCGTCGAGGGCCGCGTCGTCGAGCTGAACGCCGGGAGTGACGACGCGCACGACCTCGCGCTTCACGACACCCTTCGCCTGGCGGGGATCCTCGACCTGCTCGCAGATCGCGACCTTCCACCCCTGCTGCACGAGCCGGCCGACGTAGGCCGAGACCGCATGGTAGGGGACGCCACACATCGGGATCGGGGAGCCGTCCTTGTCCTTCGAGCGGGAGGTCAGGGCGATCTCCAGGGCCGGCGCGGCCCGCTCGGCGTCCTCGAAGAACAGCTCGTAGAAGTCGCCCATCCGGAAGAACAGCAGCGCGTCCGGATGCTCGGCCTTCATCCGGAAGTACTGCTGCATCGCCGGTGTCTGCGCGGTCGCGACGGGCATGAGCCGCTGAGTATAAGCTAGGGCCACGCGGCCCTCCGGAATGCTCCTGCTGGCGGTGGACACGACGACGAGCAATGGCAGCGTGGCCCTGGCCGAAGGCGACGACGTGTTCGCGGAGGTGCGCCTGGGCCGGCAACGGGGCCACGCTACGACGCTGCTGCCGGCCGTGGAGTTCCTGCTCAGCTCGGCCGAAAGGCGCTCGGCGGATGTCGACGTGTGGGCGGTCGCTGTGGGACCGGGGGCCTTCACCGGCCTGCGGGTGGGGATCAGCACCGTCCAGGGCCTGGCCCTGGCGTCGGGTCGGCCGTGCGTCGGTGTTTCGGCGCTCGAAGCGCTGGCGAGGGGAGTTGGCGAGGGCCGCCCTGTGGTGGCCCTGATGGACGCCTACAGGCAGGAGGTCTACGCCCAGTCCTTCGACGGCGCCGGTGGCGCCCGCGGCGCGCCCGCGGTGGGGCCGGTCGAGACGCTGCTGGCGGGATTCCCCGCGGGCGCCGCCTTCGTCGGGGACGCCGTGCCCGCTGCCCGGGCTGTCATCGAAGCTCGTTGCCCCGGCGCCAGCTTCCCATCGCGAAGTCCGTTCCTGGCCGCCGCGGTGGCGCGCCTCGCATGGCGCGAGGCCGTCGCAGGCAGGACGCAGGCCGGCGACTCCCTGCGGCCCTTGTACCTGCGCGAGGCTGAGATACGCAAACCCAAGACCGCGTGAACCCTGGCGGCGCTTCGCTCGAGCCGGCGTCGGAGGCGGACCTCGAGGCGCTGCATGCCCTGGAGCGCCGCTGTCACTCCCACCCCTGGAACCTCCGGCACTTCGCCTCGGCGCTGCGCGATGCGAGCACGCGAACGGTGGTGCTGCGGTCCGACGCCGCCATCATCGGCTTCTGCGTCGTACAGGTGGCGGCCGACGAGATGCACATCCACAACCTCGTGGTGGCGCCGGAGAGGCGCCGGCAGGGCCTCGCGCGCCGGCTGCTCCACGATGCCCTCGAGTGGGGCGGCGGGGCCGGCGCCCGGCGGGCGTTCCTCGAAGTGCGCCAGGGCAACCTGGCAGCCCTGGAGTTGTACCGTGGCGCGGGCTTCCAGGCGGCCTCGGTGCGGCGCGGGTACTACGATCGGCCCCGCGAGGACGCCCTCGTGCTGCGCCGCGAGATCCCCGAACCCGATCCTTGAAACGGAGCCGAGGGCCGTGCTAACGTCCGAACAAAACCTGACCGACCGGGAGGTGGCGATGTCCTTGAGCCGGGATTCCGAGAGGGAAAGCCTGCTGTCCGGACACGACGAGTACCGACGGTTGGACGACCAGCACCACGAGTTCGAATCGCGCCTCAGCGCCCTGGCCGACAAGGTCGTGCTGAGCGACGACGAGCAGGTGGAAGAGACGACGCTGAAAAAGAAGAAACTCCAGGTGAAAGACCGGATGGAGGCGATCGCGCGGCAAGCGCGCGCCGCGCATCCGTAGGCCTGGCCTTTCGGGGTCGCATGAGACGACCCCTTCTCGGAGGACCCTGCGTGTGACGGGTCCTCCGAGTTTCTGAAAAGGCGAGCAAAGACACTCGATGACGATCGCACGCGAGGGCTGGCCCTATATCGGAGCCCTGTTGGTCCTGGGGGCGGGACTCCTGGCCCTGCGCCTGCCCTGGCCGGGAGGCATCCTGCTGGGCCTGGGCCTGTTCACGGCGTTCTTCTTCCGCGACCCCGAACGCAGCGTGCCGCAGGACAAGGGCCTCGTGGTCTCCCCGGCCGACGGCAAGGTGGTGCAGGTGATCCCGGCGCCCGAGGGGCACCCGCTCGGGCCGGGCACCACCCAGGTCTCGATCTTTCTGTCGATCTTCGACGTGCACATCAACCGCGCGCCGATCGGAGGCGCGATCGAGAAGGTCGAGTACCACGCCGGGGAGTTCCTGCCCGCCTTCGACGACAAGGCGTCGCTGCGCAACGAGCAGAACGCCGTGATCGTGAGGGGAGACGGCGACAGGCGCGTCATGTTCAAGCAGATCGCCGGCTTGATCGCCCGCCGCATCGTGTTCCGGAAGAAGGTCGAGGAGCAGGTCGAGCGCGGCGAGCGCGTGGGCCTCATCAAGTTCGGCAGCCGTGTCGACGTGTTCCTGCCCAAGGGCTGCGAGCCGCGGGTCAAGCTGGGCGACCGTGTCCAGGGCGGCGCCAGCGTGCTGGCGCAATGGCCATGAGCGGCCCGGCCTCGAGCACAACTCCCTCGCATCCACGGCGTCTCCGCCGGGGCGCCGCCCTGCTGCCGAGCCTGTTCACGATCGGCAACCTGTTCCTGGGCTTCTGGGCGGTGATCAAGGCGACGCAGGGCCAATTCGAGCCCGCGGCCCACCTGCTGTTCTGGGCGATCGTGCTCGACATGCTGGACGGGCGCATCGCCAGGATGACGGGCACAACCAGCGAGTTCGGGGGTCAGCTCGACAGCCTGGCCGACGTGATCTCCTTCGGCGTCGCACCGGCCATGCTCGCCTATTTCTGGGCGTTCTCCGCGATGCCCCGGGCCGGCTGGCTGACCGCGTTCCTGTTCGTCGCCGCGGGTGCCGTGCGCCTGGCGCGCTTCAACGTGCAGCGGCCGGGCAGCGACGGGAAGTACTTCGTGGGCCTGCCGATCCCGGCTGCCGCCGGCCAGGTGGCGGCGCTCGTGGCGGTGCTCCCGGGCCCGGTGCGGGACAAGCCGGCGGCGTTCGGTGGGCTGGCGGTCGTGGTGATCCTGTCGTTCCTGATGGTCAGCACGTTCCGGTACCAGTCCTTCAAGGGCCTCGACCTGCGCGCCCGCCGCAGCTACGCCAGCATCCTGGGCATCGCCGTCGCGCTCGTCGTCCTCTTCTTCGAGCCGGCGGGAGTCCTCGTGACCCTCGCCAGCGGCTACGTTCTCTCCGGGCCGGCGGGTTACCTGCTCGGCCTGCTGCGGCGCCGTGGTCCCGGCGCGCCGCCCGTCGTCGCCGAGAGCGCTCCCCAGGGCTTGTGACGTCGCCTTTCGGCCCCTGCGTCGGAGTGGGGGCGGTCGTCGTGCACGAGGGCCGCGTGCTGCTCATCCGGCGCGGCAAGCCGCCGCTCTTCGGCCGCTGGGTCGTCCCCGGGGGAACCGTGGAGCTCGGCGAGGGCCTCGAGCAGGCGCTGGTTCGGGAAGTCCTGGAGGAGACGGGCCTGCGTGTGCGGCCCGTCCAGTTCCTCACCGCCTTCGATCGCATCCAGCGCTCGAATGGGGCCGTGAGCTACCACTACGTCATCCTCGACTTCCTGTGCGAGCGGCTGGCCGGGGAACCGCGTGCGGCCAGCGATGCGCTGGAGGCGTGCTTCGTCGCGCCCGACGAGCTCGGCAGGTTCGCCCTGCCGCCGAAGGCGCTGGAAGTCGTCCTCGATGGCCTGGCGCGCGCCGGTGTGGCTCTACCAGACCCCTTGCCGCCGCCCGGTCCCGGGGAGTAGACTGGGCTTCAAGTTGTACCTGAACTTGTGGCACGCAAGTGCTCGACAGGAGGGGCCATGAGCCTCCGCTTTGCTGGCCTGGTCGCCGTGCTCTCGATGCTCGCAGGCCCCGCCGACGCGGGTATCTTCGGCAAGGGGACGCCGAAATTCCCGAAGCCCATCAGCATGACCTCGGACAGGGTCCAGCGCAGCCACACGGTGGGCAAATCGACGCGCCTCAGCAAGTATTCGGGGGCGACGTGGGGCTCGCGCTTCGACTTGGCGCGCGACAACTACCCCACGAAGCCGCTGATGCCGTTCCTGCTGCACACCGACCGCTAGCAGCACGTTCTAGCGCGGCAGGCGCAGCGTGGCGCGGGTGCGCCCGGGCATCGACTCGAGGGTCACGCTGCCCCCGTGGTCCTCGGCGATCTTGCGCACGAGCGGCAGGCCCAGTCCGCTGCCGCCGGTCTTCGTGGAGAAGAACGGCTCGAAGGCGCGCGCGCGCAGTTCGGGGCTGAGCCCCGGACCGTCGTCCTCGATGCCGATCTCGGCGCTGGTGTCGTCCGCGTCGAGCGTCACCAGCACGCGCCCCTCGTCGCCGATCGCCTGCAGGGCGTTCTCGAGGAGATTCACGACCGCACGCTCGAGCAGCCGCCGATCTCCCCGCAGCGGCGGGACGGGAGCCAGGCGGAGCTGCAGGGACACACCGGGGGGGAGGACGCCCGCGTAGGGTTTCGTCGCTGCCGCGACCACGGCGCCCAGGTCGGCGGTCTCCGAGGTCTCGGCAGGCGGGCGGGCGAAGGCCGAGAACTCGGTCACGATCCCGCGCAGGGTGCGCACCTGCTGGAGGATGGTGCGCGTGCACGCCTGGAGCACGTCGCCGAAGTCCGGCCGCGCGTCGGCCCACACCCGGCGCAGGTGCTCGGCGGCGAGCTGGATCGGCGTGAGCGGGTTCTTGACTTCGTGGGCCACCTGGCGGGCCATGTCCGCCCAGGCGGCGAGCCGGTTGCTGCGCTCCAGGTCCCGACGCTGGCGATCGAGGTCCGACGCCATCTGGTTGAACGCGACCACGAGGGTCGCCAGCTCGTCGCGGCTGCGTGGCTCGACCCGGGCGCTCAGGTCGCCCTCGGCGACGCGGTGGGTCGCCTGGGTCAGCTCGCGCACCGGGTCCGAGATGCGGCGCGCCATGGTGCGCGCGATGGCCGCGGCCGCCACCAGGAACAGTATGGAGGCGAGGCGGATGGTGCGGTCGAGGTCCGACAGCACCGTGTCGATCTCGCGTTCCCGAAGGGCCAGCGGGATCGAGAGGATGGCGGGTGGCCCGTTGCCCAGGGCCAGCGGGACGGACACGACCCGATACGCGAGCGTGCCGATGCGCTCGGCCTGCAGCGCCGAGGAGCCGCCCTCGAGCACCACGTCGCGATACACGGCGCCCGAGACGCGCGGGGCCAGCAGGCCCGACGCGTAGAGCTCGCGCTTGCTGGAAGCCAGGAGCCGGCCGGCCTCGAACACGTCGAGATCGTTGCGGACGAGGCTCGCGACCCACACGAGTGCCGCGTCGGTCACGGGCTGGTCTCCCGGCGCCTCGCCCGTCTGGAAGAAGGCGAAGTCCTCCACGGCTTTCTTCGCGACGGCGGCCATGGAGAGCGCCTGCTGCTCGGCCTCTCGCCTCAGCCGCTCGGCAACGAAGCCGCGGACCACGGTCTGCAGGACTACGACCGGCAGGAACGCGACGGCCACGAAGGCGACGAACAGCCGCAGCAGGAAACGCCCCTCGACCGCGCGCACGACGTCGGGCAGCGTGAAGCCCGGGCGGCCCAGCAGCGTCCGGATCATCAGCACGACGGCGACGCCGGCCAGCACTAGGAGGGCCGCGGCGGAGCTGGCTTCGACCAGGTCCGAAAAGTAGCGTCCGGGCGAGCGCCGCGGGTAGGCCAGGGCGAAGCTGGTGCGTCCGTCGGAGAACAGGAAGGCGTGATGGAGCACGCCGTCGAGGCCAAGCGAGGCCCAGACGCCCGTGGAGCTGGCGCGGACCCGTGCGGCAAGGGCCGCATCCAGGGTAGGGGGTTGGTCGACACTGCTGTGGAGGAGGTTCCGGGCCGAGTCCCAGGCGATCAGCTCGATGGCGTCCGTGCGGGGAGGCTCCGTGGTGGTGCGGAACAGCACCGAGTACGGGTCCTGGGTGCTGGCGACGGGCAGCGCCAGCAGGTCGTCGGCCACATAGACGTGGACGGCACCGTGGACCTCGCCGTGGTACACGAGGCGGCGCTGCGCGTGGAGCGCGAAACGCTCGGCGCTGGCCAGCGGCAGGCGGTCGCGGCTCACCCTCCAATCGTCGTACTCGGGCAGTCGCGTCGGCAGGGGCGGCGTCGGAAGGCTCAGGGCGAAGCGGCTGACCGAGGCTCCCGCGGCGTCCTGCACCTCGATGGCCGAGGGCAGCCCTGCGGCCGCCAGCTCGGTGCTGGACCAGATGGCGAAGGCCAGCTCCTCGAGCACCGGCGGGTGGGGACCGGGAAGGGCCTCTTCCAGGACGTCGTAGGCGTCGGTCCGGCGCTGTGCCTCTTCCAGGACGCTCCGCCGCCACTCGGGTTGGCGCAGTACCAGTGGCGCCTGCGCGTGCTCGATCTCGAGGCGCAGGCCCTTTTCCGCGTAGTGAGCCAGGCTGGGAGCCAGTATCGCGCCGAGCGCCGCGGCCGTGAGCGTCAGGGCGGCGACGCGCGGACCCGGCCTGTGGGCGAGGCGCGACCGCAGGCGGGCCGCCCACATCCCGGCAGCACAGGCCAGCAGCAGGTAGGCGACGGCCGGCACCAGGGGCAGCCCGAGGCGCTCGCGTGGCCAGAATCGAAACGCGAGCGCAGCGAGAAGGATCCATCCGGCCACACGGAAAAGACGTGGCAAGGCTGCCCGGGGAGGTGAACCGCCCCAGGCGTGGAGGGCGGCGAGCAGGCAGCCGCCGGCGGCCATCCAGACGAGTAGCCCGGCCTGCAGCGTGGCCTGGATCAGGTTGCCTGGGATCGGCGTCAGCTCGTCCAGGGGCACGGCGCTGCCTCGGCTCGCTTCCGCGATCCCGAAGTAGACGAGTGCCAGCAGGGGCAGGCCGGCGACGTCGGCCATTGGGCCGCGCGCGCCACCGGCCGAGGTTCGAGCCGCGCTGCGGGCCAGAACCAGGGCCGCCAGGCAGAACAGCCAGGCCGCGGTGAACAGGAGATCGAGGGGGCTGCGCAGCAGCGGGCCGAGCAGAGGCGAAGCGAACAGGTCGGGGCTCGCGAGCACAGAGTCGGTCCCGGGTATCGGGGGACCGAGTGTGAGGAGGGACAATCGCAGCAGGGTGGCGCCCAGCGCGATCGGCAGCGGTCCGGGATGGCGCAGCATGAATGCGAGCAGGCTGGCCGCCGCCAGGGCGGACAGCAGGCGTCGCCAGTTCGTCGCGGCACGGCGCAGCGCCGACTGGACTCCCGCCTCGCCACCCTGGACCACGGCCAGCACGCGCCCCGTGGGCCCGCGCAGCTGGCGCTCGCCCGGCCTCGCGACGCTCCCCGCCTGCGCCGCTTCGAGGACGTCGAGGTAACGCACCTCGACGTCGCTGAGCGGGCCGATCAAGCGGTCGTAGTCGGACAGGAACTCGTTGCGGATGTTGCGGCGCACGGCCAGGACCAGCTCGGCCGTGACGAAACCGCGGATGCCAGCCTGGTCTCGGACGGGAACGGCCGCGACCAGGCTGGTCGAGACGTTGCCCGCCACCACGAACACGTCGCCGCTCGGGGCGAGCTGTTCCGGCAGGCGGCGCTCCGCCACAGGGCCGGCCCAGGCGACGACTTCGCGCTGCGCGTCGTGAAGCGCCAGGGCGGGGAGTTCCGGGTCGCGGTCGCGAGCCTGCTCCAGGCGCCTGAACAGCGCGGCCAGCGATTCTCGGCGTCCCGCCAGGGCCGGCGCCGTCTCGGGCCAGGCTGCAGCGTTTTTGGCGGCGTCCCGGGCCGAGGACGCGAGATCCGCGAGACGGCGCTCCACGGCGTCGAGACGCGTCTCCAGGCCGCGCTCGTCCGCCGCGGGCCAGACCGAGGAGAGCAGGCGCACGTGGAGCGCCGCCGCGATGGCGGCGGCGAGGAGGAGGAGAGCGAGCAGCCGGGCTGGATCGCGCCGCGCCACGGGCCCGCGCCCCTACAGGTGATAGAGCATGAGGTACACGACGACACCGGTCACCGAAACGTAGGTCCACAGCGGCAAGGTGACGCGGGCGATGCGGCGGTGGCGCTCGAAGCGGGAGCGCAGGGCGTGCACGAGCGTGAAGCCGATCAGGGGCAGGATCGCCACCGCCAGGACCGTGTGGCTGAGCAGCACGGCGAGGTAGGCCGTGCGCAGGCCCCCCTGCCCGCTGAAACGCACCGAGCCGACCTGGGCGTGGTACGCGAGGTACGAGGTCAGGAAGAGCGCGGAGCAGGCGAGGGCCGCGAGCATCGCCCGCCGGTGCGCCTCGCGACGCCCGCGCCGGATCAGGACGTAACCGGCGACCGCGAAGAGCGCGGCGAGCGTGTTGAGGCAGGCGTTGAGGGTCGGCAGGTCGTGCAGCGTCACTCGGCGCCCCGGGACAGCCGCTCGGCGTCCGCGACCAGGCGCGTAAGGTCCGCGCCGTCGTCGCTGTCGTAGTAGCCGCGGATCGTGCCGCGCCCGTCCACGAGCACGAACTTCGTGCTGTGCAGGAACGGCCCGTCGTCGCCGGGCCGGCGCTCCCTCGCCGGAATCTCCATCGCCGCGAGGTGGAAGCCGTCGGTCGCGAGGGCGTGGAGCGCCGTGCGCGGACCCGTCACGAACCGCCAGCGCGGCTCGGCAGCGTAGGCACGCGCGTATTCGGCGAGCACCGGCACCGTGTCGTGCTCGGGGTCCACGCTGTAGGACACGAGTGCTATGCCCTGGGGCAGCCGCCGCTGGAGCTGCGCCATCCGGGACGTCATGGCCGGGCACAGGGTTGGGCAGCGCGTGAAGATGAAATCGGCTACGAACGGACGCCCGGCGAGGCCGTCGCGGGTCAGGGGCTGGCCCTGCTGGTCCGTCAGGCTGAACGGGGGAAGGCTCCCCAGGTCGGGGAGTGCTCCCTGGCGCGCCCGGTGCGCGAGAGCCGTCAGGCCGGCGGCGAGGGCTATCGGGACGAGGATGAGTAACGCGCGCCGAGCCACTCGACGATTCTAGTCCGGAAGAGGAAGCCCGCGATCGAACCGAAGACGAGGTACGGCGCCGCGACCATGACCAGGATCGCGTGGTTGAACTCGGAAGCGATGCGCTGCCCCTCCGACGAGTTGGTCAAGGCCGTCTGGCACATCGAGCACTGGCCGAGGGACGGCTCGGCCAGGAGCGCCGCGCCGCCCAGGGCCAAGAGCAGCAGGCCGCGGCTCATCGCACCGTCTTCTGCAGCACGCTGGCGCTCTCGGGGGTGATGTAGGCGAGCAGTATCGCCGAGGTCAGCAGGATCCCCACCACCACGATCAGCATGAGGTGCGGATGCTCGTGCTTCAAGTGCATGAAGTTCCCCGTGATCATCGCGGCCTTCACGAACATGAACGCGACCAGGAACAGCACCAGGAACCAGCGCGGCAGGTGCAGGGCTTCGGCCCCCAGCATCAGGACGGTGATCACCAGGAGCGCGATCCACGTGACGAAGTAGACGCGATAGGGGTTCTCGGCGCTCGAGCTCATGTGCCCCCTTTGCCTAGAGCAGATAGAACAGCGTGAAGATGAACACCCACACGAGGTCCACGAAGTGCCAGTACAGGCCCGCCATCTCGACCCCCTGAGCCGGCGTTTTGCCCATGGACGAGCGGATCGCCGTGATGATCAGGATGATCAGGCCCGAGAGCACGTGGGAGCCGTGGAAGCCGGTCAGCACGAAGAAGGACGCCGGAAAGTGTACCGGGACGCCCAGGGCGCCGAGCTCGCTGCCCGGCAAAGCACCGGTCAGCCGCGCGCCCTGGTGGATGACGTGGGTCCATTCGTAGGCCTGGCAGCCCAAAAACGCCGCTCCGCCGACGATGGTGAAGAGCAGGTTCCGGAGGGCCTTCTTGCGGTCGCCCAGGCGCGCAGCGGTGACCGCCGTGCCCATGCTCATGCTGGAGGTGATCAGGATGAAGGTCATGAGGGCGATGAAGGGGATCGAGAAGACCTCCGACTGCCTGGGCCAGGGCACCGTCCCCGCCATGCGCAGGTAGGCGTAGCCGCTTAGCAGGCCGCCGAACAGCAGGGCATCGGTGACGATGAAGATCCACATCATCGTCTTCTGCCAGGTTGCCCCGAACGGAGAGACGCCGCCGCCCCAGTGGGCGTCGAGCGTCGCGGCGTGGGAGCTCATCGGATGTCCTCCTTCGGCTAGAGCGCGAACAGCACGAGCAGCAGGTAGATCCACAAGGCGCCCAGGAAGTGCCAGTAGAGGGCCACGAGTCCGAGGGCGTCCCCGTGGGGCGGGGCCACGAGCCGCCACACCTTCACCGCCATGGCTGCGAGCCAGAGGAGCCCGCCCGCGAGGTGCACCAGGTGGACGCCGGTGAGCAGGTAGAAGAACGAGCTCCACGGGTTGGAGGCGAGATAGATGCCCTGGGCCGCCAGGCTGCGCCAGGCCAGGAACTGGCCGGCCACGAACAGCAGCCCCAGGAGGGCCGTGGCGTTCACGAGCAGGCGCGCGCCGGCGAGGTTCCCGTCGCGTAGCCGGCGCCGTCCCAGCTCCAGCGCGAGGCTGCTCAGGCCGAGGGCCAGCGTGTTGGCCCACAACAGCGCGGGGGCTTGGAGCGCCTGCCAGTCGCCGGAGCTGCGGCGCAGCATCAGGGCGCTGGTGAAGCCGATGAACAGCATGCTGACCGTCCCGAGGAACGCCAGGAGGCCGAAACGCGTCGGATCGAAGGCCACAGGCCCGCGGCCGCCGCCCCGGTCCGCGTCGGCGTCGAGCGGCGGGACCGTGCCTCCGTTGGCCGTGCTACGCGCGCCTTCCAGCAGCATCAGCCTCCCCTAGCCGTGCGACTTGGCGTTGTCGCCGATCGGGGCGGGATCGGTCTGCATCACGTGGTCCCCTTCGGCCCCGGGCACGCTGTAGTCGTAAGGCCAGCGATGGACCTCGGGGATCTCGCCCTCCCAGTTTCCATGGCCCGGCGGCGAACTGGTCGTCCACTCGAGGCTGTTGCCGCCCCAGGGGTTGTCGCCCGCCTTCTTGCCCTTGAAGGCGCTCCAGAAGAAGTTGACGAAGAAGATCACCTGCGAGGCGCCCAGCACGAAGGCGCTCATGGTGATGAACTGGTTGTAGCCCTGCAGCGGTTTCAGGAACTCGTACTGGTAGGGATCGTAGAGCCGGCGCATGTGCCCGGCGATCCCGATGTAGTGCATCGGGAAGAACGTGCAGTAGTACGCGACGAAGGTGAACCAGAAGTGCAGCTTGCCCAGCGGCTCGTTCATCATCCGGCCGAACATCTTGGGGAACCAGAACGCCGTGGCTCCGAACACGCCGAACAGGGCGGCGCCGGCCATGATCAGGTGGAAGTGGGCGACCACGAAGTAGGTGTCGTGGAAGTGGATGTCGGGAGCCGACTGGCCGAGCCAGATCCCCGAAAGCCCGCCGCTGATGAAGAGCGAGACCACCCCCAGGGCCCAGAGCATCGGCGTCGTCAGCTGGATGCGGGCGCGCCACAGCGTCGCCAGCCAATTGAACGTCTTCACTGCTGAGGGCACGGCGATCAGCATCGTGAAGGCGGCGAAGGCCATGCCGATGTACGGGCTCATGCCCGAGACGAACATGTGGTGGCCCCAGACCACGAAGCTGAGGCCGGCGATCGCCAGCATCGCGCCGACCATGGCCTTGTGGCCGAAGATCGGCTTGCGCGAGAAGGTCGAGATGATGTCCGAGGTGAAGCCCAGGGCCGGCAGCATCAGGATGTAGACCTCGGGGTGGCCGAGGAACCAGAACAGGTGCTGCCAGAGCAGTGGTGAGCCGCCCTGGTTCGGCAGCGCCTGGCCCGAGAGCACGAGACCGCCGGGCAGGAAGAAGCTGGTGCCGAAATGGCGGTCGAAGAGCAGCATCAGGGCGCCCGCGGTGAGCGCGGGGAAGGAGAGCAGCCCCAGGATCGCCACCAGGAACATCGACCACATGGTGAGCGGCATGCGCATCAGGGACAGGCCCTGGGTGCGCAGGTTCAGGATGGTGGTGACGAAGTTCAGGCCGCCCATGGTGAACGAGGCGATGAACAGGACCATCCCCACGATCCAGAAGGTCTGGCCCCATTCGGAACCGGGAATGGATCCGCGCAGCGCCGACAGGGGCGGGTAGGAGGTCCAGCCGCCGGCGGCCGCCCCGGCGCCGACGAAGAAGGACGCCACGATCACGACGCAGCCCGGCAGGAAGGTCCAGAAGGAGAGGCCGTTCAGGAAGGGGAACGCCATGTCGCGGGCGCCCACCTGGAGCGGGATCAGGATGTTCCCGAAGCCGGAGACGGGCGCCGTGGAGAGCACGAAGAACACCATGATGGTGCCGTGCATGGTGAACAACATGGCGTAGAACTCGGGGTTCATGACGCCGCCGCTGAAGCCCTTCGACAAGATGTTGCCGAGGCCCGGCCAGGTCTTCTCGGGCCAGGCCAGTTGCAGTCGGATCAGCATGGCCAGGGTTCCGGCAATCAGCGCCATCAGCATGGCGGTCACGTAGTACTGGATGCCGATGACCTTGTGGTCCTTGCTGAAGACGTACTTCCAGAGGAAGCCTTGCGGCCCGTGGCCCTCGCGGGCGTGAGCTTCGGTCAGGTGCGCCTCGGCGTGAGCCATGGCTTTCTCTGGCGCCTCCTTCTTTACTCGAGCGCCTTTTTGACGGCGGCGTCCAAGCCCGACTGGGCCACGACGTGGATCTCGCCCTTCATCCGATAGTGGCCGAGGCCGCAATGCTCGGCGCACGCGATCTCGTACGTGCCGGCGGCCGTGGGCACGAACCAGGTCTCGATCCGCATGCCGGGCATGGCGTCCTGCTTCACGCGGAAGTTCGGAAGGAAGAAGCTGTGGATGACGTCCAGGGACTTGAGCAGCACCTTGACCGGCTTGCCCTCCGGAACGTAGAGCTGGTTCTGGGGCAGGATCACGTCGTCCTGGGCGGCCGGGTCGGTCTTGTCGAGGCCGATGAAGTTCAAGGCCGCGGGGTCCACCAGCTTCGCGTCGGTGCGCCCCAGGATGCCGTCGGGACCGGGGTAGCGGAAGTTCCACGCGAACTGCTGGCCGGTCACCTCGACCAGCATCGCGTCGGGCGGCGCCGTGGCCTGCACCTTCGCCCACAGGTCCAGGGCGTGGAACAGAAAGCCGAACATGATCACCGCCGTCACGCCGGTCCACGACCACTCGAGCTTGGCGTTGTCGTGCCAGTAGGAGGCCACAGCGCCCGGCTGGTCCTGGTACTTCCAGGTGAAGAAGGCCAGCAGCAGGTTGGTGGCGATGAAGACGAGGCCAGTGACGACGAGGGTGATGAAGATCGAGTGGTCGATCGCGCCGCGATCCGACTTCAGCGGCGGCAGCCAGTCCTGGGTGAAGAGGGCGGTGGAAACCACCACCAGCACGAGTGTCGCCAGCGCGAACAGCAGGCCCTGCAGTCTGCCCATTCCCCGCCCTCCGTCCTACGAGCGTGCCCTACATCTTGGTTGCGAAATCGCGGCGAACACTACCAGAGCCGCTCCGTGGCCGTCAACAATCCGCGCGGCGACCGCTGGTCAGCGCCGATCCAGCATGAGCAGCGTGCACAGCCCGGTCAGGTACACGAGGGACGCGATGAACAAGGCCCGGGCGGCGGCCAGGCTCCGGACGACCGCCACGCGCACCGCCGCAGCAGTGAGCAGCAGGCCGAGGGCTATGGCGCCCGCGAGGTAGATGCGTCCCGCCATGCCCGCGAGGTACGGGGTGAGGCTGACCAGAAGCAGGGCCAGGCTATTCGCCACGGCCTGGCGTCCCGTCATGCGTCCCTCGGGGTCCACGACCGGCAGCATGGGCAGGCCGCCGCGTGCGTAGTCCTCGCGGTAGATCCAGGCGATGGCGAGGAAGTGCGGGATCTGCCAGAGGAACAGGATCGCGAAGAGCACCACCGCACCGGGATCGATGCTGCCGCGCGCGGCCGCCCAGCCGATCACCGGAGGCAGGGCGCCCGGAAAGGCGCCGACGATCGTCGAGAGGGAGGTGACGGGCTTCAGGGGCGTGTAGGCGAACAGGTACGAGCTCCAGGTGACGAGCGCCACCGCCGCGGCGACGGGCCCCGAGAGCCACAGGAGCACGGCCAGGCCGGCGGCCGTGAGTAGCACGCCGAACCTCATGGCTTCGCCGCTCCGGAGGCGACCCGCAGGCAGGGGCCGTTCGCGGGTGCGCAGCATCAGGCCGTCGGTGCGGCGCTCCAGGATCATGTTCAGCACGCTGGCGCCGGCAGCCACGAGACCGGTGCCGAGCGCCATCGACACGAGCGCGCCCGAGCGCATCTGCGGTGCTCCCACCACGAACCCCAGCATCGCTGTCAGGACCACCATCAAGGTGATGCGCGGCTTGGTGAGGTCGAGGTAGTCCGCCAGGCTGGAACGGCTGGCGGCCACGGCGGGGCTGCCCATGCTCGTCAGGCCGCGCTGCTCACGGCCGCCCTGGTGGCGGGGGCCACAGGAGGCGGCGCCAGCAGGCGGAAGCTCCGCAGCGTACACAGGAAGCACAGGCCGAGCACGGCCGCGCCGGTAGCGACGTGCAGCGAGGTGACGACGGGCGCCTTGGCGGTGAGGACCGTCGCGGCCCCGAGGCCGGCCTGAAGCACGCCGAGGCCGAGTGCGAGGCCCGCGACGCGCTCCACCGGACGCGCTTCGGCGCTGCGGGCGGCGAGCCACAGCCAGGCACAGGCGCCGAGCACGAACACGGCGCCCACCCGGTGGGCGAAGTGGATCGCGACGCCGGGCGCGTCGAAGGGCGGCACCAGGCGGCCGAGGGCGAGGGGGAAATCGGGGATCGCGAGGCCGGCGTGGAGGTGGCGCATCGTGGCGCCGGCCACGAGTTGGGCGTAGACGAGGCCTGTGGCCAGGACGGCGAGCGAACGCAGGCCGACTGGGTCGGCGCGGGGCGGCGGGGGAGAGAGCCACTCCCGCGACGTGGCGTAGGCCAAGGCGATCGTGAGACAGAAGAAGGCTTGCGCGAGGCAGGCATGGCCGATCGAGATCGCCGTCGGCAACAGGAAGATCACGGTGAGGCCGCCCAGCACGCCCTGTGCCACGACGGTCGCCAGGGCCGCCCAGGCGAGGCGACGCACGCCGCGCCGGCTCTCGCGCCGGGCGGTCCAGAAGGCGAGCAGCAGCGTCAGGAAGCCAACGGCGCTGGCGACCATGCGATGGCCGTGCTCGTAGAAGATGCCGCCGACCATGGGCGGCATGAGCATGCCGTAGGAGAGCGGCCAGTCGGGCACGGCCAGACCCGACTGCGTGCTCGTGACCATGCCGCCCGCGAACACGAGGAACAGCGTGGCGCCGACCGTCAGGAGTGAGAAACGGTGGCGCCACGCGTCGTACATCGAGACGGCCTCGAAGCCCGGATCAGCCCTTGAGGCTCAGGTCCAGCTTGGCGGCTTCGCCGGCCTTGACCGTCACCTTGCCGGAGACCGCCTTGTCGGCGCCCAGCTTGGCGTGCACGGCCTGAACCTCGTAGTCGCCGGCCGGCAGGCCCTTGATCTCGAAGCTGCCGTCTTTGGCGCTGACCGCGAAGAACGGGTGGCTGAGCACCGAGATGTAGGCGCGCATCCAGGGATGCACGTCGCAGCCCACCGGGATCAGCATCTCGGCCTTTTCGAAGCTCTTCTCGGATTCCATGCCCTGGCGCGGCTGGCCGACGTTGAACTCGGCGTTCTCCTTCGGGCGCGGGTGGATGTTGTGGAGCGTGTCGTCGCTGTTGCGGATCTTGATCTTCTGGCCCGCCACCATCCCCAGCATGTGGGGGGAGTAGTCGCAGCCTTTCTGGTCCAGCAGCACAGGCTCGGCCGGGGCCGGGTAGCTGCCCGACAGCCCGGCCTTCACGTAGACCAGCACGTCGGCCAGGCCGCCGTCCGTGACCTTGATCGGCTCGCGCTGGAGGCCGTCCTTGTGCATCGCCGCGCACTTGGCGTCGGCGCTCAGCTTCACCTTCTCGGCGGCGGGAGCCGTGCCTTCGAAGGAGATCCTGCCGCTGACGGAGCCGTTGCCGGCCGCGGGCGCCGCGGCCGGGGCGGCCTGGGCCTGTGTGACGGGGGGCGCCGCCGGCTGGCTCGCGCCGCCGCACGCGGCGAGCGCCAGGGGCAGGCTACACGCGAAGACTCGCACGAGGGACTTCATCGGCATGTCGGTTCTGCTCCTCATTGAAATAAGGGAGACGGGTAGTTTAAAGGCCGCCTCCGGGAAGTTCAAGGTTGCGCGACGGGAATGCGGTCCCTCTCGCGCTCGCGTCCGGGCGCGCCCGAGGGAGCGGGCGTGGGACGCGGTCCGCGCGGCGACCAGGCCTGCTTGGACGGGGTGAGGTCGAGCTGGAACGCCACCAGCGCGCGGTCGCGCAGGCCGAGAAACAGCCGGTCCGCGAGGAGCAGCGGAGGCGTCCGGATCGGCGCCGGAGCCGTCAGGCTGCCCAGCCGCCGCCCGCTGCGGGCGTCGTATGCCACCACGTCGGACTCCTGGCACGCGACCACGGCGGCGCTGCCCGAGAGCCGCGGACCGTCGATGGGGCGAGAGGGCAGGGTGGACCTCCAGCGCAGGTGGCCGTTGTTGCGGTCGACCGCGTAGAGCACGTTCTCGTAGCTGGCGAACAGCACGCTGTGGTGCTCGAAGAGCGCGGCCTGGCCCAGCACGTCGGCTCCGAGCTTGAAGCGCCAGCGTACGTCCCCCTTCTCGGCCGAAAGAGAGACGAAGCGCCCGTCGGTCGTGCCCAGCAGGACGCGGTCGCCGTCGGCGACTACCGGAGCGTGCAGCGCTGTGGCGGTCTTGAAGGTCCAGCGCGTCACGCCCGTGGCGCGGTCGCGGCAGCGCAGCGTCCCGTCCTCCTCGCCGACGTAGAGCCGCGCGCCCTGGGCGACCGCGGGGGCCGTCACGTCGGCGCCGTCCTGCGCCTTCCAAACGAGGCGGCCATCGGACGCCGAGAGCGCCGCGAGGCCGGCCCCGGCCACGAACACGAGGTCACCGTCGATCACCGCCGGCGCGGGGCCCAAGACCCCGGAGTCGGACGTCCAGGCGGGCCGACCGCTGGCGGGATCGAGGCGCACGACCTTCCCGTCGTCGGATCGCAGGAACACGCCGCCGGCCGCGGCGGACAGGCGGCCCGTTCCCGCTTCGCGGCGCCAGAGCGCGCGGCCGTCGCGCGCTGCGTACGCCAGGACGCTGCCGTCGCGCCGCGCCACGAACACCCGCTCGGTATCGGTGGCCAGGTCGCCCAGCAGGCCGCTGGCGTCGCTCGCGCGCCAGGCCTCCGGCGCGGGGAACAGCACCGGGGGCGTCTGCGTCCGGCTGGCGCACGCGGCCGCGAGCAGGCACGAAAGAAGGGCGCGCGTCCTCAACTCGGGCGGACTATACCATTCCACCCCGGCGGTATAATCCGCGTTTTCGAAAGGATCCCCGCCCGACAATGGAGCGAGACACCATCGCGATCCTCGACTTCGGATCGCAGTACACCCAGCTGATCGCCCGGCGGCTGCGCGAGCTGCAGGTCTACTCCGAGATCCTGCCTCCGGACACCAAGCCCGCAGCGCTGAAGGCGCGGCCGCTGCGCGGCGTCGTGCTGTCGGGCGGTCCCGACAGCGTCCACGACAAGCGCGCCCCGCGCTGCGAGCGGGGCGTCTTCGAGCTGGGCGTCCCGGTGCTCGGCGTCTGCTACGGCATGCAGCTCATGAGCCACATGCTGGGAGGCGAGGTCCGCAAGGCCAACCGCAGCGAGTACGGCCACGCGCTGTTCGAGAAGAAGGGCGACCCGCGCCTGCTGCGGGGCGTCTCGTCGCCGACACGGGTCTGGATGAGCCACGGCGATTCGATCCTGCGGCCGCCCGATGGCTTCGCGGTGGTCGGACACAGCGCCACCAACGCGGTGGCGGCGATCGAGGACGCGGAGCGGCGGCTCTACGGCCTGCTCTTCCACCCCGAGGTCAAGCACACCGACGAGGGCGCCACGGTGCTGGCGAACTTCCTGGACGCCTGCGGCTGCCGGCGCGACTGGAGCGCGGCCTCCTTCGTCGAGGAGGCGGTGGGAAAGATCCGCGCCCAGGTGGGCGGCGGGCGGGTGCTGTGCGCGCTTTCGGGCGGGGTCGACTCCTCGGTGACGGCACTTTTGCTCCAGCGCGCCATCGGCGACCGGCTGACCTGCGTCTTCGTGGACAACGGCCTCCTGCGCAAGGACGAGGCGGAGCAGGTGCGGCAGCGCTTTGCGAAGCGGCTGAAGCTGAAGCTCGTCTTCGTGGACGCAGGCAACCGCTTTTTGCGCAAGCTCAAGGGCGTCGCCGACCCGGAGCGCAAGCGCAAGGTCATCGGCCGCGAGTTCATCGCGGTCTTCGAGGCCGCGGCGCGCAAGCTCGGCAAGGCCGAGTTCCTGGCCCAGGGCACCCTGTATCCCGACGTGATCGAGTCCAGCTCGGTGCACGGGCCGTCGGTGGTGATCAAGAGCCACCACAACGTGGGCGGCCTGCCCAAGCGGCTCAAGTTCAAGCTGGTCGAGCCCCTGCGCGATCTCTTCAAGGACGAGGTGCGGGCCGTCGGCCTGCGGCTGGGCCTCGACGAAGAGTTCGTCTACCGCCAGCCGTTCCCCGGTCCCGGTCTGGCTGTGCGGTGCCTGGGCCCCGTCGCCAAGGACCGGCTCGAGCTGCTGCGCCTGGCCGACGACATCGTGGTGAAGGAGATCAAGGCGGCGGGCCTGTACCGGCAGGTCTGGCAGAGCTTCGCCGTCCTGCTGCCGGTGCGCTCGGTGGGCGTGATGGGCGACTTCCGCACGTACCAGTACACGGTCGCGGTGCGCGCCGTGGAATCGGCGGACGGCATGACGGCAGACTGGGCGCGCCTGCCCCACGAGCTTTTGGCCCGCATCTCGAACCGGATCGTGAACGAGGTCCGCGGCATCAACCGCGTGGTGCTGGACATCTCGAGCAAGCCGCCCTCGACAATCGAGTGGGAGTGAGCACGAGCAAGCCCGAGTTCGTACACCTCCACCTGCACACCGAGTACAGCCTGCTCGACGGCGCGTCGCACATCGACGAGGTCGTCGAGCGGGCCTCGCAGCTCGGGATGAAGGCCGTGGGCATCACGGACCACGGCAATATGTTCGGGGCGGTGGCCTTCCACGACGCCTGCGTCGAGAAGGGGCTGCAGCCGATCCTCGGCTGCGAGATCTACGTCGCCCCCGGAAGCCGCTTCGAGAAGGCGGGCTCGGGCCTGCAGGAGCCCTACCACCACCTGACGCTGCTGGCGACGAGCGACCTCGGCTACCACAACCTCGTGAAGCTGGTCTCGATGGGCTACCTCGAGGGCTTCTACTACCGGCCGCGCATCGACAAGGACGTACTGGCCCAACACGCGGCGGGCCTGGTCGGCTTCTCGGGCTGCCTCGCGAGCGAGGTGTCGGGCTACCTGAACCAGGGCCTGGAGGCGGGGGCGCTCGACGCGGTGGGGAAGTACTCGGAGATCTTCGGCAAGGACCGCTTCTACCTCGAGCTGATGGACCACGGCATCCCGGACCAGAGGCGCGTGAACCAGGGCCTGTTGCGCCTGCGCGACAAGACCGGGCTGCCCCTGGTGGCGACCAACGACTCCCACTACCTGAGGAAGGACGACCACCAGGCCCACGACGTGCTGTTGTGCATCGGCCAAGGCAAGAAGGTGCACGAGACCGAGCGGCTGCGCTTCGACACCCAGGAGTTCTACCTGAAGAGCGCCGAGGAGATGGCGCGGCTGTTCCCTGAACACATGGACGCGCTGCACAGCACCGTCAAGATCGCGGAGATGACCGACTTCAAGCTGCAGGCAGCCGGTTCCTTCCCGGCATTCGACGTGCCGGCCGGCTACAGCACCGAGAGCTACTTCGAGAAGGTCACCCGCGACGGCTTCGCCGAGCGGCGCCGGGTGCTTGCGCCCCTGGCCGAGGCCGGGCGTCTGCGCTACGGGCTGTCCGTCTACGAACAGCGGCTGGAGAAGGAGATCGGCGTGATCCGGCGCGTGGGCTTCGCGGGCTACTTCCTGATCGTCTGGGACTTCATCCGCCACGCGCGCGAGAAGGGCATCCCGGTCGGGCCCGGCCGCGGATCGGCGGCCGGGTCGCTGGTCGCCTACTCGCTGCGCATCACCGACATGGACCCGATCGAGGGCGACCTGATCTTCGAGCGCTTCCTGAACGAGGAGCGCATCAGCCCGCCCGACATCGACATCGACTTCTGCGAGAACCGGCGCGGCGAGGTGATCGAGTACGTCACGAAGCGCTACGGGCGCGAGAACGTGGCCCAGATCATCACCTTCGGGACCATGAAGGCGAAGGCCGTGATCCGCGACGTGGCGCGCGTGCTCGACCTGCCCTACGCCGACGCCGACCGGATCGCGAAGATGATCCCCTTCGACCTCAAGATGACCCTCGACAAGGCCCTCGAGGAGTCGCCGCCTCTGAAGGAGGCGTACCTCAAGGACCCCAAGGTCAGGGAGCTGATCGACATCTCGCGGCGCCTCGAGGGCACCACCCGCCACGCCTCCACCCACGCGGCGGGTGTCGTGATCGCGCCGCGGCCGCTGACCGAGTTCGTGCCACTGTTCAAGGGGAACACGGCGGAAATCACGACCCAGTACGACATGCACGGGGTCGAGCGCATCGGCCTGCTGAAGATGGACTTCCTGGGGCTGCGCACGCTCACGCTGATCCAGAACTGCGTGGAGATGGTCCGGGCCGAGAGCGGCGTCGCCATAGAGATCGAGCACATCCCGCCCGACGACGCGAAGACCTACGAGATGTTCACGGCCGGCAAGACCAGCGGCCTGTTCCAGTTCGAATCCGACGGGATGCGCGACATCCTGCGCCGCTTCAAGCCCGATCGGCTGGACCATCTGACGGCGCTCAACGCGCTGTATCGGCCGGGCCCGATGCAGATGATCGACGACTTCATCAGGCGCCGGCACGGCCAGACCAAGGTCAGCTACGAGGCGCCGCAGCTCGAGCCGATCCTGCAGGGGACCTTCGGGATCATGGTCTACCAGGAGCAGGTGATGCAGATCGCCTCGGCCCTGGCCGGCTACACGCTGGGCGAGGCCGACATCCTGCGCAAGGCCATGGGCAAGAAGAAGGCCGACGTGATGGCCACCCAGAAGCAGAAGTTCCTGGAAGGCTGCAAGGCCCGCAAGGTCCCGGAGCGCAAGGCCGCGAAGATCTGGGACCACATGGAGCAGTTCGCGGGCTACGGCTTCAACAAGTCCCACTCGGCCGCCTACGCCTGGCTCGCCTACCAGACCGCGTACCTGAAGGCCAACCACCCGCCCTTCTTCATGGCGGCCCTGCTCACCTCCGAACGCGCCAACACCGACAAGATGGTCCAGTACATCGGCGAGTGCCGCGACATGGGCATCAAGGTGCTGCCGCCCGACCTCAACCAGTCCGAGATGTTCTTCACGGTGGTCGGGGCCGACGAACGCGGCGCCTCGGGCGACATCCGCTTCGGCCTGGCGGCCATCAAGAACGTGGGGGAGGGCGCCGTCGAGGCGATCCTGCACGTGCGGCGCGAGGCCGGCCCGTTCAGCTCGCTGTTCGACTTCTGCGAGCGGGTGGACCTGAAGGCGGTGAACCGGCGCGTGATCGAGTCGTTCGTGAAGAGCGGCTGCCTGGATTCCCTGGAGGCGCGGCGCGCATCGCTGTTCGCCGGCATCGACCGGGCCATGGACGCCGGCCAGAAGAAGCAGCGCGACGCCGAGCAGGGCCAGGCCAGCCTGTTCGGGTCGCTCTTGCCCAAAGACGAGCCCTCGGCCGGCGGCGGCTTCCTTCCCGACGCGGCGGCCTGGGGCGAGGGCGAGCGCCTGGCCTACGAAAAGGAATCCCTGGGGTTCTTCATCACCGGGCACCCCCTGGAGCGCTTCCGCGACGAGCTGCGCCAATGGGCCACGGCAACCACGGCGACACTCGCCGAGCAAGCCGAGAAGCCCGAGATCGCCATCGGCGGGATCGTGGGGGCGCTGCGCCTCATCAAGACCCGCAAGGGGGACCGCATGGCCTCCTTCCTGCTGGAGGACCTGGAGGGGGGCGTCGAGGCCCTGGTGTTCCCCGAGACCTACAAGAAGGTCGCGAGCCGCCTGGCCGACGACGAGGTCGTGCTTGTGAAGGCGCGGGCCGAGGTGCTCGAGGAAGGCAAGTGCCGGCTGCTGGTGGCCGACGTGATGCCGCTGGAGCTGGCCAAGCTCACCGACGCGCGCTACGTGACGATCCGCGTGCCCCTCGAGACCTGGGACCGCGGCAAGGGCGAGAGGCTCAGGGATATACTCGAATCGCACCGCGGCGACTGCCCGGTGACCCTCGAGCTGGTGCGGTGCGGGGAGTTCGCCGTGGCGCTTCAGCCCAACGCGTACTACCGCGTGCGCCCCGACGCCGGGCTGCGGGACGAGGTCGAGTCGCTGCTGGGCCGCGGCGCGCTGCTGCTCGCCCGGACGAACGGCGCGCGGACCGAGGCCCGGCCGCGAGAGGCCGTGGAGAATCGCTGATGGCCGAGGCCGACTTCGAAGCGCCGCTGCTCGACCTGCAGAAACGCATCGCGGAGCTGCGGCAGTTTCCCGGCGACGCCGAGAGGGAGAAGCAGGCCGTCCGCCTGGAGGCCGAGCTCGAACAGGGGCGCCGCGAGGTCTTCGCGAAGCTGACGGCCTGGCAGAAGACGCTGGTCGCCCGCCATCCCAACCGGCCGTACACGCTGGACTACGTTGCGGCCCTGTTCACCGAATGGACCGAGCTTCACGGCGACCGGCGCTACGCTGAGGACCCGGCGCTCGTGTGCGGGTTCGCCCTGTACAAGGGACGGGCCGTGGCGGTGATCGGCCACCAGAAGGGCCGGGACACCAAGCAGAAGATCTACCGCAACTTCGGGATGCCCAAGCCCGAGGGCTATCGCAAGGCGCTGCGGGTGATGCAGCTGGCCGCGAAGTTCCGCCGGCCGATCCTGAGCTTCGTGGACACGCCTGGGGCCTATCCCGGCCTCGACGCCGAAGAGCGCGGGCAGGCCGAAGCGATCGCGTTCAACCTGCGCGAGATGGCGCGCCTGCCCGTTCCGATCCTCGTCCTCGTGACAGGCGAGGGTGGCAGCGGTGGCGCCCTGGCCATCGCGGTGGGCGACAGGATCAACATGCTCGAGCACTCGGTGTATTCGGTGATCTCGCCCGAGGGCTGCGCGTCGATCCTGTGGCGAGACTCGGGGCGTGCTCCCGAGGCGGCGGCGGCCATGAAGATCACGGCCCAGGACCTGCTGGGCCTCGGCATCGTGGACGAGGTCGTCCCAGAGCCGTCGGGGGGCGCGCACTCCGACCACGAGGCGTTGTTCAAGTCGGTGGACGCGCTGCTCGAACGTCAGCTCGCCGAGCTGATCGCCCAGGAGCCGGCCTCGCTGCCCGCCAGCCGCTACGACAAGTTCCGGCGCATGGGCCGTCTGGGCCGGGAGTTCGTCGAGCTCGGCGCCTCGTGACGATCCGGGCGGTAGGCGTCGTCGGCGGCGGCGCCATGGGCCAGGGCATCGCCATCACCTGCGCCGCGGCGGGCCTCGACGTTCTGCTCTGCGACAAGAACGCCGAGCTGGGCGGCGCCGCGCTCGCGTCGGTCGCCGCCGAGCTGGACCGGGACATCGCCAAGTGGCGCCGTACGGAGTCGGAGAAGCGCGCGGTCCTGGCCCGCATCAAGACCGTGGACCGCCTCGCGGCCCTGGAGGCGGCCCACATCGTGGTCGAGGCCGTGCCCGAGGACCTGGACCTGAAGACGTCCATCTTCCAGGAGCTGGACTGGGCCTGCCCGCCCGAAGACATCCTGGCCAGCAACACCTCGACCCTCTCGGTCACCGAGATCGCGGCGCGCACCCACAGGCCCGACCGCGTGATCGGCCTCCACTTCCTGCTGCCGGTGCCGCGCGTGCCGCTCGTCGAAATGGTGCGCGGCCTCAAGACCTCCGACGCCACCTTCAAGGCGGCCCAGGACTTCGTCCGCGTGCTGGGCAAGACCGGGGTCGAGGTCTACGAGTACCCGGGGTACGTCACCACGCGCGGCATCCTGCCGTTCCTGAACGAGGCCATGCACATCGTCATGGAGGGTGTCGCCACCGCCGAGGCCGTGGACACCTCGATGAAGCTCGGCTACGGCCTGCCGATCGGGCCCCTCGCCCTGGCCGACCGCATGGGGTTGGACGAGGTCAACCGCTGGATGGAGTACCTGTTCCGCGAACTGGGCGACCTCAAGTACCGGCCGTGCCCGCTGCTGCGCAAGATGATTCGGGCGGGCCAGCTCGGCGTGAAGACGGGGAAGGGGTTCTTCGAGTACGCCGACGACGGAGGCACGCGCGCGTCGGACGACTAGCGCCGGCCCGATCGCCCACTCGGTCCGCTGCGGCGGCCTGCCGGCTGTGCGGTAGATTCGTTATCTAGGTATCTCTTCAAGTGACTTGGTGTTTAGACGCCCCCGGCACACGACCGGTCCCGCCGTGCGGCCCTGGCCGACTGGCCCGCGGGTGCCCGGTGCACCGAAGGGGCTGAACTCGGAAGCTTGACCCGCCCTGTGGCTTCTGAGTACGA